>CZKJ01000096.1_pt1 | contig 116383 bp, 102 predicted proteins | sample 1122331 | NCBI WGS metagenome assembly CZKJ01 (sample SAMEA3539301, study PRJEB10725) | soil metagenome | biome: tundra; feature: field; material: soil | place: USA | collected 2010-05 | depth 0.15 m
AAGCGAGTATTTCTCAGGGCCCGTTCCCAGCGGGGAACTGCGGGGAATTTACGGATGCGAAGACTTCATCAACTGCTGGTACCCCGGCGTTTCGGTCAGGTTCGCAAACTGCGGATCGGTGCGAATCTTATCTGCAGTGTAGCCGGCCTGCACAGCCTTGCCCAGCCACTCGATGGTAAGTAGATAGAACCTTCCAGTTCCTGCCGCCAGCTGAAAGCTGGTGAGGCGAAACTCTCTCCCTCCTCGACTTGTGCAGTCAAAGGAGGGGAGAAGAATTTCTGTGCGTTATTTCTGTTGCGCCGACCGCCGCGGCCGTTTAGCTGTTGACGGTTACGGAGTGGTTGCCCGCGTCGGGACCGCAGCTGACACTCACATCGTAGGGATATTTCTTATTCAACGTCGGCACCGAAACGGTGGCGTATCCCCCGGTTGCGACAGTCGTGTACTTAAGCCCCTGAGAATTCGTGCCCGTTGGCACAAAGGGAAAAGTGTCTCCCGAAATCTGGGTGATGGTGACGCCAGCCGTGGGAATGTTTTGAAAGCAAACTTTATCGCCGTTGCCTGCCGTGAAGTTAGTAACACAGATGTCCGGGCTGGTATCGCATGTAAAAAGTTTGGTGGGCTTTTTGTGCGGCTTCTTTTTAGGTGGTCGTTTCTTAGCTGGCTGCTTCTTAGCCGGCTGTTTCCTGGCTTTTTGTTTCTTGGCTTTTTGCTTCTTTCCTGCCATGCTCTTTCTCCCTCTTTCGAATTGCCGGGTGCCGAAAGGCGCCGAGGCTGGATTTGGTGAAACACCTCACAAAACTCGCAGGGAATTTATGGATGCGAAGACGTCATCAACTGCTGATAGCCGGGCAAGTTAACTAGGTTGGCGAATTCGGGATCGCGGCGAATCCTGTCTGCCGTGTAGCCGGCTTGCATCGCCTTGCCCAGCCACTCGATTGCCGGTCCGGTTTCGCCTAACTGGTTATACACTCCTGCGGCGTCCAGCAGTATTTCTTTATCGTTGTGCCCGTACTGCAGGGCTTGCCCAAGATAGAGCAGCGCATGCTTACGATCGTCGAGCATGGAATAGTAACCTGCCAGCGCGCTGAGCACAACCGGGTCGCGAGGATTGGTCTTTAGGTCCTGCAAAGCGAGGTCGATCGCCTTGCGGGTCGGCCCTGTCGCCTCCTCTTTCTTGCCGCTGTAATAGAGGGTTGACCCTAGGTTGCCCCAGGTTACGGATTGTTGCGGGTCCAGTTTGGTTGCTTCTTCGTAAGCGCGGGCGGCCTCGGCAGGCCTATTGAGGCCAGCGTACGCCACACCCAAGTTGACATAGCCCGGGTAGCTGGGGCGGATGGCGATGGATTGCTTCAACGGGTCGATCGCCTTCTCGTATTGACCCATGTCGTTGTAAATGGCGCCTACATTCACGTAGGTCCCGTACCAGTCGGGAGCGATCTGGATGACCTTGCCGAGCATATGCAGAGCTTTGTCATATTCGTTGCGGCGACGATAGAACGTTCCGAACAGGTTATAGCTGTATCGACTGTTGGGATGGGCCTGAATGGCCTGCTGGTAGGCGCTCTCGGCGTCAGTGACTTTGTTTTCGTGTTCGTAGGCTTGGGCCAGACCGAGGGCGGCATCTTCGTTGCTGGGTTCGAGACCGAGGGCCAGTTGGAATTCGGCTGCGGCTTCGGAGAAATGTCCGGTCCCGTCGTCAATGTGCCCGAGGCAGACGTGGCCGACGGCACCAGCATTACCAAGTTTGATGGCTTCATTGCAGCCGTTCTGGGCCGGAGCGATCCATTGTTTCTGCCTGGTCTCGGAATATTTGCGCCAATAGCTTTCGCCGAGGACGGCTTTAGCCATGCCGAAGTTCGGATCGAGCTTGAGCGCTTCGCGGGCCATCAGAGAGGCATTATCGAGGGCTTCGGCCTTTCCATCGAGCAGGTAGCCCTGCGCCTGCAGGTAGTACTGATAAGCTTCGGCTTTGTCGGTGCCGTGGTATTTCAGGGCGGCTGCTTCTTCCGGACGCAGTTGGAGATGCAGAGCCTTCACGGCTCCGTCGGCTACAATTTGCTCCGCGGAAAATGCATCGGTTACGGGGATTGTTAAAAAGCCGCTCTCCACCGTAGCGCCGCTCTGGGCACTCAGCAACGAGTAGTTAACTTTGACCAGCGTGTCGGACTGGGGTTCGAGTGTGATGACGAGGCCAAGATTGGCGCCGAACATTCGGGCCGCGTCGGGAAGCGCGGAGATTTTCTTTTCCTGCAAGGTCCGGGGTGCGACGACTTCAAAGGCGCGATCTTCGGTGAGCTTGCCGAGCTTCGCGGCGACACTTTCCACGAGACCTTCGCCGAGAGCGCTGAGCTTGGGATCGGCCTGGGCGGCAGCGCTGAACGGAAGTACGGCGAGGATTTTGCTTTGCGGCAGCCCTCCGGCCTGGGATTGCGAGGCAGCACTATTCGCGATAGAAGCGTGGAACAACCGTCGCAGGGGACGGTAGGCGAGGAGTGCGGCGAAGACGACGAGAACGATCGCGACTGCGGCAAGGGCGCGGTACTGATGAAACTGTCCGGGAGCGGATGGAGCGCGTTTCGGCTTTCCGCCTTCTTGAACTCGGCGAAGATCATCCAAAAGGGCCGCCGCGGTGGGGTAACGGAGGTTTGGATCCTTGGCCAGCGTGCGAGAGATTACGCCGGCGAGCGGGCCGGGAACATTCGTGAGCGAGGGCGGTTCGGTGTGGACGATGCGGGCGATGGTGGTGGCGAGACTGTTGGTTTTAAAGGGCTGCTCACCGCCCAGCATTTCGTAGAAGACGAGGCCGAGAGAGAAAAGATCGGAGCGTCCATCGTCGGGCTTCTGGAGCAGGACTTCGGGAGCCATGTAAGCGGGAGTGCCGCCGGTGGCCGTCATGGTCTCCATGCTCTTGGTGGCGTCGTCGGGGTTGCTGTTCCAGGCGCGGCGGGCGACGCCGAAGTCGAGAATCTTCACCCGGTTGCCAGCCGTGAGCATGATGTTCTCGGGCTTGATATCGCCGTGGATGATGCCTTTCTCGTGAGCGGCCTGCAGACCTTCGCAGCATTGCGTGGCAATGGCGAAAAATTCGGCGGTAGAAATGGGGCGCGCGAGGCGATGGCGCAAGGTCTCGCCTTCGACGTACTCCATGACGAGCCAGAGTTCGCCGGCGTGCTCGAGGACGTCGTAGATGCCGCCAACGTTGGGGTGGTTCAGAGCGGAGGCGCGCTGAGCCTCCTTGAGCAGGCGTTTGCGGTCGGCGGCGGTGGAGTCGCTCTGGGGGGCCATGCGCTTGATGGCGACAAAGCGCTTCAGCGTGGTGTCTTCCGCGCCGTAGACCTGGCCCATGCCGCCAGCGCCGAGCCGCCCGGAGATTACGAAGCGACCGACAGTGGTGCCTGTAAGGGCATCCGCCGCAGCGTCCGCAGGGGGCGTCTTGATCTGTTCTTCCATGGACGAAGTGCCCGCCGAATTCCGCAATTCTAATCTTAGTTGCGGTGGAAAGCCAAAACGAATGTGGAAATTGCACCCCGTACGACAAGGCAATTACTCCGGTCCTCCTTGCTTCAGTCAGCGCACGCCAGCTATTCTTCTCCCGTATGTCTACGCTAGTGGAGTGTGTGCCGAATTTTTCCGAAGGACGCGACAAGGCCAAGGTTGATGCCATTGTTGCCGCCATGAAAGTAGATGGGGTCTACCTGCTAGATCGCGAAATGGATGCGGACCACAACCGAAGCGTAATCACGCTGGTGGGGGAGCGGGAAGCGATTCAGGAGGCGGCCATTCGCGGCGTGGGCAAAGCCGCGGAGTTGATTGATTTGAATGTCCATAAGGGGGCGCATCCGCGGATGGGCGCGACCGATGTGGTGCCGTTCATTCCGATTGATGGAGTGACGATTGAAGATTGCGTTGCCATGGCGCGACATGTGGGAGAAGAGATATGGAAGCGGTATCAGATTCCAGTGTATCTCTACGAAGCGGCGGCAGCGACGCCGGAGCGGCAGAACCTCGAGAATATTCGGCGCGGACAGTTCGAGGGGATACGGGCGGAGATTGCGACGAATGCGGCGCGGAAGCCGGACTTTGGCGAGGCGCGCTTGCATCCTACGGCGGGCGCGACCGTGGTGGGGGCGCGGAAGTTTCTGATTGCCTACAACGTGTTTCTGAACACGACGGATGTGGAGATCGCGAAAAAGATTGCCAAGGCGGTGCGGTTTTCGAATGGTGGAATGCGGTTCGTCAAGGGCGCGGGATTTCTGGTGCGGGGGCTGGCACAGGTCTCGATGAATCTGACGGATTTTGAGCAGACGCCGGTGCACCGCGTGTTTGAGATGGTGAAGCGCGAAGCGGCGCGGTATGGAGTTATGCCGGTGTCGAGCGAGATCGTGGGATTGATTCCTAAAAAAGCCTTGGAGCAGGCGGCGGAGTGGTTTTTGCAGGTGGAGAATTTCGATTCATCGCTGATTTTGGAAAACCGGCTGACGGCGGTGATGAGTGGAAAGATGGCTGCGGGCGGGTTGCGGGCGGGGGTGGAGCCATTTGTCGAACAGTTGGCCGCGCCGACGGCGACCCCGGGCGGCGGCAGCGCGGCGGCAGCGGCGGGTGCGATGGCGGCGGGGCTGGCGACGATGGTGGCGTCGATGTCGCGAGGCAAGAAAGCGTATTTGCAATATGAGGCGCAGCTGAGCGCGGCGATCGGGCGTTTGGGGCCGCTACGGGAAGAGTTGAAGGCGGCGATTGATGCGGATGCCGAGTCCTATAACTCGGTGATGAAAGCGTACAAGCTGGCGAAGACGGCGAGCCCACAAGAAGGTGAGGCGCTGATTGAAGCTGGCTTGAAGCAGGCGACGAGCGTCCCGCTGGGTGTGGCGGAGAAAGCGCGGGAAGTGGCGAAGATTACGCAGAGCCTGTTCGCCATCAGCAACCCCAACATGAAGTCGGACCTGACCACCGCGCAGGCCATTGCCCGCGCGGCGATTACGGGAGCGCTGGCCAATGTGGAAATCAATCTGGCCGCGCTGAAGGATCAGGCTTTCGCGAGCGAAGTGCGAAAGCGGGTCGAGATCATTGCGAACTCGCCTTCCACTAACTAACCGCTTTTCGGCGGAACTGCCGGAGCCCGGCTGCCAGGAATAGCGTGTCAAAGACGGTCAACGCCACCAACACAGCCATTACCGGGAGGTGCGGGAACTGGGGCACGAGCGTCCCTCGCAGCCCTTCGCTGGCATAAACCAGCGGATTGACTAGCACGATTTTCTGGAGAATGGGAAAGTGCGCTAAAGCGCTCCATGGATAGTAGGTACAGCCAAAGAAAATCATTGGAGTCAAAACCATGCTGAACATCAGGCCGATGTGAGCCTGGTTGATGCTGCAACCCAGAGCCAGACCGCCGCAGGCCGAGAAGAGCGCCACAAGCAGCGTGACTCCGGCAAAACTGAGCGGAGAACTAAGGTTCAATTCCACTCCCGGCCTCAGGAGCAGCCACGCTGCTGGGATGACGACCAGGCCGGCAAACAGCGCCTGCAGGGTGCCAAAAAAAACCTTCTCTATGGCCAGCCAGGAGATTTCCATCGGCGCCAGCAGGCGGTCTTCGATTTCGCGAGTGAACTGGAATTCGGCGATCAACGGCATGGCGACAGCCCAAACGCCGGTGAACACCATGCTGATCGCCATGATCCCGGGCAACAGCAAGCTCTTGTATGCGGCGGGCATATAGCCGCTGCTCACCATCACCCGGCCGAAGATGAAAACGAACATCATCGGCTGCAGGAAAGTCTGCAGCAGCAGCGGAACGATGTTGCGGCGGGCGACATGAGCATCGCGCGCCAACAGGGCCAGAAAAGTTTTCCGGTTCATTCGCGCAAGCTCCTGCCAGTGTGGTGCAAGAAAAGATTCTCCAGGCTGGGTTCCGAGATGTGCACGTCGCACAACTCGATGTTGGCGCTGGAGGCAAGATTGGCAATCTCAGAAACCAATGGACCACTGCGGTCGGCGTACACGTCGGCGGAGTTGTCGTTTTTCGAATCGGCGTCCGCGCGCACCTCCCTCACTCCCGTCAGGGTCTGAAGGCGCTGCAGCAATTCCGGGGAGTGGTGGCCGAAACGCAGGCGCAGCAGAAAGCCGCCTGGAACCGAAGCCTTCAACTCGGAGGGAGTGCCCAGTGCGATGCTGCGCCCGTGATCGATGATGGCAACGCGCTGGCACAGCGCGTCAGCTTCTTCCATGTTGTGCGTCGTTAGAAGAATCGTTTTGCCACTCTGGTTGTATTCGCGAATGATCTCCCAGAGCAGCAACCTGGTTTGCGGATCGAGGCCGGCGCTGGGTTCGTCCAGGAAAAGTACCTGGGGGTCGTGCATCATGGCGCGCGCGATGGAGAGACGCTGCATCATGCCGCCGGAAAATCCGCGCACCATTTGATCGCCACGGTCGCGGAGTTTGAATCGCTCGAGCAGCGCGTCCGCCCGCTCCGAGCGTGTGTGGGAATCGAGGCCGAAATAGGCGCCGTGGAAGAGCAGAATCTCGCGAGCGGTGAGAGCAAAATCAAGGTTCGGACGCTGCGCCACCACTCCAATCAGCCGTTTGACGGCAACCTGATCTTTCCAGACATCAAGCTCGCCAATCCACGCCTGGCCAGCCGTCGGTCGCACCCGGGTGGTGAGGATTCCTACCGTGGTCGATTTGCCCGCTCCGTTGGGCCCAAGCAGACCGAAGATTTCCCCAGGCGAAATCTCAAGCGAGAGGCCGTCGAGAGCAACGATCTCCGGTTTGGGCTGCTTGTTGCCCTTGACGCGCGCAGAACCAAAACCGAAGCCGCCACCGGAGGCGAGCGGAGGCGGTGAAGTGTAGATTTTGCGTAGATCGCGAGTCCGAATGCCAGCCAGCATGCCAAATTCCTTGGTGTGTGCGCGAAGTTTTGAATCGAGATCCGTCCGTTCCTTGACCCATTGCAGTGGCAAGTGTCCTCCGATGGAACCAGAGGGGCACGGCGATTGTCAATCTTCTGGTGGACTTCTTTCTCGTGGCTTCGGACGAGCGGCGTCAGCTCGAGACCGCGACGCACTGCGGTTCGACTGGATTGAGACGGACAGGAGAGTTCTAGTCCCCCGCGCTGGTGGCCGGCGCCGGCTCAGGTCTCGATCGAGAATCCCACCAGGCCTGGACACCTTGCCAGGCTAGTTTGAAGATCGTTTTGCGATTTCCAGAGATTACTTTCCACCAGGCGAAGCGGCCAAGCATGGGGAAGTAAATCCCGCGGAAGCAAATGCGCGCGAGAAAAATGTTGACGCGATAGCCGAGTGGCTGGTCATCGAGCGAATTCACAGCCTGAGCGATGGCTTCCGGCCCGTAGGCCTGGGACCAGCCGTAGTTCACTTCGGCGTGAGCCTCGTCGATGGTCATTTTCAGCGGAGTGTGGGCCATGGCGAAAGGGATGAATTCCTGCCAGTGCTTAGGCCGGGTCAGTCGGCCGGCGACGTCGAGACGCTTGTACAACGGAGTGCCGGGCAACGGAGTTAGCAGGCCGAATATCGGCAGGCCCGGCGGCCAGGTTCGTACCTGCGCCAGCGTGCGTTCGGCTGCGCCTACGGTGTCGTTATCCATGCCGAAGATGAAGGAAGTGATGGCGTACACATTGCGCTGGGCCAGGCGCTGCAGCACGGCGGCATATTCTTCCGGTTTGTTGAAGCCTTTATTCACATCTTTCAAGTTGGTTGGATCGATCGACTCCATGCCGATAAAAACCCACTTGCCACCGGAGGCGGAGATCAAGTCGACGAGTTCCTGATCGCGCAGCAGGTTGGCGCTAATCTGGGCCACCCAGTTTACCTGCGCGCCGGCGGCAATAATGTCGCGCAGCAAGGACTTGGTGCGCTTGAGGTTGATGGCGAAATTGTCGTCGATGAAAAAGACGGCAATCTGGCCACGCTCTTTCCGGGCGCGTGCTTTTAGCAGCAAGAGTTCATTCACGACGCTTTCGTTGGTGCGAAAACGGATGGAGTCGCCGAAAAATCCGGTCACGGTACAGAACTCGCAGCCGTAAGGACAGCCTCGTCCTGATTCCACGGGAACGATGCGGAATGTCCCCCAGCCTTCGCCGATCTTCTGCAGCCATCGTTTGGCCGTCTTGGGGACCAGATTGAATTGTCGGAGATCGATGGTGTCCCACGGGATCACGGGATACTGCTTGAGCGACGGCTTGAGTTCTTTACCGGCGGCATCGACCGGGGCGTAAATGTCTTTTAATTGGCCGCGCGCCGCGTCTTCCACAATTCGCGGCCAGGTTTCATCGGCCTCGCCGAGAGCCACGGCGTCAGCGTGACGCGAGCCGCCATCGCGGCCGAGGGCTTCGTCCGCCATTTCCGTGACATGAGGCCCGCCCATGACCACGGGCACGCCCACTGCCCGCACGGCGTCCGCCATGCGATAGGCCTTGGCGATCATTCTGGTCATAGCACCGATGCCGACCAGATCGATCTTCTGCTCCCGCACGTAGATTGCGATCCCGGCTTCGTCCATGGGCTGGGCGTTGCCATCGATCAGCACCACTTCGTGGCCTGCGGGAGTGAGAGACTGTAGGAGGAACATCCAGAGATGCGGCATGAAATTGCGCGTGACCCCGTTATCGGGGTTGTACAGTAGGATTTTCAATAGTCCCCTGATTTCTCTTGCTTTTCTTACTATTGATTTCGTGCGCCCAGGAAATGCGGTCTTTATGTGCGGTCGCGTACGGATGCCAGTGTGCATCTTACACTAAGTGGCGCGGGTGAATAGTAAAATGATCTTTCCAAAGAGAAATGCGGCGCCCCTTATTGGTTATAGGGCTAGCACCTTTGGAAGGGCGGGAAACGGGTTCGCTGGCTTAGAATGGTGATCGCAGTAACGGGAAGGCCTGATCTCGCATCTAAGCTGCAAGGTGCAGGCATCGTTCCGTTCATTCTTAAGGAAACCCCAATGATGAGGTCCGTATCTGTTATGAAACACGTCAAGGCTTGTCTAAGCGCTGTAGTTCTGGCTGTGATCTTCGCGGGCATCGCGAATGCAATGCCATTGAATTCATCGGCGCGCGCGGTCATTCCCGCAGATCTACAACAATTAATTTCGGTGGATTACCGGGCGATGAAAGACTCGCCGACGGCAACCGCCCTGAAGCAGCAACTCATGCCGGACAACTTGAAGCAGTTCGAGGCGGCGCTGAAGGGGATTGGGATCGATCCCGACAAAGATGTCGACACGCTGACGTTCGCCTCGTTCCGCACGACCAAGCAGGGCATTAAGGGCGTGGGCGTAGCCGCCGGGCCGTTCGCCATGAAGGCCGTGCTTAAGAAGATGACGGTGCAGAAAATTAAGCCGACGAAGTATCACACCGCGAGTATTTATCCGATGGATGGCGGCATGGTGATGTGCTTCCTGGACGACAGCACGCTGCTGTTCGGCGATTCCGTCGCGGTGCGGATCGCATTGGATGTGCGGGATGGGCAGGTTTTAAGCGTGGATACAAATCCGACAATGGCCGACATGATGTCGAGCGTGGATTCGGCGCCGGTGTGGAGCATTCTGGATCAACTAGGGACGCAGAACGTGATGCGGTCGGCTCTGGGCGATGCCGCCAAGGTCGCCGACTATGACACGATCAAGAAGCGGCTGCTCGGGTCGCGTTACACCATGAGTTTTAGTGGAGGCGTGAACTTCGATTTGACGGTGGTGTCGTCCGATTCGATGAGTGCGGCTACGCTGTCATCGTTGGTCAAGGCGGGGCTGCTTTATAAGAAGATGAGCGCCAGCGCTCCCGAGAAATTGGCCATGGATAACACCAGTGTGGATTCCGACGGCTCGAATGTGAATTTCCATTTCAAGTCGACCGACCAGCAGTTTCAGTCGATCATGCACTCGGATTTGTTCGCGGCCGTTTCGCACTAAGGCAGAGCCATTCACCACCCTTCGGCTTCGCTCAGGGCAGGCTCCGGTACCGAGACACGGAGGAAAACCGGGTTTTGGTGCTTTTGTTTTCCGGGATGGATATTCCATCGTGTCGCCTTGTTCATTCCTCGCGGAAGAGCGGCTTTTCGCCTTCAACCGCTTTTTTGCGCGTAGCGCGTTTCTTGCTTACCCATCCTTCTTTTGTGATTTGACGTGAGCGCCCGATGGCGAGTGCATCTTCGGGGACGTTGTCCGTGATGCAGGAGGCGGCGGCAACATAAGCTCCTTTGCCCACGCGTACGGGCGCGACCAGGGTGCTGTCGCTGCCGATAAAGACTCCGTCTTCAATGACGGTGGTGTGCTTGTGAACGCCATCATAGTTGCAGGTGATGGTTCCGGCGCCGATGTTGACTCCCGCGCCGATTTCGGCGTCGCCCAGATAAGTAAGGTGGTTGGCCTTCGATCCTTTGCCCAGCTTGATCTTCTTGGTTTCCACAAAATTGCCGACGTGCGCGCCTTCTCCAATGTCGCTACCCGGGCGCAGATGGGAATAGGGTCCGAGGACGGCGCTGGGGCCTATCCGGGCTTCTTCCAGAATGCAGCCAGGACGAAGGAGAACGCCGTCGGCGATTTCGGAATCGCGAATCACGCAGTAAGAGCGGATGCGGCAGCCAGTGCCGATGCGCGAGCGGCCGAAGATCTGGACGAAAGGTTCGAGCACCGTGTCAGCGGCAATTTCGACGTCGCTGTCGATCGCGCAAGTTGCGGGATAGAAGATGGTGACGCCTTCGGCCATGAGTTCATGGCACTTGCGCATGCGCATCTGGAAGTCGATGAACGAGAGTTCAGCGCGGGTGTTGGCGCCAAGAACTTCGGGGGAGTTTTCGGTTTTCCACACAACGACGCGCTGCCGGGCCTGGCGCAGGACCTCGGCCATATCGGTGAGGTAATACTCAGCGTGCGGATTGGCGGTGGAAAGTTGTTTGATGTGCTCAAACAACTGCGGCACGGCGAAGACGTAGAATCCGGCGTTGATCTCGTGAATGTTTTTCTGGGCGGGGCTGGCGGATTTCTCTTCTACGATGGACTGGACTTCGGCGCTGCGCGAACCCTTTCGGGCGTTCTTTCGGACAACGCGGCCGTAGCCTGTGGGATGGTCGAGGTCGGCGCTGAGTAAGGTCATCGCGGCTTGCTCATCGAGGTGAAAGTTCAGCAGGCGGGCGATGGTCTGGGGCGTGATCTGCGGGGCGTCGCCTGAGAGAACGATGACGTGGTCGTAGCCGGAAAGCGCCGGCTGCGCGACCATCAGAGCGTGGCCGGTGCCACGCTGCTCGGACTGCAGAACGAAATGAACGCCGGTGAGGGCAAGGGCCGCGCGAACACGATCGGCTTCGTGACCAATAATGGCGAACACGTCATTGGCTGGAACGACGCGCGTGGCGGCGGCGATGACGTGCGCGAGCAGTGGCTTGCCGCCGACCTCATGCAGCACTTTTGGCAGCTGCGACTTGAGCCGTGTGCCTTTGCCGGCGGCCATGATGGCAACGGCGACGCGGGGCGGCGCAGTTTCGGAGGCTTTCGAAAAATGTGCGGTTCTTGATTTCTTCATTCGCCCCACTATACCTTGAGCCGGGACAGTGCAGAAAGGGTATGCCGGGTTCCGGATGGAGTAGCTATTTCCCGCCGTCCAGAATAAAATCCTCCAGCAAAAGATTGCCGTAATCGGAACTTAACACCTTAATCAGACGGAGGAAAAGATGCCGAAATACGTGATCGAGCGCGAGATCCCCGATGCAGGAAGTTTAGCGCCAGAACAGATTCTGGCGATTTCGCAGAAATCCTGCAGCGTGTTGAGGAATCTTGGGCCGCAGATTCAGTGGCTCGAGAGCTATGTTACGCAAGACAAGATTTACTGTGTCTATATCGCGCCCAATGAAGCGATGGTACGCGAACACGCAAAGCAGGGCGGCTTTCCCGCGAACCGCGTTTCAGAAGTGAAGCGGATCATCGATCCGACTTCGGCGGAAGCGTGATCGCGGTATCAGCTAGAGCCCCAGTCCTCCATCGACAGCCAGGATCTGACCAGTGATGAATTGCGGAGCGGTGGCGAAGAAGAGAACGGCGGCGGCGATCTCGTCGTCGCGTCCATTGCGTCGCATGGGAGTTTGTTTGGCCATGCGGCGCATGAGCCCGGCGGCCGATTTCTCGCCGAGGTCGATCATGCCAGGCGCGACCGCATTGACCGCAATTTCAGGGGCCAGGGCTTTTGCCATGACCTTGGTCAGCATATGCAGCGCGGCTTTGGAGGAACAGTAATGCGCGTGTGTTGCCCACGGGCGCAGGCCGCCGAGAGAACCAATGTGGATGATTTTCGCTTCGATTCTTTCCGATGGTTTCGATCCGGGTCGCCTGCGGCGCATCCATTTCAAGGCCTCGCGCGAAACCAGAAATGGTCCGCGAGTGTTTGAGGCGAATATCGCATCCCACTGGCGCAGGGTGAGGCGCTCGAATTCGGCAGTGGCGTAGTTGGCGGCATTGTTGACCAGGATGTCGATGCGGCCGAGTTCGCGTCCCGCATCTTTCATCATGGACTTGACGCTGGCCTCGTCCGTGACATCGCAGCGCAGGGCGAAGGCGCGGACGCCGAAACTGGAGAGATCGACGACGGTGTGCTGCGCTTCGCGGGCGGAGTTGCGAAAGGTGATGGCGACATCCGCTCCCGCCTGGGCGAGGGCGAGAGCGGAGGCACGGCCGAGACGGCGGGCGCCACCGGTGATGAGGCAGGCCTTACCGCGCAGGGGCTTGAGATCGGGAGCGACCATTTTCGGATTCTACTCCTGGGATTTAATTCTGGAACTTAGTCCTGAACTGGTATGACCATTGGTGAGGGATGTCGCTGCTTTTTTCTTGCCAGAGGGTGATGCGGCAACGGTACAATCGCGGCGTGCCAGAGTTCCGCCAAGTCGTGGTCTACTCGCGCAAAGGTTGTCACCTCTGCGAGGTGGTGAAGGAAAGCCTGGCGAAGCTCTCGCGCCGGGGCGGGTTCACCTGGCAGGAAGTGGATGTGGATAGCGACACCGAACTGCGGCGGCAGTTCAATGACGAAGTGCCCGTCGTCTTCATCGACGGGCGCAAGGCTTTCAAGTACCGCATGGACGAACAGGAATTTCTGCGCAGGCTGGCGAGCTAGAGCCGGTTTCCAACCGCAAGCGCCGCTCGTCTATTCCATGACACGCCCGTGTCACCGCTGACACGTTTCCGCCGGTCAGATCGCCCTAACCTGCGTGCTCTCAACGAATGGGCTGCGGCTACCTCCTTGCAAACAAATCAGTGCGATTTATCGCGATAGGAGGAAATCTTTTGCTGCGACAAATTCTGGCACTGGCGTTCATTTTTGTATGCACCTGCATTGCGTGGATAATCCTGGGTACGACCATTTTTTCCCGCACCTACGGCAGCAACGAGCAACTCCAGGGCCGCGTGGCTTCCACCTGGGGCACTTCGCAACAGCAGTCGCCGCCAACGGCGGCTTACTTTCATAATGACGTCGAGAACTCGACTACAGTCGAGAACGGCAAAGTGGTAGTGCACACCCAGACCGTGCACCAGCAGGTTTTTCTGCCGGTGGAAGCAAGCCGGATTCACGTGAACTTTCATCTCACTCCGCGGCAGAAGGGGTTGCTGTGGTACAGCACATACGCGGTAGATTTCGCTGGCGATTATAGCTTCCGGAACGACACGGCCGAGGCGCAGACGGTAGATTTCCGGTTGAAATTCCCCGCCCAGAAAGCGATCTACGATGGGCTGCAGATGAAAGTGAACGATCAGATTGTTGCACTCGCTACCGACGATCAGGGCACGGTGGGGCAGGCAACAGTGGGGCCTGGACAAAATGCCAGCCTGAACGTTGCCTATCGCTCGCAAGGGTTGGATTGTTGGCGCTACCAGTTGGGCGACGGCGTCGCGCAGGCGCGCGATTTCATGCTCACCATGCAAACCAATTTCCGGGACATCGACTTCGCCGACGATACGCTCTCGCCCACTTCCAAGCAGTTGATCCCTGGTGGTTGGCAATTGACGTGGCAATACTCGAACCTGGTTTCGGGTTTCCAGATCGGCATGACCATGCCCGCGAAGTTGCAACCCGGGCCGCTAGCGGGAGAAATCAGCTACGCCGCGCCGGTGTCGTTGTTCTTTTTCTTTTTTCTGATGTTCATCATTACTACGCTGAGGAAGATCGATCTGCATCCCATGAATTATTTTTTCCTGGCAACCGCGTTTTTCGCCTTCCATCTGCTGCTGGCTTATTTGGTGGACCACATTTCGATCCATGCGGCCATGGTGCTGGCATCGGTCGTCTCAGTAACGTTGGTCGTGAGCTATCTGCGATTGGTCGTGGGACTGCGGTTCGCCGCGCTGGAGGCGGGCACGGCGCAATTGATTTACCTGGTGCTGTTCTCTTACGCGTTCTTCTGGAAGGGATTCACGGGGTTGGCAATTACGATCATCGCCATTATCACGCTGTTCGTGGTGATGCAGATCACGGGGAGGATTCGCTGGTCGGAGCGATTTGCGGCGCGTGCTGGCGCGCCGGTGCCGAGCGCGGGGTGATGAAGCATAGGGGCGGCGGATGTCCGCCCCGCGCCGTACTTCCGGTTGGGTTGTCAATAACTGCCCAACTACGTTACTTACTTGTGGCCGTCTGCCCAATCTGAGATCGTCCGAAGGTAGCAACCCATTGGTTATCTGGTCGGCTGGTCACGCGCTGGATAAAGTGCGACTCAAGGACTCTCTCTTGAGCGTCCTCTTGACGCCCCTTCGAGAGGTGGATAGATGGGTCCAGCACGGCAAGAACGTCCGAATCGAAACCTTTTGTTACAGTGCGCGGCTCTGATCGGCGCCGTGTCCTGTCTTCTGTTGTGCAACGCGTGCTCGGGGGTTTCTGTTCCTGCTAGTGCCTCCACTACGTCGACATCGACGCCCAATTCAACTCCTGGGCTGACGATTTCCGCAACGCTTCCTTCCGCTGCGGTTGGGTCGGCCTACAGCGCAACCCTGTCAGTCACTGGCGGCACCGCCCCTTACGTGTTTTCGGTCGCGTCCGGACAACTGCCCACGGGTGTGCAGTTGGGCGCTACAAAAGGAACCGTTTCAGGGACGCCTAGCGCACCTGGAAATTTCAGTTTTGCCATCTCGGTGTCTGACGCCAAGGGAATCTCCAAGCAGCAATCGTTACAAATAACGGTGGCAAACGCTCCGATAACGAACAGAGGAAGCTCATTTTCCAACCTGCAGCAAAGTAGCGGGTGGGCCGATTACGGGCAGGGACCGCCGGATTTTGTGGACTGCTCGCCCTCGCCCTGCGACGGGATCAGTTACTCCATGGAACAGGGAATTAAATCCCCTTCGATGAGTGGATCAGCGACGCAATACAACCTGGGTGGGACGGCCGTTTACTCCGATGCGCTGTTTAACAACCACTTGATCGGAGCCTTCTCCTCGCAAGGCATGCCCGACACCAATCACACATTAGTGCCCACCTATCACAGCTTTACCTACGACGTATATTTTTATGGAACCAACCTTGAACTTTCACAGGCGGTTGAGTTCGACATCAATCAATTCTTCGACAATCTCGGTTTCATCTGGGGGCACGAGTGCCGCATTGCAGGCGGTCATGAGTGGGATGTATGGGACAACATTAATCAGCACTGGGTTCCGACCGGGGTTTCCTGCTACCCGAATGACAATTCGTGGAACCACGTGACGATTCAGGTACAGCGCACTTCAGCCAATCAATTGTTGTACGAGTCAATCACTTTGAATGGCGTAACCAACACACTCAACCAGTACTACAATCCAGGTTCAGCGGTAAATTGGTATGGAGTGACTATCAACTATCAGATGGATGGAAACTACCAACAATCGCCCTACACTGTCTACCTGGACGACTTAACCTTCACTTACGAGTGAGGAGTCTCTGAACCGCGCTTTACGCTGTGAACGCGAGCCCGTGGCGCGAGTCCAAGCGTCCGAAACATCCGAATCCGGTACTTTCCGCTACAATCATCCCCGGCCATGTTGCGCACTGAACTCTACGCTGATCCCGACAACGTCTTTGTCCATGACGCGATTCTTGCGTCCTGCCGGAAGCATCCGCAGAAAACGGCGCTAGTGGATACTTCGTGCGGGCGGCGGCTTACCTATGCGGAATACGGAGAGACGGTGGAAGCGCTGGCGCGCGGGCTGATTGCGGCCGGGGTGAAACCGGGGGAAGTGGTCGCGATTTTTCTGGCGAATTCGTGGGAGTTCTGTGCGGCTTATCATGCGGCCACGCTGGCTGGAGCCATTCCTACGCTGCTCAATCCCACGTATCGCGAGCGGGAAGTGCGGCATCAGTTGGGGAACTCGGGCGCAGTGTTGCTGATCACCGATCGCACGTATATTGACGGGATCAATTTGGCGGGACTGCCGAACCTGCGGCGGATATTTTGCACGCGAGAGCAGGGAAGTGGAAGCGAGCCGTTTTCCGATCTGCTGAGGCCGGTGAGCGCGGTGCTGCCGCAGCCCGATCACGCATCGCAAGAGACTTTGGCGGCGCTGCCTTATTCCAGCGGTACGACGGGGCTGCCCAAGGGAGTGATGCTCACGCATTACAACCTGGTGGCGAACGTGTACCAGTTGCTGGGTCCGGGTGCGGCGCTGCTGAAGCCGGCGGATAATCTGCTTTGCTTCCTCCCGCTGTATCACATTTATGGATTGAACGTGGCTCTGAACCCGATGCTGATGATGGGGGCGACCCTGGTGCTGATGCCGCGCTTCAATGTCGCGCAAGTGTGTTCGCTAATGACGGAGGAATCAATCAGCACCATGCTTATGGTTCCGCCGGCCATGAACGCATTATGCCTGGCGGCGGAGGCTGGGCAGTTTCCAAAGAATCACAAGCTGCATTGGGTGAAATCTGGAGCCGCACCGCTGGCGCCGGAGCTGCCGCGAAGGTTCACGGCGCTCACGGGCATTCTGGTTTGCCAGGGTTACGGAATGACGGAGGCTTCGCCGGTGACGCATGTGGGATATCTGCAGCCGGAGCTTTACCGGCCGGATTCGATTGGGCATCCTTTGGCCCAGACGGAGTGCCGGGTGATTGGGACGGAGAATTTGGCGGCCTCGGCCGGTAGTGCAGCAGAGGTTGCGGCGGGCGAGCCGGGAGAGTTGGTGATGCGCGGTCCGCAGTTCATGCGAGGTTATTGGAAGGAGCCTGACGCGACCGCGGCTGTGCTTCGCGACGGATGGTATTGGTCGGGCGACGTGGTCACGCGCGACGGCGAAGGTTTTTACCGCGTCGTGGACCGCCGCAAAGAAATGATCAAATACAAAGGATTCCCCGTAGCGCCGGCGGAGGTGGAAGCGGTGTTGCTGGAACATCCAGCAGTCCGGGAATGCGGAGTGGTGGGGCGGCCAGACATAGCGGCGGGAGAGATTCCAGTGGCGTTTATCGCTCTGCGCGACGGATTTGCTACGAGCAAGAAGATGGAGGAAGAGTTGTGCGGGTTTGTTGCCGAACGGCTCACGCGGTACAAACAGCCGCGCGAAGTGCATTTTGTGGAGGTCGTCCCCAAAACGGCTTCGGGAAAAATTCTACGCCGGGAATTAAGACAGCTAATTCGCTGAGCAGGCGGAAGTCCGGCGGCCACGCTGGGCACAACTCTAGAAGTGACACCGAATTGACAATCTTCTGACAATCCCCAGCACTCTTCGCTCCACACTGATCCTCGCGCAGTTGCGGCTGTCCCCACGCCGTTCTGCCTCACCCAGATTCGCAATTACAGGAGGATACTCATGAAACGATTTGACAAAGTCAAAGCTTGCGCCACAGTGGTAACCCTGGTCGCTGCCTGCGGCGTCTTCGCCAACGCGCAGGGGAACCGTTCTCAAAGGCCGGGCATCAGTGTGGTCGCGTCCACCGTTCCCGCCAACGGCGATGTGAATCCGTATGGCATAGCGCGCGTGCCGGAGAGTTCAGGTTCTTTGGTCCAGGGGAATATTCTGGTCAGCAATTTCAACGATAGCGCGAACCTTCAGGGTACGGGCACAACCGTTGTGCAGATCTCGCCGGAGGGCAACACCAGCCTGTTCGCTCAAATCGATCCCGCGAATTTGCCGGGGCCTTGTCCAGGCGGCATTGGCTTGACTACGGCATTGGCCGTACTACGCACGGGATGGGTGATTGTAGGCAGCTTGCCGACCACGGATGGAACGTCCGCGACCGCGCAGGCGGGATGCCTGCTGGTGCTGGACAATAATGGAAATGTTGTGGAGACGTTTTATGGTTCGCTGATCGCCGGTCCATGGGACATGGCGGCTTTGGATTCCGGAAGCAGCGTGAATTTGTTTGTCACGAATGTTCTGAACGGGACCCTCGCGGGGGGCGGGAACATTGTGCATGGTGGAACGGTAGTGCGATTGACGCTTAACGCCACGCATGCGACGATGCCCAGCTTGCAGTCCATGACGGTGATTGGTTCGGGCTTTGCCGAACGGACTGATCCTGCAGCGCTGGTGATCGGACCAACCGGCTTGGGCATCAGCGGCAACGCGGACACGGTTTATGTGGCCGATAGCCTGAACAATCGCATCGCGGCGATTCCCGACCCTGTGTTTCGCACTACTTCCGCTGGAACCGGCGCCACTGTTTCGCAAGGCGGCAGCCTGAACGATCCTCTTGGACTGACGATTTCTCCCGGCGGTGACATTTTGACCGTCAACGGGAACAACGGCTACATGGTTACAACCACGCCTGACGGCAACCAGATCAGCAAGCAATTGCTGGATAGCAGCGGCAATCCTCCGGGAGCAGGTGCTTTGTTCGGTCTGATACCGGTGACGGGGCAGGGCCTTTACTATGTGGATGATGCGACCAATACGTTAAATCTGTTCGATTGAGTTCGTGGAGCGGCGCACGGTGACCCACCTTTTGCAAATCAGCGGAGGGTGGGTCTGTTGTTTCTGGAAGAATTCAAGAAAGCGATCCGGGTTATAGGATTTTGGGGATCCGCATTCCAATTGCCATGCGCGCAGACTTGCGGTAGTATCACTGCCCCATGTTCCGAATCCTGCTACTGTTCGTTCGGCGGTTGTGGCTGCCGCTGGTGATGTTCGCCGGATTCAGCTTGGTATGTGTGCTGGTATACCGGCGGCTGGAAGGTCTGGCCTGGCAGGATGCTCTTTTCTGGATGATCCAGCCGCACGCGATCGACGCGAAGCGCGTTCACAATTCGACTAAGCTGTTTTCGATTTTTGTGTATTGCGGCGTGTTTGCGTTTCAGATCTGGGTGGCGGAACGGGTGGCGGTCACGATCTTCAACCGGCAGGGAGTGGAGGCCTGGAGAACTATGGTGAACGATGTCAGCATTGAAAAACTGCGCGATCACTTCATCATTTGCGGCTACGGGCAGGTCGGCCGGACCGTGGTAGACCAACTGAGCCGCCTGAAAATTCCCTTTGTGCTGATTGAGACCAACGAAGGATTGTGCCGCGAACTGCTGAAAGACAAAGTGCTGGCCATCCAAGGCGATGCAAAACGGCAAGACGTGCTGCAGTCCGCCGGAATCGAGCGCGCAAGAGGAGTTTGCATTGTGATCGACAATGATGCCGATAATCTCTACATCACGGTGACGGCGAAGGCGCTGAACCCGCAGGCGCGCATCATTACGCGGGCCGGGCAGTCACGCTACGCGCAGGCGATGCGCAATTCCGGCGCGGACGAGGTGATCATTCCGGAGTATGAAGGCGGGCTGATGACGGGACGGATGATCGCCAAGTTCTATCCCGATGCGCATGCGCATCTGGAGTGAGAATCGCTATTTTTGCACGCCGCTCTCGCCCGCGATTTTCTTGGTGACTAGGAAGTTCCAGACGGCCTCATTGGCATTAAGCGCATTGCTGGTTTTGCCAACCTCTTTTTCGGTTGTGTACTGCTCGCCCCCCGGCCAGGTATTGCCACCGTTTTTTACGCTGTAGAGTACGACCTGAGCGTTATCCTGGCAGCCGCTGTAGGTGTATGTTTTCGTTTCCTTGCCGCCCTTCTCTGCGGAAGGTAGTTTATCCTGGGCTGGCTTTTCTGCGCAGCGGTCGAACTTGGCCCAAGTCTTGGCGCTGTCTTCTGCGGAGAGCACGTGGAAGCGGCCGGGTTTGTAATTGCCGCCATTATCAGGGACGACAGGGTCATCCGTGCCATTGATAAAAAGCCCGGGCACGGCGCGTGCCGGCAGACAGATCATGGTTTTGGGCATAGCCGCGCCCACCGCGGCAATTGCCGCTACGCGATCAGCCATGTTGCAGCCTACGCGCAATGCCATGAAGCCGCCATCGCTCAGACCAGTGGCATAAATGCGGCGCGTATCCACGGAGTACTTGAGCGCGAGTTGGTCCAGCATTTGGTTGAGGAAGGCAACATCATCCGCAGGCTCAGGCCTATTCCTGTTTTCCTCGGGATTCTGTCCGCCGCTCTGGCCGCCTCCGGGATATCCGCCTCCGCCACCTCCGCCTGGGTATCCACCGCCGCCCCCTGGGTAGCCTCCACCACCGCCGGGCCATCCTCCTCGACGGCCGCCGCCTCCGCGGCGAGGTGCCATGCCCTCGGATACTTGCTCCGGGCGCACTCCTATATTCCACTGACCGTGAACGGCGTTGGGATAGACCGCAATAATGCTGTCCTTATCCGCGAACTGGTTGAAGTGGGTAAGACGCGCCATGTCGCTGGAATCCTGATTTCGCCCGTGCAGAAGAATGACGACCGGATAGTGTTGCTGCTGGTCGTAGCCCTGGGGCAGATGCACGACGTAGCTGCGCGAGACGTTATCGACGTCGACCTTTTCCTGCGAATCCTTTGCCTGCGCGTCCTGCGCTGGCAGTGGAGCCACCAAAAGCAATGCCAGAAACCCGGCTGCTAGTGGGTATGAGAGGTGAGACTTCTGGCCTGGATGAAGTTTCAATGACGAGACTTTCAGTTTCATTCTTGCAATCCTCTTCTGTTTCGCGGTTACGTCCAGATGCTCGGTCGAAGACAGTTGACGATTCAGCCGTTGGCGTATGCGGAAGTAGATACAGAATACAGGGTGTAGGCCGTCACTGGCATAAGAACCGGGAGGTGTCAGAGGGGTTGCTAGCGGACGGCAAGAGTTTTGCAAAGTTTTGTAAGCGCCGGAAGCGCCGAAGCGGAGGCGGGAACTTTTTTCACGACCGTTCGTAACTATAGGTGACGAGGGCGCTGCGATCGAACCGGCGCCGGATCAAAAATTAGGAGGCATTTATGGACGGTAACTTCGTGGGACTGGCGGCTGTAGTGATGGCGCTTGGGATTCCGATGGCGGCCATGTACACATTTTTCCGCGTGCGCAAGCTGCGCAGCGATGAGCGAATGGCGGCAATCGCGCGCGGGGCGGATGTACCGATGCAAGCGGAGCTTTCGGAGGCGGCGCGCTCGCGGCGATCGGGAATTCTGCTGGTTGCGGGAGCACTCGGTTATATCGCGACCTTCGTCCTGATCGGGCGGGTTGAGCCGGATGCCATGATCGCCGCGACATTCGGCATCATTCCGCTGGCGGTGGGAATTGGATTCTTTGTGGATCACGCGCTGATCCGCCGGGACGCGAAAGCCCACTAAAAGTTCCGCGAGTACCTCACGCGCCGGTGATGAACCTGTGCTGGGCGTCGGTCAAGGGAACGACGCTCAGTCGGCCCTGGCGCACGAGGGGAGAATCGGCAAACAATTTATTCGCCTTCACTTCGGCCAGGGATACCGGCCTGGCGAGTGCTTTGCCAAGCTTGATTTTCACCTGCGGATTCTTGGGATCGCTCGTATCCACCGACACCACAGTCGCGGCGCCCACGGCACTTTTTTCGTCCCCAGTGTGATAGATGATTAACTGTTCGCCGGGCTTCATGCCGCGCAGATTCTTGAGCGCGGCCGGATTAGTAACACCGTCCCAGATTGTGGTCTGCTCGCGTTGCAGATCGGCGAACGAATATACGGTCGGCTCGGTCTTCAAAAGGTAAGGCATCGGAAGATTCTACTCGGCAGTCAGATTCGACATCCAAACGAATTAAAATTCGCACTCCCAGACCGCAGGGCTACTGCGGATTGGCGTTGGGGTCCGAGGGAGGCGGCGTCTTGTCGTCCTTCTTCTCGGTATTCTTCTCCCCAGGGTGATCTTGATAGATGGAATACTGGCCCTGCGGGCGTTTTAGTTTGACCGTGAAATCCATCTTGGCCTGGTTCACGTCGTAGTCTTCGCCGAAAGTCTGGAATCCAGTAGCGAGGACCTGCACGCGCAGTTTGCCGTAGGGGATGCCGTCGAAACTGGTCTTGCCGTCCGCGTCGGTCTTGAGTTCGAGTCCACCCCTGCTTTGCCTGCCGCTCGCGCTTACGGGATGCATGATTACGGCGGCGCTGCGCACCGGTTTGCCGTTGTCGTCTTTGATCACGAGAAAACTTAGAACCGCAGTGGGTTCTTCGGTTTTGTCCCGTTGCGCGGCGGCCACGCCGACCAGCGCGAGGACCATGAGCAGACAACCAATCATTTGCGATTTTATTCCTGCCGTGAATTCACGGTTCGAGAGTAAGAAGGTGGGTTGCATATCTGGACATTCTAGCGATTGCAGACATTATGGGAAAGAAGGAAGCAGCGGCGCATGACTATGGCTTCACCGCGGATCGCTCCTGGCGCTCGCTCAGGGGCTGAGATCCGAGTTGCACCAGGTCGCTGGCGACCCGGGCGGTATTGTGGCGGGCGACGCCCGCTTCTTCCAGATAGTCTCCCAGAACCGGGATCACGCCCAGAGCCTCGATGGCATCGAGATCGGCGACGATCTGGCACGCACCCTCCAGCGCGTACTTCGCCTTGAGTTCGTCGGAAACCGGCGTGCGGTTGATCAGAGCATAGTCGAAGATCTGTTGGCCGGCGTGACGGTTGAGAGCGCGAATGTGATCGGCGGCGGTAAGCCCCAGGCTCTCGTTGGCCTGAGTCATGAGGTTGCAGATATAGACCTTGGTGGCCGGCGAGTTGACGATGGCTTGCGCTATGCCGTGCACCAGTAAATTTGGGATGAGGCTGGTGAACAGCGAGCCGGGACCGATGCTGATGATATCGGCGCGGGCGATGGCGTCGAGCGTCTGCGGCAAAGGGTCGACATCGGCAGGAACGAGAAACAGTTCCTGGATGCGAACTTTGCTGGCGGTAATTTTGGTCTCGCCGCGCACCCGTGTGCCGTCCTCCATGCGGGCTTCGAGTTCGATGTTCGACGTGGTGGCGGGATGAATGTGGCCACGCGTGACGAGGATTTCCGAGGAAAGCCGCACCGCTTCGGAGAAGTCGTGTGTGATTGAAGTCAGCGCGGCCAGAAACAGATTGCCGAAGCTGTGGCCTTCCAGGCCGGAACCTTTGTCGAAGCGATGCTGGAAGAGCTGAGAAAGCAGAGCCTCGTCCTCGCTAAGGGCGACGATGCAGTTGCGGATATCGCCGGGCGGAAGCATGTTGAGTTCTTTGCGCAGGCGTCCGCTGGAGCCACCGTCATCGCTGACGGTAACCACGGCGCACAGATCTCCTATGACGGGCGTCCCCGGCCGCGCCGCAATCATTTCTGCGGCAGTCAGCGCGAAGCGCTTGAGTCCCTTAAGCAGAGTTGAGAGTCCGGTGCCGCCCCCGATGGCGACAACGCGCAGTCCGCGCTCGCGCGTAGCTTTCTCAAGGGGCGAGACTGGAGCAGTTTTGGTTTCCATCGAGTGCAGTTCGATTGTCCGGCCTAATACGAATCGTCTTCCCGGAAGGAGCTTTCCGGCGACGAAAGATCGGCAGCGGGATCCGGGTACAACAATTCAGTGAAACGCGGATCTTCGGCCAGATTGTGGAAATCGGAGTCGTTCCGCGCCTGATAGCGCAGACTGGCATTCAGGCGAAGGGCCTCGTCGAGATGTTTGAGCGAGTCTTCCACGTGGCCGGTGAGACAATCGAGCGCGGCCAGGCCATAAATAACAAAATCGGTTTTAGGCGCCTGCTTCACAAGTTTTTCGATGTGCTCCCGCGCGGTGACGTAGTCCCCCACGTTCATCAGCGAGACGGAGTAATCGAAATGCTCTTCGATTGTCTTGAACTGGTTTGTGGTCGAGCGCTCCAGATGTTGGTTGCAAATACTGAGATGGATGGCGGCGCGATCGCTCAATTCCTTGCTGCCCGCGGCTAGTACCTTCTGAAACAGCGGTTTGGCCTTGTCGAACTTGTGCTCCTGCAAGGCGCGCAGCCCGGTCTCATAGTTCTGCAGGGCTTGGGAGGCGCGCGGGTCGTCCGCGATGGACGATTTCTTAGGGGTAGCCTTCTGAGCCATGTGGAGAATTTTTCCTGTGCTCGTCGTAATTGGAACTCCTTGACTGCAACTCGATGCTTAAGTATCACTCAAAGGGCGGGTGTAGAGCAATTCGGCGTCCAGGCCTAATGACCCGGGCGTACCGAGTTAGACAAGGTGTTGCGGGCTCTCCGGCTTCGATCGAGAGGTATCGCAAAATGGCGTGGCCTTCCCCCGATGCTGATTCGGCGACACTAATTCACCGAGGCCGCCGTCTCAAGATTGATCTGCTTCCACTCGCCCTTGATGATGCCGGCGCGAATCTGAGAAGCCGTCTTGCCCGCCTTGTGCAGTTGATAAGAGTAGTAGAGTTCCTTCAGGCACGTGGCGCACCGGGAACCATGCGTGCTTTCGAAGCAGCTATGCAGGCTGTTATGGCCCATGCGGTCGCAATAGCAGTAGCAGGGCTGCTGGTGGAGGACCGCGGGAATCCTCGATGCCAGTTCGTAGGCGTGGGTCTGGTAAGGATACTGCGCATCCGCCCCCCAGAGCTGATCTTTCGCGAGGATGGCAGGGAGTTTGGTCCCTTTGGGCGGCGGGCCCGCGTTGTAGGCGGGAATGCCCGTTCCTTCTTCTTCCTGAGGAGCGGCCCAAAGAGAAGTCATGGTCAGGGTCACAAATAAAAGCAAGGCGAGAGTTAGAGCGCGATGGACAAACTTGTGATGAAGGAATCGGGTCGCTGGCATAGCTGTCTCCTACGCTCATTTTAACCTGCTTTCGCAATGGCGGCGAGGGGGCGGCAGCAGCGGAGGAGTAACGGCTAATCCTTGCAACCGAACCGCGTTAAGTGGCTGTTGTGGGAGCGTGATCTGTATACAATAGGAAATCGCATGTCAGAGGCAAAAAGCACAGAACCAAGCACGAGGACGCAGCAGTCGCTTCCGCTGCCAGGGCAGGGCGGCGCAGCGGATGCGGGGGCACGCCTGCGTCCAGTCTTAGGGGTGTGGTTGCGTGACCTGATTCTTTCGGTGGCCATCTCGGTATTCATTATCGTCTTCATCTATCAGCCAGTGAAAGTAGAAGGCACCAGCATGATGCCGTCGCTCGAAGACCAGGAGCGAATCTTCGTCAACAAGTTCGTGTACCGGCTGGAGCCGATTTCGCGTGGGGACATTGTCGTGTTTCGTTATCCGCGCGATCCTTCGAAAAGCTATATCAAACGCGTGATTGGGGTGGCCGGAGATCGCATCCGTATCGACGGCGGCCAGGTTTATGTGAACGGCGAGGCGCTCGATGAGGATTATGTTCCGCCAGCCTATGCCGACTCAAGGTCGTATCCGGAGACTATAGTGCCGCCGCACTGCTACCTTGTGCTCGGAGATCACCGCTCGATGTCGAATGACAGCCGGGACTTCGGTCCGGTGAATCAAAGCTATATCTACGGCAAGGCCGTGTTTGGATACTGGCCGATGGATAAGCTGGGGCGGGTGCGGTAGAGCATCACGATGTGGCGAGTTTTTTCGCCGTCTAAACTTTCTACTCCGAGACAGCGTTCTACACTTGGCCGCTGCGGCAATCCCTGATAATATCGATAAAATCCACTCCCCCGGAGCGAGAATGCAAGCAATCCTTGCGCTGGAAGATGGCAAAATCTTCCGAGGCAAAGGCTACGGTGCCAAAGGCGAATGCTACGGCGAAGTCGTTTTTAATACTTCCATCACCGGATACCAGGAAATTTTCACCGATCCTTCCTATTCAGGGCAGATTGTTGTCCTGACCAACCCCCAGATCGGCAACTACGGCACCAACCAGGAAGATAACGAAGCGACCCGTCCGTGGATCGAAGGGCTGATCGTGCGCGAGTTCTCGAAAGTAAGCTCGAACTGGCGCTCGCAGCAAGTGGCCGAAGAATACCTTGAGCAGTTCAAGGTGCCCGTGCTTTCGGATATCGACACGCGCTGCCTGGTGCGGCATTTGCGCGACCATGGCGTGATGCGCGGCGTGGTTTCTACCCTTGAGACGGATCCTGAAAAATTGGTAGCCAAAGCCCGTTCAATTCCCAAGATGGACGGCACTGACCTAGCCAAAGAAGTGAGCACAAAGCGGTCTTACGTCTGGGAGGTCGGTGAACGTTCGCACGAACCGGTGGCGCAGGTGGGAGTAAAAGATGAGCCGGCGCGCTTTCATGTGGTAGCTTATGATTTCGGCATTAAGCAGAACATTCTACGTAAGTTACGCGGTGAAGGATGTCGAGTAACTGTCGTTCCTGCGCAGACTTTGGCGGAAGATGTGCTGGCTCTGAAGCCGGATGGCGTGTTTCTGTCGAACGGCCCGGGCGATCCCGAGCCGTGTACGTATGCCGTGGATTCGATTCGGCGGCTCATGGGACGCCAGCCGATCTTTGGCATTTGTCTCGGACATCAGCTCACCGGCATCGCGCTCGGCGGAAAGACTTTCAAGCTGAAGTTCGGCCACCACGGTGGGAATCATCCGGTGAAACAATTGAAGACTGGGAAGATCGAGATCACGGCGCACAACCATAACTTCGCCGTCGATCCGGATTCGCTGCCAACAAGCGAAGTTGAACTGACGCACATCGACCTAAACGACCAGACGCTTGAAGGCCTGCGTCATCGCAACCTGCCGCTCTTCAGCGTGCAATATCACCCCGAAGCCGCACCGGGGCCGCACGACTCGCATTATCTGTTCAAGGATTTCGTGAAGATGATGGAGGAGTGGAAAGGGTGAGCGCCCGAGCCATTCCGAAGGTTGATTTGCCCGGCCATGTTGATCTGGGAAAGTTCGTGCCGGAAGAGCTGAGCCGTCTCGGAGATCTCCAAAGCGCCATCCCTGAAGTTGCGAAAAACGAAGCTTTCTTGGCCCTTATTGAGCGGGCGGTGAAGGAGATTCCGACCAGGCACGTCCTCGTTCACGGCGACGCAAGAAGGATGTCGAAAGAAAAGGTTGGCAAGGCGCACCTTATCTTGACATCTCCTCCTTACTGGACGCTGAAAAAGTATCGGGATAGTTCCGGTCAACTCGGTCACATCATCGACTACGACGAATTCATCGAAGAGTTGGATCGGGTTTGGCGGAGATGTTTCGACTCGCTCGTGGTGGGTGGCAGGCTTGTGTGCGTGGTTGGGGACGTCTGCCTCTCGCGGCGCAAGAACGAAGGCCGGCATACCGTCGTGCCGCTCCACGCCACCATTCAAGAGCATTGCCGGAAGATCGGCTTCGATAACTTGTCTCCAATCATCTGGCACAAAATTGCCAATGCCGCGTATGAGGTAGAGAACGGTGGAGGCTTCCTCGGGAAACCCTACGAGCCCAACGCCGTTATCAAGAATGACGTCGAGTTTATTCTGATGCAGCGCAAGCCCGGCGGCTACCGGACACCTCAAGACAGTGCGAGGATTCTAAGCGTCATCTCGGCGAAAGATTATCAGAAATGGTTTCAACAGATATGGAATGGAGTGACGGGCGCTTCAACCAAAGACCACCCAGCGCCATATCCGGTGGAATTGGCCGAGCGCCTCATCCGGATGTTTAGCTTTGTCGGAGATACAGTATTGGATCCCTTTATGGGTACAGGTACAACGGCCCTCGCTGCCTCAAAGTGGGGGAGGAATAGTATCAATTTCGAGATCGACGCCGACTATTTGAGTTTCGCGGCCAAGAGATTAGAGGGGGAACTCTCGTCGCTGTTTGCGAATCCTATTTTGGTTATGGAGCAAGAGTAAGCGCGTGAATTCCGAAATAGATCTCAAGCTGAGGGATGCCGTCACCCAGTTCTGGTCGAGCCGGGAGACGCAGGCGCAGAAGCAGGGAACTAAAACGGGTATTCGGGACGCGGGCGCGAGAACGGCGGTTACGGGCGGAACTCAGATGGACGGCTTCGTAGCGCTGGTTCGAGACCTCCTGGAGGAGTCGGGCGTGGACAGGCCAGTAGTCTATTGCGAAAGGCACGTCGAGCTTCCCGGATGGTTTCGTCCTGAGAAGAAATGGGATCTGCTTGTAGTGGTCGAGGGTTGCTTGATTGCCGCCATTGAATTCAAATCGCAGGTGGGTTCCTTTGGAAACAACTTCAATAATAGGACTGAGGAAGCGCTCGGCAGTGCGACGGATTTGTGGGCGGCATACCGTGAAGGAGCTTTCAAGCCCTCGGCGCGGCCCTGGCTGGGCTATCTGATGCTGCTCGAGGATGCGCCCGGCTCCACGCGCCCCGTAAAGGCGCTGGAGCCACATTTCAAAGTGTTCGAGGAATTTAACTCTGCATCCTACGCTAGGCGTTACGAAATTCTTCTGACGAAATTAGTCCGCGAGAGGCTATACGACGCCACGTGCTTTCTGATGTCCAACAGTACGGATGGTCTTAAAGGACAATACTCGGAGCCCGTGCCTGAGCTCAACTTCACGAATTTTATTTCGTCGCTCATCGCGAAGGCAATCGCCTGCAAGAAGACTCAATAAATGCCCAAACGCACTGATATCTCGAAAATCCTGATCCTCGGCTCCGGCCCCATCGTCATCGGGCAATCGGCGGAGTTTGATTATTCCGGCACGCAGGCCTGCAAGGCGCTCAAGTCCGAGGGCTTTGAAGTGGTGCTGGCCAACTCCAATCCGGCGACCATCATGACCGACCCGGAAATTGCCGACCGCACCTACATCGAGCCGCTCACGCTCGAATATCTGGAAGCGATCATCCGCATCGAGCGGGAACTATCGCCGGGCGCGGGTTTTGCCGTGTTGCCTACAGTGGGCGGGCAGACCGCGCTCAATCTTGCGATTGAACTCTCTGACGGCGGGGTCCTGGAGAAATATGATGTCAGCCTCATTGGCGCGAACGTGGCGGCCATCAAGAAGGCTGAGGACCGTCTGTTCTTCAAGGACGCGATGCAGAAGATCGGCCTCGACGTGCCCAAGTCGGCTTTGGTGAACAGTACGAAAGACGGGCTAGAGTTTGCGGGCAAGATCGGATTTCCGGTAATCATTCGCCCGTCGTTCACGCTCGGCGGCACCGGCGGCGGCATCGCTTTCAACCGCGAAGAATTGGTGGAGGTGCTTGCGCGCGGCTTGGACATGTCTCCCGTGCATGAGGCGCTGATTGAAGAGTCGGTGCTCGGGTGGAAGGAATTCGAACTCGAGGTGATGCGCGATACGAAAGACAACGTCATCATCATCTGCTCGATCGAGAACTTCGATCCCATGGGCGTGCACACGGGCGATTCCATCACTGTAGCGCCGGCGCAGACGCTGACCGACCGCGAGTACCAGGCTATGCGCGACGCATCAATCGCGGTGATCCGCGAAATCGGCGTGGATACCGGCGGATCGAACATTCAGTTCGGAGTAAATCCTGAGACCGGACGCATGGTGGTGATCGAGATGAACCCGCGCGTTTCGCGCTCGTCGGCGCTGGCGTCGAAGGCCACGGGCTTCCCGATTGCGAAGATTGCCGCGAAACTTGCCGTGGGCTATACGCTGGACGAAATCCCCAATGACATCACGCGCAAGACTCCTGCATGTTTCGAGCCGACGCTCGACTACGTGGTCGTCAAAATTCCGAAGTGGCAGTTCGAAAAATTCCCCGGCGCGGACGAGAGCCTTGGGGTGCAGATGAAGTCGGTTGGCGAAGTGATGGCGATCGGTCGCACCTTCAAAGAAGCGCTGATGAAAGGTATTCGCTCGCTCGATACCGGAAAACGCGTCGGTGGCGGCAAAATCGAGCCGAAGATCCTGACGCAACGCCTGGTGACGCCGCATCCGGAGCGGTTGGCATACGTGCAGTACGCTCTGCGACAGGGGCACACGGTGAAGCAGATCGCGAAGATGACCTCGATGGATCCGTGGTTCCTCTACCAACTCAAAGAAATCAACGATATGCAACTGGAACTCGAAAAGCACCCGATGGAGTCGATTCCCACCGAGGTGCTCCGCGAGGCCAAGCGCATGGGCTTTTCTGACGGGCGATTAGCCAGCGTGTGGCGCCTCGAAGGCCAGGAAAAAGTCCGGCATCTCCGCAAGAAGCACGGCGTCCTTCCGGTGTACAAGCGCGTGGACACTTGCGCGGCGGAGTTCGAAAGCTTTACGCCCTATCTCTACTCCACTTACGAAGACGAAGACGAAGCCGCACCCACCGATAAGAAAAAGATCATCATCCTGGGCAGCGGACCCAACCGCATCGGGCAGGGAATCGAGTTCGATTACTGCTGTTGCCATGCTTCATTCGCGCTGCACGAAGACGGTTACGAGACGATCATGATTAACTGCAATCCCGAGACGGTCTCGACCGATTACGACACCAGCGACCGGCTCTACTTCGAGCCGCTAACGTTTGAAGATGTCTGGGCGATTTATCAGCACGAAACCTCGAAGGGCGCGCCGTGCGGCGTGATCGTACAGTTCGGCGGGCAAACGCCGCTGAACCTGGCTCTGCCGCTGAAGGCCGCGGGCGTAAACATTATTGGCACTTCTCCCGAGTCGATTGATCTGGCCGAAGATCGCAAGCACTTCAACAAACTGCTCGAAGAATTGGAAATCCCGCAGGCCGCGGGAGTGATGGCCACCTCACTCGATGAAGCTATCGAGGGCGCTAAGCGCGTTGGATATCCAGTGGTGGTGCGTCCTTCCTACGTGCTGGGCGGGCGCGCCATGGTGATCGCATACGACGAGGAATCCGTGGTGCGGTATATGAAGGAAGCGGTCGAATACTCGCATGATCGTCCCGTGCTGATCGATCACTTCCTCGAAGATGCGATTGAAGTGGATGTGGATGCGCTCTCCGACGGCGAAGATGTTGTGATTGGCGGAATCATGCAGCACATCGAAGAGGCAGGCATTCACTCCGGCGATTCTTCGTGCGTGCTGCCGGCGGTGGATATTCCGCAGCCGCTGATGGACCGCATGCGCGACTACACCTTCAAGCTCGCGCGTGCCCTGAAAGTAGTGGGCCTGATGAATATTCAGTTCGCCATCCCGCGCGGCAACGGCAGCGGGTCGGGCAACGGCGCGGAGGGCGGGACAGTTTACGTGCTGGAAGTGAACCCGCGGGCCTCGCGAACTGTGCCATACGTTTCGAAAGCGACCGGCGTGCCGCTGGCGAAGATTGCGGCGCGGCTTATGACCGGGCGCAAGCTGCGCGAGTTTCTGCCGGAAAACATCGAGCGCCGCGCCGATCTCGACACCGGAAGCTGCTATTACGTGAAGTCGCCAGTGTTCCCCTGGAATAAGTTTCCCGGCGTCGACACCGTGCTGGGGCCGGAGATGAAATCCACCGGCGAAGTGATGGGTGTGGGCGACAGCTTTGGCGAAGCTTTCGGAAAGGCGCAGTTGGCCGCCGGCCAGAAGCTGCCGACCCAGGGAACCGTGTTCATCAGCGTGACCGACCACGACAAGCGCCACGCCGCTGAAGTCGCGCGTAAGTTTGTGGATATGGGTTTCAAGCTGGTCGCGACCTCGGGCACGGCCGATGCGATCGAAGCCGCCGGCATGAAAGTTGAGCGCGTGTACAAAGTAAAAGAAGGCCGTCCGAATGTGGTGGACTTGATCAAGGGCCAGCGCATTCATCTCATCATCAATACGCCCACCGGACTTGAGCCATGGTTCGACGAGAAGGCGATCCGGCGCGCCGCAGTGACCGCCCGCATTCCGACTATCACCACGCTCTCAGCCGCACGGGCGGCTGCGGAAGGGATTGCGGCACTGCAGCGCGGCGAAGTGAACATAAGAGCGCTGCAGCAGTTGCACGCGGAACGTGCAGCTAACATGGGACGTTGACGCGGTCGTAGAATATGCTCGCCGCGGGAGTCGCATGATTGATTCCATAACAATGTCGGCGATTTTTCGCCAACAAAACGCGATCTCTGGTCCCAGCACCGAATCCCGGCTAGCCTAAACGGGCACTGCAAGAACTATCCCTTGCGAGTGTGCCTGTCCTGATCGGGTAATTACGTAAGCTGAGAACTGGCTGGCCATGGTCAATGAGTAAAATGGCGATGTCTCGCCAACAAACATCCTGCTAGAATTTGCGAACAATGTGCTCTCCGTTTTTGAGGAGCACTTTGCAAGGCGAAAGGAAATTCGTCGCTATGAAGAGAATGTTCCAGGGCTTATTGTGTCTGGCGCTCGCCGTCTCATGGCTCGGCGCGCAGAATACCGAAGACAAGAAAACTTTGCCCGCCGGCTTGCCTCCGCTGATTGACCGCGAGTTGATTTTCGGCAATCCCGAAATCTCGGGCGCACAGCTTTCGCCAGACGGAAAGTATCTGGCTTTTCAGAAACCATGGAAAGATACGCGCAACATCTATATAAAGGCCGTCAACGAGTCTTTCAGCGCCGCGCGATTGCTCACCGCTGAAGCCAAGCGCCCGATCGCAGGCTATTTCTGGAGCCGCGACAGCAAATACATTCTTTACGTGAAAGATAACGACGGCGATGAAAACTACAACGTCTACGCCGTTGACCCAGGGGCCAAGCCGGCACCGGGTGCGGATGTTCCCGCCTCGCGTGACCTGACCGGGCTCAAAGGCATTCGCGTGGAGCTTGTGGATGTACCGAAAAACGATCCGGACGCTATTTACATCGGCTTGAACGACCGCGACAAGGCCTGGCATGACCTTTACAAGCTGAAGCTGTCCACTGGCGAAAAGACACTGCTGCGGAAAAACACGGAGCGCATCGTCGGCTGGGATTTCGATCTGCAGGGCAACCTGCGCCTGGCCTCGCGGTCCGCAGAGAATGGCGATACGGAAATCCTGCGCGTCGATTCCGACAAATTCACTCCCATTTATTCCTGCAACGTCTTTGAAACTTGCAGCACAATTCGTTTCCAAAAAGATGGCAAGCGGGCGTACATGGAGACCAACAAGGGCGGCGATATGGACCTGAGCGCCCTGGTGCTGTTCGATCCGGAAACCGGAAAAACGGACATGGTGGAATCCGACCCGCTCAAAAAGGTGGATTTCGGCGGGGCTGTCTTCTCTGAGGCGACCGACGAGCTGGCGATTACCTCTTATCAGGACGATCGTGTGCGCCGCTATTTCAAAGACAAAGCATTTGAGGCCGATTTCAAATGGCTCACGGGCAAGTTGCCAGGCAAGGAAGTCAGCCGAACCTCGTCCACGCTGGACGAGCAGTTCTGGCTGGTGAATGCCTTTAGCGACACGGAGCCGGGTGAAACCTACCTCTTTGACCGCAAGACCCACAAACTCACGCTGCAGTACAAGGTGCGGGAGAATCTACCGCGCGAGTCCCTCGCGGAGATGAAGCCCGTCCGATACAAATCATCGGACGGACTGGAGATCCCGGCCTACCTTACGCTGCCCAAAGGCGTCCCCGGCAAGAACTTGCCTACCATCATTTTCCCCCATGGCGGGCCGTGGAGCCGTGACGTATGGGGCTACAACGGATATGCCCAGTTCTTTGCCAACCGCGGTTACGCGGTGCTGAGCATGAACTTCCGCGGCTCCACTGGATACGGAAAGAAATTCCTCGATGCAGGCAACAAGGAATGGGGCCGCAAGATGCAGGACGACGTCACCTGGGGCGTGAAGTACCTGGTCGAGGAAGGCGTTGCCGATCCTAAGCGCGTGGGCATCTTCGGCGGTTCCTACGGCGGCTATGCCACGCTGGCTGGCGTGACCTTCACACCGGATCTATACTCCGCGGCCGTGGAGCTGTTCGGTCCATCGAACCTGATCACGCTTATGGAGTCCATCCCGCCCTACTGGGAATCCATTCGCGTGATGTTCTACCAGCGTATGGGCGATCCCACGACGGCGGAAGGCAAAGCCTTGCTGATAGCGCGCTCTCCGCTCACTTCTGCCGGCAAGATCAAGACGCCGCTGATGATTGCGCAGGGAGCTAACGATGCCCGGGTCAACCACGCTGAGTCGGAGCAGATTGTGATCGCGCTACGCGACCGCGGATTCCCGGTGGAATACCTGCTGATTCCCGACGAAGGGCACGGCTTTGCCCGTCCGGTAAATAACATGGCGTCGACCATGGCCACGGAGAAATTCCTCGCCAAGTATCTAGGCGGCCGCTACCAGGAAGGCGGAACGCCGGAAGTGACCGCACGCCTGAAGGAGATCACGGTTGATCCCAAAACCGTGGTGCTGGCAAAAAAAGTAGACGCGAGTGCAGTCGGTGTGCCCAAACTGGCCATGGATCTGCAACCGGGCACGTACAAGTATCAGGCCAAGATCGAGGCCGCCGGCCAGCAGGTCTCGCTAGTTGTCTCCACCACCATCGTGGAAGACGGCGGCGCGTGGACCGCGACCGACGTGATGGAGACCCCCAACGGAACCGTTACCGAAATATCGACACTGGAGAAAGGCACTTTGATCGCGCGCAACCTCAACATGAAACAGGGGCCGGTAGCGGTCGACCTCAACTTCACTGGCGACAAGGCGGTCGGCAAAATCAACATGAACGGACAGGACAAGCCCATCTCAGTCGACCTGGGTGGACCGCTTTTTGCCGATGCTGGCGCCGCCAAGCAGTCCATCTCGTGCCTGCCCTTGGCCGAGGGCTACAGCACCACGTTCCGGAATTTTGACGTCCAAAAACAAAAGGTAAAGCTGATGCAGTTAAAAGTTTCCGGCGTCGACAAAGTGACGGTGCCTGCCGGAACTTTTGAAGCGTACAAAGTGGAGATCTCTTCGGCCGATGGCGGCGCCGACAAGGAAACGCTTTGGGTAGCCCGGGATTCCCACAAAGCGGTAAAGGAATCCGCGGTGCTGGCGTCCATGGGCGGAGCCGTACTGACAGAGGAATTGGTGCCGTAAGCGTTCCAGTGATCGCACTTTAATTCTCTGGTCTGGTTCTTAAACTTCTGCACGGTGACGCTCTTAACACTTTTCGGGTTGTTCGCGGTAACGGCGATGCTCATCTGCTACGCCTTAGAGGCGCGGAGCCGATGGTTCATTCTTGCCTTTGCCGCAGCCTGCGCGCTCGGCTCCATCTACGGCTTTCTACAAGGGGCCTGGCCCTTCGGATTGGTCGAAGCGATCTGGTCGGTGGTCGCGATACGCCGTTGGGCGGTCGCGGCGCGCTCAAAGTAATCGGCATTCTTCGGGAACGATACTTTCGAAGCAGACACTTTCGTTACAACCCGGCGCTTGATTTACAGTTCCAACGGGGAAGAGAAGTCGTATTCTGCTTTTGCCACTATGCTGGGGCGGTGAAAAAATGAAGGGATGTGATAATGAACCGGATCCTCGGCCGCATCTGTTGGGTCGGCCTGATCTCCTGCGTCTTTGCGCGATCGCTACCGGCCCAGAGCGCTCCGGTGATTGGCGCGCTCGGAATCAGATTGCTCACTTCCCCAGCGGGATTGGAAAGTAACCACGGAACGAATCTGCAGCAGACGCAAGATTCGCAACCCGATCCGCCATCGCAGGCTGCGAATACTCGGCCCAGTCAGGGGACGGGAGAATCTGCAAGTCCAGAACTGGCGCCTCCGCCCAAGCGCATGTTTGGGATGATTCCGGATTTCGAGAACACCAACGATACCCCAGCCAACCGCCATCCCTTGACCGTGCACGAAAAGTACATACTTTCACTGCATCAGGCCTTCGATATCAGTGCCCACGTCGGCGATGCGTTTCAAGCGGCTTTGCAACAGGCCGGGACCGGCCAGCCTCGTTACGGCGAAGGCTGGGGCGCTTATGGAGAACGTTTTGCCGCGGCCGAAGGCGATCAAATCACGGGAAGCATTTTGATCTTTGGCTTTCTGCCCTCGATCCTGCACGAAGACCCACGCTACTTTCGGCAGGGAAGGGGATCGACGATTGCGCGGATGTGGTATGCAGCCAACCGCACATTTGTGACGCGCAAAGATACCGGCAGATCGGGATTCAATAACTCAGAAACATTCGGCCAATTGATCTCCTGCGGCATCTCGACCAGCTATTATCCGCCGCAGGACCGCGCCCTGGACCGCGTCTTCTCCAACTGGGCGGTCAATCTGGGCGGCAACAGCGCGTATAACGTGCTCTCGGAATACTATCCCGATTTGATGCGCGGGCTGTTTCATCGCCATCAAAGACCCGTGGTGAAAGGCGAGAATTGAATTATGCGCGTGCGATTCGGCGCGTTCTTCGCCGTCGCTGGAGTAGCCCGCAATTGGCAATCAGGATTTCCTTTCGAATTCTCTGCTTTCGCTCGCTAATTGCGAACTGCTAACCGCTAATTGCCACTTGCCACGTGCCACGTGCCGTACAACTAGCCTTGCCGAAATTCTTCCAGCATCTTGGGATCGATATTGCCCCCGCTGATGATGGCCACGTTTAGCTTCGTCTTCGGAAGTTGATCTCGGCGAAACAAGAAGCCGGCCACGGCCACGGCTCCGCTGGGCTCCGCTACGGTCGCTGGATTTAAAGCCAGCAGTCGAACCGCTTCGCGAATTTCGTTTTCGCTTACGGTGACGATGTCGTCAACGTAGCGGCGGATGTGTTCAAAGTTGATGGGCCCAATGCTCTGCGTGCGCAGCCCATCGGCGATGGTGCGCGAAACCTCGCTGGCAGGGAACTGAACAATCTTTCCGGCACGCAGGCTGGCCTGTGCATCGGCCGCGAGTGCCGGCTCGACGCCGATTACTTTTGTTGAGGGCTTGCTCAACTTGATGGCTGCGGCTACGCCGCTGATCATCCCTCCCCCGCCGACGGGCGCCAGAACCGTTTCGACTTCCGGCAGGTCCTCGAGGATCTCCAACCCCATCGTGCCCTGTCCGGCAATGATCTGCTCGTCGTTGTATGGCGGCACGATCACGTATCCACACTGCGCTGCCAATTCTTCGGCTTTGATTTGCCGCTCGGCGCTGCCTGGGCCCACAATGACGATCTCCGCTCCCAGCGCCGCCGTCGCCTCGCGCTTGATCGTGGGAGCATTGTCCGGCATCACGATTACGGCCTTCACGCCCAGCGCCCGCGCCGCATAAGCCACGCCTTGCGCGTGATTGCCGCTGGAGTAGGAGATCACTCCGCGCTTGCGGTCTTCCGCGGATAGTGAGGCGATCTTGTTGTAAGCTCCGCGAAGCTTGAACGCACCGATAGGCTGCTGGTTCTCAGGCTTAAGGAAGAGTCGGCGCGGATCCTCGGCGCAGAGTTGGAATTCGATTAGCGGCGTTTGGACGGTAACGCCGCGAAGACGGGAGCGGGCGGATTGGATGTCGGAGAGCGTGACCATGCGTGTTCATTATCGCCCAGTTTCCCAAGTACCACGAGTCGTTGAAGTTGACATCATGATGACTACTAATGTAGCATCATGATGTGCGAACCACTCTTACACTGGATGACGACGTGACGGCCCTGCTGAACAAGGAAGTCCGCAAATCGGGCGAACCTTTCAAACAGGTCGTAAATCGCCTTCTGCGGTTGGGCTTGACGGCCACGCGGCAGCCGGTCCGAAAACCGTTTGTGGTGAAGCCGGTGAAGCCGGTGAAGTTGGGACTGCCTCACTTCGAAAAGGTTGAGGAATTGCTCGAATACCTGGAAGGCCCGGATCATCGGTGATCGTTGTCGATGCCAACCTGCTGATCTATTCCTACGATACCGATTCGCCCTGCCATAAGAAGAGCCGTGCCTGGGTGGAGAGGATTTTTTCGGACGTAGAGCCTGTGGGATTGCCCTGGCAAACTGTGTCCGCCTTCTTGCGAGTTATTACCAATCGAAAGCTGGCGGGATTGCGTTTGACCGTTGAGCAAGCGGTGGAAATTGTAGAAGAGTGGCTGGCGCAGCCGAATGTGCGAATACTGGCGCCTGGGGATGAGCACTGGTCCATGTTGAAACGAATGATGGTCGAAGGGCGAGCCTTGGGGCCGTTGGTCAGCGACGCGGAATTGGTTGCGTTAACAGTTGAATACGGAGGCGTGCTCTACACGGCGGATCGGGACTTCGCGAGGTTTCCGGGGCTGCGGTGGAAAAACCCGCTGGAGTAGGATTGACCCGACAGCTAGAACGGAATGGTGAACAGTTGCTTCGTCCAATCCGCAGCGTCGGAGGCCGACCACAGCAAGAGCAGCTCCTCGATTGCAGTAAGCACGGCCGTCCTCTGGGACACAATGATAAGGCCCGGGCTCATGTTCGAGATCACAAATCCTGCGAATGCCCGCGGCATGGTTCGGCGATCATGGGAGACCAGGACACGCCCTTCGCGAGCCGCACCAGTCAAAACTTCCAAATCAGAGAGAAGGCGTAGGCCAGCCGCGGTTGCGGACTGAAAATCAACTTGGGCCTCGCGACGCAGAATTCCTGTGACAATATCGTCATTAAGGTCGGCGTCTGCCTGGAAACGCACCTTCACGGGTTTAGACGCTGACTGACTTTTTCAATCTTGCTGGCTTCTTCGAGCTTCTTGTACAGGGCCGGATTGGCCGCCCGCGCCCGGGCTCGCAATGCTTCAAATTCCTGGTCGTTTTGCCGAAGATAGGAATCCACCTCCGCCTGATGGCCGAGGTAATAGGTGATGGCTCCGTAGACCTCTACCAATCGAAGGGCCGGGAAGGATTGCGTGATGCTCTCGGGTGCCGCTCCCCGGAGGAAGGCATAGACGACAGAATCCAGGGAAACACGCGTGCCCGTGATCCAGAACCCACCGTCGCGCTGCTCCACAAATTCCGTCGCCATAGTGCAAATAGTACCACCGGGTAAGGGACGCCGCTAAATCTCCAAAATCACCGGCATAATCAGCGGCCGCTTCTGCGTCTGCTTCGAAATGTAGCGATCAAATCCGCGAAAAGCCATCATCGCTCGTACACTCCGCTCCGGTGGCGGATGCGCGTCACCTCCACCAGCAATTTCGCGTCGTCGATGGTGTAGACCACGCGGTAGTCGCCTATGCGAATGCGCCATTCGCGATCTCCGCCTTGCATCTTCTTGCAGCCCGGTGGCCGGGGATTGGCGGCGAGACTTTCCAAGCGCGGAACGATGCGCGCCACCAATTGCACGGGAAGCTTTTTCAGTTCTTTCGCCGCGCTTGAGGTTAAGGCGACGTTATAGCTAGCCACGGAGCTTTCCGCTCTTGATGAGGTCCTTCTTCACCCTGGCGAGCGAGATGCGCTTTTCATGCCGGCGGGAACGGGAAACCAGCACGTCCTCGAAGTCTTCCCAGAGTGCCTTGTGCTTCTTGAGGTCGATTACCACGGCCGTTTTTTGACCCGCCTCGTCGGTGATGAATTGAATCCCGGTCATAGGAAATCTCCTTCGCAGATAGTAACACCGCGGCAATGGGCCGGACATCGCAGGCCCGCATCTCCCGCGAAGTCAAATCTCCAAAATCACCGGCATAATCAGCGGCCGCTTCTGCGTCTGCTTCGAAATGTAGCGCTTCAGATCGGCGCGAATCTTTTCCTTGATCACGCCGTAATCCGTTTTTTCCTCTTCACTGGAGTGCGCCAATGTATCCTCCACAATGCGCCGGGCTCCGTCCAGCAAACCGTCTTCGCCGGGATTGAATCCCCGCGTCACAATCTCCGGCGCGGTTTCCACACGGCCCGTGAGTTTGTTGATGGCGATGATGGGCAGCACGATGCCGTCTTCGCTCAAGTGCCGCCGGTCTTTAATAATCAAATCCTCAACCACGTCGGTGCGCGATCCGGAATCGATGCAAACGCGGCCTACATTGACGCGTCCCGCCTTGCGGGCATTGTGTTGGTCGATCTCGAGAACGTCGCCGCTCTCGATCAGCATCACTTTGCCCACCGAGCTATGCATCGCTCCAGCCATTTCGGCGTGCAGCTTCAGTTGCCGGTACTCGCCGTGGATGGGAATGAAATACTTCGGCTTCACCAGGTTGATGATCAGTTTCAACTCTTCCTGGCTGGCATGTCCGCTGACGTGAATGGGAGGCGTGGTGCCGTCTTCGTAAATCACGTACGCCTCGCGGCGGAACAGGTGATCAATCATGCGATAAATCGTTTTCTCGTTGCCAGGAATGATGCGCGACGAGAGCACGACCGTGTCGCCCTTTTCGATTTTGGCGTGCTTGTGGTTATCGACGGCCGCGCGCGATAGCGCCGACATGGGCTCGCCCTGCGTTCCGCTGATCATCACGCAGATTTTCTCGGGCGGGAAATTCTTCATCTCGCCGGGATTGATTACCAGCCCGTCGGGAATTTCCAGGTAGCCGAGATCTTCCGCGATCTCGGCGGAATTGTTCATCGAGCGGCCGACGAAGGCCACTTTGCGTCCATGCTGGTGGGCCAGTTCCACTGCCAACCGGATGCGGTGGATGGAAGAAGAAAAACACGAAATGAACAAACGCCGCTGGGTGTGCGCGAATACTTCGTCAAACTTCCGCCGCACCGCGCGCTCGCTGGGCGTGTATCCCTTGCGCTCCACGTTGGTCGAATCCTGAAACAGCGCCAGCACGCCCTGCTTCCCATACTCCGCGAAGGAGTGCAGGTCGAAGAGGTGATCATCGGTGGGCGTTGGATCGACCTTGAAATCGCCGGTATGGATGATCACGCCAAGCGGAGTATGAATCGCGAGCGCAACACAATCCACCAGACTGTGCGTCACGCGGATGGGATGTACCGTAAACGCGCCCGCCTTGAAGCGCTCCCCGGCTCGCATCTCGCGCAGATCCGCATCTTCAAGGAGTCCGTGCTCATCGAGTTTGTCTTCCACGTAAGCCAGCGTGAACTCCGTTCCCCATACCGGCACGTTGAGTTCGGAAAGAATCCACGGCAGTGCGCCAATGTGATCCTCGTGGCCGTGGGTGAGTATGATCCCGCGAACCCGCTGGCGGTTCTCGATTAGGTAGGAAATATCCGGGACCACAATATCCACGCCGAGCAATTCAGCTTCGGGGAACATCAGGCCCGCATCGATCACAATAATGTCGTCGCCCCAGCGGACGGCCATGCAGTTCATACCGAACTCGCCGAGGCCCCCCAGTGGGACAATTTGCAGTTTTCCAGTTGTCATGGAGTACTGTTGATGCTAGCAGAGTCGGTAATGCACCGTACAGAGCGATTCTACGGTTTCTACCGGGCGGCGCGGATGGCATTCGCCCTCTTTCTGAGCTAAGGTTAGATGAATGGCCGGTGCGGAACCAAAATCGTGGCTGCGCGTTCGCGTCGAAAAGACTCTTGTGAAAGGGCTGACCCGGGCCTATTCCACGGTGCAGGTCGATCCGGAAAAGTTCTTGCTGCAACTGCGCACTGCTTACAGGCTGCCGGTCAGTGGCTATCACGGCGTATATTCGCTCGAAGTCGGCGAACTCGACATGGTGGCGGATGACCTCATTCGCGGCGGGATGAAACTTGCTGCCGCGGAGGGCGCTGGCTTCGGCTTAGGCGGCTTAATCACTATTATTCCTGATCTTGGCATCCTCTCAGCCATCACCATGCGTACGATTCAGAAGCTCAGCCTGGTTTATGGCTTTCAGTTCAATACCGACCATGAAATCGCCGAGCTCTGGATCGCCGCTGCCAGCGCCGCTGGCGTCGACATCAGCCGCGAGTTGCTGGAAAAAGAAGTCGTCAACAAGTTCGTCCCACGCGTCATCCAGCGCATTGCCGCCCGCGCCAGCACTGAGGTAGTGGAGAAGTGGGCGGGGCGCATGATTCCGCTAGTCAGCTCCGCCTTGGGCGCTGCCCTCAACTACTGGTTTGTGCGCGCCTGGGGCGTGCGCGCCAAAGCTCACTTCCGGGAGCGGCATTTACAACTCCGGCAGCAATCTGAACGTCCAGCTTTAGCTCCGTTAGCTCCGCGGATTCTGCCGGCCTCGACTGGCTAAATGAGGTTGTTATTTGGCTGCGCTCCTGCTGCGCGCGCCCTGGAGGTTTCTGCGCATTCCCTCGCTGCTCCCCCAGGCTGTGATAAAAAAAGGAGAATGACCACGTTTCCCTGTGCCGCCATCCTCTTCGATCTTGACGGAGTTCTCGTGGACTCCACGGGTTCTGTAGATCGGCAGTGGCGATTCTGGGCTCGCGAGCACGGAATCGACGAAGATGCCCTGATCGCTATAGCCCACGGCGTTCGATCCATCGATGTGATTCGTGCCGTCGCTCCCCATCTTGACGCCAAAGAGGAAGCTCGCAAGCTGGAGAGCCGCGAAGCTGCGGACCGTGCTATTGCCGTGATGCCCGGCGCCGTCGACCTTGTCCGCACGATTCCGGAGAATCAGTGGTGCGTGGTTACGTCCGGAACTCGCCACTTGGCCTGCGCACGGTTGAAACTCGCCGGCTTACCGCTGCCGAAAGTGATGATTGCTGCAGACGACGTCGTCAATGGAAAGCCTCACCCAGAGCCGTATCTGAAGGGTGCCGAGATGTTGGGAGTGAATCCGGCAGAGTGTTTGGCCATTGAAGACGCGCCCGCCGGAATCCGTTCCGCGCACGCAAGTGGGATGAAAGTGATTGCCTTGACGAGCACTTATCCTGCGACCGCACTGACCGAAGCGGATTTTGTAATTTCTAAGCTTGCGCACATTCAGGTTGGCCTCGATGGTGCGCGGAAGCTGACGGTCATCGTCGGCTAGAACGTTGCGCTTCTCCACTCCGGATCATCGCAGCCAATCCTCCAACTCAATCCCTCTATCCGTCTTTTCGTCGCGGTACTTCACAATCACCGGGGTATAGAGCGAGATTCCTAACTCCGCAGCGGCGCCCTTCTTCACCGCGCGCGATCCCGGCACCACCACCGCGCCTTCCGGAACTTCCAGTGGCCCTTCCGGCGTTGCACGGTAAACCTCGCCGCGCACCAAGTCGTAAAGCGGGGTGGATCGCGTCAAAATTGTTCCTGCGCCCAGCACCGCCCGCGCGCGCACCAGCGTGCCTTCATAAATTCCGCAGTTGCCGCCGATCAGAACGTCGTCTTCGATGATCACGGGCGCAGCGTTGACCGGCTCGAGCACTCCCCCGATCTGCGCAGCAGCGCTGATATGCACGCGCTTACCGACCTGCGCGCACGAGCCAACCAGCGCATGGGAATCAACCATGGTTCCTTCGTCGACGTAAGCACCCACGTTGATGAACATCGGTGGCATGCAGATTACCGACGGGGCCACATAGGCTCCCAGGCGCACCGAAGATCCTCCGGGCACGATGCGCACGCGATCCGCTACAGAAAAGTGCCGGGCAGGGAAGGTGTCCTTGTCGACGAACGTCAGTACGGCATCGCCCATCTCTGTAAGTTCGCCAAGGCGGAAGCCCAGCAGGATACCGTGTTTCACCCAGGTGTTGACCAGCCAGCGGCCGTCGATCTTCTCGGCTGCGCGGATCTTGCCTTGAGTGAGTGCGTCGCGGAACTCGAAAAACGCCGGTCGCGCCTCGGGATTATGCTCGACCTCGCCCAACGCGGCCAGGCGTTCGATGGAAGTTTTCAGGGATTGCATGCGGGGAAAGTATAAAGGAAATGCAGAAGTCAGAAGTTAGAAGTCAGAAGTAAAACACAAAACTGCTCTTTCTTACTTCTGCATTCTGACTTCTTACTTCTGCATTCTGACTTCTTACTTCTGCCTTTAAACGCACTTGCACTCGCTGCGAATCAGGACACCCGTCATCCCATGCGCCGTTTCGCGGCCCAGGACCAGCGTAGCGTACGGTCCGTGCCAGCGTGCATGGTTGGCATCGTGCCCGGCGGGACGGCCTTTGCCCTGGTTGCATTGTCCGCACGATCCGCGATGCAGCACGATTTTATGCGGTCCCGCCACCCAGTTTTCATAGATATAAAATTCACTCGCCTCCGGCCCTGGCACTGCCGGCTTCGCGATCAGCCCAACTTCCATCACAACCCTTTGCAGCTTCGATCGCGTATCGCGGCGCATGGGCAACAGTGGCAGACGATAGTTCTCTTCGATTCTTCCCATCATCGCGAGTACAGCCTTAACCGGAAGCGGGCTGGATTCGATGAAGTTCGCCTGCATCAACGCCAGATATTTGCGATGGATGCTGCGCGCCGTGGCCCAGTCGTTGTTGAGCGCAGCCCGCGTCATGGTTGCCATCTCGTGCGGAATCTCGTTCGATGCCACCGATACAATTCCCACACCCCCAAGAGCGATCACGGGCAGCGTGACGGCATCGTCTCCTGAAAATACCAGAAAACTTTGCGGCACGGAGTTGATGGCCTCGGCGATCTGCGTCATGTTGCCGCTGGCTTCCTTCACGCCGACGATATTCGGAATCTCGGCGAGCCGCGCCAGCGTTGCCGGTTCGAGGTTCGCTCCGGTGCGTCCGGGCACGTTGTAAAGGATGATTGGCTTGTGGCTCACAGCCTCGGCGATCGCCTTGAAGTGCCGGTACTGGCCCTCCTGCGTCGGTTTGTTGTAGTAGGGAGACGCTGTGAGAATGGCGTCGACTCCGGGCCGAGCGGCAACTTCTTTCGCTTTCTCCACGGCATCGTGCGTGGAGTTCGATGTCGCGCCCGCCATGATGGGCACGCGCCCCGCCACTACCTCAATCGTAGTATCGATGACGTGCAGCCATTCATCGTGCGTAAGAGTCGGCGTCTCGCCGGTAGTTCCGCAGGGAACGAGAAAATCTATACCGGACTCCACCTGCCACGCCACCAGGTTGCGCAGAGCAGCGTCATCAACAGAACCATCCTGATGAAAAGGAGTGACCAGCGCGGTACCACATCCACGAAGTTGCATGGTAATAAGATAACGCGAATGGGCAGCGTTGCAAAACTGGAGTCGGCAAGCACAGCAGACGCGCCAATCTAGACAACGAGCCCAGGAACACCCATGTCGCAAATGCTTCGTCACTTCTTCCTGGTGTTGATAAAACCACGTGTTTTCTGCATACTCTTCACGTAGCGAGGCAACGTTTCCATGCCGTACATATCGAGGGAAATGCTTGTAGATGCGGCCAGATCAATGCCACAGACGTTCGACACCCACGCTGTCATTGAAGAGCTGCAACGTTCTAATCCACAACCCTACACGCGCGACCTTTATCGTTTCGTCCACCACGACGACCCAATCAATCGCCTGCACGCGGAAATTGGGAGAAGACTCCTCATGGTGAGTTTCGTTCAAAAGACGAGAAAAGTGCTGGGCCGCAATATCAGGGGCCGAAACAGCTACAGCCAGGAATGGGGAAGGACGTAAAGATTCTCAGGTTTGCGCTCGCCACGTCACAAGCGAGACGTGAGTGCGGTCACGACACGGTAGGATTCCTGCGGGAAAGTGAGACAACAGCCGCCACAACTCTGCGAAGTAGCGCATGGGCCCAGGAATGTTCACGACATAGGCGAGCCAATCGTGGCCCGTACCGATAGTAGATTCTGATGAGAGGCCGTCCCATTATTGAGCGGCTCAGATGACGATCACGAATATAGTAGAGCTGCAATAGGTTCGCGTCCAGGCTCCTGCCGAGAACCTCGGTCGCTACAAAGCAGCTTGGTCCTTCGACCTTTCCGCTGCACTTCGAGCAGCTAACCTTGAACTGATAACCACTCTTTGAGCGGCCCAGTCCGACCCATTTTCGCGCAAGGTTAGAAACCGTTACGACCTGGCAATGCGAGCAGTAGGAAATCGGTGACCTGCACGCAGGGCAGGCCGAATAGCTTTCTTCCGTGACCGACAAGAAGTACCCACCGCCCAGTGCGACTTTTGCAAGATCGGTTCCAAGCCCTTTCTCGTTGGTTGCCGCCATTCTCATTGGCACAATCATTTCAGAACAGCGCGGGCATCGAATACAGTCCTGAGGTCTCCCAATTTCTCCACCACAGTGTGGGCATTTCGAGGCTTGCGATTCCACCCCTTGCTTACAGAAAGGGCATCTCCTAGCCTCAGCACCTGGCCGAATGGCAATCGGTGACGGGGTCTGCTGCCCGCCGCAGTGCTGGCAAAATTGCGCGGCTTCCGCGAGGCTTGTACCGCAGTTAGCGCAGAAAGGCACGTACGTTCCTGTTCCCCAATCTGTTGCGCCCGAAAGTATAACGCAAGAACCTAGGCGCCCATGAAGTAGAAAGTGGCCCTAGCCCACCGGCTCACGAGCTGTCTACAACTCCCGCCACACATCCCTGAAATCGAAGAATCCCTTCTTGCCGGCGAGCCACTCCGCCGCGCGCACCGCGCCATCGGCGAAGCCCTGGCGCGACTTGGCATCGTGACAGAGATAAATCCTGTCGGCGGGGGATTCAAGCACGACCTCGTGCATGCCCACGACTTCGCCTTCGCGAAAAGAAGTGATCTCGAGATCCTCAGCCTTGCCGCTGGCTTCGCGGATCACTCGCTGGATGGCGATGGCCGTTCCCGACGGCGCATCTTTCTTATGAACGTGGTGCCGTTCGAAGATCTGTCCCGTGTAGCCGTCAGGTAAAGCTGCAGCGGCGGCCCGCGCGACGTCGAGAAACAGATTCACGCCCACCGAAAAGTTCGCCGCGTACAGGAATTCGGTGCCGTGGGTTTCGACCAATTTCCTGATCCGATCTATTTCCCCGTACCACCCTGTGGTGCCGACCACCATGCTCTTGCCTGCTTTGACACACGCTTCGATATGGCCGACGACGCAGTAAGGAGCAGTGAAATCAATCACTACATCAATATCGCGTAGCCTCTCCGGCGTGAGCGCAGCCCCACCGGCATTTTCGGCGGCCCCAGCGACCTGAACGCGATGTCCGCGCTGGCGTGCGACCTCCGCCACCAGCGATCCCGTCTTTCCACGGCCTAGCAGAAGGATGTTCATGGGTCAAAGCCTTTAACCGCAAAGCTCGCAAAGAAAAGAACAGAAGCAAAGGACGCGAAGAAACTACGCGAACACTTCCGGATCCAGGTCTTGAAAAAATGTCTTGTGCAGCCGCCGGATCACCTCTGGCACTTCGTCTTCTTCAATCACGAAGGTCAGATTAATTTCCGAAGCGCCCTGTGAGATCATGCGAATCTTCTTGTCTTTTAACTCACCGAACACGAGCGCGGCGACTCCTGGCTTATCCCGAAGACTCTCACCCACCAGGCAGACGATCGCCTTACGGCCTTCATACTTCACATCCGCCAGCTTGGCCAGGTCGGCCGCCAGCGCCGGGATTGCCTGATTTGAATCCACGGTGAGCGAAACGCTGACCTCCGACGTGGAAACCACGTCGACCGCAACCTTGTGCCGGTCAAACGCCTCGAAGATCGCACGCAGGAAGCCGTGAGCCAGCAGCATGCGCGGCGCAGCCACGTCCACAATGGTGATGCGCTTCTTTGCAGCGATAGCCTTGAAAATGTTCTTGATTTGCGGGGCACGCGTGGTAATTTTCGTCCCTTCGCACGACGGGTTCATCGAATTCAGCACGTAGACGGGTATGTTCTTCTGGATCGCCGGCAATACGGTCGCCGGATGCAACACCTTGGCCCCGAAGTATGCCAACTCCGCCGCCTCGTCAAAGCTGATCACTTTGATGCGCCGCGCCTCCGGGCAAATGCGCGGATCGGTGGTCAGAATGCCGTCCACATCGGTCCAGATTTCAATCCGCTCCGCGCCCAATCCTGCGCCCACAATGGCGGCGGAAAAATCCGAGCCGCCTCGTCCGATCGTCGTGGTTACTCCCGCGCGGTTTGCTCCCACAAACCCACCCATTACCGGAACCTGGCCGCCATCAAGCAGCGGCTTAACTTTGGTTTGCAGCCGTTCGTTGGTTTCTTCCTGCTGCGGGACGGCCTGCATGTAGCTGCTGTCGGTCACCAGCACTTCGCGCGCGTCGACATACTCGCTGTTCAGGCCCTGCGCGGAGAATGCTGCCGCCACAATCTTGCTGGAAAGAACCTCACCGAACGCGGCAACATGATCGGTAGTTCGTGGGGTCAATTCGCCGACCGCGGAAATACCACGCAGCAGTTCGTCGAGAGACTCGAAATCGCTTCCCAGTTCCGAATGGAAGTCTGTAAACAACGCCGTGCCCAGCAGTTCGCTGGCGGTATTGTAGTGGCGTTCCTGCAGAGAGCGGCAAAGCTTCAGCGCCGTCTTGCGTTCGCCGGCTCCGGCGGCGCGTGCCATGGTGAGCAGCGTGTCGGTAACTCTGGCCATGGCGCTGACCACAACCACGGGTTTCTGCTGCAGACGGTCTTTTACGATCGCGGCCACGCGCTCGATGGCCCGGGCATCTTCCACCGAAGTGCCGCCGAATTTCATTACGATCATCGGCGTGACTTCCTGGCGAAATTGCGGGAGTGCGGCTCAGGTTTCATTCTATAAAGTCGCGCTATGAATTCGCGAGGTAACCCTTGGCCTTCAGCAATTCGGCGTTCAGCACGGCTGCGCCCGCGGCTCCGCGAATGGTGTTGTGCGAGAGCACGGTAAACTTCCATTCCAGTACTCCGCATGGCCGCAATCGCCCCACTGCCGTAGTCATGCCCGCGCCCAGGTCCACATCGAACCTCGGCTGCGGACGATCGGCCGCCTCCATGTACACCACTGGACGCTCCGGCGCGCTGGGAAGTTTCAGTTCTTGCGGATCACTGCGGTAGTCGTTCCAGGCGGCAATGATCTCTTCCCGCTTGGCTTTGGTTTTCAACCGCACAGAAATCGATTCCGTGTGACCGTCCTCCACCGCAACCCGGTTGCACTGCGCGCTCATAGCAAATGCGGCGGGAATCACTTTTGTTCCGTTCAGTTGCCCGAGGAGTTTCAGAGTTTCCTCCTCCATTTTTTCTTCTTCGTTACGGATGTAGGGAATCACATTGCCCAGGATGTCGAGCGATGCCACGCCCGGGTATCCCGCGCCGCTGACGGCCTGCATGGTTACGGCCATCACCGCTTCCAGCCCGAAGCGTTTTTGCAACGGCGCCAATGCGAGCACCAGTCCGATCGCCGAGCAATTAGGATTAGTCACCACGTACCCGCCGGATTTCTTTCGCCAAGCCTGTCCATCAATCAGTTTGATATGTCCAGCATTGACTTCAGGGATCACCAGGGGCACGTCAGACTGCATGCGCAGTGCGCTGGAATTCGAAACCACGGCGCAGCCGGCTTCGGCAAAGCGCGGCTCCATCTCGGCGGCGATCGCGGCATCGAGCGCTGCGAAAATAATCTTCGGCGCGCCCTCAGGTGTTGCCGGAGAAACTTTCATCGCGGCCACATTCGCGGGAATCGGCGTTTTCAATCGCCAGCGCGCGGCGTCGCAGTAAGTCTTGCCTTCGGACCGGTCGGAAGCGGCTAGCCAAGCCACTTCGAACCACGGATGGCGCTCCAGCATCTGGATAAACCTCTGCCCGACCACGCCGGTAGCGCCCAAAATCCCAATGGGAGTTTTGCTGCTCATATTTTATTGGTCATAAGAAGATACTTGGAATTCTACAACAGCCGTCGCTTGGGATTATTTGCCGAAAGTAACCAAGGATCGCTCCCACAAGAGCGACAGAATTCTCACCTGCCAGACTCCAGATACTTCTACGGTCCTCGGATGCCGGAACCTTCGGTCACTGCAGTGTATTTTGCGCCCGCCGATAGGAAGAGCAGAGGATCACCATGCCGGAGCTACGACAAAATTTCTTTACCAAAGAATGGGTCATCATCGCCACCGAGCGCGCCAGACGCCCGGAGGAGTTGGCCACGCACCGGCCCGTGCAAAATGTGCCGGCGTTTTTGGAAAGCTGTCCATTCTGCGCCGGCAATGAGAGTAAGACGCCGCCGGAGGTGATGCGATTTCCGGCAGATATGGCCGAATCTTGGGCGGTTCGAGTCATCCCCAACAAATTTGCCGCGCTTTCCAGCGAAGTCCAGCCCACGCGGAGCTTGCAACATTTGCGGCGCCGCATCGATGGTTTCGGATTTCACGAGGTAGTCATCGATAGTCCCGACCACTCCTGCTGTATGGCCATGTTACCGGACGCCCATGTCGCCAAAATATTGGGAGTATTCAGGGAGCGATACAACTCGCTAAGTATGGACCAGCGCATCAACCACGTCACCATTTTCAAGAACCATGGCGCAGACGCCGGAGCCAGCCTGCAGCACCCGCATTCCCAGATTATCGCAACGCCCGTCATCCCCAGCCAGGTGCGTCATCGTCTGCACGAGGCTCTGCGCCATTTTGATGATGCCGGAGAATGCATGTTCTGCCACATGGTGGAACGCGAAGTCGAAGACCAGACTCGCATCGTGCTCAAAAGTGAGCTGTTCGTAGCTATGGAGGTGTTCGCCTCACCTACGCCATTCGCCACTCACATCTTTCCTCTCCGCCACATGGCGAGCTTTGGCGAGATCACTGCTGCCGAGATTGCGGACCTGGCGCGGATTTTGCGAACCTTGCTAGCCAAGATTTACCTAGGGCTGGAGAATCCCGATCTCAATTTCACGGTGCGCAGCGGTCCCTCCGATTATGTCGGTGCCCGGCATTTCCACTGGTATGTGAGCGTGATCCCTCGTCTTACCCGCGTGGCGGGATTTGAATTGGGCTCGGGCATGTTCATCAATACGGTCCTGCCCGAAGCCGCCGCGGAGTTTCTTCGTAACGTAAGCGTGGAAAGATCAGCGGGAGCGGCGAGATAACTACCAGCATAGAGAAAGAGAAGCCGATACCACAAACCTGGAAAGAGTCTGAGAACCGAGAACTGAGAACGGAGAACTGCTTTTTCTTACTTCTTGACCCCGATTTGCCCGCCGATTACATACTCATCGAGCGGACCGAACTTACGTTTCTCCGCATAGAGCCGCCAGCGCCGGAAGACGATACGCAGACTCGCCATCACTGGAATGGAAAGAAAAATTCCAAGAATGCCAGCAACCTCGCCACCCGCCATCACTCCGAAAATTGCCGCCAGCGGATGCAGTTCCATGCTGTGGCCCATGATTCGTGGTGAGGTCACATAATCCTGAATTAGCCGCCAGATGCCCAGGAAAACCACCAGCGCCAGCCAGTGCGGATAGCTCATCAACAGAGCCACGCTCACGATAACCATGGCGGCTACCAGAGGCCCTACCACGGGAATGAATTCAAGCAGTCCTCCCAGTGTTCCCAGCACCAGGGCATAAGGCATCCGCATCATGCCTAAAACCGCCGAATACATCACCAGTGTAAGAGCGGCCAGGCTGAGTTGCGCGCGGATAAAATGCGCCAGCATCTGATTTAAGTCGCTGAGCACGCCCTGCAACAGTTCACGCTGCGGACGCGACTGCACCAGATCGAGCAAAATCTGGCTGAAGGCGCGGCCGTCTTTCAGGAAAAAAATCGACAACAGGGGAACAATCACCAGCAGCCACGCCTGTTTTGCGACATCCGCCACGTGGAGTCCTACGTTCTGCGCCAGGTTCGTGATTTCATCACTGTGGCTGGCCAGGTAGTCTCTCGCCAAATCAACCAGACGAGCGTTCCAGCCATGCTGCTGCCCGAGTTGTTCCGCGATCTGCCCAGAGCTTAAGCGGGAAATGGCGGGAAGCGATTGTCCCAGGCGGGCGCTTTCCCGGCCTATCCGCGGTCCGGTGGAAATGAAAAAGAGCACCACCAGACCCAGCAGAATGGCGTAAATCACGGCGATCGCGAGTGCCCGCCCGTGAAGCAGTTTCTCCAGATACGACACCAAGGGACTCATCAGGTAAGCAAAGAAAATGGCAAACAGGAATGCCACTAAAGTCTGCCGCGCGGCATAGAGAAACCCCAAGCCCAGCGCGAACAGCAGCACCGTGATGATAATCCGGGCCGTACGTGCATCTGCCAGAGGCAAATCGTTACTCCACTCAACCCCAAGTCAAATCCCGCGATCCACCGCAACCTCGTTAGTCCCGCACGACCTCAGTATTATCGTCCGCGATCTGAACTCGCATAAGCTTAAACTGATCTTTTTCATCCACCCAAAGGGCCCAGGAGAAGTTTTCCCCCTTCAGATTCAGTCGCAACAATTCGCGCTCCTTTCCGCGGATCGCGATCTTCTCTCTTCCCGCCAGTTCCATGCGTACCCGCATCGAAGTCCGGTCTTGCGGTACCAGCACGCCGAACTCCACCGCACCTTGCTGGCACTTTAGAGTACCGCTATCGGTGTGACAGTTGGTTGCCAAGTAACGCCAAGCCAGCACCTCGCGATGAATAAAAAAGTTATTGTCCAGAATTGCCGAAGTGTTCGGCATCAGAAACGGCTGTTCCGCCGGCTTGGTGGAAGACGCGGTCGTGATCCTTTCCAGCAGGAATTCGTCTTTGGGCGTAACTACCAGCGAACTGCTGCCGTCGTTCCATTCGTAACGAACTAACTCTCCACTGCCCATCATTTGCAGGTCCGACTTTTGCCCGGCCGCGGTCGAATTGCTCGTTTCCTGCAGGTGGGACTTGACTATGCTTGTGCCGTTGTCCTGTTGCACACTGAAAGTTTCCGTCACCACCCGCTGGCCCCTGACAAATACGCCGAACGAGCCGGAATCGACCGTCTGCACGGCTGGCAGCTTGGGATTGTCTTTCTTGTCTCTGGCGTAGGTTCCAACCGCGCAGAGCAGAACCGCCAGCATCCCCCATCGTAAGTGCGCGATCAGTGTCACTTAGTTTTCTCCTTGCCTTCCGCGCCGACCCAGGTCTAAAGCTTGCATCAGGTCTGCCGCGATCTGCTCAACCGCCTTCCCGCCTGTCTCTTGTCTTAACGAGGCTCTCAAGTAATGCGGTCGCCGCTTTTCGTAAAGCTCTCGAAAACCTTCTATACTTCCCAGCAACGGGCGCTCCATCCCTTGCTTTTCCGACTGCCGCTGGCACCGTCCCCAAAGTTCCTCGACTCCCGCATCTAGGAAGACGGTGGGGAGGTTCGCAGCTTCAATCAAGCGGATATTCGATTCGTGGACGAAAGCCCCGCCGCCCAGAGCGATCACTTTTTCAGAGCCGCTCCGCAATCCCTCCAGCAGTTCTTTCAGGGCCTCATGCTCGGCGCGACGAAATCCAGCTTCCCCCGCAGCGCGGAAGATTTCAGCTACCTTCTGCCTTTCGCGCCGTTCAATCCGGTCGTCAAGATCCTCAAACGTCCAGCTCAGGTGCCCGGCCAGAACTCGGCCCACGCTGCTTTTGCCGGCGCCCATGAATCCGACCAAAATTACGGCTTGCATCTGCAGCAGACGACTGGTCATATCAGGCCTGTCACCAGGCACATCCGCCCCCGCGATTTGGCCGGCCTCCAGGACGCCGCTCTCGCTGATTCAGTTTTCGTTTTTATTTGTTCTCGGCGCGTTTTCTGAGATGAATTTTACCACTGAAGGTCCGCAATACTACGGTGGATGAGACGGCTACCCGGCCTACGGTACCTGCGAAGGCACGCCCCTTGTCGAGGGGAAAGTAATTGTGGGTTTTGGGCTGGAGCGGAATGTCGTCGTGTACCTCGCCGCGGACGGAGCGGGCGCTGACGTCGGCCGATGTCCACTCGGGAATGGTGGCGTCGATATCGCCGCTGTGACTGGTCAGCCGGTATTCGCCGCTGTTGCCGAAGTCTCCGATGTAGTGGATTCCGCCGCTGGTCGAAACCACCTGCACCAGGGAACCATTCACCCCATTCAGGGTGATTTCTCCGCTCAGCGAGTCGACCTCGACGTGCCCATTCTTGATGTTGTTCAGATTGACGGACCCGTTCATGGTCTTTACATGCACGTGCGCATCGGAGATATCCCGAACATCCACGTCAGCTCCTGGGCCCTCCAGGCTGACGTCCCCGTGAAGTTTCTCGGCGTGCAGCGTGCCGGTGCTGGAGTGCAAGGTGATGCTGGCATCTGCCGGAACCAGGATTTCATAGTCCACGCGGCCCGAGTCGGCGTCGGCGCCAGCCAGCAAGTGCGATTGGATGTCCACTCGATTGCCGCTTTGATTGTTATCCACCTCGACCTTGTCGGAATGCAAAACTGCGGTGACGATCACCGTATTGTTCGGCGAAGGCTTCACTGAAATCGAACCATAAGGATTCGTCACCGAGACGCCCGCCCGCGGCCCCACCGTGAAGTGGTACTCCTTTTTGCTTTCCGCCATCAGAGTCCCCGCCAGAATCACGGAGACCGTGGCGAGCCTTGCCGCGTTCTTACTCAACATAGGTGACTCCCTCAAGCCTACTGCTGTCTACCTTCGCCGCAAAAGCAACGCTCCACACTAGGGGAGAGGCTGGTCCATCGCCATCTCAAACAGCATGGATTTCTGCTGGTAGGCATCCATCAGCGCCCGCCGCGCCTCCGGGTCATTCGGACTCTCATTGACTGCGATCTGCGCATCCCGGATGGAATCATTCACCCGTCCCAGGTTCTCTTCGTATTGGCTTTGCACGGCGGGAGCGTTGGCGGCCACTTCCTGGATCAAGTCTTCGTCATTCAGTCCGGATGGATTCAAAACCGGAGCGGCCACGGCCGCTGGTTGACTGGCCCGCTGGGGCGGCAACGACTCTCGTCGTTCGTAGATTCCCACTAGCAGCAGCAACATCGCAGCCGCCGGTACCAGCCATCGCGCCGAGCCCCAGCGAACGGAAAAAGAGGGCACAGTCGACCGCCGGTCCGAAGGCTGGGGACGAATCAGTCCTTCTTGCCGCAACGCAATCTCAATGGAGTTCCAAACTCTGGGGCTGGGTTCGTCGCTGGCTTGCAGCTCGCTCGCGCTGGCAACGATCAAGTTCAATTCTTCCAACATCTCTGAACACGCGGGACACGTCTTCAGGTGTGTGCTCTGCTCCGGAGTGCTTCCGTCTTCCACTTCCGCCAAGCTCTGCTGCAGCTCAACGCAATTCATAACGACTTCTCCCCGAGTCTACTGCGATTCTGACGCTCCGCAGCTCGTACGCCCCTGCCGAGGTTACCCATGTTCCTCGTTGCTGCTGTTGCTTCTGAATTATGTATGCTGCTAACCCGCTCGAGACTTCCCGGCCTTTTCGGCTCTATTCATCTTAAGCAGGTCGCGCAATTTCATGCGCGCCTTGTGCAACTGCGACTTGCTGTTACCGATCGAGCATCCCACCAAACCGGCGATCTCATTATGCTCGTATCCTTCCACATCGTGGAGGACAAAAATCGTTCTGTAGCCGGGAGGGAGGTCGTTCACTGCCCTCTGCAACTGCAGCCGGTCAATCGATCCGGCCAATGCCACATCGTCCGCCCCGAAATCCTTCTTCGGTGAGTCTTCGTCTGCACCTTGCGTGGTCTCCTCCAACGAAACCACCGGAAGACTCTTCTTCCTCAAATGCATCAGCACCACGTTCACCGACAACCGGTGCAGCCAGGTCGAAAATGCCGACTCCCCGCGAAAAGTCGCGATCTTGCGGTAGAGCTGCAGAAACGCTTCCTGCGCCAGGTCTTCCGCCTCGGCCGTATTCGCCGTCATCCGCAGACAGAGCGAATACACGCGCCGCTTATGTTTGTCATAGAGCACCTGGAACGCTTCCGCGTCTCCCTGCTTGGCCCGTTCAATGGCCTCGGCCTCGCTGAGTTCGGTGCCAGGTTTCTGTCGTGGCTCGGTCAAATAGTCTTTTTCCGGCCGCACTCATTCGGATGCGGCATAAGTAGTTTGTGTTGTATTGTTTGCGTGCCTTCGCCAAACCATGGGGACGCTTCCCGGTTCCAGAATATCAGAGTATTTCTACTGAACTTCGGATGCGCTCCCCTGTGCTCCGTTGAAGCAAGACGCCTTCGGAAAGCCTTTGCCTTCCGACGCTTGGATGCACAATCCCCCACTTTGCGTTAAACCCCGCTGGCAGGAAAGAGTAGCGATCTGCGGAAAATGGTAGTTTTCTGCCCAAGTCAAGCCGCACTTTTGGCTGTAGTAATCGTCTCCAGACCATGTCCATGCGGCCCCAATTCCCGCTGCCGCAACAGAAAAGCGAACGTCAGGCCGAGAAATCCCAGAATCGAAAAGATCCACATTCCCAGGTTGTAGCCGCTCGGATTACTCGCTCCCGCGTGACCGTGATCGTTCGCCCAACCGACCATCAGATTAAACCCAGCGAGTCCCATATTCTGGATCATGGTCATCAATCCGTAAGCGGTTCCCAGTTTCGACTGCTCTACTAAGTACGCAACCGACGGCCACATGACCGCTGGAATCAGCGAGAAGGCGATTCCCATCATCGCCATGGTCAGCAGCAGGATCGGTGGCAGGTGGTGAGCCACGAACGCGAAATGCCCGTCCGCCGATGACGGCAGATAGACCGTTACATAGCTGGCCGATCGCATGTAGGCCATCATCAAATACACGGGGATGAGCAACAGAGAGCCCAGCATCATCAGCAGCGCCCGCTTGCCCAGTTTGTCGACGAACAAGCCAAAGATCGGCGTCCCAAACATGGTGAACAGCGTCAACATTCCGACCAGATCGCCGCCAGCCTCTCGTGTGACGTGGTGCGCATCCATGAAGAATTGATAGGCAAAAGTTTCGAAGGGAAAGATCGCCGAGTAGAAGGTGATGCACAATGCCACGATGTACCAGTACGACAGCCCGAAGGCTCTGATGTCGCTAAAGACAACTTTGTCGGTCGCGCCGGCGGGTCCGACCTGATATTTCTTCTCGGCGTACACCTCGAGCACCCAGTAGACGATTGCCCCCACGATACACAATGCCCCGAAACCCACCGAAATCAGTAGAGGATTGCGCCAGTAGTTATAGGCAAAGCCAGCCCAGGACGGCGATTGTTGCGCCAGCAGCGACCCCGCCCGGGAGATCATCAAGTTGATTCCGAAGGCGAAGCTCAGCTCTTTTCCGCGGAACCACTTGGCTACAGCAGTGGTCACGGCCACGATCAGCGATTCAGCGCCTAGACCGAAGGTCAGCCTTCCGGCGGCCATGCCCGCGACCAGCGCGCCTCTCGCCGTCTGTACACCCGTCAAGTCACTGAGATCGTGGATGAACCCAATGTGCGAGAGCAGGGGAATGCGTCCAACAAGACGAAGAACCGGGACGAAGACGTTCACTAAGGCCACGACCACCCCTTGGGTGACGTGATTGTCGGGGTAGGCTGTGATGACCGCGCCCACGGAGCACACAATGCCGAAGAGGAAGAGAGCCTTGCGGGTGCCCAGACGATCGACAACGTACCCGCCAATCAGCACCATCAAGACGTTGGGAATGCTATAGATCGCCTGCATCAGCCCGATGTTCGACTCCGAGAAACCGAGCTGCTTGGACAAAACGTCCGCGATGGGCGCGATGCAGTCATATACGTAGTAGTTCCCGAACATCGTCAGGCTGATAAAAATCAGCACTACCCACCGGAATGGCCGGCTCGGTTCAGGACGCACAATTTCCGTCATCCACGCTCTTTTCTTCGAGCAGAATTAAACCAAAGGATTGCGAGCAGAGAAGATTAGCAGATCAAACAGTAGTCCGCATCAAGACGCTCAGAGGGAGGATTCCTGTGGGGACAGCCGCCCTCGGCTGTCCGCGGTTCGTGTAGAGCGGGCGCCCCCGCCCGCTGCCTTTGACCTTTGCTTGCTACCACCTCTTCGGCGCCATCCCGCAACCCGGAGCGTCCCGTCCGCCCTGTGGATTCTGAAAGTCAACGCGGATGGGACCGAAAGCCCTCTAGTACTTCACAATCGCCGCGAACGATTTCGCATCGAGCGACGCCCCGCCCACCAGTGCGCCGTCGATTTCTTCCTGCGCCATCAGGGACGAAGCATTGTCCGGCTTCACCGATCCTCCATAGAGGATGCGCAGCTTCGCGGCGAAATCCTCACCGAATATTTCGGTGACTTCCCGCCGGATCACAGCGTGCGCGTCCGCAGCGAGTTCGGGAGTCGCAGTCTTACCCGTACCAATGGCCCATACCGGTTCGTAAGCCACCACCAAACGCGCCGCCTTCCTGGCGGAGACCGCATGGAACGCTCGCACGCACTGGCGCCGCAACACATCGTCGGTCAGGCCCGCCTCGCGCTCTTCCAAAACTTCGCCCACGCAACAGATCGGCGTGAGCCCAGCTTCCAGCGCCGCTTTTAGCCGCAGGTTCACCGTGTCGTCGGTTTCCCCAAAGTACTGCCGCCGCTCCGAGTGGCCAATGATAACGTGCGTCACGCCCAGCGCAAGCAGCATCGCCGCCGAAGTTTCGCCGGTGAAAGCGCCCTCCGGTTTCCAGTGCACGTTCTGTCCACCGATAGCGACATTCGAGCCTTTCGCCGCTTCCAGCGCAGCCGCCAGATCGATGTCCGGCGGGCAAACCACGATCTCATCGCGCTCCTGCCCACTCACCAGCGGCAGGAAATCGCGCAGAAAATCGCGCGTCTGGTCTGGCGTTTTGTACATCTTCCAATTGGCGGCGATTAGTTTCTTTCTCATGAAGATTTCTTCTCGATTCTGTAGGACGAATTGAAGTTTAGGTTTCCCGGCTTCTCCGCGGCCCGCGTGTAGGCTCTCAATGTGGCATTGTCAAACAAGACGAATCGAACCTTGCTTAGATGATTCGCCGAAGCCAAAGCCTCGATTGTGGAGGAAATCGCGATGACCGCAGCTTCCGAAACGGGGTATCCGAAAGCCCCCGTCGAAATGGCAGGGAAGGACAAAGATTGCAAGCCATGTTCGTCGGCTAAGCGAATGCATTCGCGATGACAGCTCGCCAGCCTTTCAGCTTCTCCACGTTCTCCGCCGCGATAGATCGGCCCCACAGTGTGGATCACGTATTTTGCGGCCAACTCTCCGCCTGCAGTGATGACGGCCTTTCCCGCCGGCAGACTTCCAATCTTGCCCACAATCTTCCTGCATTCAGCGAGGATCTGAGGTCCGCCGCCGCGGTGAATGGCGCCATCCACTCCCCCTCCACCAAGAAGCGACGAGTTCGCCGCATTGACGATGGCATCGGTCGTCTCGCGGGTAATGTCGGCCGGGCCCCAGAACTCAATCGTCCGCTCCCGCTCCAGCACCAGTCGAATTGTAAAGTCCTGCACGCCCGTATCCAGTACCGGTCACTTTTTGTCCGTCAGTGCTTCGACGCCGGGCAGTTTCTTGCCTTCCAGAAACTCCAGCGACGCGCCGCCGCCGGTGGAAATATGCGTCATCTTATCCGCGACCTCTGCGCCATGCACCGCAGCGACCGTATCGCCGCCGCCCACAATCGAAATCGCTCCCACGTTCTCCGCCACAGCATGTGCCACCTTGAACGTTCCCCGCGAAAATCCTGGGACCTCAAAAACTCCCATCGGTCCGTTCCACACGATCGTGCGTGCTCGCGAAATTTCCTCCGAAAACAGTTCAATCGTCTTCGGACCAATGTCCAGCGCCATGCGGTCCGCCGGAATCGGCTGGCCTTCGCCGATCTGCTGCACCACCGCGTTGGCCTCCGGCTTCATCGCCACCACGTGATCAATGGGTAGAAGAATGTTCACATTTCGTTGCTTGGCTTCCTCCAGGAGTTGCCGTGCCAGATCAACTTTGTCGGCTTCCAGCAGGGACTTGCCGATCTCGTGCCCCTGAGCCTTCAGGAACGTATACGCCATCCCACCGCCGATGATCAGCGAATCCACCTTGCCCATCAGGTTGCGGATCACGCCAATCTTGTCACTGACTTTGGCCCCGCCCAGAATTGCGATAAACGGCGGCTCCGGATGTTCCAACGCCTTGCCCAGATACTGAAGTTCCTTCTCCATCAGCAAACCAGCCGCCGATTTTGCTATGAACTTCGTTATGCCCGCGGTGGAGGCATGCGCCCGATGCGCCGAGCCGAACGCATCATTCACGTAAAAGTCGGCGAGACTTGCCAACTGCTTGGAAAACTTCTCGTCGTTGGCCTCTTCTTCGGCATGAAAGCGCAGATTTTCCAGAAGCAGCGTCTGGCCCTTTTCCAGTTGCGTGGCCACTTCTTCCGCCTCCGGGCCGACGCAGTCAGGACAGAAGCCCACGTTTTCGCCTCGCGCCAGTTCTTTGTCGAGCGCCATTCGCAGCCGCTCGGCCACCGGCTTCAAACTCATCTTTGGATTGGGCTTGCCCTTGGGCCGTCCCAAGTGTGAAGCGAGGATCAGTCTTGCCCCGTGCCGCAGAGCGTATTCGATGGAAGGCAGCGTTTCGCGAATGCGCGTGTCGTCCATAACGCGCCCATCTTCCAGCGGAACATTGAAGTCGACGCGCATGAAGATACGGTTGCCGTTGAGAGGAAGATCACGAATGGAAAGCTTGGACATTGGCTGGTCGTCCTTAATGGAATTGATGAAAGTAGCGCCGCCGTCCCCGGCGGCTGTCGGGCGGGCGTCCCGCCCGCCCTGACGAAGCCGGCAAACCTGTCCTGAGCCAAGTCGAAGGAGTGCCGGCGGTAATCTACAAACCCTTACCGGCGATGTAATGAATCAGATCCCGCACGCGGCAGGAGTATCCCCATTCATTGTCATACCAGGAGATTACCTTGACGCAATTGCCGCCCACCACCAGGGTCATTTTCGCATCGACGATCGAGGATCGCGGGTCGCCCTTGAAATCCGACGACACCAGTTCATTCTCTTCATAGCCCAGGTAACCCTTCAGCGGTCCGCTCTCGGAAGCTTTCTTCAGCGCCGCATTCACTTCTTCTTTGGTCGTCTTTTTCTCCACCCACACCACCAGGTCGACCACCGAAACATTCGGTGTCGGCACGCGCATCGCAAAACCATCCAGCTTGCCCGCCAGTTCAGGGATGACCAGCTTCAGCGCTTTCGCCGCGCCCGTAGACGTCGGAATCATCGACAGCGCCGCGGCTCGTGCCCGCCGCAGATCTTTGTGCGGGAAATCGAGGATGACCTGGTCGTTGGTGTAGGAGTGAATCGTTGTCATCGTCCCGCTGACAATTTTGAACTCGTCATTGATCACTTTGGCGATCGGCGCCAGACAGTTCGTGGTGCAGGAGGCGTTCGAAATAATGTGATGCTTGGCGCCATCGTATTTTTCATGGTTCACGCCCAGCACAACGGTGATGTCCTCATTTTTCGCCGGCGCGGAAATAATAACCTTCTTCACCGGACCGCGCATGTGCTTCTTCGCATCGTTCGCGTCGGTGAAGTGTCCGGTCGATTCGATCACCACCTGCGCACCCACCGATTCCCAGGGCAGCGCCCCAGGATCTCTCTCTTTAAACACTTTGATGGTCTTGTTGTCGATGGTAATGCTGTCGGCGCCGGCAGTGACCTTGTTGGGCAGGTTGCCGAGAACGGAATCGTATTTCAGCAAGTGCGCCAGCGTCTTCGGATCGGTGAGATCGTTGACCGCCACAAATTCCAGGTTGGGGTCGTTGAGCGAGGTCCGCAGAACGTTGCGGCCGATGCGTCCGAAACCGTTGATGCCAACTTTGATTGCCATGGTTCCTCCAGAATTATTTATGAGTGCGACAGCAGAATCTACTCGGCCCTATAACGGAACAGATGATGTTAGCAGGAGCGGGAACCGGCGTAAATGATCGCGGCGCGCATCGCGAAGCTCTTCGTTCCCAATCACGGAACCGTGTGAGCCCGAGCCTTGACAAGATTACGGAAAGGTTAATTCCAGGTAGGTATCCGTTCTCCACCAGATCAGCGGCAGCCGAGCCGCCCAATACTTCCGGTTGATGGTCTGGCGCGCGTGGGCGTGCTCTTCCGCCGGCAAGATGCGCGCGTGCGCAAAGAGCTTGTCGCCGGTCACATTCCCGCGCATCGTGCAGGCAGCCACCGTCACCTGGGGGTTGTTGCGAATCCGCTTCACCTTTCCCATATCGCTGCGCGTCATTACGTAAAGCCTGTCGCCGTCTTCCCCAAACCATACCGGCGTAGCGACCTTCGTCCCGTTTTTGCGAACCGTAGTCAAAGAGATGTATTTCTGGCCGCGAATCGTGGGTGGAATTGTCCCGGGCATGCCACTATTGTAACGGCTAAAAGTCAATCAGATCGGAAGTGCGGCCGGGTTCTATAAAAGGATGTGCCCCATTATAAATTTCGCGTTCCTGGCTAAATTTAGGCGGTGGTGCAGTTTGCACTATTACACAACGACTGTCATCCTGAGCGAAGCCGTTTTTCAGGCGTAGCGAAGGATCTCCCGCTTAACCGGCCCAACGCGTAAGCCAAACTTCACCACTACCGAAATTTAGTGTGGAGATTTTCGCCGGGGCTTCGGCTTGCTCTTGCCCTTGAGATTGAGCGCCACTGCAGCGCGGATAAGATCCTTCAAGGCCCCCTCATCCACCTTGTCGCCTTCGTGCATGTCGATGGCGCGCCTGACATTCCCCTCGAGGCTGGACTTGAACAGACCTGAAGGGTCCTGCAACGCCGCTCCCTTGGCAAATGTGATCTTGACGACGTTCTTGTAAGTCTCTCCCGTGCAGACGATGCCACCGTGGGAGAAGACGGGAGTCCCCGGCGATGTCCGCCTGACCCACTTCCGCTCTTCGACGATCTCAGGGTCTGCCTGGTGTATGATTTCGCGCACTTTCGCGGGCGTTTTCCCGCGCCAGTCTCCCCCGTGAGAAAGTTCCTTGATCTTCTCGTCAAGGAATGCAGAAGCAGAAGCAGAAGCAGAGATGAATGCAGAGGCAGATTTCACCGGGACGGGCTTTTTCATATGCAGCTCCAACTCTCGCACCTAATTTAGCTGCGCACGGCGTAACCTGCAACCTCCGCAACTGGAAGCTGCTTCTGGTGCGATAGTAGTTCGGAAAAATGGTGGGCGGGTGGCCCACCTTTGGCCATGTTTGTGTACACCATGTCCACTGAGGGTGCCCCACCCTTGCGTTTTTTTGCAAGGGTGGGCGGCGATGCTGCGTGTGCCATTGGATTTGTTGTGGCTCGCGTGATCAAACCCACTTTGCGCCTGCATTTCCGACTCCCGCCCTTCGCAAAGTGCGCGAAGGACGGGGCACCCCCCGTGTTGGTGATGCCAGCGAGGCCAAAGGCTGGGCCACCCGCCAGGAAATAAGAACAGGATCACCACAAGCCCGAACTGAACCGAGTTAATATCTCTCGCCTTATTCTCCTATCAGTTGTGGTTCACGCAGGGCTGATCGATTGATCCCGCCCTCTCTTCCGTGTTAAAAACCTTGCATGCGTAAATGGATGCGCGACCGCTTGCAGCGTCGCAAAAAGACACCCGCTGCCCCATCCGACCAACCCGCTCCTCCGCCTCTGCAACCAGCGTATTTCGATGCTGAACAGGCACCCGACACGGCTTCCGAGGCCGAGAACACCGAGGCCGAGAACAACGAATCGGAAATTTCTGCTCCGCCTCCGCCTGAGCCGGAAGATCGACTTGAGCCGGAAGCCCGGCCAGTTCGCACCACCCGTTCTAGTTCCCCGGAACCTCCATCCGAAGCTCAACCGGCACCCTCGCAGCCTGCGGCGCGCGGTCCAGCCCCGGCTGGCCGCAGTCGCCGCCGCCGCGGAGGTCGTGGCCGCGGAGGTCGAGGACGCGAGCAAGCCGTAGCTCAAGCTTTTGCCCCAGCTGCTGCAAAAGGATCCATTCCGCCACTGCCTGTCGAAGCGGCGGAAGAAGAGATGCCCGATGCTGCAGAAAGAGCGGAAGAAGTAGAAGCGGAAGGCCAAACACCTGAGCCCGTTGCTGCACCCGCGCCGAAACCCGCGCCCGCCGCGGCGGCGCAGCGTCCGCCAAAAGGTGTAGTGGTGCTCGCGATCGGATTGCCAGGCTCCGGAAAGAGCTCGTGGTTCAAGCGTCACAACGTCGTGCCCCTCTCCAGCGATATGGTCCGCTCTTTACTTTTTGACGACGTTCGCGAACAGCGTTTTCAGGATCTCGTCTTTTCCAATCTCCGCTCCATGCTCAAAGCGCGGCTCATCGCCAAGCGTCCCACGAACTATGTGGACGCGACCAACCTCACGCCCCAGGAGCGCCAGCACTGGATCAAGTTGGCCAAGGATTATCAGTACGAAGTTCACGCCGTCTTCTTCGATGTACCGCTCGAGGTCTGCGTCGAGCGCCACCAGCGCCGCGACCGCGTCGTTCCCGAAGACGTAATGCGCCGCATGGCTGCGAAGCTGAAGCCGCCCGCGTTCGAAGAGGGCTTCGCCAAGATCACAGTCGTACGCGTGAAGAAGAAGGAGTCCGAAGTAAGCTAGCCGGTTTTGGCTATGGGCGGATTGTCGCACTTGGGCAGTAGTTACATCCGCAAGGCGTTTCATCTCACCTTAAGCATCTCGGTGCGCGATGCCACGGATTTGTGGATGGGCGTGGGATGACAAAGTCAGCGAAGAAGAAATCGAAACCGGGCCGCGGACCGCAGTCGAGCCGTCCGCACATGCCGGGCTACGGTCTGCCAACCGGCGACAAAGGCCTGCTTCCGTGGAGTTGGGCCGAGCAGCGCCTGAAAAACTCGCATAATTACTGGATCACCACCGTCAAGCCCGATGGTTCTCCGCACACCATGGTTGTCTGGGGCCTCTGGCAGGATGGTCGAGTTCTGCTCAGTACCGGTAGCAAGTCTCGTAAAGCGCGCAACCTGGAGCAGAATGCCAACTGCGTGGTATGCACGGAGCACGCGAACGAAGCAGTCATCGTCGAGGGCACGGCGGAAGTTACTGACGTCCCCGCGCGCCGCAAATTCCTGCCGACTTACGAGCGTAAGTACAAGTTCAACATGAAGGGAATGGAGCAGGACATTCTGTCGATGAAGGAGCCCGTCTTCGCCGTTCGTCCACGCCTGGCGTTTGGTCTTTGGGAGAAGCACTTTATCGGAAAATCCACGCGCTGGAAGTTCGACTAGTGATGGGGGCAGCTTGCAGAAAGTTCGCGTTCCACTCGCGTCACTCCGCTTTGTGATTTCCATCACAGCCCTTCTCGCCTCCTCCGTTTAATCTCAGCCTAGCGCCGTACAAATTCCTCCCGGCGCGCAGGGGATGCCATGGCCCTTAAAGATTCGGCTACAGGCAAGACCATTCGAGATTATTCGATCCAACAACTTCAGGATGCCGCCAACCTGATGCGCGGTTATGACTTGGTCGCGCTTCATGCCGCGGGCTCCGGACACGCGGGCGGCACGCTTTCCATCATGGACATCACCGCCGCTTTGTACCTGAAAGTCGCAAATCACGATCCCAAGAATCCGCTATGGCCAGACCGCGACCGGATCGTCTGGTCCACCGGCCACAAGGCTCCAAGCCTGTACCTGGGATTGGCAGTCGCAGGCTTCTGCCCAGTGCTGGACGTGATGACGCTGCGCAAGTTGGGATCCCCCTATCAAGGCCATCCGCATTGGGTCAGGGTGCCGGGCGTTGAGGTCTCTACCGGCTCTCTGGGCCAGGGTCTAAGCATCGCGGTGGGCATGGCATTGGCGGCCAAACTCGATGACAAGACCCACAAGATTTTCTGTTTGATGGGCGACGGCGAGCAGCAGGAAGGCCAGATTTGGGAAGCGGCCATGGAAGCCGGTCATTTCCACCTCGACAGTGTGATCGGCATCATCGACTGCAACCGTCTGCAGATTGATGGCTGGGTGAAAGACGTTATGGACGTCGAACCGCTGGCTGCGAAGTACGCCAGCTTTGGCTGGAACGTGATGCGCATCGATGGCCATGACATGAATCAGGTTGTAGAAGCGCTCGAACTGGCAAAAGAAGTAGTAGGGAAGCCGGTCGTCATCCTCGCCGATACGGTCAAAGGCAAGGGTGTCAGCTTCATGGAAAACCAGGCCGGCTGGCACGGCAAAGTGCCGAACTACGAGGAACTGACCATAGCACTGAAAGAATTGGGCCTCAGCGAGCGCCTTCCCGTGCAAGAGTTGCTGGATAAGGCGAAGCGCTATCAAACAGAAGTTGAGCGCAGACTCGACTCCCACCTGCCCAAGTTCACGCGCGATTACTGGTGGAATGCCGGCGACACCATGAAGGTCAAAATGGAGCCGACGCGCAAAGGCTTCGGCCAATCTCTCATGGAGAACGGAGATGATGAGCGCGTGGTTTGCCTGGGGCTGGACATCTCCGGATCGATCACCATCAGCGATTTCTATTCCGGCAAGCCCGAACGCAAGAAGCGCTGGATCAGCATGGGCATTGCCGAGCAATCGGCCACATCGGCCGCCGCGGGACTCGCCAAGGAAGGGAAGCTGCCCGTATTTGGAACCTACGCCACGTTCGCCGCGGCTCGCAATCTGGATCAGATCCGCACTTCAGTGTGCTATGGAAATTTCAATGTCCTGATTGCCGGAGCGCACGGTGGAGTCTCTGTCGGTCCCGACGGCGCCACGCATCAGGCGCTGGAAGATTTGTTCGCCATGCAAGGCTTGCCCAACATGTCGGTGGTCGTGCCCTGCGATGCGGTCGAAACTCGCAAGGCTACGAATTATCTCCTGCTCGAGCATGTGGGCCCAAAATATATTCGCTTTGCCCGCGAGGCCACGCCCGTGGTCACGAATGAGAAAACGCCATTCGTGTTCGGACGGGCGAACGTGATTCGCCTGCGCGGCGAGGCGGCTAATTTCGCCGACGCCTTCGAGACCCAGCTGGAAGTCTCCTACAAGAGCGAGGACGAAGATCTGAGCATCGTCGCCTGCGGACCGATGGTTCCAGAGGCGATGCGTGCCGCGTACATCTTGAAGCGGGACTACGGCTACGAAACGCGCGTTCTGAATCTGCACACGCTCAAGCCGATCGACGCAGAAGCCATCATTCGCGCCGCCGAGAATACGGGCGTCGTGATCACCGCCGAAGAGCATCAGATCGGAGCCTTGGCGTGGCGAGTCAGCGGTCTGCTTACCGAAAGCCCGCAGCTCTATGGCCGGCCGGTGATTACCGGAGCCATCGGCGTGAAGGACCGCTTCGGCGACTCAGGCGCGCCCTGGGAGTTGATCAAGGAATTCGAAGTGAGCGCCGAACACATCGCCCACACAGCCGTGGAGTTGATGGCGTTCAAGAAGAAACGCGCGGAAGAGAAGAGGGAAGAACGCGAGCATCTTTTCTACGCGGGCATGCGCTAGCAGCCCGTGGTTTAAGTACGATTCGTATCAGGGCACACATTTATGCGTGCCGTAAGTGCCGCGTTATCAGTACGCCTTTAGGCGCTGCTTTGCCGGGATGGAGTTTCACCACGGGCTGTTAGCGCAGGCCGCATCTGATTCGTCCGCCCTCAGATAGGGTTTGCGCTTTCAAGCCCCCAGCAATTCGATTTCTGCTGAATCGAGCTCGTCCGACGGCCGGCTGCTGAGTCTGGCCAGCCAGAAACTTATTAACGAAACTCCTCCCAACAGCGCCACGCAACCCGGCCACGCGGCCCAACGCCAGAACCAGGCGGTCAGCGTAGCTCCAACGCTTCCTCCCAGATAGTAGAAAGTCACGTAGAGTCCGGCGGCAGAGGAGCGTGAGCGGCCAGCGATGGCGCCCGTCTGCACCGTGGCTGCCGCTTGCGCCACGAAAACGCCCGAAGAAAACAGAGCGAGACCACCGATGACCACCGGCAGCGATTTGACCAGGGTAAACAGCAATCCCGCAATCATCATGCTGCAATAGAGGATGGTGGTGTGGCGAAAGCCGAAGCGATCCATGAACCAACCGGCCTGCGGCGTGATCACAACTCCCAGAAGATAAACAAAGAAGATGCTGCCCAACTGTGCCGCGTTCAAATGGAAAGGTGTGGCGGCAAGGTAGAAGTTCGCATAAGTAAAGCATCCGACCAGCGCGAACAGGACGGTCGCACCCATGCCAAAATTGGCCAGAAGGCGCGGATTGCGCAAATGTTCTTTGGCATGGTTCACAACCTGCTGCAGGTGTTCAGCGGGCACAAAATTCTTGGCCAGAGGAAGCCATGCGCGAACCATAACCGCACCGATCAAGTTAAGGCCGGCCAGTACTAAGAAGGTGGCGCGCCAATGCCAGTGAACGGCGATCACACCGGAGACAAAGCGTCCGAGAAATCCGCCGAACACCGTTCCCGCGACATACGAGGACATAGCCCGGCCCACTCCGCGTCCGGCCCACTCTTCATTTACGTAAGCGAGCATAACCGCGATGACCCCCGGCACAAAAAGCCCCTGGGCAAAGCGCCAGAAAATGAGCGCGCGCAGGCTGTTGGAAGTCGCCGCCAGAGCGGTTGGAATGACCAGCAGGAACAATGAAGGTACGATGACCTTCTTACGCCCGCGGCGTTCGGCGATCATGCCGATGATAGGCGCGGTGAGGGCGGTGGCAAAAATTGTGGCACTGACCGTGAAACTGACCGCTAGTTCGGAGGCATGAAAAATCTGTCGCAACAGCGGCAGCAACGGCTGCGTGCAGTACACGTTAAGAAACGTGCACATGCCAGCCAGCATGGTCGCAACCGTCGCCTTGTCGAGTTTTTGCAAGTGAACCGGAAACTCCGCTTTTCGTGTTCTGATGATATCCGTAGTACCTGGCGGGTGGATGTTCGCCGACGGAAAGCGCTCGCCGAGGTTGTTCTCGAAGCGGGCTCCAGTCGATGCGTCCAAGGGCTTGAGAAACTTGCGCCTGCAGATTTGCGCTAATTCGATTCCCCTTCAGTTCTCTTCTTGCGGTCGCATCCTTCCGGTTCGCAGATAACGGTTGTGCCAGCCCAGCGATTCGGTCAGCAGGTGGGGTGTGTGTTTGCCGTAGGACAGCCGCTCGGACCGATTGAGATAGTCGAGGAGCAAAGGCTTGTAGTCCGGGCTGGAGCACTTCTCGATGATGAGGTGCGCCCGCTGGCGTGGCGAGAGTCCGCGTAAGTCCGCTAGTCCGTGCTCGGTGACAATGACCTGCACATCGTGTTCAGTATGATCGACATGCGACACCATTGGGACGATGGTCGAAATAGTTCCCTGCTGCGCGGTCGACGGCGCCATGAAGATCGAGAGGTATCCGTTGCGAGCGAAGTCTCCCGACCCGCCAATCCCGTTCTGGATGCGCGATCCCATCACATGCGTTGAGTTCACGTTGCCGTAGATATCGGCTTCGATCATACCGTTCATGGCGATCACCCCCAGCCGGCGAATGATCTCGGGATGATTGGAAATCTCTTGCGGGCGCAGAACAATGCGGTCGTGGTAATTGGCCATTTCGGCATTCACTTCCGTCAACATCGCGGGGCTGAGCGAGAATGCCGTAGCCGACGCCGACGTTACCTTGCCCGACTTCAGCAGACGAATCATGCCGTCTTGAATGACTTCCGTGTAGGAAGTCAGGTCTTGAAATGGTCCTTCCTCGAGTCCGAAAAGAACCGCATTCGCAATGTTGCCGACGCCGGATTGCAGGGGGAGCAGGTTCGCAGGCATGCGGCCCTTCTGCACTTCCCAACTGAGAAACTCTAAGATGTGGCCGGCGATGAGCTTGGACGCTGCGTCGGGGGGTTTAAAGGCGCTATTGCGGTCCGGAGAATCCGTGAGCACGATGGCGACGACCTTCTCCGCAGGAACTTCGAGGTACGGCGTGCCGATGCGCTGGCCGGGACGCATTAGCGGAATCGGTCCGCGATTCGGTGGCGGCTGGAGACCATAATAAATGTCGTGCATGCCCTCGAGCGCCGCCGGCTGCCAGGAATTGACTTCAAGGATCACGCGCTCCGCTTGATCGATCCAAGTCTTGTTGTTGCCGATCGATGAACTCGGGACGAGCCGTCCGTCCTCCAGCACAGCGGTCACTTCAATCAGCGCGACATTGAGCTTGCCGAGGAATCCATACTCAACGAACTGGGCGACATGGCTAAGGTGAATGTCCATGTAATCCATTTCGCCCGCGTTGATCCGCTTCCGGGTTTCTGGATCAGACTGGTACGGAAGGCGCAGATGGATGCCTCCTGCCATGGCGAGAGCTCCGTCCAGTTCGGGACCGGTGGAGGCGCCGGTGAAGACACTCACCTGAAATTTCTGTCCGCGGAAGTTCGCATTGGCAATGTGTCGCGCCAGTTCTATCGGTACCACCTTGGGATAACCCGATCCCGTGAAACCACTCATACCGACCTGGTCGCCAGACTTGATCAGAGCCGCAGCTTCGTCGGCGCTCATGATTTTCTGCGCCAGGCTGGAGTTCAAAACCCGCGCGGTGGTGGAGGGAACGATAGTAGCCATGTACCAAGCCCTTCGACGGAGAATGACTTAATTCCGCTTTAACTGTACCGGCGGCAATTTCGCTCGTCTGTGAGCTACGTCACGGTGGAGAGGGATTTCTGCTAAGGCTGGGCACTGAATGGGACTCATGGGCATACCCTGTCGCGTATGATATTTTCGATGATCCGCACCGCGGGTGCGGCGTTCGCATCCCAGATTAAGCACGGTGATATGCAGAAAAATTCATGAACAAGAAATTCCGCGTTTTTGCCACCTGCGATATCGGAGAAGCCATCGATCTGCTGCGCAACCGCGGTTACGAAGTCGAGGTCTATCCGCAGCCGGAAGCGCCACCGAAGACTCTGATCATCGATAAGGTCAAGTCCGGAATCGATGGGCTCATAACCACGCTTCGCGATCCGCTCGACGCAGAGGTTTTCGAGGCTGGGAGGAACACGCTGAAGGTTGTGGCGCAGTTTGCCGTAGGCGTCGACAATATCGACCGCGCCGACGCCAACCGCTACAAGATCCCTTTCACCCACACGGCGGATGTTCTCACCGAGGCCACCGCCGAGTTCGCCTTCTTCATGCTCGGCATGTTGGCGCGCAAGATGTGGCCCGCCGAGCACCTCACGCGCGACAACCAGTGGGGATATTGGCATCCGTACTTGCCGTTTCTGGGCGACGAAGTCACGGGCAAAACGATTGCGATCATCGGCACGGGACGCATCGGCCTGGCATTGATCAAGAAGTGCGCCGGTTTCGACATGAACATCCTGTGCTATGACCCTGCGTATGAGAACCACAATTACATCAATGCCATTCAAGAGACCATGGACTTGCGCCACGCGCGCGGCATCTCGAAGGAAAAAAACTGGATCAGGTATGTGACGTTTGAAGAGGCTTTGCGCCATGCCGATTTCGTCAGCGTCCATGTGCCGCTGTTGCGTCCGGACGAAAGCGCTACGCCCACCTACCATTTGTTCAACGAGCAGACGTTGAAGCTGATGAAGCCGACGGCTTTTCTGGTGAATGACTCGCGCGGTCCGGTGGTCGATGAATCAGCGCTAGTGCGCGCACTGCGCGAAAACTGGATCGCCGGAGCCGCACTTGACGTCTACGAGAAGGAGCCGCTGCCGGCCGACTCTCCGCTGCGCGATCCCACGATTGCCGACCGCTGCCGCCTGTTCCCGCACTTCGCCAGCGCGGCGCGCATTACCCGGCTCGACGTCGATCCCAACAAGGGCATGGCAGGACGCTGCGTCCAGGGATTGATCGACGTGCTGGAAAATAACTACGGCGGTGACATTACGAAGATGCCTTATGTCGTAAACAAAGAGGCGTTTGGAAAGTAGCCGGCAGGAATCCTATTTCCCGGCGACGGCCAGCTCCAGCATTGCCTTGGCGTCTGCGGCATGTGGTCCATCGGGGGCCAGTTCCAAATACTTCTGCAAGGCCTCAACGCTCGCCGGTGGCGCAACATATTTGCCGTTGACGTCTTTGCCCTGAGCAAACAACGCGGAACCCTTCACGAAGTAAGCGTCGGCACGGGTGGGATCGGCTTCGATGGCTTTGCTGCACGCCGCCGGGGTTGCGTCGACGTCGCCAGCGTTATAGAGCGTCGCGCAAAGATTGAACCACGCGGTTGCCGCCGTTTTTGGGTCGATTTCGGAGGCAATGTCCGCCGCGCGCCGGTAACATTCTGTTGCCTCTTTGCTCTTGCGCAGTTTGAGGTAGCCGTTTCCTTCCGAGATCAGGACTTGTTCCAGGGTACGCCGCAGCGCGCTTGCGGCGGACTTTGCGTCAGGTTGATCGCCGTTCGCGGCGATCAGGTTCTGTAACAGGCCCTCCGACGTCTGATAGGCATTGATGGCGTCCTGGTACTGCCCAAGGTAGAGGTTGGCGTCTCCCAGCGTTTTGTAGAGCAGATGGCGGTGGCTTTGGTATTTCACTCCAGGATGTTGGGCGGCGATTTCGGCGTCGAGGGCAAGCGCCTTGGCGACTAGCTCTTTTGTTTTCTGCCAGTCTTTTGCCTGGGTCGCACCATTGATCTGGGCCAGGAAGTCGTCGAGCGCCACGATCTTGGCGTTCACAGCTTTTATCTCTTCTGCCGGGGGCTTGGGCGAGGGTGCTTGCGCAACAAGCAGCGTTGGCCAGAGAAGGACTACCAAAGCAAGTCGAATCATTCTCATCGCAGCCCTCAGCCTTGGGATAAACGGCGGACGCAAGACCAGAACCTGATTGTGACAAACGAGGAAGGACGTGCAAAGTAACCAAGGTAAGTGGATGGGCGGCTGGCTACTGCAACCAGTCGTAAACCTCCGGCGTAGTCGGCGTTGACAAATTTAGGCACTGCACGTTTTCGCGCCGCATGTCCCGCTAGAATAGTACTGGTTAACGCATCCCAGGACACGAATGAAAAAGCGCTATACATTCTTTCTTTCCATCTTTCTGCTGCTTCTGATTCGCGCAATGTTTGCCGAAACTCCTGGCCCGGAGAATCAACTGAAGTTGATTCCTCAGCCAAAAGAAGTGCAACTTCACGCCGGCAGTTTTAGGGTAAAGCCAACTACCAGGATTCTTGTGGAGTTCGGACATCAAGCGGAAGACCGCATTGCCGCGGAAACGCTGGCGGAAGAAATCCATGACCAGTCTGGACTGAAGATAAGCATCACGGGCGAAAAATCTGAGGCGAAGCAGGAGCCAAGTACGATCGTGCTGGCGCGCTTGCAGGACCGCAGTGTTAAGGAATTCCTCGCGTCCAAGGGCCTTAAGGCGGATTCCATCGGTGATCAGGGCTACCTCTTATTCTCCGACAACTCCTACCTGATTGTCGCCGCCAATACCGGGCAAGGGCTGTTCTACGGCGTGCAGACTTTGCGGCAGTTGCTTCGTGGCGATGGCCAGACTCTTGTCTGTCCAGCGGTTTCGATTCGCGACTGGCCGAGCATGGAATGGCGAGGCGTGCAGGACGACATCAGCCGCGGCCCCATTCCCACTGAAGATTTCATAAAGCGCCAGATCCGCACCTTGGCGGCTTACAAGGTGAATCTGTTCGCGCTCTACATGGAGCATGTGTTTGATTTCGCCAGCCAGCCATTAGTGGCGCCGAAGGAAGCTGCGCTCACTCCGCAGGCAATCAACGCTCTGGTGGACTATGCCAAGCACCTCTACGTCACGATTCTTCCGGAACAGCAGACCTTCGGGCATCTCCATCACATGCTGAAGTACGAGATCTATTCCGACGTTGCCGAGCGGCCGCACGGTCACGTGCTCACTCCGACGAAGGAACAGTCTTACGACCTCATCAAAGCCATGTATGCGGATCTCGTTCCACTTTTTCCCGGACCATTTCTGCATGTTGGGGGCGACGAGACGTTCGAACTGGGGCACGGACAAACTGCCGCGCGAGTTGCGGAAGTCGGCCTGGGGCGCGTTTACATCGAGCACGTGCAGAGAGTCAGCGGCATTCTTCAGCCTTATCACAAGGAGCTCATGTTCTGGGGCGACATTGCGCTCAAGTATCCGCAACTGCTCAGCATCTTGCCCAAGGACATGATCGCGGTCCCCTGGGATTATGACGCCAAGCCAAGTTTCGAAAGCATCATCAAACCGTATCGTGACGCCGGCCTGCGGGTGGTTGTCGCGCCGGGTGCGCAGACTTGGAATCAAGTTTGGCCGAATCTGGATGTCGCCTTCGTGAATATCCGTAACTTTGTGCGCGACGGTCAGAAGCTGGGCGCGATGGGCATGTTAAATACCACGTGGAACGACGACGGCGAGTCGCTCTACGGCATGGCTTGGCCCGCGCTGGTATTCGGCGCGGCGGCGGGATGGCAAGCGGGCGAATCGGACGTGGATCAGTTCAAGAACTCCTACGATTGGGCCTTCTACCGCAACAGCGACGCCACCTTCCGCGGTGCGCTGGAGAATCTGGACCGCGGACACCAGGCGCTGGCCAGGATCAACGTCGATACTGAAACCGATGATTTGTTCTGGGCCGATCCGTTTACGCCCGAAGGCGCGACGCTTATGCAGAAGATTCTGCCCGCGGCCCGTGATATGCGATTGGGCGCCGAACACGCGCTGGAGTCACTCTACCGGAATCGCGACAAGGCGCATGCCAATCAGTCCACGCTGGCCGACATGACGCTGGGCGCCTGGCGCTGGGATGCGTTGGGCATGAAGGCTCAGTTCACCCAGGAGATGAACCATTTCTATTGGGACGCTTTCCAGAACCAGACCGACGCGGGTCGCGTGGGGAATGATCTGGAAGAAATCACGGCCATCAATGCGCGCCTGGAAGATCTCCGCGATGCCACCACGCGCCTGAGCCAGATGTACCGCGAAGCCTGGCTGCGGGAGTACAACCCCTTCTGGCTCGACAATGTTTTGGTACGCTACGACGGCCTGGCCCGCGAGTTTCAGAAAAAGATCGTTGCCGTGCGCCAGGCGCGCCGGCAGTATGATGCGACCAAGACTCTGACCCAGCCGCAGGAGTTGGGGTTCTATTTGCAGCCTTGACAGCCCCTCAATGTTTTCCTACCGCACCAACTGGAGGCTCACGCGCAATCGCCTGACCGAGGCGCTCGAAGAAGCACGATCGAGCGGCGCTCGCGTGCTGGATCTGACACTCTCGAACCCCACGCGCGCCGGCCTGCATTACGACGAGCCGCGAATTCTTCAATCGCTGGCCTCACCCCACGCCATGGATTACGATCCTCAGCCCAAGGGCTTGCTGAGCGCGCGCGCGGCGGTCTCCGATTACTACCGAACTGACCACGGAATTCACAATCTCGATCCCCAGCGTCTGATCCTCACCACCAGCACCAGTGAAGGCTATTCCTTCGTGTTCCGGTTGCTCTGCAATCCCGGCGACGAACTGATGGTTCCGAAGCCCAGCTATCCCCTCTTTGAGTTTCTCGCCGACTTGCACGACGTAAGGCTCGTGCCCTATCCCCTGATTTACGATCACGGCTGGCAGATGGATTTTCCTTCGCTGGAAAAAGTTGTGACCAAGCGCACCCGCGGAGTGGTTGTGGTTCATCCCAACAACCCTACGGGTTCGTACGTACACGCGCACGAGCAAGAATCTCTCAACAGCTTTTGCCGCGAACATAAAGTCGCGATCATTGCGGACGAAGTCTTCCTCGACTACGCGCACAACGGGTCACCGGAGCGAAGCTTTGCGGCTGATCAAGATGTGCTCACCTTCACCTTGAGTGGAGTCTCTAAAATTTCGGCGCTGCCGCAAATGAAAGTGGCATGGATCGCCACCAGCGGTCCTGCGGAAGAGGTTGAGGCGGCGCAAGCTCGGCTCGAAGTGATTTCCGACACCTATCTTTCCATGAATGCTCCCATTCAGTGGGCGGTCCCGGCGCTGCTGGAGCAGCGCAAAAGCATCCAGCAACAATTGCGCGATCGGGTGCTGGCGAATCTCGCCGAGCTCGACCGCCAGATTGCCGGACAAAAGGCGTGCCAGCGCCTGGCTGTGGAAGGCGGATGGTACGCGGTCTTGCGCATTCCGGTCACGCAGACTGACGAGGAGTTGGCGGTTGATCTGCTGCGCCGCAAGTCCGTGCTGGTGCATCCCGGGCATTTCTATGATTTCCCCAACGACGGTTGTTTGGTGCTGAGCCTGCTCACCCAGCAAGTAGAGTTCGCGGAGGCATTGCAGCAACTGTTGGAAATGGTGAATCTGTAGAGGCGTTGCAAGTGGCTTCTCTACGATGATGGCTCAGCGCTTCACCAGGAACGGATTGCTCTCCCGTTCTTCTCCAATGGTGGTCAGCGGGCCGTGGCCGGGAACGACGACAGTGTCGTCAGGCAAAGCAAGTACCGTGGCGTGGAGCGATTGCATGATTTTCTGCATCGATCCGCCGGGCAGGTCAGTGCGCCCGATGGAGCCGGCGAATAGTGTATCGCCCGCAATCAGAGTTTTTTCGGCAAGGAAGTATAGGCAGATGCTGCCTTCGGTGTGTCCCGGCGTGTGCAGAATTATGGCCGAGTGCGCCCCGGCTTTCACCGTATCTCCGGTGCTTACGCTTTGATCGATTTCTACCCCGCCCGGCGCTGCCATGCCCACCCACGCGGCCTGCACGTCGAGCATTTTGAGCAGGGCATAGTCGTTCTGGTTGAGCAGGATGGGCGCTCCCGTGGCCGCGCGCAGTTTCATCGCGCCGCCTACATGGTCGATGTGAGCGTGCGTGATCACGATCTGCTTGACCTGCAGGTTATGCTTGCGGAGGAGCGCGAGCACGTCCTCAATGTCATCGCCCGGGTCAATGACCATCGCTTCGTGCGTGGTTTCGTCGCCGATGATTGAGCAGTTGCACTGCAGCGGACCTACAGGAAAGATTTCGTGAATCATGTTTCCATTGTAACGAGTGGCGAGTTATGAGCTCTGTGATAAAACGGGTTTGGCAAGGGCACGGCTTCCAGGAGCCTGCCCTGAGCGAAGCCGAAGGGTGCCGTCCAGATGCTCCAAGGTTCGGGTTTTAGCCCCTGAGGTCCTCTCTCCCGAACCAGGATGAGACTTGCCGTGAGGCTCTGCTGGCGAGACAATACGCCAGCGTGCTTGGGGGAGGTTTTGTGGCAGCCAAATATCGTCAGCATGGATATCAGGACCGCGATCGCGCGGAGAAGCCGCGCAAAGAGTCCGGAGAAAAACCGGCCTCGGCGCCTGCCAAGCCCGCAAGGAACGACTACAGCATGGGGCCAAGACCGGTTAACATGCCCGGAACCCGCGCCGTCTCGCGCTGCGCGCAGTGCGGCACTGTGCTGCAGGCCATTCCGCCGACGGGGCTTTGTCCCAAGTGCGGGTTCGAGTTGCATTCCTGCAAGCAGTGCACGTATTTCGATCCCGGCAGCAGGTTTGAGTGCATGCAGCCCGTCCCGAAGCGGGTAGAAAAAAAAGATGTGCGCAACGATTGCACGTTCTACGAACTTCGCGTCACGCGGGAAAAGGAAACTTCTACGCCTGCCACTCTGCGCCCCAACGACGCGCGGCAGGCATTTGAGAATCTGTTCAAGAAGTAGCGAGCTTGAACTCACCCCAATTTCTCCGCCCGCGTCAATGGCAGGTCTTACTTTGGGTTCTCTAGCCTTCGCCCGGGTATTCGACTTGACCGCCTTCGGGCCAGATCGCATAATGACTGCCTGATTCTGCCGTGCCGCTCCCGGGGCGCCGAAGCTGGACAAGCATTCTCACGTGGGAGTGGATGGATCGTTTGCTCCGTGTGGAGGTATCGATGCGCAGATTCTCGTTCCGCTCTACCAGGCCGTATCTCGGCCTCTTGCTGTTGGCGTGCTTTTGCTTCCTCGCCACGGCTCAGACGATCGCCCCCAGGCGCGGCAAACAAGCGCAGCAGCACAGCCATCCCGCATCTTCCGGCAACCCGTCCGTCGCGGTTTCCCCCGGCAACTGGTCGCAGCTGGCCGAGTTCAGCGACAGCAAGTTCCATGTTTCATGCTGCTCGTATTTTGGAACCGGAGTCGCGATCTCCCTCGATACCATCGTCATAAGCGATCCTTGGACAGATCCGACCGCAGCGTATGTATTCGTAAAACCGTCGAATGGTTGGAAAAACGCTACGCCGGTCGTTGCTCTAACCATTCCCGGGGTGAAATTTGATAGCACGAGCGGCTCGGTTGCCATTGCCGGCGACACCATTGTGGTCGGCGGTCCCGAAGCTGCTTACGTGTTCGTGAAACCCGCCGGCGGCTGGACGAATACGAATCCCATCGCGACCCTCACCTCTTCGGACGGCTCACCATTGGATGGTTTTGGCGCGGCCGTCGCCATCAGCGGCAATACAATCGTTGTCACCGCGCCGGATGCGAACTCAGACACCGGCGCTGCCTACGTCTTTGTCAAGCCCGCGGGCGGCTGGACGAACATGACCCAGACCGCGAAGCTCACTGCCTCTGACGGCCAGCCGGACGATTATTTGGGCTGGTCGGCCTCTGTCACTGGCGGCACGGTTGCTCTGGGTGGCTTTCAATATTCCGAGCCGAGGAAGGCGTATGTGTTCGTTCAGCCTGCCGGCGGATGGACCGATGCGACGCAGACTGCTGAACTCGCGGCCTCCGACGCGCCTTCCGGTTTTGGATTCTCCATCGCGGCCAGCGGTGACGAAGTCCTGGTTGGAGTCTACAGCCCGGAAACATCCGAAGCCGCTCACATATTCGTGAAGCCTCCAGGAGGATGGGTCGACATGACGGAAACTGCCAAGCTCACTCCCGTCGACCCCAACTCGTATGCCGCCTTTGGGTATGCCGTGGGGGTCGATGGCAACAACGCAGTCGTGGGGTCACGGTTTCGCAGCAATGGCAGTTTTATAGACGCGGGGGGAGCCTACATCTACACGGAGCCCCCCGGTGGCTGGCACGACATGTCGAGCGCCACGGTGTTAACCGGATCGGACGCGCGGCACAATACCTGGTTTGGCAGCGCCCTCGCTTTAAGCGATAAATCGCTCGTGGTCGGTGCGCCCTGGGTTGTGTTCCATGCCGCTTACGTGTTCGGATTGCCATAGGCAAGCGTCCCGTTCCCATTGATTGCGGAAGTATGGAAGCTATTTCGGTTAGGTCAGAGGCAGGCCGGAGGCGATGATGGAAACCACGAAGAAGAAAGCTTCATCCAGAGACAAGCGTCCGGCGGCTCTTCCCGAACATCTGAACCGGCGCCTGGGCAGCTATGCCCTGGCTGCGACCGCCGCCGGAGTGGCAACCTTGGCCTGCGCCATGCCAGCCCAAGGTGCGGCCGTCTGCAAGAACCTAACGGCAGATCTCTTACATACCACGACTTATCCCATCAATCCGGCTGGACAAATCGCCGCCCCCTTCAATGTCGCCCAGACTACCTACACCTATTTTCACAGCACAACAGGCATCTCACATTTTTCCTGGTGGAATCGAGGTTTTTTCACTCCGAACTCCGCCGGTGCGAAACTGTTGCTGGGCTCCCGGAACCTGCCAGCCGACGTGCCTTCCGGTGCTTTGATCGGCCCGGGCGGTAACTTTGGCAAGGGCACTTCGTACGGCTTGATGTTCACCTACGGCAATGGAACTCTCTTCAACCATGCTCACGGCACTTTGAAAAAGCACCGCGGTAATCTCAACCTGCTGCAAGCCAACTACATCGGGTTTCAATTCTTGAAGGCCGGTGAGATTCACTATGGCTGGGTGCGGCTCCGAGTGAGCCTGATTCCAGGAAATTTTAACGGCACACCCTTCAGCTTTACCGAAGTGCACCTGCTCGGCTTTGGATATGAGACCACGCCCAATACTGCCATCGCTGCTGGCAGTTGTTCTGGGGATGCGCCGCAAAATGCCGATGCAACCGGACCGAGCGGCAAGGAGGAAGAAGAGAAAGTTGACGCTTCTGCGCAGAGATCTCTGGGCATTCTGGCTCTGGGCAATCTCGGGTTACCGTTCCGCGGAATTGGAAACTGAGCTGCCACGCGCGCTCACGGTTTCTGCGTGGGCCGCAAAATAATTTCGCTCACAAAGGATTGCGCAGCCTGCGTCACCAGCATCTCCACGGCATGCGCCACGTCTTCCGGTTGCAGCATCTTCGCGGGGTCCTTACCCGCGTGTGGACTCAAGTCGGTGTTCGTCGAGCCCGGACAAATCACGCTGACGCGGATGTTATGGCCGCGCAGTTCCTCCGCCACCGAATAGGTCAGGCCGTTCAGTCCCCACTTGGAAGCCGCGTAGGCAGCGCCGTTCGGCAGGGCGTTCTTTCCCGAGATCGACGAAATATTAATGATGTGGCCGGAGCGGGCACGAATCATCAGGGGCGCGAAGGCGCGAATAGCATAGTAAACGCCGCGCAAGTTCGTGTTCAGAATCTGGTCCCATGCATCGGGCGGAAGCTGGTGCAGCGGGCCGCCGAATCCGCCGATCCCCGCGTTGTTGACCAGGACGTCCACGCGCCCCAGGGACGACTCAATGCGTTTGGCTGCCGCCTCCACGGACTCGAGACTGGTTACGTCGCAGGACATGACTTCAGCCTTCCCGCCAGCTTCGGCGATAGCTTTCGCAGCCGATTCGAGCCCGGCGCGAGTGCGTCCACATATCACCGTCGTAGCGCCCAATCTCGCAAGCGAGCGTGCAATGGAGGCGCCAATTCCCCGGCCTCCGCCAGTAACCACCGCGACTTGCCCGGCAAGAGTCTTATCCGTATCCACTAGGACCGCGTTCATGAGCACTATCCTCCCGTCTATGCCGCGGCGCTCGCGGATGGTTGAACAACGCCATCCAACCTGCGCCCGCTTCTGCATCTTATACAATAGCCCGGAGGGTAACCTCGAAGTTGCTTGCCTTCGGAAGAAGAGGTACTTATAATCCGGCCAACCGGGAATGCAGGGGCAGTCGCCTTAAACCCCAGTTCTCCCCGATTTGCGGGGTCTGCCCGGAACCGGACTTAGCATTTGCGGACAGGATGCGGAGCGCGTGAGCCGTCCACAGGGAAAGCTCACAGGTTCAGCAACACGATTTCACGACACTATCGATTCCCAAAGGTGCAAGGAGCCAATACTGATGAAAAAGATTCTGGTCACGGTTGTGCTTGGGGTAGTGGCTGCAACCGCAGCCGCACAGAGTGCGCCACAACCATCGCAGCCACCGGCGCAAGCCACTCCAGGACAACCGCCAGCGTCACCCGCGCAGGCGCCCGTCATTAAGGATCCCGCTGAATACAACGCGTATGTTGGCGCCATCCAGCAGAAAGATCCCGCGGCGCAGATCAGCGGTCTGGAAGCCTTCATGACGCAGTATCCCAATAGCGTGATGAAGGTTGCCGCGCTGCAAACCCTCATGCAGGACTACCAGCAGGCCAATAATCAGCAGAAGACCATCGACACCGCGGTAAAACTAGTGGCGGCGGATCCCTGTAACGTTCGCGCGATGGCGCTGCTGGCATATTTCAATCGTCTGAAGGCGCAGGGCGGCGATGCTAACGCCAAGCAGGATTTGATTGACGCCAAGAAGTACGGGCAGATGGGCCTAGACTGTCTGCCGAAGTTCACCAAGCCCGATGGCACCTCCGACGCCGACTTTGGCAAGATGAAAGACCAGATGACCGGAATTTTCAATGCTGGCATCGGCATCTCGGACCTCACCGATAAGGATTACGACGGTGCAAGAAAGGCCCTACGCGCGGCTGCCGACAGCAGCCCCGACTCGCAGAAGGACTTCAGTGTGGTATATCCCCTGGCGCTGGCTTATGCCGGACCCACGCCGCCTGATCCGAAGTTCCCGCCGGATTCTCTGAATGCGATCTGGTATGCCGCGCGTGCGTCTATCGTTGCCCCGACGCCACAGTACCAACAGCAGATTGAGAAATACGCGAAGAACCAGTACATGAAATATCACTGCGCCGACGATGGCTGGACCGATCTCTTGGCTCAGGCTAAAGCAAATCCTGTGGAGCCGGCGAATTTCGCCATTAAGCCCTGCCCCACTCCTCCGGAACAGGCTCACAACATGGTGGTGGCTACCACGCCAGACAAGATGGACTTTGCTACCTGGGAGTTCGTCCTCTCCAACGGTAAGCAGGAAGATCAGGATGCCGTGTGGAATGCCATCAAGGGCAAGCCTGTACAAATGAACGGCACTGTCATCAAGGCCACCGCGACCGAGTTTGACATTGCGGGCAGCTCTGACGACATTGACGCCAAAAAAGCCGACATCACACTCACCTTCGAGGATAAGGTTCCGCTGAAGCTTATCCCGAAGGAAGGCGCCAGTCTCGACTTCCAGGGCGAGCCTGCCTCTTATACTCCTAGCCCTTTCATGATGACCATGGAGAAAGGCAAACTGCTAAAAGCAGCCGCGCCTACCCCGGTGAAGAAGGCTCCGGTGCATCACAAACCTGCATCGCAATAGTCAGTGTGGATTCGAGAGAATAAGGCAGCCCGCGAGGGCTGCCTTAATTTTTGTGGGCGGCAGGGAACACAAATACCAGATGCCGAATACACCGGCCTAGCGAGCCGCTTTTTTCTCCATGGTTGCCGGGCGCGCGCTGCGCGGCGGACGTTTCGCGCCGTCCCGGAGTTGCCGCACATCGATCTTGAGCTCGTCAATCGTTCGGCTGAGGGTGTTGCGATGCATGCCCAATTCGCGGGCAGCCCGGCACTGGTTGCCTTTGTTTTCCTGGAGCACGGTGAGGATAAAGCGCTTCTTGAACTCGCGCACGCCCTCAGAGTAGAGGATGTTGCTTTTGTACATCTGCAGGATAAGTGCTTCCAATTGATCTTTCACGGTAGGTCTCTCTCTTCGTTTTTTTTGTTTTTAATGTCGTTTCCACTGTCGAGCTCAACAGCTTATTTGCACTGCTATCGTCGGGATTCAGCCGGAGGTCCCGTCAAATCCTTCGGAGCACGGTGCAGGAAATCCAGTCCCTCATTGAACTTTGCCCGCAGTTCTGATGGCGCTAACCACATTGCTGCCCTTCCCACTACCAGGAAATAGGGCGCGAGCTCCGACTTCTCCAGCATCGACGAGGTCGGCGTGAATGCGGTCATTCCCATCAGGACCACAGCTACCGCCAGTGCGCCTTTCACCAGGCCCAACAACGCTCCCAGAAAGCGATCGAAGCCACTCAGCCCAACTTCCTTCATCAGTCTCCGTGCGATCCTGCCCGCGATGCCGAACACAATCAGGATCGCGAAAAAGATGATGAGGAAACCGAAAATTTCAGCCATCAGTTCCGAGTTCAGGAACGACAGCAACCACCCGGCGAGCCTTTGATATTGCCAGGCTGCGACGATGTAACCCACAACCAGCCCCGCCATGCTCAGCGCTTCTGCGAAGAACCCGTGCATAGCGGCCAGAACCACATTCAGCGCGATCACCACAACGATTAACCAGTCTGCCGGTGTCATGCCGCTCTCCGGCAGATGGAAGGTTCGTTGAACGCTGCGCGCTTACACATCCAGTTTGTGCCCCGTAATCTGCTGGTAAGCGTCGAGATATTTGTCGCTCGTGCGGCGCGCAACCTCGGCGGGAAGCGCGGGCGCGGGAGGCTGCTTGTTCCAGCGAATTTCCTCCAGGTAATCGCGAACATATTGTTTGTCGTAGGACTCCTGCGACCGGCCCGGAGCGTATTTATCGGCAGGCCAGAAGCGGGACGAATCCGGGGTGAGCACTTCATCCGCTAGCGTGATTCCCTTGGCTGTCAGTCCAAACTCAAATTTCGTGTCGGCAATGATAATGCCGCGCTGGCGTGCATAGTACGCCGCCTTCTTATAGACGCGCAGGGTGAGGTCGCGCAATGTGCTGGCAGTCTCCGTACCCACGATTTCGCACATCTTGGCGAAGGAAATGTTCTCATCGTGGCCGCTTGCCGCCTTGGTTGCGGGCGTAAAGATAGGCTCGGGAAACGCATCGGATTCGCGCAGCCCGGCGGGCAACTCGATGCCGCAGACTTTCCCGGTTGCCTTGTACTCCTTCCAAGCCGAGCCTGAAATGTAGCCGCGCACAACGCACTCCACCGGAAACATCTGGGCGCGCTGGACCACCATCGACCGGCCGCGCAATTGATCTGCATATTTTTCCAGCCCTTGCGGATAGCGCTCCACCTCTGCGGTGATGAGGTGGTTGGGAACGATGTCAGAAAGGAAATCGAACCAGAACAGCGAAATCTGGCTCAGGACGCGGCCTTTGTGCGCTATGCCGGTGGCCAGCACATAGTCGAAGGCGGAAATGCGGTCGGTAGCAATGAACAGCAGGCGCTCGTTATCCAGTTGGTAGACGTCGCGCACCTTTCCGCTGGCATGGAGTTGGAATTCTGGAAAATCTGTTTGTAAGAGGACGGGATCAAGAAGTTTTGGGTTCATATAGAAATACTAAGCCAGGAGCGAGCCGTATTTTAGCCCCTGAGAAAGTTTTGTCAACGGCAGAGATCACACTGTAGAGGGAAGGCCGTATCCTGTTGAGCAGGAAAACCTTGGCGGTTGTGCGGTGGCGCGAAGCGATCAGTATTGGTGGAGTTTGCGAGCTTGCAGTTGTGGAAAAGCTGAGGATGATAGTGGATAAACAAGAGGAAAGTGATCAAAGCAAGGCAGGTCCTAAGCCTCTACCCTGAGATGACGAATTCATGAGAGGATGCGTAGCGCCATTTCCAAGGTCGATGGCGATTCGCGAGTTGTAGGAGGAATCTAATGAGATCGTCTGACCTAAAGCTGCTCTACAGAAGGCAGTCTCGACTTGTTGGTATCCTGGCCGCCTTCGTACTGGGTGTGTGCAGCCTAGGATGGGCCACATACAGCGAATCCGTCATTTATACATTCACTGATGAGAACGGCGATGCAAGCACGCCCTACGGGGGTCTTGTTCTCGATCACGCCGGTAACCTTTACGGGATGACTTCGCAAGGAGGAGCGCTTGGAGCTGGCGCTGTATATGAGCTGACCCCGAACAACAGCGGGGCCTGGACGGAGAGCGTGATCTATAGTTTTACCGGTGGTAGCGACGGCTCTAGTCCTGTCTCCGGCCTGGCGATCGATCAGACGGGAAATCTCTACGGAACAACACATTTTGGTGGCAACAGCGGCTGCAGTTGCGGAACAGTTTTCGAGCTTAAGTCGACTTTGGGCGGGTGGCAATACAATCTGCTTTACACATTTGCCGGTGGAGATGACGGCTCGTTTCCCTGGGCGTCTCCTACCTTGGACGCGAGCGGCAATGTCTACGGTGTTGCATTTGAGGGCGGTTCTCGTGCGCTAGGCACCGCCTTTAGTTTGCGGCCGACTGCCGGCGGCCGATGGAGCTTTGAGCTACTGCACACATTTAGCGGAGGAAAGGACGGCAGCTCTCCCACTACGAATCTCACCTTCGACGCTGAGGGCAACCTTTATGGCACAACAGAACAAGGTGGAGGCAGCAGTAACTGCAAGATGGGGTGCGGAACTGCCTATGAATTAACGCCAACTGCCGGACGCTGGCGAGAGACGGTGCTACACAGCTTCACGGGTGCAGCAGATGGTCAATACCCAAATGGAGGCCTCATCTTTGACTCTGCCGGGAACCTCTATGGCGTGGCTGGCGGCGGTGGTCTCCACGGCCAGGGTACGGTCTATGAGCTAAGCCCTTCGTCCGGCCGATGGGAGAGTAGGGTCTTGCACAACTTCATTGGGAAACCGGACGGTGCTGCACCGCAGGGAAGCTTGATCTTCGACTCCGTCGGAAACCTCTACGGTACAACCGATGGCGGAGGAGTCGGGTTCGGGACTGTCTTCGAGCTATCGCCGTCAGCCGGCAAATGGAACTTCCTTCTGTTGCATACTTTCTATGTGAGTCACTCGGACGCAGCCGAGCCGACGGGGGCACTCATCATGGACTCGTCGGGAAACCTCTACGGAGCAGCCAGCGGCGGCAATTTCAGCGCCGGGGTCGTCTTCGAGCTCTCGCCTACGTCCGGGCGATGAGTCAAAATCATCCTCAAACAGGATAAGCTACGCCGCTCCAAACCTCACCGACACCAGCTTCGACACCCCCGGCTCCTGCATGGTCACCCCGTAAAGCACCGGCGCGATGCTCATCGTCTTCTTGCTGTGGGTGATTAAGACGAACTGGGTTTGTACGCTCATCTCTTTCACCAACTCCGTGAAGCGTCCGATGTTGGCCTCGTCAAGCGGTGCGTCCACTTCGTCGAGGATGCAGAACGGGCTGGGCGTGTACTGAAAGATGCCGACCAGCAGGGCGAGCGCGGTCAACGCCTTCTCGCCTCCGGAAAGCAGCAGCACGCTTTGCAGGCGCTTGCCGGGAGGCGAAGCCACTACGTCGATGCCACTCTCGGCGGAGTTTTCCTCGTCCGTAAGCTTCATGAAGGCATGGCCGCCGCCGAACAGCTTCTTGAAAGTGGCCTGGAAGTTTTCGTTGATCTTGGTGAAAGCTTCCTGGAATTTCTGGCGCGAAACTTCGTCAATCTCGCGAATGGTCGCGGTCGTATTTTCAATCGAGGAGATCAGATCCTTACGTTGCGCATCGAGGAAGGTGTGCCGCTCGGCGGTCTCGCGATACTCTTCAAGCGCCATCATGTTCACCGGGCCCATGGCTTCAAGTTTGGCGCGCATCTCGCGATAAGCCTGATCGTAAGCCGCAAGTTCGTCGCCGCTGACGCAGACGATTGTGGTATCGGCCAGCAAAGCGGCACGCTCGACGCCCAACTCGTTCAGGCAAGTTTCCGCCATGTACATGCCGTCGGCTTGCAGCTTGGCGGCTGCCGCCTGTAGCTCACCACGGCGGTCGCGGGCCTGGTCCAGCAGTTGGCGGGCGGCGCGCAGCAACTCATCGATTTCCGACAGCCGGGCGCGCAGTTGATCTTTTTCAAATTGAAGCAACCCCTCCCGCACTTGACCCGCATTGCGCTCGGCGTCATAGTCGGCGGCTTGCTGCTCGAGTTGAAGGTTCTCAGTTTCGCGCTGCAGTTTCTCGACTGCAGCAGATTCGATCTGCGAGTCGAGAGTATGGACTCGCTGATCCATCTCGGCGAACAATGACTCGATGCGTCCGAGCACGGCAGTTGCCGATCGATGGCGCTCCTCAAGAGCCGCCGCGCGCGCCACGCGCTGAGAACTCAGCTGCGACGCATCCTCGCGACGCTGACGCAGGCCTCCGAGAGACTCTTGCGCTACCGCAATCTGCTGTTCGAGTTGCGCGCGAGTCTGTTCGAGCGCGGCGATCTCCGACTGCCTTGCAGTTACGGTGGATTCCTGTTCCGCGCGCTCCGTGGCCAGCCGCTGCATCTCCGCTTGTGAAATTCGCATGCGCTCGATGACGCGGGCCATCTCGGAATCGAGTTGTTGCAGCATGTGGCCCGAGGTCATCGACTGATGCTCAGCTTCGCGCTTTTCGCCGTCGAGACGTTCCAGCAGGGAACTAAACTCTTTAATCTCTCTGCCCAGCGCCAGCACTCGCATCTCTTCGTCCCGAAGAGCTCTTTCCAGATCTTCGAGCTGGCGGAGAACTTCGCGCAGTTCGCGCTTCATCGAAAGCGGACCCTCGGCGCGCTGTTTGCCGCCTGTAACCGTTACGTTGTGGAAACATTCGCCAGATTGCGACAGGAAGAATGCGTCGGGATTTTCGAGAGCCAGGCCACGCGCGGTATCGGATCCGGGAACAATGTAACCGTCGCGCAGCTTCGGAAGAATCACTTCCAGCGACTTTCCAAATCCATCGAGAACGCGGATGGTATTTTTCAACGGCACGATGGAAGCGGTCGGCGGAGCGCAGTGCGCGGCTTCGTCGACGATAAACGAGAACTTGGCTTGCGAATCCTCGGGATGAACCAGGAACGTGGCGCGGCCGTCGACATCGCTGCGCAGCAGGCGCAGGCCTTCGTCGGCAGCGTCCCAGGACTTGACCACGATGTAATTCAGTTCGTCGCGCAAAAAATCTTCCACCACGCGCTCAAAGCGCGGCTCGACTTCGAGAAAATCTGCGAGTACGCCGACCGGCGCGAGCCCGCTCTGCATCACTCCGGACTGGAAAAGCCGGCGAACCGATTCCGTCGAGTACCCATGCTCAGCAATCACGGCTTCCAGCGATCCCTTCCTTCCGAGTGCCGTGGCAAACTCGGCGCGCAGAACGTCGAGATTAGTTTTCGCCCGCGTCTCTTCCAGACGTTTGGCCTCGAGCAAGGGGCGAAGCTGGCTGATCTCTTCCGTGATTCCGGCTACGCGCTGGGTCACAGTTTCAAACTCGAGGGCGAGTTGTCCGCGCTGGCCGCCGAAAGTTTCCACTTGAAGATTCGCGTTTGTGATTTCAGTTTCCAGACGGCGCGCTTCGCGGTCCGCGCCCGCGAGGCGCTCCTCGGCTTGAGCCAGTTGGTTGCGAAGCCGTGAGGCCGAAGACACCGTGTCAAAAATCGCAACCCGAGACTCTTCCTGCTGCTGTTCGAGTTCCGCCAGCGCCGCGGTTGCGGCTGCGGCTTCCTGCTGCGACCGCGCGAGTTCGTTCTGCGCCGCAGCCAGATCGGTGGCGGCGGAGTCCAGCACTTGCCGATTGGAATCGCGTTCCGCCTCGAGCGATGTCAGCCGGTGACGGGCTTGCGCCCGTTCAGCTTCGGCCGAAGCGGAGCGAACCAGCAGTTCGGCGCAACGCTCGTCGTTATGACGGCGGCGGGCATGCGCACGGTCGATTTCCATGGCGAGCTGGCTCAGGCGATCCCGATTCTCGCGCAGCTCGGTTTCAATGGCATATCCGCGCTCGGTGCTTTCCCCATGTTCGGCTTCGAGCTGCTGCACGGTCTCCGTGCGATGCTGCATGTCCTCAGCGAGCGCGTTGAGTTGAGCGTCGAGCTCGGTGCTCTCCTGCTCGATTGCGGCAAACTTGCTGGCCAGCACAACTCGCAGTTGAGCGCGCATCTCGTCGCGCAACTTGGCAAAGCGCTCCGCCTTGGACGCCTGGCGCTTCAGCGAATTCATCTGGCGCGTGACTTCTTCAAAAATATCGTTCACCCGCGCGAGGTTCAGCTTGGCATCTTCCAGGCGAGCTTCGGCCAGGCGCTTCTTGGTTTTGAATTTCGTGATGCCCGCCGCCTCCTCGAGAATCGCGCGGCGGTCGGTGGGACGGCTGCTGAGGATCTGGCCGATACGGCCTTGTTCGATAAGAGCGTAAGTCTCTGGTCCGAGGCCAGTGCCCATGAATAGGTCTTGAATATCGCGCAGGCGGCAAAGTTTGCCATTCAGCAAGTATTCGCTATCGCCCGAGCGGAACAGACGTCGCGTGACTACAATCTCGCCGGAGTGAAACTGCTGTTGATTAAACTTGCGGCGCCGAATCTTGAGCACGACTTGCGGTGCGCCCGCGATAGCTGCCGAAGATGCCGTCAGCGCAATGTTGTGGGCAGGCAGCGCGAAGACCGGTTCGTCATCGGGGAACGCGACCGCGATGGTGTTCACTTTCGAGCGAGGGATTTCTACCTCTTCGGTTTTGCCGGGCTGGGCTTCTTCCACGGCGCTGTCGGTGTCCGCAGCCGCGCGGGCCCGGATGGCGGCTTCGTCCCAGTCGTCGGCGTGTTTCGACGCCATGGGATTAATCGGAAGTTCGTCCTGAATATCGAACTCGGTGGGCGCGTTGGCATCGGGTCCGGGATATTCCTGGGGATCGATCAGCGTCAGCGACACTTCGGCCATGCCCGTGGGCTTACGGTCGCGCGTTCCGGCGAAGATCACATCTTCCATGCGCGATCCGCGCAGGGTCTTGGCCGATTGCTCACCCAGCACCCAGGAGATGGCGTCGGCAATATTCGACTTGCCGCAGCCGTTGGGTCCGATGATGGCGGCAATGCCATCCCCGTGGAACTTGAGGTCGGTGCGGTCGCAAAACGATTTGAAGCCGAGAATCTGAAGCCGCTTCAGTTTAAGCAACGTGAACTCCTTGTAAAAGCAGTGGCCATCGGCCAGTGGCTAGAGTTATCTCGCAATTCGCTTCGGGTATGGCACGGCTTTAGCCGTGCCGCCCGCCAGCCCATAAAGACGTGGGCTTTAGCCCTCGAGGGATATCTTCTTCCCCTTGGAGAACGCTCATGAGACCAGGCAACCGATCCGCGCCCAGTCTCTCTTGTACTGCGTCGCGACCTGTTTACCAGACGGATACCCTTGCCTTCGGCAAAACGCGCGTTCCGTTTAATTCCGTCCCCGGCTGGATAGGGCGGGCACAAATTTAACCAACTGTAACGGTGAAATAGGGGCGGGGTCAAGCAATATAACACCATATATTGTATGGCCTTACGCGCGAGCGCTCTGGGTTGCACACACATTGCAGCACTTGAGCATTTTACGGGTGAGGGAAGGACGAGGCGGGAGAATCGCGAGAGCAGCATTATGGTAGCGCTAGAGCGCGCGAAAAACAATGGAAAGAGAGGCCTGGTTATAGGAACCGAACGATAAGGTTGCGGCCACGGAACGCTGCGCCTGGAGGGACGGGCAAGGCGCCCGTCCCTCTGCGAGCCGTTGCTGCTTTCCTGCTGGGAGCTGAAGAGTGTTTTAGCGGACCTGCAGCCCGCTTTGCAGCTTACTGCTCGTACGCTCCGATGTTGATCTGGCCACTGCCGTTTATGCGCGGATTGCCGGCGTAGTCAGTGCTGCCATAAATGGAAGTGCCGTTGCAGTACCCCACGCTGCAGGTGAGGCTGGTACTGCCGGCATTGACGGCCGGTGAATTGGAGGCCACGTCAAGGTTCGGAGGCGTGGAACTCAGATTGATGAAAAGGGGATTTGCGTTGGGTGAATTTGCATCTTCCCCGCTGCCCGATTGATATGCGGCATAGGTCTTGTAGGTCGACTTACCGGCCCAGGTGATCGAGGTTCCTTCCACATAGCCGGCAGTGGAGTAGTAAACATTCCAATTGAGCGTCGCCGGAGGAGCCGGGTAGCTCGACGTGGACTTGACGAAGCTGTAGATCCAGACGTTCTGGGTGCCGGCGTACACGATATTGTTTTCAAAGATGTTTCCGGAAGCGGAGCCGGAGTGGTACTGAATCTGGAACTCAGCGCCCTGGTTCTGGGTGTTGTTGTTGTACAAGGTGTTATTGACGATCACGACGTGGTCGCTGCCACCCACGGTGTTGGAGTAGCCGCCGATGGAAACGCCTACGGTATTGGCGTCGTAGAACAGATTGTTGCGGATGGTGACGTAGCTGCTGTTGTGTCCTTTGTGCTCGCTCGCCGCTTCCATATTCAAATCGCAATTGTGAATAGTGTTGCGTTCGAAGATAACGTACGCACAGCCGTCGCAGTAAAGCCCGTCGGCATCGTAGGAATTGCCCTCGCCCGCATTGTTTATTCCGCTGATTTTGTAAACCGTGTTGCCGCTGATCACGCCGTACTTTGCCTGGTCGTAGCCGGTGGGACCCACTCCCTCAAATCCAATGGCATCAATTCCGATGTTGTCGTTATCGTGCACGATGTTGTTGGTGATGGAGAAATAGGTCACATTCCCGTCCACGTTCATCGATTCGCTCTGGCCCGTCTTCAGGCTGTAAACCTGATTGCCGCTGATTGTAAGGTTGGTGATGGGCGTGCTTGATGTGCCATACACGGCAATGCCAAAGGCGTTGCCATTTTTCTCCGACGTGGTCGTGATGTTGTGCACCAGATTGTTGAGCAACTGTACGCCGCTGCCCGAACCCGTCACCCAGATGCCAGCCGGAGTCACGCTGGCGCTCTTGGTGGTGTAATTGCGGATTTCAAATCCGTTTACGGTGATGTAGCTCCGGCTCACGATGTTGATGAGGCCCTGGATCGCGGTCACGCTCAGTCCCGTCCCATCGATCACCGCGGTCTGCCCCGGATAGCTTGCGAAAGTGATGGGATTCGATGCAGTCCCAGACGAAGGGAACGTCACCGATTCGTTGTATACGCCCGCTTCAACATATACCCTTGCTCCTGCCGAGACCGAATTGGCGGCGTGCTGAATCGTAAGCCAGGGCGCAGTGTAACTGCCGGAGTTGGTGTCCTTCCCGCTCTTGGACACATAGAAGGTTGCTCCGGATTGTGCGAGAAGTGAGGTCGAGGCGAACACGACCAAAACGAAGTACAGCTTCCAAAGCGATGTCATTTTCCAACCTCCTTGATTCTGTGAAACGAACGGTTTGCAAAGATCGTGGCAAATGGGCTGTTGCCGAAGTCCTTAGGGTCCGAATCGGCAAAGTTTAGGTCCCTTACGATTGATTGTCAATAGTTATGTTTAATTTCTATTATGAAAGGATACACTTTCGATGTATTGCTATCGCCGGGTTAGACGAGGGGCTGGCACACCTCTGCGCCATCACGACCGGCAGTGACGATCGCTCCGCACCCCTCCCCGCTAGTAGGGCGTAGGGGTATACCCCGACGAACGTCTCCTGTCAGCCGCGAAGCGGCGCAAGAATGCAGCCCACAACTTGCCCTGAGCCTGTCGAAGGGGCGTGAGCCGTGGGTCGAAAGCGGAATAAGAACGAGACCCAATGGGGCGGAAGAGAAGCGATGACACAGGAAGATGAACTTCTGAACTCGACCGGCAAAGCTAACTCCTTTGTTTCACGTATTTTGATATCTAAGTCCTTTAGACCTTCGGATCTGCGGGGAATTTTCCGCTAACCCGATGAATCTAAACGGAGCGCTAGGGTAGGGGTATAGCCCGACAAGATGCTGCGAGATCGACAGGGACCTATGACAAGGCTGCAGGCGCTCTTCATCGTGTGCTCGAAGGGGACGGGCGAGTCGGCCCGTCCCCGCCCAAGCGTTGCCGATTGCTACTTCGCTCCCAGCTTCTCGAAGAACAAGCAGATGGTCTCGATCCCGTGGTGGAAGTTCGGGATGTGGAACTTCTCGTTGGGAGCGTGCAGGTTGTCGTCGGGCAGGCCGAAGCCCATCATTACGGTGGGGATTTTCAATCCTTCGTAGAAATCGTTGACGATGGGAATCGATCCGCCGCTGCGGATGAACACCGTTTCTTTCTTGAACGTATCGTGCAGCGCTTCGGTCGCGGCCTTGATGTAAGGATTGTCAGTACCGACCACGGAGGCCGGCCCTTTGCTGTGTACTTTGATCTTCGTCTCGATGCCCTTGGGCGTAAGCTTCTTCACGAAGTTCGTGTAGCGCTTCAGGATGTCGTCGGGATCCTGGTTGGGCACGAGTCGCATGGAAACTTTGGCCGCTGCTTTAGCGGGGATCACGGTCTTAGCGCCGGCCGCGACGAATCCCCCGGGCATGCCGTGAACTTCCAGCGTGGGGCGCGCCCAGGTGCGATACAGCACCGAGTAGCCCGGCTCGCCGGTGAGGACTTTGGAGCCGACTTCGGTCTTGCGGTAAGTCTCCTCGTTGAAGGGCAGGCGCTTCCAGGCTTTGAGTTCGTCTTTGCTGGGAGCTTTCACGCCCTTGTAGAAGCCCGGGATGAGCACGTGACCTTTCGCATCTTTCAACTTGCTGATGATTTCGATGAGCGCGAAAAATGGATTCGGAGCCGCGCCGCCGTACACGCCGGAGTGCAGATCGGTCTTGGCGCCGTAGGCTTCGATTTCCGTATAGACCAGGCCGCGCAGGCCGACGCACAACGTGGGGAGGTTAGGCGCAAAAAGTTCGGTGTCGCAGACCAGGGCGAAATCGGCCTTCAGCTTGGCCTTCTGCTTGCGTACATACTCCGCGATGGACTCCCCGCCCACTTCTTCCTCGCCTTCAAAAATTATTTTCACGTTGATGGGCAGCTTGCCGTCGCCGGACTTCAGGAGCGATTCAAGGGCCTTCACTTCCATCCAGAGCTGGCCTTTGTCGTCGACTGCGCCCCGCGCATAGATATTGTTGTTGCGCTCCGTGGGCTCAAAGGGAGGAGTCTTCCATTCGTCGAGAGGATCGGGCGGTTGCACGTCGTAATGCGCGTAGCAGAGCGCGGTGGGCTTGCCTTGCGCGTGCAGCCAGTCCGCGTAGATGAGCGGATGGCCCTTGGTAGCAATGACCTCGACATTTTCCAGGCCGATGCGGCGCAGTTCATTGGCGACGAAGTCGGCGGCCTTTTGCACGTCAGGCTTGTGTTCGTCGAGCGTGCTGACGCTGGGGATGCGAAGAAGATCTTTCAGTTCGCTCAGGAAACGCTGCTGATTATTGCGGGCAAAATCTACTGCGGGGGAAGCCATGAGTTGATCCTTTCTCGTGCGAGAACGCAACACTATGGACGGCTGCGTTTGCGGAAACGCTCCAGTATACCCGAAGCAATCGGGAAAGGCGTGCGCTTAACCGGCGGAATTGTTATTTCTGAACCTTGCTGGCGAAAAGTCGGCAAGAGCGTGATCGGGATTAATTCCCTCGATCACTTGCGCCATCAAATGCGCGGTGATCGGGGCCAGAAGAATGCCGTCGCGGAAATGGCCGGTGGCAACGTAGTACCCGGGCGTGCCGGTTGCGCCGAGAATCGGCGACGCATCGGGAGTTCCGGGACGCAGTCCGGCCCAGTCTTCGAGAATTGTGGCATTCCGCAGTTCCGGAACCATGGCGATGGCAGCGCGGTGCAGACGTTGAATCGTGGCGACGTCGGTGCGCTTGTCGTATCCCGCTTCTTCTACCGTGGTCCCAACCAGGATGCGGCCATCGCCCCGCGGAATGATGTAGACTTCCGGCGAGCGGATCACATGCTTCAGCAGATTGCGAGAGGGCGCAGCCAGGCAGAGCATCTGTCCTTTCACGGGCCGAGTGGGAAAAGCGAAGGGCGAAATTTGTCCCGACCACGCGCCGGCGCAGTTAACGACTTTGGGCGCGAGGAATGAAGTCTTGATGGTTACCACTCCCTCGATTCGCCCATCTGACAGTCGCACGGAAGTGACCGCATCGCCGGAAGAAATGTCCACGCCGCGTTTTTTGGCCGCCTGGAGCGCAGCTGCAGAAAGTCCGCGCGGGTCGACGCTGCGTTCCTTCAAATAAAACGCCGGCCGATTTGTCTCCGCAAGCGCAGGCTCCAGTTCGGCCAGAGGCGCGGGAAGCAAGGCTTCCAACTTGAATCCGGGTCGCTCGTGCACGTGTTCAGGCGGAGGAAAAACAATCGCTCCCTGATCGCGCAGATCGACGGTAAGTCCAGACTCGACCTGCAATTCATGCACGAACTCCGGATACATGCGCGCACTGGCCGTTGCCAGTGGTTGTAGAGCGGCGGGGGTTTCGGCGCTGCAATCGACCAGCATGCCGCCCGCGGCGTAGGAAGCTTCTCGCCCCGGTTGGCCCCGCTCGACCACCAGCACACTCGCGCCCTTCTTGCGGAGTTCCAGAGAAAGCGAGAGGCCGATGATACCTCCGCCGATGACGATCACGTCCCAGTTCTTCACCCTGTCATTGTAGAAGAACCCGGTGGCGCATCCCCTGAGCTTATTGACACCGCCGCTCTTGTGCTCAACAATTGAAGCGACCCCACAATTAAGGGCGTTCACTCCTGGAGGAGCCATGCCGGACGAAGGCGAAGAGATACCTGTTCAACATGTGGAACCGCAATCGAATGCGGGGAAGTGGATTTTGCTTTTTGTAGCGATCATTTTCGTCGCGGCGTCGGTCTATGGATATGTGACCACGCAACAGCACGTCGAAAAACTGACGAAAGACTTGAGCGACAGCCAGAATCAAGTTGTGGAACTCAAAAACAGAATGCAGACGGCCGAAGCGTCCGAGGAAACGCTTGCCCATCAAGTCGGGCTCACGAAAAAAGAATTATCCCAGCGCGCTGCCCAACTGCAGGAACAGCAGAAGACCGCCGAATCCCGCCTGGAGAACGAACAGAACGAAGCCAAAGCGCAGATTGGCCAGGTGAGTGGCGAAGTGGCTGGCGTCAGGACCGATGTAGGAGGAGTGAAGACTGACGTTGCCTCGACCAAGGCCGATCTGGAAGCCACAAAAGCGAAGCTCCAGAGCGCGGTAGGGGATCTCGGCGTGCAGAGCGGATTGATCGCCAACACGCGCGGCGATCTTGAAGTGCTCAAGCACAGGGGCGATCGCAACTACTACGAGTTCACTCTGCTCAGAGGGGCAAAGCCGCAACCTGTGGCGACGGTGAGTCTGCAGCTTAAAAAAATCGACGGCAAACACGGCAAGTACACAATGAACGTGACCTCTGACGATAAAACCATCGAGAAGAAGGATCGCAACGTGGCCGAACCGATTCAGTTCTATTCCGGGCGCGATCACTTGTTGTTTGAATTGGTCGTTTGGACAGTGGACAAGAATAAAGCAACGGGATACTTGAGTACGCCGAAGAGCGCGCCGGTTCCGGTGACGGCCAATTGAACGGAGTGCTTTTCCCGGCGGGCGCGCATGTGGCGCTTCAGATAGCGTTGCGTACGGGAGTCATCTACCTTGTCGTGCTGATTGGGGTGCGGCTCAGCGGCAAGCGCGAGGTTGGGCAAATGACGCCGTTCGACCTTACGCTGTTGCTTCTTCTTTCTAACTCTGTGCAAAACGCCATGACCGGGCCGGACACCTCTCTGATTGGGGGCGTGATTGCGGCTTCAACGCTGTTACTGCTGAATTACGTGATCGGAACTCTTTCCGGGACCAGCCGCGGGTTCCGGCGCGTGGTTGAGGGTGAGCCGAGTCTTTTGGTTCACGATGGGAAAGCCATCGAATCGCACATGGCCCGAGAACACGTCAGCATGGACGAACTGCAGCGCGCGCTGCGCGAGCACGGCATCGCACACGTTAATGACGTGGCGCTGGCCGTGCTGGAAGTGGATGGGTCGATTAGTTGCATGAAATACGACGAGATCAAACCTGACGCCAATACTCATCTCGCCCGGCGAAGATTCCTTCAAAAGAAACAATAACAGCGCGTCGGTTACTCGATCGGCACGAATTTCACGCAGACAGGCTGCGATATGTCCAGCACTTTGCCAGTTGGCGTCAAACGGCCGGTCTGGGCATCGATGCGAAAGATAACTACGTTGTCTGATTTTTCGTTGGCCGCAAACAGTAGCCTGCCTGTAGGATCGATCTCGAAATTCCGCGGACTCTGGCCTTTCGTGGGAACGTATTCGATCAGCGTTAACGTCCCTTTGTCTGGGTCGATGGCGAAGACCGCAACGCTGTCATGCCCGCGGTTGGAGGCATAGAGAAACTTGCCGGAGCTATGAATCTGAATCTCAGCATCGTCATTTTGCCCGGCGAATCCCTTGGGGATAGTTGAAATTGTTTGCAGAGTGCGCAAGACGCCGCCGGCGGCTTCGAAGCTGAAAACAGAAACCGTCGAGCCCATTTCGTTAATCACATAAGCAAACTTGCCGTTGGGATGAAGTACGAAGTGCCTGGGGCCGGCTCCGGCATCGGCCTTGGCAAACGGAGGATCGTTGGCAGTGAGTGAGCCTTTAGCGCTGTCAAACCTGTAGACGAGCGTCTGATCGAGTCCAAGGTCGTCCACGATGGCGAAACGATTGTCGGGCGACAGATCGATGGAGTGAGCGTGCGGCCCTTCCTGACGCTTTGGATTCGTGCCGTGGCCGGTGTGTTGCACAAAGGCAGATGCCTCACCCAATCTCCCATCTTGCAGGATGGGGAATACCGATACGCTCCCGCCAGTGTAGTTGGCCACCAATACGAACTTTCCGGTTTTGTCGACGGTGATGTAGCAGGGATCCGCGCCGCCGGACGCGACCTCATTCAACAGCTTTAGTTTGCCGGTTGCGTGATCGATCGCGAAGGCGCTGACTGCTCCACTCTTCTGGCCTTTGTAATTGCCAACCTCATTGACTGCATAGAGGAATCGATGGTTGGGGTGCACCGCGAGAAAGGATGGATTAATGGTCTGCGCCGCGAGGCCGATGGATGTCAGCCGTGCGTTGCCGGGGTCGAAGCGATAGGCGTAAATGCCTTTGCTGGCGCTGCCTTCCTCGGTGTAGGTTCCGACGTACACGAAGTATTTGTCTTTGTTTTTGGTTGACGCGCCCGCCTCAGCGCATACAGCCACGAGCAGGATTGCGAGCAGGGGTACGATTGTCCGGAGGAAACGCTGAGTTGATTTCATTTTTCTATGGAATCGCATTCGATAGCCATCACGCAACTGCTGGCGCTTACTCGGTCAACACCACGGGCACAGGTTGGTCGTAGGGTTGGATGATCACGCTTACGGACTTCCGCTGATTAAACACATCCAGAGTCACAGGAAAACTTACGATTACAGTGCGCTTGAGTTCCTGACTGGGTTGCAGTTTGTCTTCCGGAGAGAGAGCCGGCTGGGCATTCGCCTTTAGAGTGGGAAAAGCCTGATAGTAACGATCGAAGTCGACAGCGGAGACTGCGTCGCTGATTTGCTCTCCAGTGGAGGTGGTCAGCTTAGCTTGAATGCTGTGTACCCAGAGCGGTCTCTCACCGGAACTACGCAGGGTGAATGTCAGAGCTACTAACGATGCGGTCTGGCTTGGGATCTGTACGGCGGTAACGTTGTCGAGCGATCCGGCAGCTTGTGGCTTGGCGCGCTGGAGAAACGCTACGACGCCCGCGACCACGAGTACTCCTGCCAGCGCGATCAGTAAGACTTTAACCGGCGGCAGGTTGCGTTTGGCAGTGCCGAATTCGTCCCCGATGTGAATCGTGGGGCCACGGCGTGCGACGGGCGGAGTGCTGGCTGCAGGTCCAGTCGGAGTTGCGGAAGGAACCGAAACAGGTTTGGGCGTTTGATCAGGCATCGATATTATTTTCTCTTACTCCATTGAGATGCATGCCAGGGGTATCAAAGAACTACATTTTCAACTGGCCGTCGCGGGCTGGCCCGGGCTGGCAATGTCGGATAGCCCATATAGAAAACAAATGTTGGCTGCGGCCTTTAGAGCTGGATTCGTTCGTGCCTTCCGATTCTACTCCGCGAGCTTGCTCGATTTCCCTCGCGATCATGGAGCGCAATTCCGTCCATGCTTTGGCGATATCAAACTCGTTAACCACAGGGGACACAGGGGAGCACAGAGGTAGGGGAAGTAGTTCAACTCCATTTATGCTTCATTGCCCTCGCGAATTGTTGCGAGGCCAGAGTGTTCAGGACATCATCCTTGTTTAGCCATGCGCGCCGCGCCTGCAGAATGCCGTAGCGGATTTTATCGAGGTGCGACGTGTGGTGAGAATCGGTGTTGATCACGATCTTTACGCCCCTCTGTTTGGCTTGGCGCAAGTGCACCTCGTTGAGATCGAGGCGATCCGGATAGGAGTTTAACTCCATGGCGACTTTGTGTTTAGCTGCGGCGGTGAGGACTGCGTCCATGTCGAATTGGTATGCGTCGCGGCGAAGTTGCAGGCGGCCGGTGGGATGCCCAATGATTGAGGTGTTAGGATTCGCGACGGCCTTAAGCAGCCGTTCGGTCATCTTTGCCGGCTCCTGATTGAAAACAGAATGCACGCTGGCGATGACCACATCCATCTGGGCCAGCACGTCGTCGGAAAGATCGAGATCGCCATCGGCGAGGATATCCACTTCGATTCCGGCGAAGATGGTGATGCCGTCCATTCTCGCATTTGCCTGGCGAATCTTCTGAATGTGTGCCATGGCGCGCGCGTCATCCAAGCCGTTGGCGAAGGCCAGGTTCTTGGAATGGTCGGTGATGGCCATGTATTTGTAGCCGCGCGCCTTGGCCGCTTCGGCCATTTCTTCGATGGTGTTGCGCCCGTCGGTTTCGATGGTGTGCATGTGCACGTCGCCCTGAAGGTCATCCAACGTGATTAGCGCGGGCAACGTGTGCTTTTCGGCGGCGTCGATCTCGCCCAGGTTTTCGCGCAGCTCGGGAGCAATGTAATCGAGATTGAGCTTCGCATAGATTTCTTCCTCCGTCTTGCCGGCGACCGGATTTTCGGTCTTAAGATCGGCGAGACTATATTCGTTGAGTGTGTAACCCATCTTAAGTGCGCGCTGACGCAGGGCAACGTTGTGGGCTTTCGATCCAGTGAAATACTGCATCGCCGCTCCGAACGACTCGGGCGGAAGCAGGCGAACGTCCACCTGCAAGTCGCTGCGCAACCGGAAGCTGATCTTGTTATCGCCTTGCGCGATGATGCTCATCAGTGGCGGATATTGCGCGATATATTTTACCGCCTTCTCGCGCTCCTCTGCGCTGCAGCAGGCTGCGCCTGTGACCAGAATGTCGAGATCGCCCACCGTCTCGCGGCCACGGCGTAGAGAACCCGCGGGAGTAATTTTGTCGAAGCCAGAAAACTTCGCGAGATACTCAGTGAGTTTTGTCGCTTCGGACTCGGCGGTGTCGATGAGAAACCGGCCCGAAATGCGGCGATAGTCTTCGATCGCTTTCAGCAGTTTTTGTTCGTGTTTTTCGCCCATGCGCGGCAATTCGCGGATCTTGCCTTCGCGGGCGAGTTTTTCCACGCCATCGACGTCACTGACCTGGTAGGCGCTCCAGATCAGCGCAATCGTCTTTGGTCCCAAGCCCTGGATTTTTAGCAACTGAAGCATGGAAGGGTGATATTTCTTGAGCAGATCGGTTTGCACGCTGAGTTGGCCGTCTTTGAATAGTTCCTGAAGGTTGACCAGCATTCCTTTGCCGATGCCGGGAATGGCCAGCACCTTCTTGGGTTCGCCGATCATGTCCTTGATCTGCTCGGTGTGATTTTCAATTGCTTGGGCGGCATTGCGGTACGAGCGGATGCGAAAGGAATCTGCCGCGTCGATCTCGAGCAGGTCGGCAGTTTCGTAGAGGACCGTGGCGATGGATTTATTGTCCACGGGTTAAAGATTAAACAAGAATGAACTGTAGCGCTAGCGCTTCATAGGGAGAGGGGACGCGTTTTCGGACAAAATCGTCCGCCGACTTGATCCTCGCAGCGCCGCCGCGTTCAAGGATGGTCCTGGCAATACCTCTAGGGGCTCTTCCTTACATTGGCCGCCTGCGGCCCTTTCTGTCCCTCGGTGATTTCGAACTCCACCTCATCACCTTCCTGAAGGCTCTTGTAACCCTCCGATGTGATGGCGCTGTAATGAACAAAAATGTCGGGACCATCCGCGCGTCCGATGAACCCGTAGCCTTTGGCGTTATTGAACCACTTTACCGTGCCTTTCACCTTTCGCCTTACCCCCTTGTTCCCGCACGTCTAATCGCGGGGGCCCACAGACGAGACCCGAAATTAGGATGCGTTCTGGAATGATTAGGATGGAGTAATTAAAGCAAAATATGTAGGGACGGCAACTTCTATGTGTAATCTGCCTACATCATTAATCACTCTGAAGTGTGAGTCAAGCGGGGCGATTCTTGGCGACCTTTTTTTTCGGACGCCGTGCCCGAATAGTCGGTTGTGAAGAATGAAGTGGATGATTGTTCGCGACCTGATGATCGAGCCACAGCACTGAGGAGATGGTTTTTGCGTCGCGGATCGTGCCGCTCAGAACCATACGAACCGCTGTCGACAGCGGAACCATCCGCTGCTGAATTACTTCGTCCGCCTCGGGCTGCGCTTTGCCGGCGCGGAGGCCCGTGGCCAAATATACTGACATGGTTTCGGCGACGAAGCCGGGGCTGGCATAAAAGGTAAAGATGCGCCGCCAATGAGTGCCGCTGTATCCAGTTTCTTCAAGGAGTTCGCGCTTGGCGGCGGGCAATGGCAGTTCGCCGCTATCGATGCGCCCAGCGGGGAGTTCCCACAAATAACCATTCGCGGCATGTCGATATTGCCGCTCCAGAAGGACACGCGGTGTCGAACGCGACTCATCGACGGCTAGAATTACCACCGAGCCGGTGTGATGAATGATGTCGCGACGGGCGCGCACGCCTCCGGGTTCCTGCACGTCGTCGGTGGTTACCCAAAAAACCGGGCCTCGATAAACGGTGCGCGAGGAAATAACGCGCGCTTTGGCTTGTGGATTCTTGCGGGACTGCACCGGCTTGGAACTTGAAGAGATTGACATCACAACAATATAAAGCACCGCCTCCGTCGAACGGTTCGCACGTTCCCGCAGCAAGCCGGGATGATAACTTCGGAATTCAGAGACCGATTCTGCTATCCTGCCCGGCATGTCGGAAAGCTTTCTTGCAAGGCGGGCGATGAAGCCGCGAATTGCAATCGTCGGCGCGGGAAATCTGGCCAGTGCGTTCGCCGTAGCCTTGCACGGAGCGGGATACAGGATCGACCAGATTGTCTCCCGCGCGCGCGCAGCATCTTGGCAGCAGGCGCGGCGACTGGCGAGTGAGGTGGGTGCGTCTCCGGTAGCAACAGCGCGGGCGCAGATTCGCGCCGAAGTGGTGTGGTTTTGTGTCCCCGATGGAGCGATTGCAGACGCAGCAAGCGCAATAAAAGAAGCAACGGATTGGAGCGGCAAGGTGGCGCTGCATTCCAGCGGTGCTCTCACCAGCGACGAACTCGCGGAGTTGCGGCGACGAGGGGCTGCGGTCGCTTCGGTTCATCCGCTGATGACGTTCGTTCGTGGCTCGCGACCGCCGCTCGTGGGAGTTCCATTCGCCATCGAAGGAGATCAGAGAGCGGTGCGTGCCGCACGCGCGATTGTCATGGAGTTGCGTGGGCAGCCGTTCTCCATTCGCAAGCGGAACAAGGAGGCCTACCACACCTGGGGGATGTTTGTTTCTCCGCTGTTGACCGCGCTGCTGGTGGCAAGCGAGAGTGTGGCGGGCGTCGCCGGGGTTCGGCGAAGCGCAGCAAAACAGCGAATGCTGCCCATCCTAAGGCAGACGCTTGCGAACTACGCGGCTCTAGGCGCGTCCCAGTCTTTCAGCGGCCCGATTGTGCGCGGAGACGTGGAGACGGTAAGAAAGCATCTGAGCGCGTTGCGCGCGGTTCCGGAAGCCCGGGAAGTCTACCTGGCGCTGGCGCGGGCTGCGCTGCGCGATCTGCCAGCGAAAAATCGCGCAGCTTTGGAAAAGATTCTCAAACGGTGACCCGTTCCGGGTCGGCCATCACTTTTTTCCATTTTCATCGCGAGTTTTCTTATGCGGTCCTTGCCACATCATCAGACTGAGAAGCGCACCCACTCCGAAAGGAATTGAAGCGGCGGCTCGGATGGGGAGCGTGAGCATAGTCGAAATAAATAAATCCTGCGAAAGCATCGGCCTGGTTGCGATTACAACCGGAGCGCTTATCCATTGCCAAAACACGGCCAATGCAGTTACGCCCAGAATGACGCGAAAGGGTGGGCTTACTACGAAGTCTCGCCAGGATAAGGCGATCAAGATCACTCCGGGCAAAAGCACGACATGGTCGTATACCGCGTGTCCCGGCAGTAGAGTGATGGCAGTGATGGCGAGCAGTAGGCTGAGAGTCAATACGAACTCGGCCGAGGTGGCAGATGCATGGCGCATGCGCCATGCAAGAGCGAGCGCACTCGCCAGCAGTGTGGCGATCAGAATTGGACCGAGGCGCGAACCGGCCTGATTCCCGAGCAAATACCACACCAGCGGCGGCGTGGAGTATTGCCGGTAGCCGAACATCACCCCCAGCCACTCCGGAATCCAGCGCGGCCACACCAACAAAGAAGAGGCGAGCAGCAACCCCGATACAAAGAGGAATCCGGCAACGAATCGCCAGCGGGCGCGCCATCGAGCAAGACTCCAGAACAGAAGATATGCGGTGATCAATAAGATCATTTGCGGCTTGATAAGAGTTAGCGCCAAGAGACTTCCCGAGAGAAAGAGTCGTTCCCTGACCAGTGCGGCGAGCGATGCCGCGAGAAGGAATCCTGCGAGCAGCCCCATTTGTTCCGCGAACAGACCTTCGAGTACGGCATAACTCGATAGAGTGAGAAGGATGAGCGCAGTGAGTATCGCGGGGCCAGCCCGCAAGCGCAGAATCCGCAGCCAGAGCAAAATGCTAAGCGCTGTTACCACGGGCAGAATCAGCGCCAGAACAATACGGACAACGGAAAAAGGCAGGAGCGCAAACGGCCAGAAAAGAATATCCGCAAAGGCCGGATAAGCGAAGGCTCGGTAGTTTAAAGGGGCGGCAGGGTTACTCGCATCGAGCGGCCTTCCAAAAAGGCCAATCTGGATTTGTCGCGTCATCTCAGGACTGTAGGGATCGCGATGATAAGCCAGCCCTTCACGCGCGGTGAACCAGATGGGATAAAAATCAGCGCCGAATGAATATCCGTTACCGAATCCCTGGGCGGCGCGCACTTCCTTCGCCCGGGGCACGAACAGCGCGAGATGGTAATAGACCATGCACGCGGCGCAGACAATGACTATGCACAGAACGCCGCGAGATCGCCGTATAACCGGAGACGTGGACATGTAAGGAGGAGTGCCGTGGAGGATTTAAGCACGCGGCACCAGATGTAGGCAAAAGTTTTGCGTGAATAACCGGCGAATTGCATTATCCAATGTAGGTATGGATCGGTGGGCGGCGGTGATTGATCGCGAAGAAGTTTATCGCGAGGAGAAAAGATGGCCGAGCTTTTCCTTCTTGGTCTTAAGGTATTCTTCAGCTTGGGGACTGGCTGCTACCTCGCACGGCACCCGCTCGACAACCTCGATGCCGGCGCGCTCCAGGGCTTCGACCTTCTCGGGATTGTTCGAGAGCAGGCGCACTCGGTTTACCCCGAGTGCTTTGAGCATCTGGCCGGGCAACGCAAAGTCGCGATGGTCGGCCTTGAAGCCCAGCCGCTCGTTGGCTTCGACCGTGTCGAGACCCGCATCCTGCAACTCGTAAGCCTGTAATTTGGCCATCAGCCCTATGCCACGGCCTTCCTGCTGTTCGTAAATAAGGATCCCCGCACGCAGATCGCGAATCATGGCGAGCGCCATCTCGAGCTGCTGGCGGCAGTCACAGCGTAAAGAATGAAAAACGTCGCCCGTGAGACATTGCGAATGAACGCGCACCAGGGGCGGAGCAGATTTAATGTCTCCCATCACCAAAGCGACGGCTTCTTCGACACGCCGGTTTCCGTCGGAACCGAATTCGGCGCGAAAGCCATGGATGCGGAACTTGCCCCAGCGAGTGGGAAAATCCGCAGATGCGAGTTGTTGGACTGGGTTGGCGTTCACTCTCCGATTATAGCGGGTGCGCAAGCAGGTGCGGGCGATCAGGAGTTGGCCTATCCACGCGCTTTGAATGGGAAAATGGCATCTTGCTTCGAAGCAATGGGAGCTCCGTTGTGAGTAGCCGGGTGAAAGTGCCAGCTCTCCAGCGCCGCAAGGCACTTTTTGTCGATCATGGGTCCTAGGCTCTGCAGCACCGTCTTGCGGACGATTTCTCCTCTTTCGTCGATCGTGATTTCGATGACGACTTTGCCCTCCGAGTCTGGCCTTTCCCACGGGTAGACAACCGGATCGGCAGTCGCGATGGGCAGAGCGGGGCGAATCTCATCCCCGAAAATGGGGCCACCGGGCAGACTTCCATAGGAAAGTCCCGCAGGTGCGCCATGACCCACGTTTGAAAGCGTCGCCGTCTTCGATTTGTCCTCCGCGGAAGATGGCGCGAGCGGAACTGGCGGCAGCGGTATCTTCGCCAGCGCCGCATTCTGTTTCAGAATCAGTTTCTCGTGCCCCAGCCGTTGATGGCGATAAACTTCACTGGCGCGGTTGGGTGAACTGGTGGTGCTATCGTCGGGCGACGGGGTAGGAAAGTAAACTCGCGTAAGTAGCTTGCCATAGTGTCCGCGCGCGACGGAGGCTGGATTCAACAGTTGCGGCTCCGGGGTACGCAGAAGCCAGGCGAACAGCAGGCCGTGCAACGCGAATGAACTGGCCAGCACGTTGCGCTGGCCTTTTGATTTCCCCGAATTCAATTGCGCAAACATTTACCGAAACTCCCACAGTATTGTCTGCTAGGTTAGACGCGGGATGGGGGCGTTCGTCAAGCACCGTTGGTGTGGATGCTGGAACGCTGGTAAAATGGGTCGGTAAACTAGTATTCCATCCGGTACGGGGCTATAGCTCAGCTGGGAGAGCGCGTCGTTCGCAACGACGAGGCCGTCGGTTCGATCCCGACTAGCTCCACCATCTTTTCAGGCACTTATTTGCTACATCCTCCACGACTCCCGCCTTGGTTCGCGATTCTGTCGTATCCCTTCTTCATTTATCGTCTAACCTGATCGTCGGCGGCGACTTGGCACATTGCCTGTGCGCGCCGAAATATCAAAAGCAGGAATCGGCAGTCTACGGCGAGGGAGGAAATCTTGGTCATTGTGCTGATGGGAGTGGCGGGGGCAGGGAAGACGACGGTCGGACAATTGTTGGCGGCAGAACTCGGCTGGGACTTCGAAGATGCGGACGATTACCATTCCGCAACGAATGTGGAAAAGATGCGGAACAACTTTCCGCTGACCGATGCGGACCGCGCCCCTTGGCTGGAGACGCTACGGGCGCTGATCTCCGGCTGGCTTGCGGCAGGAAAGAATACGGTCCTGGCTTGTTCGGCGTTGAAGCGGGCGTATCGAGACCGCTTGCGGGTAGGTCCGGAAGTACATTTCGTCTATCTGAAAGCCACGCCGATGCTGCTGCAGCAGCGGTTGCGCACGCGCCACGGGCACTATCTGACCGAACAGATGCTCGCCAGTCAACTGGCGGCACTGCAAGAACCGGAGCATGCCATTGTGATCGAGGCCGACGGCTCTCCGGAGGAGATCGTGGGCAAGATTCGGGCCGAGTTAGCGCTGACGAAAATCCTCTAAAGCCTGTGCAAAAGCGTAAGACACCGGCTCTGCTTTCTGCAACTGGTTTTCCTCCAGATGGAAAAAACGGGCGCGGCGGTGAAAATATCGGGTAGCGAAATCTCGAATGGCGCGAATCTAAAAAATATTAGCCGGGTTTTCACCGTTTTTTAACGTTCCTGGTCTTGAACCGGAACCATAACGTTTGCTATAACGGCGGGGCGTTCTAAAGGAGGGTCCTCCTGTGATCTCCCGTCGTCGGTTGTCCGCCCTATCCGTTACGACGTTTTCCTGTCGCGCGCTGCTCATCGCAGTCCTAACTCTCACGCTTTCATCGCACTTCGCGCTCGCCCAGCAAACCCTGGGCGCCATTAACGGCACGGTGACTGACAGCAGTGGCGCCGTGGTCACGAACGTAAATATCAAAGCGCGCGCTCTGGCCACCAATCTGGAAGTATCGGCCACCAGCAAGTCGGATGGCTCCTTCAGCATCTCCGACCTGCCGATCGGGAACTACGAAGTCACGTTCAGCAAGGAAGGATTTCAAAAGGATGCCTACCCTCAGATCATCGTGCAAGGCAATCGCACGGCGACGGTGAACGCGAAGCTCAAGCCTGGCGCAGTGTCGTCGACGGTGACGGTTGATGCGACGCCATTGCTAAATGAGACCGACACGACCAATGGTTATACGATGGGCGCAAACCAGATAGAGTCGGTCCCGCTGGGCACCGGCAGCTTCACACAACTAGCCATCCAAGCCCCCGGCGTTAGCGCGGATTTTCTGTCAGGTTCGGGCTCGAACCAAGGGCTGGGCAATCAGGGAATTGTTGCCAACGGACAGCGCGACACCAGCAATTTGTTCACTTTCAACGGCGTGAACGCGAACAATTTGTTTAACGGAAACTCAACCAGCAACATTTCCGACAGCCGGTTCACTCTGAACACCGGAGAAATTTTCGGAGCCGGCGGCCAGGTTCAAACCAACAGCTCAGTGTTCGACGCGATCGGCCAGGCGTTGCCCACACCCCCGGTAGAAACCATTGAGGAGGTTCATGTCAGCACCTCGATGTACGACGCCTCGATGGGCTCGGCCAGCGGCGCTCATATCGAAACCACGACGAAGTCCGGGACAAACCTCCTTCACGGTCAGGTTTACGAATACTTCCAGAACAATGCTTTCGACGCGCAACCCACCTTTCTGGCACCCAATCCGTTCTTCAGCGGCGCTCCTCCGCTCCATCGCAACGTGTTTGGCGGGACGTTGGGAGGGCCCATCAAGAAGGACAAGATGTTCTTCTTTGTTTCTTATCAGGGACAGCGAATCAGCGATGCTCTCAGTGGCGCATTCAGCGGGGTCCCAACACTGCAGGGTTTGACCGACACAAATCGGAATGATCAAGTGGCCCTTATGAGCCTTGCGAATGCCAATGACCAGTGCGGTGCGCCGCACCATCCGGCATGCATCACTGCAATAGATCCGGTGGCGCTAGCCATCCTGAACGCCAAGACACCCAGCGGCCAGTTCATTATCCCTTCGTCAAATGCCTCTACTAACGAAAGCGGCACGCAGCCTTTCAATTCCTTCGTCAAAGGCCCGCCGAGCCAATTCAATGCCACGCAGATCAATGGCAACATCGATTACAACTTCAGTCCGAAGGACCGTCTTGCCGGCAAGTACTACTTTCAAAACGATCCTACCAACATTCCTTTCGCGGTTAGCGCGGTGCCCGGCTTCCCGCAAACCTTGCATGCCGGAAGCCAGCTCTTTTCCCTCGATAACACCACCGTTCTCACCCCAAATGCGACCTGGGAGAACCGCTACGGCTTTATTCGCGAGGTGGCCAATGCCACGACCAGCCAGTCCCTGACGCCCGGCGATGTGGGCCTCAACCTTCTCGGCAGTCCGTTCTTTCCCGGCATCACCATCGCAAACGCGGACGCTGGGGCGCCGTTGGGCAACGACCAGTTCGTGCCTCCGACTCACGGTAACGCGATGAGGATTGGGCCCTCCACCAACTTCGCCAACGCGGGAATTTTTCAAAATGAGCATGAAGGCTCGTCGACCCTTCACTGGGTCCACGGCCGTCATTCGTGGTCTTTCGGAGGCATCTTTGATTACGTGCAACTCAATGTTGAGAACCGCGAGAATGAAGTTGCCAGCCTGAACTTTAATGCTTTCGCCGATTTCCTTTCCGGGACAATAGGCTCGGATCACAGCAGCGGCCTGCTCCTCAACGGCGAAACTAACCGCCACTTCCGCTCGAAATCCGCCGGCCTTTTCGCCCAGGACAACATTAAGCTTCAGTCGAATCTCACGGTAAACCTGGGTCTGCGTTGGGACTGGGACGGCCCGCTCAATGAAATCAATGGGCTGCTGACCAACTTCTATCCGTCAGATTACAAGTGGACCGGGCCTTGCACTACTCCCACACAGCCTGCTAATTGCGATACCTTCGCAACCCTCGCTAATGGCGAGCCGGGAATTGGCCTCGTGGTCGCCGGAAACAACAAGGCGTTTGGATTCAAAGGCGTTAGCGACTCTACCCTGACAGGCCGCCAATGGATGTTCGCCCCGCGCATCGGAATTGCCTGGAGCCCGAAATCCCTGAAGAACGTTGTGGTCCGCGGCGGCTTCGGAATTTACGCCGACCGCGGCGAATACTTTACCGAGCTTTCGGCCAGCGCCGGCCTGGGCATCAGCGGTCCCTTTAGCGTGACGACTCAGCAGCCCTTCACCGTGCCGGTCGTGGCCACGTGCGCCAGTACGAACTGCCTTACCCTCGGCCCGTTTGGCACGACTGCGCTTACGCCCCCGCCAAGCAATCTGACGGGCGTAGCCAACCTTGTCTACAATCAGTCTCAATTGAGCGGTTGCCCCGAGCCGGTGACTCCCACCTGCGCGCCGACCGGCTTCGCCAATTCCGACTTCCTGTTCGGTGCCTACGATCCCGCGAACAAGCTGCCTTATTCGGAAAACTGGAGCCTTGACCTGCAGTGGCAACCCAAAAACAACGTGGTGCTGACCCTGGCCTATATCGGCAATCACGGTGTGCACCAGCCGATACCGATACCCTTTAACCAGCCCGGCGTCGCAACCCCGACGAATCCAATCAACGGGCAGACTTACAGCTACGGCTTCCAGGCCGCCGATAGTACGTCGCCTGCCTGCAGCGGGAATAATTTTTCGTGCCCGCTCCTCACAGAGCAGGTTCAAACCACGATCGGGGCGTTCCCGTTCTCCGATGGAAACACGGCTCTGCGCACACCCTATATCGGTTTCAATCCCAATGCGGATTTCTGGAGAGCCGAGGGCATCTCAACCTACAACGCCTTGCAGTTCCAGGCGACCAAGAAGATGTCTCATGGCCTGCAGGTAAATGCGTCCTACACCTACTCGCATTCTCTCGATGAAGGCAGCGGGCTAGGTGCGGGTCTCTTCTTTAATGGAAATAATCCCCTTGTGCCAAGAACTGCTTACGCCTCCTCCGATTTCGATCGCACGCACGTCTTGACCATCAGTTACGTGTATCAGGTTCCGACTCGAACCTATTCATCCCATTTCGTAGACAAAGTGGCGAATGGTTGGGGTATTCAGGGCGTCACCGTGGCCCAGAGCGGCGAGCCCTTCAGCGTCATTGACTTCTCGGGAACGGCCGGCAGTATTTTCTTCAGCGCTGACGACTTCATCACCAACCCGATTCTCCCGCTGGCTCCCGGAATTTCGCCAAAACAAGCTACCCAGGGCGGCACAGATAGTTTCTTCACCTCTGGGGGATATAACCCAGGCACGGTCAGGGTTCCCTATGTCAACCCAAATGACTTCTCCATCCCGTTCCTTCAACCCGGCCAAAGTGGAGTTCCGCCGTGCGGCCCGACCCTCGGCGGGGCGACGGTTTGCGACACTCTGGAAACCAACTACGGGAACAACGGCCGCAACCTCTTCCGCGCTCCCTTCCAGACGCGCTTCGATGTCTCGGTCTTCAAGAATTTCAAGATTGGGGAACGCATCGCGCTGAAATTCCAAGCTGACGCCTTCAACATCTTCAACCATCCGGATTTCGATGCCCCAAACGGCAACTTTGCGCTGAATGGATGCTTCAATCCCTCCCCTTGCTTTCCCGTTATGAACCAGATATTGACACCTTCGAACCCTAATTCGCAGAACTTTGGCGTGATCGCGCAGACCGTCGGAAGCAATCGCTTTCTCCAGTTGGCAATGCATCTTGTGTTCTGAGGAAGGCACGCTTAGACAATGAGGGACGATTTGACTTGGTTGAAATGAGAATGGATAAGCTCAGAAGAGGGCTGATCGGCTGGATGCTGGTCGCCCTCATTCTTTTGCAATCCGATGCCGCCCAGGGATGGGGCAACGAAGGACACACCTACGTGAACCGGGTTGCGGCGGAGAAAATTCCGGCGACCATGCCGCGATTTTTCCGTCGCGCTGTCACGGAGATTGCTTACCTTGGGCCGGAGCCCGACCGCTGGCGCAGTCCCACGGAGTTCGCGCTCAAGAACGCGCAGGAACCGGATCACTTCATCGATCTGGAGCGAGTCGATTGGCTCGATCCGCTGCCTCGCGGGCGCTATGAGTTTTATCGGAAGCTTTACGAGAAGCGCGCCGCGACTACCGACCACCCTGACGACTACCTTCCCGAGCATGTTGGCTTACAGCCTTACATCACCATGGAGGTTTACGGACGGTTAAAAGCTGCATTCCGGGAGTATCGCAAACTGAAGTCCGATCATCAGCCGACGGCGTCAGTCGAGCATGCAATCATTTTTTATGCGGGCTGGCTGGGTCACTATGTCGCCGATGCAGCCCAGCCTCTGCACACGACCATCCAGTACAACGGCTGGGTGGGACCGAACCCGAACGGCTATACGACGCAGCATGACATCCACGCTCAGTTCGAAACTGCCTATGTCGCGGCGAACATTGCAGGGAAGGATTTCGCTGGCTTCGTGCACGCTCCAGAGAAGCTGGATGATCCCTTCGCGCGCTACGTCGCCTACCTGAGGCAGTCCAACGGGCTGGTGGAAAAAGTTTATGCGATCGAAAAGGCGGGCGGCTTTCGCGAGAAAGGTTCTCCGGAGGCATTCGAGTTCACGACCCATCGCCTCGCCGCAGGGTCGCAGATGCTTTTGGATCTCTGGTATACCGCCTGGCTGGAGAGCGCAACCGCCCTGCCTCCTCCCGTGTATCCCCCATCGGCACCTGTCAAGAAGTAACACCTTGCGCTTTGCCTAGGAACAGCGATCAACAAATGACGGGCAAGAAAAATCCGCGCTGCCGTTGGCAGCGCGGTGTAGGGTTCAGCGTCGCGAAGGGTGAAGCGACGCCGTCGTTAAGTAGCGTTAAGCCGAACTACGCTTTCAGAAATTTTCGTCGCAGCGTGCCAGCTAGCCCGATCAAACCAGTCCCCATCAGCATAAGGCTGCCCGGCTCAGGGACTGCGCTGTAGCCGATAAACTCCTGCGGCAAACTATTGTTGCCCTGCGTGCCGGCGATGGGAGTGTAGAGGATCAAGCCGTTGAAAGAGCTGTTGGGAGCGCCTACTGCCAGCGCGAGGAATTGCGCCTCTACAGCCGCGCCGCCACTGCTCACGAACAATGGGTTGTTGGCGGCGTTCTGCGAGAACAGCCCCCAAACGGCCCATTGCCCAGCTCCGGCACCAGTGGTGCCCGCGAGGATGCTTTTGAAGATCAATCCGGCGGCTTTGTAATCGAGCGACGCACCCGAGCCAAACAAGCCGATGGCCTGCAGCAGCGGCGTGGCGGTTGCCTGCCAGGTCTCTCCGACGGCATTGACATTGTCATAGGCGTCGCAAATCAGCGTTGTGTAGGGCTGGCCGCTGCCGTTGATGGAGAAAAGCCATGGATAACTTGTGTTATTTCCCGCGCCGTGCCCCTCGTAGGTCATAGTGACCGAGTTGGCGAAGGCAGGGCTGGCCAGAAGCAGTGAGAAAATCAGAACTGAAAGAGCGAGGTGAAGACGGTTCAGGCGCATGGTTTGCCTCCCAGCAAACTACGGATCGCTGTCTTGGTAAGGCGACAGCGTGTACGGCTATCCTTCGTTCGGGGGAGATCGGCCAGCAGACTTACAGAGAAGGTTGAACCTTACTGGCTATGCCGCGAAGGGCGGCTTACTTGTTAATCGGAGCAACTGACTCCGGTAACACAAGCGAGAGTACCATTGAGCGCAATGCATGGAAATGGCCCGAACGTGGTGTTACCAGGGTCATCTCGGCGTCTGTCTCCGTTTTGCAAGACCATGAGTGCCGAGTTCGAATCGGGCAAGCTACCAGAGAAACCCACAGCATATTTTGTGCAAACTATTTCGCTGTCTGCTAACATGGTCGCCAATCGAACGCGGATCTTCTTCAGTTTGTTGGGTCCGCGGGTTGCGGTATGGCACTTGAACTGCCGCTATGTGTTCGGCGGAGTGCCTCCAGTCCGATCCCAGGACGGCCGCCGCAGGTAGGAGTAGTTTGTGAGCGATCCCGCAGGGGGGAACGTCAGGCGTCGGCGAAGCCGTCGCCACAGCCGCAATCGGCGCATTCGCCGCTGGCTCGCGGTCGCAACCATTACAGTTTGCGCCGCCGCTGTCTCGACCGTTGCTTTGCAGTATCTCAGTCCGTCGTTGTTTCGCGCGCAACAGTCCGCGCCTGCTACCTTCCAACAAGCGGAACTTAGCCGCAGCCGCGTTGTCACACTGAATCAGATTCTCTCGCAGGCGCAGCCTGCCACCGATCGTCCTGTGTATCCCTATTCGGTTGTGCCAGGCGGGGTGCAGGATGCGAAAGAGTTGAAGTGGGTGGCGGAACACGACCCCATCGTTGCGGCGCATTATGCTGGTTTTGATTACGACCACGCGCGAGTCGTGCGGCTCACTCTGGCTCGGACGGCCTACCTGTCTTACCGGATTGGAAACCGCGTTTATTGGACTCGTCACCGTGTGACTCTTCACAAAGGGGAAAAAATAATTACCGACGGACGGATGACGGCTCGCGGCCGGTGCGCCAACCGCGTGGAAGAGGTGCCGCAGCAGGCGGTCTCGCCCGCCGAGCCTCCCGTGGCGAAATTCGATCAACCTCTTAGAGCCGGCGACGGGACTGCGATGCGGTCTCCGCCAGTGCCATTCGAATCGGCGCTACTCGAACGGCCGCAAGCACCGGGGCTTGGGCCCGCCGGGCCGCTGAGTTTGTACAATCCATTTGTCGGCGGTGGTTGGGTACCCATCGCACCTCCACCATTGCCTGCGGGCCTGTGCGGGCTAGTCAATAAAAACGGTACTGTCGAGACCGGTTGCTGTGTTGGTGAAGGTGACGTTAAGAAAACGGGAGGTCCCTGTGGCGCTCCCGGAGTGGTGCCAGAACCTGGAACCTGGGTGCTGTTTGCCTCGGGTTTAGCCGTCATTTACTGGCAGGCCCGTCGCCGGTTCATCCGTGCTCGAGGTTTTGTAAATCCTTAGCTCCTTAAATCCTGAAACATTCTGCATCGTTGTTGCGAACCTGTCTTCGCTTTCGGTAGGCTCATCCTTCTAACTGGGGATCTTAGAGTCGCGGGAGGTCGAGGTGCGTCGTCCACGTCGTATTGAATTGTTTGTCGTGCTCGCCTGGGGAATGGTAGCTTCAGCTGGCGAGAGCGCGTTCGCACCGCCCATCCGGCTGCACGTGGATCTCACGGACGCCCGGCGCAATATTTATCATGCCCAGCTGAGCATTCCCGCCAAGCCGGGGGCGATGACTCTCGTGTTTCCGAAGTGGATCCCCGGCAACCACCGACCCAGCGGACCCATCGCCGGCCTTACCGGCATACACATGGAAGCCGCGGGTAAGGCTTTGCCTTGGCAGCGCGACGACGTTGACATGTACGCTTTTCATGTCGTCGTGCCCGAAGCGGCGCATGAACTGGAGGTTTCCTTGGATGCGATCACCTCCAGTGACAGCGCAGGCGGCGGCGGCCCGGCGGCTTCCAGCAATCTCCTTGATTTGAATTGGAATGCCGTGGTGTTGTATCCGCAGGGCGCCGACTCCGATGCGGTCGAATTCCTGCCCTCAGTAAAACTTCCTACAGGTTGGAAGCTCGGCACGGCGCTGACGGCATCGCATACCTCCGGCGATGAAGTGGAGTTTGCTCCGGTGTCCCTGACGACATTGGTGGATTCGCCCTTAATCGCCGGGAAGAATTACCGAAGAATCGACTTAACCACGGCAACGGATGCACCGGCGCACCAAATGGATCTGGTCGCCGACAGCGAAGCGGACCTGGCGATGAAGCCAGAGGACTTGGCCGCCTACCGTAAATTAGTGGCCGAAACCGGGGCGCTGTTCGGCGCACGCCACTACCGGCAATATCACTTTCTATATACCCTCAGCGATCAGGTCGGGGAACATGGCTTGGAACATCACGAGTCCAACGACAGCGCCGCAGCCGAGCGCACGCTGCTCGATCCCGATTTGCACATGCTTTATGCGGACCTGCTTCCGCACGAGTTCGCGCACTCGTGGAATGGCAAGTATCGCCGCCCTGCAGGGCTGGCCACGCGCAATTATCAGGAGCCGATGGTCGGCGATCTCTTGTGGGTTTACGAGGGCCTCACGGAGTATCTGGGCAACCTGCTGGCCGAGCGCAGCGGATTGTGGTCTCCCGAACAGTATCGGGAAGCATTGGCTGCGACCGCCGCCAGTCTCGACCATCGTTCCGGCCGCACCTGGCGTCCCTTGGAGGATACCGCGCGTTCCGTGCAGACTTTGCGCATTCTGGGTCAGCAGTGGTCGGACTGGCGGCGCGGGCTGGATTACTATCCCGAAGGTGAATTGATCTGGCTGGAAGTCGACTCGATCATCCGCCAGCAGACGCATGGGCAACATTCTCTCGACGATTTCTGCCGCCGCTTTCACGGTGGCCAGAGCGGACCTCCAGTTGTTGTGCCATACAAGTTTGACGACATTGTTCGGACGCTGAACGAGATCGCTCCTTACGATTGGGCGACTCTGCTGAGAGAGCGCGTCGGGTCAACCAGCACACATGCGCCGCTGGGCGGCATCGAGCGGGACGGCTGGAAATTGGTATATACCGACCAGCCGAATGTATTCACCCAAGCAGCCGAAAAACTATTCAAGTTTGCGGACTTCTCCTATTCGCTGGGTTTTACGGTTGATGTTGATAAGGACGGCAAGCTGGATGACGTAATCGTGAACTCTCCCGCTTATCAGTCCGGCATCGGTCCGGGAATGAAGCTGATTGCGGTGAATGGCCGCAAGTGGACGCCCGAAGTTTTGCGTGCCGCGCTCAAGGCCGTGCATGCGACCGCCGTGCCCATCGAACTGCTTGTCGAAAATGGCCAGATTTTCCAGACATACTCCGTCGCTTACCATGAAGGCGACCGGAACCCGCACCTGGAGCGCGTTTCCGGGCAAACCGACCTTCTTAATGTCCTGCTCACTCCGCTGACCCATTAGCTTCGCGCGACGCAGAGTGACCCAAAGTTGTAATCCTTCCGTGAGCTCGCGGCCCCTCATGCGCTGCTAGAATCGCGGTAGCGCGCCGCTCACCAATAAGGATATTTATGAATCGCTCTGTCAGGGCTGCTGCCGTTTTTCTGGTATGGGCCGCGGTATATGTTTCCGTGCCGGTCGCCGGGCGGGCTCAAGACGTGCCTTCGGTGCGCCGCGTGCAAGTTCTGGGCAAGCAGAACCCTGTAGAAATCGAGATCGAGGGCAGCGATCGTCTCGTCCCGCAAGCGCAAGTCTTAACCCATCCCGACCGCCTGGTCGTCGATTTCGCCAACGCCGTTCCCGGCGCGCAGTTGCGAAATCAAACCCTGAACCGCGGAGAGGTAAAGAGCGTTCGTGCGGGATTGTTCACATCGAAGCCTCCAGTCACGCGGATCGTGTTCGATTTGAATGGTCCGCAGGAGTATCAGGTTTTTCCCTCCGGAAGAACAGTGATCATCAAACTTGGGAGTTCCGGCGCGCAAGGAGCCCACCTGGTTACGTCCTCGCCTTCCGGGGCAAAGCTGGTGACCTCAAGTTATACCGTGCAGTCGGTGCAGATCACGCCGCCGCCCGCACCGCCTCCGCTGTTGGTTTCATTTCAGGGAGGGATGCTTACCATCACCTCCAACAAGGCCAGTCTGTCGGAAGTTCTGTTCGCGATACACCAGCGCACCGGAGCCGACATTGCCATCCCGGCCGGGGCGGAGCAGGAAAAAGTAGTCGCCGAAATCGGCCCTGCGTCGGCGCCGGAAGTTCTGTCTCGTCTGCTGAATGGCTCGAAATTCAATTTCCTGATTCTGAGTTCGGCCAGCGATCCC
>CZKJ01000013.1_pt1 | contig 114303 bp, 93 predicted proteins | sample 1122331 | NCBI WGS metagenome assembly CZKJ01 (sample SAMEA3539301, study PRJEB10725) | soil metagenome | biome: tundra; feature: field; material: soil | place: USA | collected 2010-05 | depth 0.15 m
CAAAACCAAAACCGCCAATAAGGAAAAACATGAACATCAACCACTTCCACCTTGACACGCACCAGCCGTCTCATAGAAGCCGCCGAGGCGGCTTAGGGGTTTGGTTTCCTTAGACCTGAGACTATCACCCAAGACCGCGCACCGGCAGCGAGTTCCTGCACCCTTTCCGCCGCGCTATACTCAAATGTAGGGAGTCATCCAATACTTCATGAAACGTAGTCCGCCCTTTTGGCTTTTTATTCTAGTCCTCGCCATGCTGCCCACCACGGGCTGTCTGTTCCGCACACGCCCGGTCGAGGAAACATATTCTAAGGCGCCCCTTAAGGAGTCCTCCCAAGCGGCATTGATTGACAGCATCAACCAGCAGGCACAGAAGATCCAGTCGCTGCAGGCGACGGTTGATATTGATACCTCCGTGGGCGGTGCCAAGAAAGGCCACGTCACCGATTACAAAGAGATTCGCGGCTACGTGCTGGCGCGCAAGCCGGCAATGCTGCACATGATCGGGCTGCTACCGATCGTGCGCACCACGGCTTTCGATATGGTCAGCGACGGCCAGGAATTCAAGCTTTGGATTCCGCCGAAGAATCGCTTCGTGGTGGGCCGCAACGACGTGCAGACGCACAACTCGGATCAGCCGATGGAAAGCATTCGTCCGCAAGATATCTACGATGCGCTCCTGATCCGCCCCATCGATCCTGAACACGACATCGCCGTTCTGGAGAATGGATACGAGATTCTTCACGACGCAAAAGGAAATCGAGTTCTGCAGGAAGATTATGAACTGGTCGTGATCCGGAAGAGAGCAACAGGCTGGGGGCTCTCGCGCAAGATTGTTTTCAGCCGCACCGACCTGCAGCCGCACCGCCAGTACATTTACGATGAACGGGGCAATTTGGAAACCGATGCGCGCTATGCCAATTACAAGGATTACGATGGCGTCAGTTTTCCATCACGCCTCCAGCTTTTCCGGCCTCGCGAGGAGTACGACATTACCCTTAACATGTTGAAGCTGGAAATCAATAAGTCGCTGCGGGATGACCAGTTTGCTCTGCAGCAGCCGCCGGGGGCGGAGGTGGTGCATTTGGGGCAAGCGCAGCCGCAATCGAGCGCGGTCGTGCCGCCCTCAGATACGAGAAACAAGCGCTAGCGGCAGCTCTGACAATCGGCAACTAGCGGTTAGCAATTGGCACTTAGCCCATGGCGGTCTGCGATCTCGGCAAAGGCAAATGCCGGCCGCCAATGGCTAACTGCTAATTGCCAACGGCTGCTCTCTAATCATGATGAATAAAATGGTTGTCGCCAATCTGGTGCACCGGCCGATCCGCTCATTGATCAGCATTGTGGCTATTGCGCTCGAAGTTACGCTGATCCTGCTGATCGTGGGCCTCAGCTACGGAATCATGAATGACGCCAAGAACCGGACCGCCGGCATTGGCGCCGACGTCATCGTGCAGCCCCCGGGTTCATCGTTCCTAACGGGTATAAGCGGTGCGCCAGTTTCGGTGAAGGTCGCCGGCGTCCTGCGCTCCATGCCGCATGTGAAGGTGGTGAGCCCCGTGATCTGGCAGATTTCTACCGGAGGCGGCCTGGAAGTGATCGACGGCATCGACATTGCCAGCTTCGAAGCTCTTGGCGGCCCCTTTCAGTATGTGCAGGGTGGGCCATTTCAGGGTCCCAATGATGCGCTGGTCGATGATTACATCGCGCGGCAGAAGCATGTGAAGGTCGGCGACACCATGGAGATTCTAAACAATAAGTTCCGGATCTCCGGAATCGTAGAAAACGGACGCGCCGCGCGCAAATTTGTGCCCATGGCCACGCTGCAGGATTTGATTGGCGCGAAAGACAAAGCGTCAGTGTTCTATGTGAAGTTGGATGATCCCGCGAACACCGAAGCGGTGGTGCAGGCCGTGAAGCATCAGCCTGGCATGGAGAAATACGAGGTGAAATCCACCGAAGAATATCTCAGCATGATGACGCCCAGCCACTTGCCGGGGTTTCGGCCATTTATCGGTGTCGTGATTGGCGTGAGCCTGGTCATCGGCTTCCTGGTAATTTTTCAGTCGATGTACACGGCGGTTATGGAACGCACGCGCGAGATTGGCATTTTGAAGTCGATGGGCGCATCGAAGTTCTACATTATTAATGTGATTCTCCGGGAGACAGTCGTGCTGGCGCTGGCGGGCATCGCAGTCGGCGTCGTGGTAAGCCTGGCGGCGCGGTTGGGAATCCAGCAGCGCTGGCCGCTGGTTCACATCGATCAAAGCGGCGTCTGGATGTTACGGGCGACGATCATCGCTATTGTCGGGGCGACATTGGGAGCTCTGTACCCGGCGTACAAAGCGGCGCAGAAGGATCCGATTGACGCACTGGCCTACGAGTAGAACAAACCGCCGCCGACTCGCGATTGACATTTCAGCAAGCCTCCGGTACACCTACGCGACATGGGGAGCCGGCTCATGTTCTGGTGGCACGCCCTCGGACCGCGCCACGAGAGGTTTCAAGAACGAATTCTCGCCTTCGTTCTCGTGCCCGGAATTGCCCACATCCTTTGGCAGCTCGCCTCCGAGTTCCTGACAAGAAATAATCGCCTCCTAGGGATGCAATTTTTGTGGACCTTGCTCTGGCTGGTGGCATCTTGGACTGTCGTCGCGGTGGTACTCTCTCTTTCGTTTTATCTCGGAAGTCTGCGGTTTAATCTCGATCTCCATCTCTACTACGGAGTTTGGCTGCGTCGACTCAAACCGCGGCTTTTTAGGTTCTTAGACCGTAAGCTTTCCGACCGTGAGAGGGACATCATCCAGTCTTTTGACTTTTTTATGCCCAAGGACACCCGCTGGAAAAACAAGAGGCCATGTTTTATCGAAAGGGAGGATCTTCAGAGAAGAAGCTTTTGGCCAAACTGGAGCTTCTCAATCGTCACACTCTTTGGCAATGACAAGGTCAGCCAACAAGTCGTTCAAGACGGCGCCCCTCCGCGGTGGGCCCTCCGCGTCAGCTTGACCAACGAGTCCTACGGAATCTACAGCAACGACGGGAAGCGGTTCTTGCGGGAGAGGTTCATCACACGGAACGAAGGGGCGCCTGCGGAGGCCGAGAGACGATCCCGGCTCATCAACGAATCCATGCAGCCGACCTATGGACGCCGGCGCAATTGGGTGTGGAACGACAGCGGTTGCCAGCTCCCCATAAGGTGGGCCTCAGGCGGCTTCATGTCGCTCGTGCGTTACAAGCAGGCCTGCTGGGTACTCCTTTGCTTCCGAGACATCACACCTGTCGGTCTCAATGTGGCCAATGGAGCCTCCGAAACAAAGGAGGAGTACAAGGACCCCCGGGCGCTGATCGGTAGGGAGTTCTGCGAGGAAGTCATAGTCCTCAGTGGCGCGCCGGGAAAAGACGCCGATCTCGCGCAGCGTGAATTCGCCACCCACGACACGTTTGCCAAGTTCGTGAACCCCGAGTTCGCCAAACAGCATGCCGAGCTTCGCAGTGAACACGATGGGTTCACCATCACGCCGGTCAAGAACCCAGCTCGTAGAGTCCGGTTCCTTGAAACCCCGTTTGATGTCGACATAACCTTCCACGGTCCCAATCGCGAGGACAATCACGAAACCCTCGACGATGTCGTGTACACCATCAATCCCGCCGAACTTGGCATCGAGGTTATGAAGCTCGCCGAGTTTTCCATGGAAGATTCGGAGTACATTATCGAAGGAGAAGTCAATCCCAGCAGGAAGGCCCTCATCCGGCAGCCCCCGGTTCTCCTGAGACTCAGCTATCTATCTGAGGTGTTCTCCAGGAAGGGATCTTTGGGCATTCTTCAGAGCGGAGGTGCCTCCACGGACGGCAAGTTAATGGATGAGATACCGAGTGAGCACTGCGTCATATTCGATGCCGATGTGGAGCTGCGCCGGAGCCGCAGGACCACCATTTGCGCGGACCTGGCAGCCGGTAATCTCGATGGCAACCGGAGAAGCAATCTGGAATGGGAACTTCAACTCATTAACCGCTGGCTGGACAGATGGGGCGAGGCCGTGACTCGAGCAAAACGGGACGGCCTCCGAGGTAACCGGGAACCGGAAAGAGAGTTGAGAACGCTGTGCCCGGTCACCTGGAAAACACTGGAGTTGGCTTTCGCCCACAAGCTTTTCCAGAAACAGTTGGACGAGGAGGGACGCATGCAGCGGTCTTTGGCAAAGCGCGCTGGAGGACTCGGGCCGAGCGAGCCGCCAACTCCCTGACCAAAAAGACTGACCAAAACGACTTAGTTCGCTTCGATGCCCGCCCGTTTCAACAGTCGCCGGAGTGCCCTTTCTCCGGCAGCGCCGCGTTGTTCGCCAGCGGAATATTAGCACGATTGAGGAATCCGCAGGTCGCCATTTTACCAACTCAGCGTTGACAATTCGTTGCGCCCTACGGTATCTTTAAAGCTTTGGGAAGTCTCGCGGTTGCCCGCCTGATGGTCTGGCGTCCTCGCCGGGGAATCAACGAGCGGTCTTCTTTGCAATTTCAATCGCGTTTCGCATTTTTTCATTCTGGGAGAGTTCCGATGTCAACCTATTTCCCCAAACCGGGGGAAATTGTGCGCAAGTGGTACGTCGTGGATGCGGACGGGCAAACGCTCGGCCGTATGGCCTCGCAAGTGGCGCGCGTCCTCATGGGTAAAGAAAATCCGCAGTACACCCCCTTTCTCGATACTGGCGATCATGTGATCGTCATCAATGCCGAGAAAGTGAAAACGACCGGCATGAAGTCGGAGCAAAAGCAGTATCACCACTACACCGGTTACCCGGGTGGTCTGCGCACCGAAGATTACCGCAAGCGTTTGGCGCGCAAGCCGGAAAGAATTATTGAAGACGCCGTGCGCCGCATGCTGCCCAAGAACAAGCTGGCGGATCACATGCTGTCGAAGCTGCAGGTCTACAAGGGCGATAAGCATCCGCACGAGGCGCAGAAGCCGCAGGCGCTGCAGCTGGAAGTACGGGCGTAAGAGAAGTTCGTGGACGGTCCGCGCGCGAGATCCTTCGCTCCGCCTGAAAGGCGGCTGCGCTCAGGATGACAAGGCAAGTTGAGATTTTCAAGAGATCAAAGGCTCGCTTCTGGGAGTCAAGCTAGAAGCTAACAGCTAGGAGCTAGAAGCTAAATGGCAGAATTGGTTCAATACTACGGAACGGGACGTCGGAAGCGCGCGATTGCGCGCGTGTATCTGCGCCCAGGCAGCGGCGAATTCAAGGTGAACGGTCGTGAGTTCGAGGAGTATTTCGTCACACCCGCGCAGCGTTCGAGTGCCAAGGCGCCGTTGGCGTCCACTGAAACTGCGGCTTCATTCAACATCGTCGCCAGCGTGCTTGGGGGTGGTGTGCGCGGTCAGGCTGACGCGGTGAAGCTCGGCATTGCGCGCGCCCTGATGCAGTTCAACGCGGAACTGCGCGGCAAGCTGAAGTCGGAGGGCATGGTCACTCGGGACTCGCGCGGTAAAGAGCGCAAGAAGTACGGCCAGAAGGGCGCGCGCAAGCGGTTCCAGTTCTCGAAGAGATAGTTTCGAGTTTCCGGTTTCTAGTTTCTAGTGGGCAGAGCTGGCGCTTTCGCCTGAGTACCAGAAACAGGAAACTGGAAACCAGAAACCAGAAACTGATTTTAAGGTGTTCAATTCTTCCCGAGCCTCGCGGCGCGGGGCAGGGAATGGCAATCCGGAAGAGCAGTTTCAAGTTTCCGGTTTCGAGTTTCCAGAGGCTGGTTGATTTCATCCTTACTGGAAACCAGAAACTGGAAACAGGAAACTGGAGTAAGCCGGATGCAGACTAAATAAGGAGGTTCATTGGCTACCATCACCATGAAGGAGTTGCTCGAAGCGGGTGTGCACTTCGGGCATCAGACGAAGCGCTGGAATCCCAAGATGAAGGAATACATCTTCGGAGAGCGCAACGGGATTTACATCATCGATCTGCAGAAGACGCTGAAGATGTTCAAAGAGGCGTCGAAATTCGTACAGGAACTGGCGGCCGAAGGCAAAATTGTGCTGTTTGTGGGTACCAAGCGCCAGGCGCAGGATGCGATTGCCGAAGAGGCGACCAAGTGCGGCGGCTTCTACATCAACCAGCGCTGGCTGGGCGGACTGCTCACCAACTGGGTCACGGTGCAGAAATCGGTGAAGCGGCTGAAAGAGCTCGACGAGATGGCCACGGATGGCCGCTACGAGCTGCTGCCGAAAAAAGAAGTGATCAAGCTGGAGCGCGAGCGCAAGCACCTGCAAGCCAACCTGGCGGGCATCAAGAACATGAGCCGGTTGCCGGATGCGGTGTTCGTGATCGACTCCAACAAAGAGCAGATCGCGGTGCGCGAGGCGCGCAAGCTGGGCATTCCGGTGGTCGCGGTGGTGGATACCAACTGCGATCCCAGCGAGGTGGATTACATAATTCCCGGCAACGACGACGCGTTGCGCGCGATCCGGCTGTTTACTTCGAAAATTTCGGAGTCCATCGCCGAAGGCGCGCAGCTCATGAGCGATAAACAAATCGCCGACATGACGGCGGCCACGGAACAAGCCCAAGCACGGGAAACGCAGCAGGCGGAAAATGCCGCGGCGGCGCTTGAAATTCACGCCCAGGAAGCTGCGGCTGCGTCTGACTTGGCGGACATCGGGGAAGACATCAGCATGGAAGAGGTGCTGGGTCCGGGGACACATAAAAAGCCGGTTGCGAACGAAGAGGCCGACATTCCGAAGGTGGAGAGCCAGACGGTTTAAGAGCAGTTGTCAGTGGCCAGTTGCCAGAAAAACCGGGCATTCATCCCTTGAGGGAAAACAGACCCGCGCGGGTCGTCCGGCGCGGGTCAAAGTTTGTAGAGGCAGTTTCCAGTTTCAGGTTTCCAGTTTCGAGTAGCCTGGAGCGAGGACACAATTCATAACACTCGAAACTAGAAACCAGAAACTGGAAACTAATTTTATGAGCACTACTATGGAGAACATTTCTGCAGCTCAAGTGAAGGCTCTCCGGGAGAAGACCGGAGCTCCCATGATGGATTGCAAACAGGCCCTCACGGAAGCCAAGGGCGATATGGAGCAGGCGGTCGTGATTCTTCGAAAGAAGGGCGTTTCCGTTGCTGCCAAGAAGGCCACTCGCGTCACCAGCGAAGGTTCCGTGAGCAGCTACATCCACGCCGGCGGCAAGATTGGCGTGCTCCTCGAAGTGAATTGCGAGAGCGATTTTGTGGCGCGCACCGACGACTTCAAAGAGCTGGTGCACGATATCGCCATGCACATTGCGGCCAGCGATCCGCGCTACGTCCGCAAGGAAGACGTAACCCCGGCTGACTTCGCGCGGGAAAAAGACATTTATCTCGCCAAGGCCGTCGCCTCCGGCAAGCCACAGCACATTGCCGAGAAAATGGTCGCTGGCATGATGGAAAAGTTCTACGAGGAGGTCTGCCTGCTGGAGCAGCCCTTCATCAAGGACCAGACCATGTCGATTGCGCAGCTCATTGCGGCGAAGATCGGCAAGCTGGGCGAGAACATCAGCGTCCGGCGCTTTGCGCGCTTCAAGGTGGGTGATGTGGGCGAGACCATCGCGATCACGAAGCCTTCCGAACAGAAAGCGGAGTAATTTCTGGCGCCCGCGTGGGCGCCTTTTTTTGTCTTTTTACGCTACGGCCGGCGGGACGCCGGCGCTACAAGAACATACATGACTGCTTCCACCCCTGCCTTCAAACGCGTCCTACTCAAGCTTTCTGGTGAAGCCCTGGCCGCTAATCAGGGCTTCGGTGTCGATACTGCCCGCATCCACGAAGTCGCCGCGGAATTGGCCGACGTGCACAAGCTGGGAGTGCAGCTTGCGATCGTGGTGGGCGGCGGCAACTTCTTTCGCGGCGTGGCCGACCAGGCCCGAGACATGGACCGCGTCTCCGCCGATCACATGGGAATGCTGGCCACAGTGATCAACGCGTTGGCCCTGCAGGATGCGCTGGAAAAACAACATGTGTACACCCGGGTGCAAACCGCGATTGAGATGAATCAGGTTGCGGAGCCGTTCATCCGCCGGCGCGCCATCCGCCATCTGGAAAAGGGCCGCGTGGTGATCTTCGCGGGCGGGACGGGCAACCCTTACTTCTCCACCGACACGGCCGCATCCTTGCGCGCCATGGAGATCAAAGCCGACGCGATTCTCAAGGCCACCAAAGTGGATGGCATCTACGATGCCGATCCCATGAAGGTGAAGGACGCCAAGAAATTCACTGACATTACCTACATGGACGTTCTAAAGCTGGGACTGAAGGTGATGGATTCCACTGCCATCAGCTTGTGCAAGGACAATAACCTGCCGATTATCGTCTTCAACTTGAATCAGCACGGCAACATCCGGCGGGTGGTAAGTGGGGAGAAGATCGGGTCGAGAGTAAGCGCGTAAGACATTGGCAGGATTTTCACCGACCTAATCGGGTCCTTCAGATTTCAGATCCGTGGCGATCCGTGGGCGATCCGGGCAAATCGGCGGCTGATTTTCCCTGTAGGTTTATAATTCAACGTTTTGATTCTTGAAGTGTTTAATGGAGCTCAGCCATGGCTGATAGCGGGCCTCTTAAAGAGATTCGGTTACAACTCAAAACGCGAATGGATAAGGCAGTCGAAGATTTTCGCAAAGCCATGGCGGCCACGCGCACCGGACGCGCCTCGGTTCACATGCTCGACAGCGTAAGCGTCGACTATTACGGTTCGCAGATGCCACTGAACCAGATCGCGCAGGTGCACGCGCCGGAACCGCAGATGATCACGGTGCAGCCCTTCGATCCCTCGCAGGTGGGGGCGATCGAGAAAGCCATTCGCTCCGCCGAACTGGGGCTGAATCCAATGAACGACGGCAAACTGATTCGTGTGCCCGTGCCCGCACTCACCCAGGAGCGCCGCCAGGAAATGGTGAAGCACTTGAACAGAGTCCTCGAAGAACATCGCACCGCCGTTCGCAACATCCGCCGCGACGGCAACGATGCCATCAAGAAGGCGATGAAGGACAAGAAGATTACCGAGGACGACGAGAAGCGGTCGCTGGACGAAATCCAAAAGCTCACCGACGACGAAATCAAAAAGATGGAAGAGATGAGCAAAGCCAAAGAAAAAGAAGTGCTGGAGATTAAGTAAGAGTCTCATCCCTTTCAACAAAATCAGGGCATCCGGAAGAGTGCGGATGCCCTTTGTGTTGCATCAGCCGTCCGCCTTTATAATCGAAGGATTGAAGATATGAAACAGGTCGTCCATGCCGCGTGTCCGCATGATTGTCCCGATGCTTGCGGAGTGTTGATCACGGTGGAAGATGGCCGCGCCACCAAAATCCAAGGCGACCCGAAGCATCCGGTGACGCGCGGATTTCTGTGCGCGAAAGTGGCTAAGTATCTGGACCGGGTATATTCGCCGGATCGGGTGCTGTATCCCATGCGGCGCATTGCAGCGAAGGGAATTGCTGCTACAAACGCGGGCGAGGGCGCCCGCGCCACGCAAACTTGGCAGCGCATCACTTGGGACGAGGCGCTGGATGAAATCACCGGCCGCTTCCAAAAGATCAGCGCCGAATTCGGCGGCGAAGCAATCCTGCCCTACTCCTACGGTGGAACCCTCGGCGCTCTCAATGGCGCTTCCATGGATCGCAGATTCTTCCGTCGCCTGGGAGCTTCAGAGCTTGATCGCACGATTTGTTCCGCGGCGGGTGAGGCTGGGCTGCTCTCCGTGCTGGGCATGAAGCTTGGCACCGAGCCTGAGCAGTTCATCCACTCACGCTACATCATTGCCTGGGCTTCGAACATCCACGGCAATAATGTTCACCTCTGGCCCTTCATTGCGGAAGCGCGGCGCAATGGTGCGAAGCTGGTCGTCATCGATCCCTACCGCACCCGTACCGCGGCCTGTGCCGACTGGTATCTCCCAATCAATCCCGGCACCGACGGAGCTCTGGCGCTCGCTATGATGCAGGTGATCATCGGTGAAAATCTGCACGATGCAGATTACGTAGCCAAATACACGCTCGGCTTCGACCAATTGCGCGAAAAGGTCAAAGCATATCCGCCGGAGCGCGTAGCGAAGTGGACCGGAATTTCCGCCTCTGACATTCGCAAGCTGGCCCGCGAATATGCCACAACCCGGCCGTCCGTGATTCGGCTGAACTACGGCGTGCAGCGGTCGGAAGGTGGCGGGATGGCAACGCGCGCCATTGCGATGCTGCCTTGCGTTATCGGATCGTGGAAGGACATCGGCGGCGGCCTGCAGATGTCGACCAGCGGCGCATTTCAGTTGAACGCTGCCGCGTTGAAGCGGCCCGATCTCACACCCATGGGCGCCGAAAATCCTCGCGTGGTGAACATGGTGGAACTCGGCAAGGCACTGAACACGCTGAGCGATCCCCCGCTGAAGGCGTTACTCGTTTACAACTCCAATCCTGCGGCAGTTTGTCCGAACCATAATGAAGTCGTTCGCGGCCTCAAGCGTCCAGACCTGTTCACCGTGGTCCACGAACAGTTTTTCACCGACACCACCGACTACGCCGACATTGTTTTGCCGGCGACTACATTCTTTGAGCACAAGGATATGCAAACGGCGTACGGTCACTACTACGTGCAAGTCTCGGACCAGGCCATTGAGCCTCTGGGAGAATGCCGATCCAACGTTGAATTGTTTCGCTCACTGGCTGGGCGAATGGGATTCAACGACGAATGTTTCGGCGAGAGTATCGATGAAATGATCGATGGCGCGCTGGCTTCGAACAATCCGTGGTTGCAGGGAATCACTCGCGAGCGGCTGCAGCGCGAAGGCCAGGTCAGGCTGAATTTCAGTGGCCAGCCCGGAAATCGGCAGGACAGCCTCACGGGTTCTCAGGAGTTCTTCCTTCCCTTCGCCCAGGGCAACTTCCGCACGCCGTCTGGCAAGGCCGAACTGTACAGCGAAGCGATGAAAGCGCAGGGCCTCGATCCCGTTGCCGAGTTCACTCCTCCGTCGGAATCACGCCACGGAGCCGATCAGGCAACCTTCCCCCTGGAACTTCTGGCGCGCAAGGCTGACAACTTCCTGAACTCAACTTTTTCCAACCTGCCTTCGGTTCAAGAGATGGAAGATGTCGATCTTCTCGAGATGCATTCCGCCGATGCCCGAGCGCGTGGTATCGTCAACGGATCGACGGTGAGGGTTTACAACCATCGAGGAGAAATTTTCCTAAAGGCGCGAGTGGACGGTGCGGTTCAGCCCGGAGTTGTCTCTACCAGGCTGAAATGGGCGAAATTAAGCCCGGGCTTGCGCAATATAAACGTGCTGACCTCAGAAAAACTTTCCGACCTGGGCAACTCCGCCACGTTTTATTCCGTCTTGGTTGAAGTGGAGTCAACCAAGTCCTTTCCATGAAGCCACCGGTAAGAGTGGCAACTTGGGCGCTTTCTCTCTCACTACCTGTATAATGATCGTTTTCCTACATCCCAGAGGCTGAGGTCGTAGCGATTCATCTTCGCTTTCATACGGATATCGTTGTGCCCGAGAACGGCTGCGGCCCTTCCGGAGCTGCCTATACTCCATCTTCTTCATTCGGACGGCTTTGTCGCCGGATGAAGCGGTCTGGATGGGCCTTGGGAATTTTGCTCGCAGTCTTTCTTGCTTCGGCAAGCTGGGCGCAGACCGACGTCATCTCAGAAATCGACGTCCAGGGCAATCGCAGAATTCCCGGCGAAACAATCAAGGCCCGCATCTTCACTCACCCCGGGGATATTTACGATCCCGCCGGTCTGGAGCGCGACTTCAACGCTCTGTGGAACACAGGTTATTTCGAGGATATCCGCTTCACCCGCGAACAGACTCCCAAGGGCTGGCGGTTGATTATTCAGGTCAAGGAAAAGCCCACCATCCGCGAAATCAATTACGTCGGCCTCAGTTCGGTCACCACCAGCGACGTGCTGGATCGGTTCAAGGAAGCCAAAGTCGGGTTGTCCGTAGAGAGTCAATACGACCCGACGAAAATCAAGAAAGCGGAAGTCACCATCAAGGGTTTGCTCTCCGAGCACGGCCGGCAGTTTTCTACCATCAAGACGGAAATCCGGCAAATTCCTCCCGCTGCCGTCGGCATCACCTTTGTCGTCAAAGAAGGCCCGAAGGTTAAAGTGGGCAAGATCAAGTTCGAGGGCAATAAGAACGTTAAGGCCCGAACCTTGCGTTATGCCATGAAGAACTTGCGGCCCATCGGCGTGCCCCACTCCATCTTCCTGGAAAACATCTTCGCCAGAACCTACGACGCGACCAAGCTCGATGAAGATACCGAACGCGTCCGCAACGAATACCAGAATCGCGGGTATTTCAAGGTCATCGTCAACCAGCCCAAGACGCAAATTCACGATACCGGACACAAGGGCGCGCATATCCCGCTGATGCAGGGTGGCCCGGGCAAGGCCGTCGACATCACCATGCCCATCGAGGAAGGCGACCGCTACACCCTGGGTTCCATTACATTCAAAAATAATAAAGCGGTGTCGAACGTGAAGGCTTTGCGAAATCTCTTCCCCATCAAAGATGGAGATATCTTCAGCAAAGATAAAGTTGCCAAGGGTCTGGAAAATCTGCGCAAGGCTTATGGCGAGCAAGGCTACATCAACTTCACCTCGGTGCCTGAGACCCGGTTTGACGACGACAAGAAGCTAATTTTCCTCGACATCGACGTGGATGAAGGCAAGCAGTTCTATGTCCGCCGCATCGAATTCCAGGGCAACACTACGACCCGTGACAAGGTAATCCGCCGCGAGATCGCGCTCGAAGAAGGCAACATCTACAACTCGCACTACTGGGAATTGAGCCTGCTGCGTTTGAATCAGCTGGGATACTTCGACCAGTTGAAGCCGGACGATCCCAACATCACCGACCGCAAACTGGACGAGAAAGACGGATTGGTCGACCTCACCCTCAAGGTCCATGAAAAAGGCAAGAACAGTATCGGCCTGAACGGCGGCGTGAGCGGGCTGGAAGGCGCCTTCATCGGCATCAATTACGCGACCAACAACTTCCTCGGTCTCGGTGAGTCGCTTCAGGTGCAGGCCAGCATCGGGAACCTGGCTCGTAGCGTCCGTTTCGGCTTTACCCAGCCGTATCTGTTTGATCGGCCGTTGCAGTTTGGTTTCAACGTCTACTTGAATAAAGTGAGCTATAACCAGGCCCGGCAGCTTTCAGTTTTCAGCGGCCAGAACCTGAACCTGCCCAATGCCGTATTGCAGAACCTGCAAAATTACACGCAGTCCAGCGCGGGATTCACAACTTCATTGAGCTATCCGTTGCGCCGCTCGTTCAAACGCGTCGGAATTACTTATTCGTTCGACCGGTCCTCACTGCTGGCGCTAAGTTCGGCCTCGAAGAATTTGTTCGAATTCATCGCGTTCCGCGGCATCTCCGGCCCCAATGCTCTGGAAGGAATTATCACCAGCAAGATCTTTCCCAATTTCTCCTTCAATACCATCGATAGCCCAATCTCGCCGCACCACGGACAGCAGTTTACGTTGGGCATGGAATTAGCTGGGATTGGCGGTACGGTTCACTCCATTCGCCCGATCGTGCAATACAAGAAGTTTATTCCGATCCAGAACCGCCGCAATGCCCTGGGCTTCAACTTTCAGGGATCGTTCATCAGCGGCTACGGAGGCCTGGTGGCGCCGCCGTTCCAACGCTCCTACATGGGCGGCGAGAACGACCTCCGCGGTTTCGACATCCGTTCCGTGTCGCCAGTGGCGTTCCTGCCCAGTGTCGGCTCGATTGTGCTCAGAAACAGCGATGGGACCCCTGTCCTGAAGAACGCACAGAATCCTCTCCTGGGTCCCTTGACCATACCAATCCCCGTGGACCAGATCACTTTCCCGGGCGGCGACCTCAGCATCGTCACCAACTTCGAGTACCGCATTACCATCTATGGACCCGTGGCCCTCGCGCCCTTCATGGACGCGGGCATCGATCCCGTCCTGCGCCCATCGCAGTTGCAGATTGCGCAGGAGCAATACGACCAGGTTATCGGCCAGCAGTTTGGATGTCCCGCGCAGGATCAGGCCACGGCCACCGCCGCCGGGACCGGCTGCACTCCCGGCAGTATCTTGAACCCTGTGCCGAAGCAGCAATTGCAAGTGTTGGGTTCGACCAACTGGAGACCGAGAATGTCCACCGGCCTCGAACTCCAAATGTTCCTCCCCGTGATCAACGCGCCCTTCCGCATCTACTGGGCCTACAATCCGCTGCGGCTGGATAGCCCCGCGACTCCGCCCATCCCGATCACGCGTTCCATGTTCCCCAACACCGCCGCCGGCGACTATACCTATAAGCAGGCCGTCAACACCTACGCCCCCAGTTTCCTGCTGCGCGAGCCCCGCAAAACTTTCCGCTTCACCGTCGCCACCACGTTCTAAGGCTGGCTCAGCAGTTTGACGCCGCCCGATCATGCTCTCTATAATGACTTCGATCCACACCATTGCAGAAAGCTGACCAAGGGTGGACGACACGTCCGCAACCCCGGCGTGTGATGCTGGCAGTCCAGTGCGCCTTCCCAGCGTTGCCTGAAAAAGGGTAAATCTGAGTTCATTTTCGAAACATGTTTGCCGGAATCAAGTTTCGCGAAATCAAGTTTCCCGCAATCATGTTCCAAGGAGTTTAAGCGATCCGATGACAAGCAAGCTTCTGCGTTCTTTCCTGGCCATTGCGGTTTTCTCGATGATCTCCGCCTTCGCCCAAACCAGCAGTGCGGCTGCCCCCGCCGGTGCGGCCACTTCGCCCGCAGCCCCGGCACCCTCCACTCCCACGACCACAAGTACCGGCACCAAAGTCGGGACCATCAACATTGAGCAAGCCGTGGTCGGCACCAACGAGGGCCAACGCGATTTCGAAGCTTTACGAAAAAAGCTGGAGCCGAAACAAAACGAACTGAAATCTCAGAACGACGAACTCGAGGGTTTGCAGAAGCAACTGCAGACGCAGGGTGAGAAGCTGAATGACGACGCCCGCGCCACCCTCGTCAAGCAGATCGAGACCAAGAAGAAGTCCTTCGACCGTTCCGTGCAGGACGCGCAGGAAGACGCCCAGAACCAGCAGAAGGAAATTTTCCAGCGCATTCTGCAGAAGATGGCGCCGGTGATCGTGAAGCACGCGCAGGAGAGCGGCTTTGCCATGATTGTCGACACCTCGAACCCTTGGCCGCAAAGCCCCATCCTGTGGTACGGCGATGGAGGCGACATTACGAAAGCCGTAGTGGACCTGTACAACACGCAATCCGGTGTGCCGGCTCCAGCCACTTCTGGAGCGTCCGCTCGGCCCACAACTCCGAAGCCCGCCACCCCCAAGCCAGCTGCTCCAAAGGCAACCGAACCGCCTAAATAATTTTCGCGACACCGCATGTGTCGGAAAAGTTCCAAAAGACCGCGCCCCGCGCGGTCTTTTTTATTTCTCAGAACCGCGCCCCAGAAGGAGAGTTTGGTGTCCTTAGCAACAACCGCATTCCATTTGGAGGACACCATGCCCGACAGAACCATGTTTGAGAGGAGCATGTTTTCTGACACACTCGATTCGTCATGGGCGGAGCGCTCGCGCCGCGGATGGACAACCCTGACCTCGTTCGGGTTGCAGGCTTTGGTCACCAGCGTGTTACTACTCCTGCCGCTGTTGCGCCCGATGGGATTGCCCTCGTTCCACCAGCTCTCAACTCCAATCAGTTTGGGCCAACCTCTGGCGGAAGCTCCGGCAATCGAGGCACATGCCGGTTCAAACCGCGCTCCAGCTCGCCCAACACAAATTGTTTTCCGGCCGCAGTGGCAACCGAGGGTAGGGATGCCTACCAGGGATGAAGGTCCGCCACAGATTGCAAACGGTCCCTACATTCCCGGCGCGACGGGAAGCGGTGATCCGCACGGCCCTCCGGGTTTGTTTGAAACCGGTACGCGCCCAATTTTGCCAGCGCCAGCGCCGCCGCCAGCAACGGTCGCTCATAAACTTCGCCTCTCGCATATGAGTGAAGGAAATCTAATCCGCAAAGGGCAGCCAACTTATCCCGCATTGGCGCGTAGCGCGCGCATTCAGGGAGTTGTCGTGCTGCAGGCGGTGATCAGCAGGCAAGGCACTATCGAGAATCTCAGCGTCCTGACCGGACATCCCATGTTAGTGCCGGCGGCACTCGATGCCGTGCGCCAGTGGCGCTACCGGCCTTACATTCTGAACAACGAGCCGGTCGAAGTGGAAACCCAGATCACGGTGAACTTCTCGCTCGCCGCGAACTGATGGGCGCAAGTTTCCAGTTTCCAGTTTCTGGTTTCCAGCGTCTTTGCCTGAGAACTGGAAACCAGAAACTGGAAACTAGAAACTGCCCTGGGAGTAGCCCAAGCGTAACCTGAGGGCGCGCGCCACTCCCGCTATAATCGACCTCAGTGGCGACAACTGTAGAAATTCCGAGCCGCGTGGCCACCCGTCCCACCTGGGCGGAAGTTTCCCTCGCCAATCTGCGGCAGAACTTTCGCACGGTGGTGAAGCATGCGGGCGCCGGCGTGACCGTGTGCGCGGTGGTGAAGGCCGATGCTTACGGCCACGGTGCGGTGGAATGCTCGCGTGCGTTGCGAGATGAAGGAGCGCTCTGGCTGGGCGTTACCTCACTCGATGAAGCGATCCCGCTGCGCGAGGCGGGCATCGAGTCGCGTATTTTATTGATGACAGGTTTCTGGCGCGGCGAAGAAGGTGAGATCGTCCGACTCAGGCTCACCCCTACCGTGTGGGAACCTTGGCACATCGAGTCTCTGGAGAATGCCGCGGCGCGCGGAAGCCAACGGCAGGCGGTGCACCTGAAAGTGGACACGGGGATGGGCCGTCTGGGCGTGGCGCTGGATGAACTTCCTGCTGTCCTAGAGACTCTCACTGCGTCTCCGCATCTTGTTCTCGAAGGTCTCTCAACGCATTTGGCGTCCTCGGAAATTATGGACGCGCCTTCTGTGGCCGAGCAGGAGCGCCGGTTCGAGGAGGCGCAGCGCACGGTGCGCGCGGCCGGTTTTGATCCGGAGCTGGTCCACATGGCCAACACCAGCGCGCTGATCTCGCGGCGCGAGACGTGGAACAGGATGGTGCGTCCGGGCGTTGCGCTCTATGGATATTATTTGCCGTTCCAGCGGGCGGGCCGGGAAGTGAGCGGCGGCACGCTGCGGCTGGCGGTGAAGCCGGTGCTGACCTGGAAGACGCGCATTCTCTCCATGCGAAACTTCGCCGCCAATCAGGCGCTGGGCTACGGCGGAACGTATGTTACGAAGGCGCCGGCGCATGTTGCCGTGCTGCCCGTGGGATATGCAGACGGATATAACCGGCAACTTTCCAATCGCGGCCGCGTAATCGTCCGCGACCACTACGCGCCCATCGTCGGCAGCATCTCCATGGACCTCACGCTGGTGGATGTGACCGGCATTCCCGGGATTGCCGTGGGCGATGAGGTGATCCTGCTCGGAACCAGTGATGGGCTCAGCGTCGATGCGCTCGAGCACGCCCGCTTGGCGAGCAGTTCGCCCTACGAGATTCTCTGCAACATTTCCAAGCGCGTGCCACGAAGGTACGGCAGCTAACCGCGATCTGTCCCGATCGAGAAAAACAAGAACAAAGATCTGACTTGGCTAAGTGGCTTGGAATCAGCATGGAGATCAAAGTCAAGAAAATTCGGCGGAATCATGCCTTCGACAGGTCCCATAAAACCTGGTCAATTTTGACCAGTCTTGTGCTTGGGACCTCACCTAATTATGTCTGCCAACCACCCCAGCCGTGGACAACCATTGGAGGAAGTTAACGGAAATGGAAAACTACGCCGATTTGATGCAAAGGCTGCTTGAAATCCAAAGTGGCGAAAGACGAAGCCCAAAGCTGATCGCGGAAGACGAGCGATTGATGCGTAGTCTGAAAGAGAAGAATCTGGCAGGAAGGCCCACACAAAAGTTAGAGCTTAGCGGCAATAGCCCGGAGCAGGAGCGCTTCAAAGCTTAACTTTCACACCGCCTGCCGTTTTTGGGCTTCCATGTACTTGCGCAGGACGGCGTTGATGGTGGTCTGGTAGCCTCGGCCGTGCTTGCGGAAAAACATCAGCACGTCGGGATCGACGCGCAGGGTGATCTGCTTTTTTGGCCCCGGCCAGAGAATAGCGTTCTTGAAAAAGTCCGCCCCCTGCTTTGGGATGTCGGAAAAATCGATATCTTCGTCTCGCATCGCGTCAATTCGCTTCCAGTCCGTCCTGGATGGCTTTTTCGTATTCTTTACGTTCTTCATGGGTTGCCTTTCTCAGCGAAATGATGCGGACGGTATCGGGCGCTGGTTCAGCGAACGCTGCAAAGGCGCAACGATCCTCGATCATCCCAATCCCGATCCATCGCTCTTCTCCATAGTCGTCGCGCGTGTCGGGACGAACAAGAAGAAAGCCACGGAACATCTCTTCCGCCTCGGCGAAATCGAACCCGTGCTTGCGGATGTTGGCGCGGCTCTTGGCTTCGTCCCATTCAAACTTCATTGTAACTCCAATCGTAGCTACACCTCAAGCAAGCCTGCAGTGTTACTGCTTCTCCCCTGATACCTCGCGGTGGTGAGGATTTTCGGTGACGGATGTCACGTCCCCGAGCACTATCCCGTTTAAGGACCAAATGCCAAATGCCAACTGCTAATTGCTGCCGTTGAATGGACCCACCTCGGGAGATCCGCTACAGCTTGTTACACTAGAAGATTGACCATGCCTTCGCGCTACGCACAATGGATGTACGACTGGGAGCACCGGCTGACGTCGGTGGACAACAACCGCGTGGTGCGTCCGCTGGAGTGGGGTGTGGAGTGGGCGCGGGACTGGCCTTGCCGCAATGGCTCGCGTCCGGGACAGGCCGTGGATGATCCGGCGAAGTTCTTCATCGATTTTAACCGGCGCATTGTCGCTGCAAGCGATGAGTTTTATTCCTATAAAACGCCTGCCGATTTCCGTCTGGAGAAGCGTGCAGTACAAGTTTTCTCCACGCGGGAAGTTCCTGATCAGAAGCTGGAAGCGAAGGTGAAAGGAACGTCCGCGGAGTTCTTGCGGTTCACTGCGCCGGTGAAAACGCCGTATGCCGAAGATAATCTGGTGAATGCGCGCTGGTTTCCGGCGCGCGGGCGGCGCGCGATTGTTCTTTTGCCGCACTGGAATGCGGATGCGATCGCTTACGTCGGTCTTTGCCGGGTGCTGAACATGCTCGGCATCTCGGTGTTGCGGCTGAGTATGCCCTATCACGATATCCGCATGCCCGCCGAGATCAGCCGCGCGGACTATGCCGTCTCCGCCAACATCGGGCGCACGCTTGATGCGGTGCGGCAGGGTGTGGTGGATGTCCGCTGCTGTCTCGATTGGTTGGAGCAGCAGGGCTACAACAAGCTTGGGATCGTGGGCACCAGCCTGGGATCCTGTTATGCCTTCATCGCGGCGGCGCATGATCCGCGTATTCGGGTCGCGGCGTTCAATCACGCTTCCACCTATGTTGCCGATGTGGTGTGGCATGGACAGTCGACAAGGCACATCCGGCAAGGGATCGAGTCGCAGGTCACTCTGGAAACGTTGCGCGGCTCATGGCTCGCGGTTAGTCCGATGGCGTACTTCGAGAAATTCTCGCGCTGGCCCAGGAAGTCGCTGATTATTTATGCGAAGTACGATCTGACTTTCTTACCCGAACTTTCACGCAACGTGGTGGAGGAGTTCGAGCGCTACGGACTGAATCACAAAGTCGTGGTGCTACCCTGCGGTCATTACACCATGGGTGAGACGCCCTACAATTACATGGACGGATGGCATCTGGCTTCGTTCTTGCGAACCGCATTTGAGTAGCGTGACCGCAGTGTCGAAGGCATGTAGAACTGGAAAGCCGCTACGGTTGCTCTGAAGCGGTAGAATGTGGGGATGGCGCCCAGTCGCGTGGCTGATTGTGACGCGGTGATGGAGTACCGCCGCGGCGAGTTTCTTATCAGCACCGACCGTGAGCGCCTGGATTTGGACGTGGTTCACGGCTTTCTGACCAATTGCTACTGGGCGAAGGGAATCCCGCGGGAAGTCGTAGCGCGCTCGATCGAACACTCGCTGTGTTTCGGCATCTATGATGGCGGGGGTGCGCAGGTTGGCTTTGCGCGTGTGATCAGCGATTTCGCGACGATTGCGTATATCGGCGATGTGTTTGTGCTCGACACGCATCGCGGTCGCGGATTGGGCAAGTGGCTGATGGAGTGCATTTCCCAGCATCCAGCGCTGCAAGATTTACGACGCTGGATTCTCACCACCCGCGACGCGCATGGCCTTTATTCTCGAGTGGGCTTTACGCCGGTAAAGGCGCCGGAAAGATTCATGGAACGCCACCGGCCCGATGTTTACGAAACGTCTGGGAAAACCATATGAAGAATTCCTCTAAGATGTACCGTCCGCTGTATGAAGCCGATCCGCAGATCGCCGCGGCCATCGACAACGAAACCCGCCGGCAGCACGAGGGTCTGGAGTTGATTGCCTCGGAGAACTTTGTCAGCGAAGCCGTGCTCGAAGCCGCAGGCTCGGTGTTCACGAATAAGTATGCGGAGGGATATCCCGGCAAGCGTTACTACGGCGGTTGTGAGTTCTCGGACGTTGTCGAGAATTTGGCGCGCGATCGCGCCAAACAATTGTTTGGGGCCGAACACGCCAACGTGCAGCCCCACGCCGGCTCGCAGGCGAACATGGAGGCCTATGCAGCGGTGCTGCAGCCGGGTGACACGATTCTCGGATTAAACCTGGCGCATGGCGGCCACCTCACGCACGGACATCACCTGAATTTTTCCGGCAAGACTTACAAGATCGTCCCTTACGGCGTGACCAAAGAAACCGAGACGATCGACTATGACTCGCTGGAAAAGCTGGCGGAGCAGGAGCGCCCCAAACTGATTATCGGCGGCGGCAGTGCTTATCCGCGCATCATTGACTTTGCGCGCATGCGGCAGATTGCGGATAAAGTAGGCGCGCTGTATCTGGTCGACATGGCGCATTTTGCCGGTCTGGTCGCGGGAGGCGCTCATCCGTCGCCGGTGCCACATGCGCACATCGTTACCTCCACTACGCATAAGACACTACGCGGACCGCGATCGGGCATGATTCTTTCCCGGGCGGAGTTCGCGGCGGCGATCGATAAGGTGGTCTTTCCCGGAATGCAGGGCGGTCCGCTGGTTCACATCATCGCGGCCAAGGCGATCTGCTTTCAGGAAGCGATGCAGCCCGAGTTCCGCGACTACGCGAAGCAAGTTGTGGCCAATGCGAAAGTGCTGGCGGAAACGCTGGCCGCCGAAGGCTTCCGCATCATTTCCGGCGGGACCGATACGCACCTGATGCTGGTCGATGTCTTCTCCAAGGGCATGCTGGGCAGTGAGGCCGAGAAGGCGCTGGGCGAGGCCGGAATCACCGTCAACAAAAATGCCATCCCGTTCGATACCAACCCGCCGATGAAGCCGAGCGGCATCCGCGTTGGCACTCCGGCCCTGACTACGCGCGGAATGGAAGAGGGCGAGATGCGGCAGGTCGGGCGCTGGATTGCGGAAGCGCTCCTGCAGCGCACCGATGCGGCGGTGCTGGCGAGAGTCCGTAAAGAAGTGCTAGGCCTTTGCGAAGCCTTTCCGCTGTACGCCGATCGCCGGGCCAGGGCACAGGCTGAAGTCCGGGCGTAGCTTTAAGGGATTGTAATGGATTCCATTACACTGTAATATAGGCGTATGGCAGCGACCCGCACCTCACGCGTTTACACCATCAGCCTCCCGCCTGACTTGGCGCTGAAGGCCGAAGCCCTTGCCAAGCGCGACAGCCGGACCATGAGCGAACTCTTCCGCGAAGCCTTCCGCAGCTATTATGCCCAGCAGGCGCGCCGCACGCTGGAGGAGATCGGCGAATACGCATCCAGCCGGAATCCGGGTTATACCGAAGCCGACGTGCCTCGCCTCATCAAAGAAGTCCGCCGTGATAAGCCTGCTCGTCGGCTGGCCCGTACCCACCGGTGATTGTCGTTCTGGATACGAACGTCTGGATTTCCGCGCTCCAGTTTGCCAAGCACCGCGGGATGCCGACACGCGCGCTTGAAAAGGCCATGAGTGAGGATGTAATCGCCATTTGCCCGGAGATTGAAGCGGAGATACTGCGCGTCTTGACTGAAAAGTTCTTATTGGGCCGAATCGCGCACATGCCGTGCTCGAAGCCGTATTGGCGCGCGCGATTTGTGTACAACTTCGTGGGACTGTGAAGGAATGCCGCGATCCTAATGACGATATGTTCCTGGAGTGTGCCGCACGCGCGAACGCCGATCTGCTGATTGCAGGAGACAAGGATCTTCTGGTTATGGGCTCCTACAAAGGGACACGCATTCTTACTCCGGCTGAATACGTCAGGAGCGTTCGCTAGCAGCCAAGAGATTCAGAACTATTTCTGCTGTGTCCCCACCCCTCGTCTGTGGTTAAATGCCTTCGGTGAAGATCGCCATCGACATTCGGCGCATGACAGAGTTCGGCGCCGGTACCTATATCCGCAATGTCGTTAGAACTCTGGCTCGGCTGGACCGCGAGACCACATATCTTCTCATCGGCTCTCCCGCCAAAGTCCAGGAAATCGGCTCGCTGCCCTCCAACTTCTACACGGTTCCGCTGGCGGAGCCAGAGCGCTCACTCAGAAGCTACATCGAATTCCGCGCGGTGGTGAAGCGGCTTGAATGCGATCTGGTGCACATTCCTAATCTGTTCTCCGTGCCGCGTGCGCTGTCGTGTCCGTATGTAATGACGGTGCACGACATCCTGGAACATCTGTCGCGGGCGCGGGAGCAGACCGGATTCTGGCGAACCCTGCACTTCCAGTTGACCAAGCGGGTCCTGAGCGGGGCTGCACGAATTCTTGCGGTCTCAAACTTCACCAAGTTAGAAATTGAAAAGTTATTCAACATTCCGCCCGGACGCATCGAGGTGGTCTATAACGCGATCGATGAAAGACTGCTGCACGGGCATGCCAACCCTGCGGACCGCCAGTTGATCGTAGAACGGTATCAGGTGACCTATCCTTTCCTGTTATATGCCGGAAAAATCAGCCCGCACAAAAATGTGGTGCGCATCATCGAGGCTTTTTCCGCGCTGAAAACGGAGTTGGAAAAGGATCAGTTATTTCCTGACCTGAAGCTCATCATTATTGGGGATGACGTATCCGGCAATCCTGACCTGCGGCGGACGGTGATCCGAAGCGGCGTGCAGAACGATGTGCGCTTCTTGGGTTTTGTGCCGATCGAAGTCTTGCGTACCTTCTACGATGCGGCCAAGATTTTTGTCTTCCCGTCGCTGTATGAAGGCTTCGGCTTGCCTCCCCTGGAGGCAATGGCACACGGCACACCGGTCGTTACTTCAAATGTGTCCTCGCTGCCTGAGGTGGTAGGCAATGCCGCGGTGCTGGTCCACCCGGAGAATGTCTTCGAGATCATGCGGGCTTTGCACCGGGTTCTGCTCGACCAGCCGCTGCGGGAAAAAATGAAGGAGCGCAGCTACCGACAGGCGGCCAAATTCTCCTGGGAAAAATCCGTGCATCGGATCATGGACGTTTATCAGGAAGTTCTGAACCCGGCAGGCAACGCGGAATCTTCCGGCCAGTCGAAAGCCCGGGGTAGCAAGACCACGACCGGCGCAGCGTGATCCGGCGAGGTTCTCGCTCGCCGTATCTGTCGAATCTGATTTGAGCGGGGATCTATTTCACCAAAGGCTGGCCAGGCGAAGCGATAGCAAGCTTGTGCAACTTGGCGGTGACCCGGTTGCGGTCGGCGTCGGTTTGAGCCGAGGCGAGGCGCTTGCGGAGTGTGGTGATCTTATGCTGACGAGCGCGGCGCCGGCGAATCTCCGGCCGGCGGCTGGGTGCTGACATGTTGTGTGCTCCTGAAAGTGAAATTGAAAATGTTTATGGCAGCCGGACCTGTAAGCCGAATTCTGTCCGCCGGATTGCTCCGGTGGGACGGCCATTCCTCTGGGCCACGCATTGCTGCGAGGCTCTAGCGACCTACCCGAAGGTTTGACGCACCGAGCCGGCACGTGTCCGCCACCTGATTCGTGAAAATCAAGTCGCGGGCTTCCTCCCTATTTGGTCTTGCTCCGTGTGTGGTTTGCCCTGCCCGCTGCATTACTGCCGCGGCGGTGCGCTCTTACCGCACCTTTTCACCCTTACCCGCGTCCGTGAAGACGCCGGCGGTATGTTCTCTGTGGCACTTTCCGTCGGACGGGCTTGAACCCGGCCTCCCGGACGTTATCCGGCACACTGCTCTGCGGAGTTCGGACTTTCCTCTCCCCGCGTCCGAAGACGCTGGAAGCGGCCGTCCGGTCCAGCTGCCAACTCAATCATTATATGCGATGGCGGCTTTCGGGCGTCCGGAAACCGGCGTCCGGCGTCCGGATTATGACTCCCTGCTGCGACTCGCATTATCGCTGCAAGCGGCGGGGCTTGGCTGATAGACTTAATCCCGCAAGAAGGATCACTTCCGGTAGCCAAACGCCGGGAGAAGGACGCCGAGATCATGAACATCGCCGAAGCTATCCGAATCGCGTTGCAGTCGCTGTGGGTGAACAAGCTGCGCTCGGTGCTCACGCTGCTCGGCGTTGTGATCGGAGTGGCCGCCGTCATCGCCGTAGTCACTTTCGTCTCCGGCATTAACGATTACGTGGCGCAGAAAGTCTTCAATCTTGGCGCAGACGTTTTCATTATCTTCAAAGTTTCTCCAGCCGTCACCAATGTCGACCACTTCCTCGAAGGCGAGAAGCGCAAAGATCTGACCATGGAGGATTACCAGGCGGTAGCGGATGCATGCCGCCATTGCGAATACATAGGCGCGGTTCTTCGCAATGAAACCGGCCATGTGAAGTACGCTGAGCAATCGATTAGTGACACATCGGTGCGAGGAATCACTCCGTCGATGGCTCCCATTTATGACACGGACCTTAGCGCGGGCCGCATGCTCAACGAAACGGACCTGAATAACCGGGCTCCGGTTGCCGTGGTCGGCACTGACATTGTCGATCATCTGATGGCGGGCACAGACCCAGTGGGGAAAGAAATTCGTCTCGATGGCTGGACGTACCAGGTGATTGGTGTGGGTGCGAAGAAGGGCACGACTCTCGGCCAGAGCGCCGACAATTACGTGATGATTCCCATTACGTCGTTCCTCAAACAATATGGAGCACACAACAACAGCATACGAATTTCAGGGAAAGCGGACAGTGCAGGTGTTCCGCTCAACGAGGCGGTCGGCGAAGCCCGCGCCGCGTTGCGTGCCAAGCGCCATGACGCGCCGGGTGGCGACGACAGTTTTGACATTGAAACCAATGCCAGCCTGCTCGGCATCTGGACCGACTTCAGCCAGACATTCTTCATCGCAACCATCGGCATTGCCTGTATATCACTGGTGGTCGGCGGCATTGTGATCATGAATATCATGCTGGTCGCGGTTACCGAGCGCACCCGTGAAATCGGCATTCGCAAAGCGCTGGGCGCGCGCCAGGAGGATGTGTTGCTGCAGTTTCTGATCGAGGCCGTTACTCTCGCGGTCGCCGGAGGCGCCTTCGGCGTTTTTTTTGGAGTGCTCGTGGCGGAGACCGTTACTTTACTGATCGGGATGCCCTCGGCCATCAAGCTTTGGGCAGTCGCAGCCGGGCTGATTGTTTCCGCCAGCGTCGGAGTATTCTTCGGAGTCTACCCCGCGCGCAAAGCGGCGAAGCTGGACCCGATCGTCGCGCTAAGGTTCGAAACGTAAAGAATTTGGCGATTTTGCGATTGAGTCATTGTGCGATTGAAAACCGAGTTGCTGGTTTTGCTTAGAATTTTCAATTGCCCAATCACTCAATCGCCAACTTACTCAATTCCCCATGATTCACAAAGACGAATTCGGCGAGATTGTCCACATGGCGACGGACACGATTCGCAGCAACAAGCTGCGCTCGTCGCTGACCGTGCTGGGAATCGTGATTGGCGTTGCCATGGTAATCGGAGTTTCATCCATTGGGCGCGGCCTGGATGACAACGTCCGCGACATGGTTTCCAGCATCGGTTCGAATGTTATTTTCGCATTTCACCTCGAACCCTTCACCTTCGGACGTCCCACCGAAGAAATGCGCACGCGCAAGGAACTCACCTACGATGACGCCCTGGCGATTCAAGAATTGCCGCACGTGAAAGCTGTCACCGCCGGCATACGCTATTTCAGGCCGGAGCTCGGAGTGGGCACGTTCGCGGTAAAATACGGCGACAAGAAAGCCAAGAATACGATCCTCGAGGGCGACCAGGCTTCCGCCAAAGAAGTGTTCGATTTGCAGATCGCATCGGGCCGCTGGTTCGGCGAGGTCGACGAAGAACATCGATCCTCGGTTGTGCTGCTGGGCGCGGACACGGCCGAGGAGTTGTTCGGCAATCAGAGTCCGCTGGGCAAAGAAGTCAATATCGAGGGGCAGCTTTTTACGGTGATCGGCGTTGCCAAGCAGGTCAAGTCGGTTTTTGGTGGAGGCAAGAATCCCGAAGACAATAAAGCGATTTTTCCGTTGAGTACGCTGAGAAAGCTACATCCGGAGTTGAAGCAGCATTGGATCAGCGTTAAGGCAACGTCCCACGATGACATGCCGAAGGCGATCGATGAAATTCGCGAACTGCTGCGTCGTCGGCGAAAAGTCCCCCCCAACAAGCCGGATAATTTTGCCGTTTTTACTTCGGACTCGATCTCGGATGTTTGGAATCAGCTTACCGGCATGCTCTTTGTGGGGATGTTCGCAATTTCCAGTGTAGGGTTGATCGTCGGCGGCGTAGGCGTGATGAACATTATGCTGGTCAGCGTCACCGAAAGAACGCGTGAAATCGGAGTTCGCAAGGCCATTGGCGCCCGCAAACGCGATATTCTTCTGCAATTCACCCTGGAAGCGATTATTCTTACCGCGGTTGGCGGGTTGATTGGAATTCTGCTCGGTGCGATCATCGTCGGAATTATTCCCGCCTTTTGGCCGTCGCTGCCCGCTCGTATGTCGATGTTCTGGACGATCTTCGGCTTCACCTCCGCCGCGGGAGTTGGCCTTGTCTTCGGCATCTATCCCGCGTGGAAAGCGGCAAATCTGGATCCGATTGAGGCGCTGCGTTACGAATAGTCCGGCCTGCGCGTGCGCATGATGCACTTCATCCTCACCATAGTTCAGATCGCCGCGGTCCTCGGCATCGTCTCCAGTTCGCTCTACTACCTGCTCTGTCTCTGGAGCGCGTCGACTTTTCTGCGTGAGCGAGAGGCGGGCGAGGGCGCCCGCCCCACGCGAGCTTTACCGCCCATCTCGATTCTTAAGCCGCTGAAGGGAACCGATCCCGAAATCTACGAAAGTTTCCGCAGCTACTGTCTGCAGGATTATCCGGAATACGAAGTCATCTTCGGCGTGAGCGATCCCAAAGATGCTGCGATCGAGAGCGTGAAGGCCTTGCAGCGAGAATTTCCGGATCGCAGAATTCAGTTGCTCGTGAGTCCGAAGATCCTGGGCGCGAATGTGAAGGTGAGCAACCTCGCTCAGATGATGACGGAGGCGCGTTATCAGCATCTAATCGTCAGCGATAGCGACATTCGAGTCGCGCCTGACTACCTGAGACGAGTGACCGCGCCGCTGGCCGATTCACGAGTGGGCATGGTCACCTGCCTGTACCGTGGAGTGTCGGCTGCGACCCTGGGATCGCGGCTGGAGGCGCTCGGCATCAGTACAGATTTTTGTGCGGGCGTATTGGCCGCGCGTCAATTGGAAGGCGGCATTCATTTTGGACTCGGTTCCACGCTGGCGTTCCGCCGCGCCGAGTTGGAGAAGATCGGAAGCTTCAACTCAATCTTGGACTATCTTGCCGATGACTACGAACTGGGAAAGCGCATTGCGGACCTCGGGTTCTCCGTAAGCCTGTCGGATGTCGTGGTCGAAACCTATCTTCCTGCTTACAGCCTCCGGGATTTCTTCGCGCATCAGCTTCGCTGGGCACGCGGAGTTCGCGACGCCCGGGCTGGCGGCTACTTCGGATTGGCCTTCACATTTGGGATCCTGTGGGCATTGTTGGCTGTGGCAGCAAGCGGAGGGGCGCTCTGGTCCTGGGGTACGCTGGCGTCCACGCTATTTCTTCGCTTCGTCCTGGCGCTGGTTATGGGTTGGAAAGTACTGCGGGACCCGCAGGTGTTTAGGTATGCCTGGATGATTCCGCTGCGGGATTTGGTTGCGGTTGTGGTCTGGATTGTGAGTCTCGGTGGCCACACCGTGACTTGGCGCGGGGACCGTTTCAAGTTGAAAGATGGAAAGCTTACTCGGGTCGCGCGGTAGGGCGATAAGCAGCGTCAATCATGTCGGGTGACAGTTTAGCGGCACTCGTGCCGCGATCCAGAACGGCCCGTACTTTGCTTGCCAGCTGCCTTAATGTAAACGGCTTTTGAAGAAAGTTGTGTTCCACGTCGACGACTTTGTGATCCAGGATAGTTTGGCCGGCGTAACCGGAAACAAATAAAATTGTCGTCCCCGGTCGGAGCGTGGTCAGTTCCTTCGCCAGTTGGCCCCCACTAATGCGAGGCATCACAACGTCGGTCACGGCGAGGTCAATTGCCTTTCCGTGGTTTGCAGCCACGGCCAAAGCGTCCTCGCCGTCTTTGGCCTCCAGCACGGTGTAACCGCGAAGGCCCAGAAACTCGGCGGTTGCGTGGCGCAGCGCAGCCTCATCTTCCACTAGAAGAACGGTTTCTGTACCACCAGACATTGCCTCAGCGGCCGTATCTGGCACTTCCATTGCGGCTATCCGCTCCTGCACGCAGGGCAGATAGATCTTAAAGACCGTGCCCATTTCGGCTTCGCTGTAGGCCCAGACGAATCCATGATTCTGTTTCACGATGCCATAAACCGTAGCCAACCCCAGTCCTGTGCCTTGGCCGGAAGGTTTCGTGCTGTAGAAGGGCTCGAAAATGTGCGGCAGATGATCCGGCGAGATTCCGGTGCCTGTATCGCTTACGCTAAGGACAGCATAACGCCCGACAGGAATGACCGCGTTCTTGTGGCAAACATATTCTTCGTCAAGATGCACATTCGAGGTTTCGATGGTGCACCGCCCTCCCTCGGGCATAGCGTCGCGAGCATTGGCCGCGAGATTCATAAGGATCTGCTCGATCTGCATCGGATCCAGGCGAATTCGGCCTAATCCCGTCCCCGGGAGAAACTTCAGATCGATGTCTTCGCCGATCAGCCGGTGCAACGTCCTGATGATCGCACTGACCACGGGGTTAAGTTCCGCCACGCGCAAGGCTTGCGGTTGGTTACGGCTGTAAGCGAGTAATTGCCGGGTTAACTCGGCTGCGCGGCGCGCCGCCGAGAGGATTTCCTGAAGCTGGCTCTGTGTAGAACTTCCTGGAACCACTGAGTCCAACGCCAGCTCGGAATAGCTGGTGATGATGGTTAACAGGTTATTGAAGTCATGCGCCACGCCTCCAGCCAGACGCCCAACGGCATCCATTTTTTGCGCCTGCAGCAACTGCGCTTCGAGATGCAATCGTTTGGTGAGATCGCGGCCGTTGGAGACAAAGTGGGTGATGCAACCGGTAGCGTCCCGTATGGCACTGATGTTCTCGTCAACGTAGTACAACTCCCCGTTCTTCTTACGGTTCACCAGAATGTTGTGGTAAACGTTGCCGATGCTGATGGTCTCCCACAATTCTCGATACAGCGCAGGCGCTTGCTGGCCGGAACTGAGAATGCTCGGAGTTCGGCCCACGGCTTCCTCTGACGAGTAGCCGGTCAGCGATGCAAAAGCCGGGTTCACGTATTCGATGATGCCGTTGCTGTTCGTGATCATGATGGTATCGGCGGATTGCTCGACCGCGCAGGATAGCTTGCGGAACGAGTCTTCCGCCAATTTCTTCTGCTGCTGCGTGGAGTGCAGAGTCAGCGTGCAGCGGATGGTGCGCAGAAGGTTGGCGCCGTTGAGCTGCGATTTCTCCACGCAATCCCACGCGCCCGCCTGAATAATTTCGGCAACCGCTTTCTCATCCGCCTGGTCCGTCAGCACGATGAAAGGAATGGCTTTCCCCGCTTGTAGAAATTCCGCGAGCAGCTTCATCGTGGCCGCATCCTGCGTCTCGTGTTCGAACAAGACCAGCCCGTAGCGGCCTCGCTGCAACATCGTTTTGGCATCCTCCAGCGAGGAGGCATGATCCAGTTCCGCAGGCAGGGAACTCCGGTTCCGCTCCAGGATCTCGCGAATCAGGAAAAAATCTTCTTCCTGGTTTCCCACCAGCAGCACTGATAACAGTGAGGGTGAGCGTGCGACTTGTGCTCCGGTGGACACGGGGAAAATGGATTACTCTTCTAACATCGGAAACTCTTGGTCTCTCGGTTGTCCTCCAGCAACCTAGTCGATGATTGAGCGGTACCGAAATCCCGAATCGGACATCTGTCCAGTTTGGGACGATTTTTTCGTCCCTCCGCATTGAAACTGTGCCCCCGCCCCTGTTCCTGCTGGACTGCTCATCCGCCGCTGGTTAACCAACTCTCGGATCGTGCGTCTAATGGACAAGCCAGGCCGTAAGGATTAACGCCCCGCCTGGTGAGAAATCGGGGAACTCCCGCGCGGTTCACTGCGTATCGTCTGGAGAGCCCGCCCACGCCGAAGCGGGTGCGCCGGAACTGTAGGGTTTTGGAGGTTATATGGAAAGTCAGCCATTCGCGATCAGAACCGGTCCCAGCACCGGTAATGGACATGTGCAGGAGGTGGTGCGGCAGGCTCACGAAGAGCTGCGTCAACTGTTGCAGCAGCGCGCCGAAGTGATGCGCCGGATCGGAACCATCAAACAGACCATTGCCGGTCTCGCCAACCTGTTCGGAGATGAGGTGTTGAGCGACGAGTTGCTGGAAATGGTCGATCGCAAAAGCGGCGGGCGGCAGCCCGGCTTTACCAAAGCGTGCCGCATGATTCTGATGGAAGCCAACCGCGCCTTGAGCGCGCGCGAAGTTTGTGACCGGATTCAGGAAAGAATACCGCCCATGCTGGCGCGCCATAAAGATCCCATGGCCTCGGTAACCACCGTGCTCAACCGGCTGGTGGCCTACGGAGAAGCCAAGGCGGTGGCTCTGGACAGCGGTCGTCGCGCCTGGCAATGGGTGGCCGACGCGGCATCTGGAGTGGCGCCTGGGCTGGCGATATTAGCCCCGCAGTGATCGGGAACTATCCCGGCGGCAACAGCATCCCTTTCTCCAGATGCCGGGTGACGTGCGCGTACGAAGCTGCGTGCGGATCGTGGGTGACCATAACAATTGTCTTATGAAAGTCTTCGTTCAGTCGCTTCAAGATCTCCAAAACCTCCGTGGCGGAGTGACTATCCAAATCGCCGGTAGGCTCGTCCGCCAGTAGCAGCGTCGGATCGCTGACAATCGCCCGCGCGATCGCCACCCGTTGCTCCTGTCCGCCGGAGAGCTGCTTCGGAAGATGATTCACCCGTTCCTCCAGGCCCACCAGTTTCAACGCGGTCATTACGTGGTCGCGTCTCTGCGTCGCATTTAGTTTGGTCAGCAGCAGCGGCAATTCCACGTTTTCAAACGCGGTCAGTACGGGGATCAGGTTAAACGTCTGGAAGACATACCCAATATGTTCGTTGCGCCAGTGTGCCGCCTGCGAATCGTTGAACCGAAAAACATTCTGGTTCTGCACCAGCAGTTCGCCCGAGGTCGGCCGGTCAATGGCCGCGATCATGTTCAGCAGCGTGGTCTTACCCGAGCCCGAGGGCCCCATCAGCGCCATGAATTCGCCGGTCGCAATGTCAATCGAGACATCGTCGAGAGCCTTTACCTCGAACGCTTCGCGCTTGAAAATCTTGCTGACGTTGCGGGCCTGAACCACTTTCGTTCCCGTAGCGACTCTGGTTTCAGCGACAGTGCTCATGAAATTACCTCTTCACCTTAATTGTGTCCCCGTCCTTCAGATCTTGTGGTCCCTTGGTGATCACGTTCTCACCGCCGACCAATCCGTCGACGAGAAATCCGTCGCTGCGCTGGCTCAACACGTGAACCTCACGCATTCTCGCCTTGCCATCGAAGGCCAGAAACACGATCTTCTTGCCGTCGTGATCCCGCAAAGCACCGGAGGGTACGAATGCTCCCGCCGGTTTTGCGCTCGTGGTTTTCTGTTCGTCCGCCAGGAATTTCACCGTGGCATTCATCTCCGGCCGCAGGAATACATCTGGATATTTATCCGGATTCAGCACTTGCACTTTCACTTGCACGGTTGCTTTCTGACGATTCGCCTCGGGAGAAATCTGCGCTATTTCGCCGTCATACTTCTTGTCGGGATACGTGTCGGTGGTGACGATGCCCTTCTGCTTGGGACCGAGCCGGGCAAAGTCGGCCTGCGCGATGTCGAGCTCAACCTGAAGATCGTTCAAATCCGCCAGCGAGACTACCGATCCCTGAGGTCCGCCGGCCGCCGCACTGGCAAACTGCGCGGTAATCAGTTCCCCTTTTTCGGCGGTACGGTCCAGAATCGTGCCGGTGACGGGCGCTCGAATCACAGTTGCGTCGAGCTGCGACTTGGCGTAATCGGCAAGGCCTTGCGCCTGAGCCACCGAACCGCGGGCGCGCGCAATTTCTTCCGGCCGGGGACCGATCTTCATCAGCTGAAAAGCTTTGTCCAGCGAATTGACTTTCTGCTGGTCCGAATCGAACTTTGCAGTCGCATCGTCCAACACCTGCCGCGAAACTACGCCCGCGGACGAAAGCTCCTTGGTGCGGTCCAGCGTCAGCTTGTCATTCACCAGCGTGGCGCGGGCTTCATCAAGATTATGTTGCGCTTCTTGAATCTCTTCCGGCCGGGATCCGTGCTCGAGTTCCTCGAGATAAGCGCGGGCATTGTCCAACGCTCCTTTTGCCTGCCCAGAGGAGGCGCGGAACTCCTCATCCTCCAACCGCACCAGAACCTGTCCTTCTTTAACCTTGTCTCCCTTTTCAACGCCAATCCATGCCAGGCGGCCCGTGACCTTGGAGTTCACATTGATGGTGTGATGAGCCACGATGTAACCCGTGGCCGAAAGCACCGTGCCGCCTACGTCGGTGTTCTCCGCCGATGCGCGCGCCACTTCCACCTCGGGCACGTCGCGGGCCAGCAGCCGGTAGGCCAGGACGGACAAGCTCAACAAGGCTACGATCGCGATCCCAATCACAATGTAGCGCCGCGCCCAGGCAGGCGGTTCTCCCTTGCCCGCGCCGCGCGCCGTGCGGTCGATTCGCAAGCTTTGCAAGTCCTCGTGTTTTGCATCAATCGGCATAAGTACGAATACGGAAAATGTGCTGATCCAGTTTCCCCAAAACTACAAATCAACCTCGCAATGCAGTCAGAATATTCTGGCGCGCCGCATGCCAGGCGGGGAACAGCCCGCCGAACAATCCCATGGCCAGGGCGAAGACGATCGCGTACATTGCAACCTGCCACGTGATTTGCAGGCTGAACACCACTTCGCTGAATGTCACAGCATTCGACGTTCCCGTTTGCATTCCGTTAAACGGCAGCATCAGCAGAATTCCGGCTACTGCGCCCAACAGGGCCAGCAACAACGATTCGAAAACAAACGAGGTCAAAATGGCGGGACGGGAAAATCCCAACACCCGCAAAGTTGCAATTTCAACCCCGCGGTACGCCACTGCCGCGTACATTGTATTCATCGCTGCGAAACTCGATCCAATGGCCATGATGATTGCGACCACGATGCCAATGTATTTGATAGGCGCGCCCGAGCTGGTTTGCTTTGCGTAGTAATCCGTTTCCAGAACTCCTTCGAGCTTGAGACGCTGATCGTCGCTCACGCGATTCTTCAGCGCATCGGCCGCAAGCGCATCGGTGGCGCGTAAGTACGCCGAGGAATACCCGCCCTGCCGGTCAAAATCCGAAGCCATCTGATTCACATCGCACCAGATTTCCGATTCATAGGCCGAACCGCCGGCGTCAAATACACCCACAACTTTCCATGATCCTTTGCCGAAGTCCATGGTGTCGCCAATATTAGCATGCGAAAAGCGCGAGCGAATCGATTTGCTGACCACCACTTCGCGCTGTCCGGTCTGAAACCAGCGTCCTTCGATCAGCTTCGCGCTGGGCCTAAGTTCGAGCCCATCCGGCATCATGCCACGCACCGTGACGTTCACTTCGCCCGTGCCATCCTTGCGGGGAAGCACGATCACCACGACCCACTCGCCGGAAACCATGGGCTCGCCGTGACTATCTTTCGCAATGCCGGGCAGCACCTTCAGCGTAGGAAACAGCGCCGCATCGAAGCCCCCAGAAAGCTCGGCCTCCGATCCTTTGCGCAGCACTAACACATTCTGCGGATTGCCACTCGAAACGAAAGCCTTCTGCAAGCCGGCCAACAGCGCCATCAGAAAGATCGCAGTGGTCACGGTCAGCGCGATACCCAGCGCAGTCATGACGGTGAGCCCCTTGCGGAGCCTCAAATTGCGGATGTTATAGCTGATCGGTATCGCCATAGATTCACTCTCAACTCAGTCAGGCCTTCCTTCAACCTATGTGGCGCAATCCCTCCACGATATTTGTGCGCGACGCGTTATATGCCGGCAGACAGCCACTGACGAATCCCACGGTCGCGGCCACCAGCAGAGACGCCAACATGGTTGGAAACGTGACCCGCATGCCCGCTGGAATTCCGATCGCGAGGGGAGAGTGGGTCAACCACTGTATCAGCCCGGTTGCCGCCAGAACCCCCAGCATTCCGCCCGCCAGCGACAAGGCTATGGCCTCGCCCACGAACAGCGAGAGCACACGCTGGCGCGTGAACCCAAGGGTTTTGAGCACCGCGACTTCACGCGTTCGCGATCGAATCGACATGGCCATGGTATTGCACGACACCAGAAGAATCGCAAAAACCACCGCCCCGCAGATGCCCAGAATGAACGCTTTCACATTCCCCAAAGAAGATACGAACGAGAGTTGGAACGCTTGCTGGCTCTCGGTCTTGGTATGCTGGGGAGCGTTGCGGAACATCTCGTCGATTGCCTTGGAGACGGGCGCCACGTCGCTGGGCGAAGCTACCTGCGTGATATACCAGCCCGCTTGCCCTTTGAACCAGTCTACCGACTCCTCCAAATACTTGGTGTTGAAGTACAACGCGCGAACCGGCGGATCGATCTTGTAGATCGCGCGGATCGTGACCTCGGGGTGCACCGGAAAATACGGACTCTGCAAGGTGAGGTGGTCGCCAATCTTCCACCCGAATTTCTTGACCAACTCGACATCTACCATGGCTCCGGTGCGGTCGCGTTGCCAGGCCAGCAACTGGTCCGGTGGCACGATCTTGTCGGCTGCAACCTTGGGGTACTCTTCCGGGTCGGTAACCACTTGGGCGAAGGAGTTCGTTGCGCGGTCGTCTTTGTAGACGTTTCCGAAATAAGTCATCGGCGCAACCGCGACAACGCCGGGCACACTTCGAATCTTGTCGCGATAATACGCCGGCAAAAAGAATGCCAGCGAGACGCGATCCCGAGTGATGATGCGCTTCACCGCGTCAGGAGGTCCCTGGTCAATATAAAACGTGCGCCAGATTGACATCATCAGCGTCAGCAACAGCAGCGAAAAGCTGATGCTCAGCATGGTCAGCAGGCTGCGCCGCTTGTTACGAAACGTATTGCGCATGACAAAACTGCCTAGCGTCATAAGTTCAACCGGATTTCAACCAATGTGGCGCAAGCCCTCAACAATATTTACTTGCGAGGCGTGATACGACGGAACCAGCGAACTAAGAAATCCAACCAGCGCCGCCACCACCAAAGCCACGCCCAGAGTGCCCGGCGTAATCTGCATTTGTGCCAGGAAAAAGCCCATGGGGGATTGCTTCATAAAGATTAGTAGCAGCCACGCGAAGGCGCAGCCAAAGATTCCGCCCGCAATCGAAAGCGACATGGCTTCCCCCACAAAAAGGCCGAGGATGGTCTTCCGCTCGAAGCCCAGGGTCTTGAGAACGGCGACTTCGCGAGTCCGTTCGCGAATCGACATTGCCATGGTGTTTGCCGATACCAGCAAGGTGGTGAACACGACAGCCATGCAGATGCCGAGGATGAACGCTTTCACGTTCCCCAGCATGTTCACGAAGCTTAGGCCGAAGGCTTTTTCACTCTCCGTCTTGGTAGGTTGTGGGGCATTGCGAAACATATCGTCAATGGCGCTGGCGACTTTGGGCACATCGTCGGCCGAGCCAGTCATGATGCCAAAAGTGCCAGCCTCGCCCTTGAACCAGCTCACTGCTTCTTCCACATACTTCGCGTTGAAGTAAACCGTCTTGTTGGGCGTCGGCCAATGGAAGATGCCGCGAATGGTGAGTTCCGGGTTGACCGGATAGATTGTGCCCAGCAGAACGATTCGATCTCCCAGCCGCCAACCATATTTTTGGGCCAGTTCGTCATTCACAATCACGCCGGCACGGTCGCCTTGCCAGGCGGCCAGTTGCTCGGGCGGTATCTGCATCTCCGGGTAGACTTTCGAGAATTCGTCGGGATCGGTAGCGAACTGCGCGAAGAAGTTTTCCGGCTTGTCGTCTTTATAGACGCCGCCGAACCACGAATTGGGTACGACCGCAACCACGCCGGGCACCGCGCGTATTTTTTCGCGGTAAAAGCCCGGCAAGAAATTGGTAAGCGAAACGCGGTGTCGAGAGACCAGCCGGCGGGTTGACTCGGCGCTGCCCTTGTCAATATAGAACCCTCGCCAAATCGTCATCATGAAGGTCAGCAGCAGGAGGGAAACCCCGATACTGGCAACCGTCAGAATACTGCGCCGTTTGTTGCGGAAGGCGTTCTTGGTGACAAATAGGCTCAAAGTCATAGCTGAATCCCAGGGAAGACGCGGCGCGCTGGACTGCGGAACACCTTAGTCCATGCAGCCCTCAAGAATAAACGAACGACCGCGCCCCCCACAACTCCCTCCAGGCCCGAAACCTCACGCGGTGCTTCCGCTACAACGCGCAATCCTATAATCCATCCGGCCGCGCTTGGCCGCCAGTGGAGATCGTCATCCCGCTTACCTGACAAATGTCACACCCATTCTTCTTCAAGAGTTAAACGGTTCCCCTGGAAATAAGGTCACGCCGGAAGGTAGAACAATGTTTTTTGCTATACCAGTGGAGCTGCTCGGGCCGCAACTGGAGATCCGGCCCTATTTCCCGCACCGTTTTCTCAGCACTTTGGTAACTCGAACCCTTATGTTGCCAGCGCTATCCTAACCATACCCTGTCCCGGGTTTTGAACCCACGCAGCTTCTCAAGGGAAAACTGCGCGGCTTGTTTTTTGTGATGAGGCACGGAGCAAATGTCGAAAATCGGCCACTTCGAAATCCTGAGTGAACTGTCAAAGTCTGCCACTGGCGCGGTCTATAAGGCCAACGATCCTCAAACCAGCCAAACCGTCGCGCTGAAAGCCATTCAATTATCGGCCTTCGGCGAATCCGCCGCTGATCTCGAGAAGTGCCTGCTTGCAGAGGCGGAGACCACCAAGGTCTTGAGCAATCCCAACCTCGCTCCGGTTTACGGCGCCGGAGAAATCGAGGGCCAGTTCTACGCTGCCATGGAATATATCCAGGGCAACAGCGTCGCCACCATGCTGGCCCGTAAAGAAGGATTTTCCATCTGGGACTTGCTCGATATCGGAAGGCAAGTCTGCAGCGGCCTCGATCATGCTCATTCCCACAAGGTTTTTCACTATAGCCTCGAGCCCGCCAAAATCATGTGCGGGTGGGACGGAACCGTTCGAGTTCTGGGATTCGGCGTTTCCAGTGTGGGCAAATTCGCCGCGCAAATGCCCCAGGTCCCATCTATCTTGCACTACATGTCGCCGGAGCAGGTTCGCGGCGAAAATATCGATGCACGGTCAAACCTATTCAGTCTTGGGGCGCTGTTTTACGAGATGGTGACCGACCGCAAAGCCTTCGATCGCGAGGACTCTGAATCCTTGCGCCAAAGTATTCTCGAAAGCACGCCCGTTCCACCGATGCAGGTCAATCCCAAAATCCACCCCGTCTTGAGCGACCTGATCATGAAAGCCCTCGCCAAGGATGCCGGTGAACGCTACCAGAGCGGAAGGGAACTGCTCGACGATCTGGAGAAATGCAAGGAGTCCAAACCACAGGCCGCGAAAGCTCCGGCCGCTACAGCCAAGGCTCCAGCGGTTGCGGCTCCAGTGAAAGCTGCGGCGCAAACAAAGTTTGCATCCTCCCCGAAGCCGGTAGAAAAGAAACTCGCTACCCCTCCGTCTCCAGTAGCGTCGAGACCTTCAGCACAGCCGGTCGTTGGCAAACCGGAACCTGGCCGCAAAGCCGCTGCCGCGGGGGCGAACTGGGGAAGCGCCCAATCCACCTCGTCAACACCCGATCTCGAAACGTTCGATCAATCCTCGGTATCGCGCGCCCATCCGACCCGTGAGGCCACGCCTCCATCGGCGTCCATGTCTTCGGCCGTCCTCGACGAGCCAGCAGTCGAAGCTCCCAGCGCCGAGCCGCCCAGAATTGCTGTCGATCCCATGATGGCGGAAGATGGTCCCGCGCGTGGCGGCAGCATCAGCTTCTCGGAGATGACCGAACTGCCTCCGTTGAAGGAGGTCTACATCGCGCCGCCTTCGCCTCCTTCGGCCTCTGAGCAGCCGCCTGCTCTCGCACCCAACTTCAGGTCCGGCGGTGAACCCGAGAAGCAGAAGACTCAGCCTCGCGAAGTCGCCGAAAACGCGATCAAGGAAATCAAGAACGTTCCTCCCAGCCTGATGGTTTACTCGATCGCCGGCGCGGCTGTGCTGATTCTCATCATCGCGATCGCCCTGGTGCTGCACATCAACCATCTCAACAGTGACGACGATGCCGGTCGTCCCGCCACACCCGAGCCAGTTGCTCAATCGGCGGCGAGCCAACCATCTGCTCCAGTTCAGCTGGCGCAGTCACCGAGCGTGCCCGCTCAAACACAGCCCGCCGCTCCGGCGGCCGAATCCGAACCTGCACCTGCTCACGTGGCTGCCGTTGCGGCCGGGAGAGGCAAGAACGCCAGGAAGAAGTCTGCCGCCGCCGCACCCGTCGTTATTCCTGGACAGATGGCCATTGACTCCACCCCTCAAGGCGCGCAGGTGCAACTTGACGGAAAAACCGATCCTTCCTGGGTTACACCGTTCACGCTATCGGGCCTCAATGCCGGCCAGCACACGGTCACCGTCAGCAAGGCAGGCTACTCTACCGACACGCGCACGGTCGATGTGGCGTCCGGCAGCAAATCGTTTGTCGTGAGCCATCTCGTCCAGCTTATGGCGACGCTCTCCGTCACCAGCACGCCCGCCGGCGCCAACATCTACGTCGATGGCAGAGACAGCGGCAAGCTCACTCCCGCGCAGGTCTCCGTGGATAAAGGTCAGCACGTCGTCCTGGTACGCAAGCCCGGCTTCCTCGATGAAACCACCAGTTCGCAGTTTGTCCTCGCCCAGACCGTCACCTTCTCGCCCACACTGCGCCCGCTCGGCAACGTGGATGACATCAAGACCGTCGGCAAAATGAACAAACTCTTCGGCGGCAAACAGGCTCAGGGCATGGGCACCATCAGCCTCAAGACCCAGCCCAGGGGCGCACAGGTCGCCATCAATAAGCACATGCTGGAAAAAAGCACGCCCGTCGACGCCATGCTCGATCCCGGCAACTACATCGTCGATATCACTCTGACCGGCTACCTCCCCATCCACAAAGTCGTAACCGTGGATAAAGGCGGGAAAGCCGTTATCGATGAAGTCCTGCAGCACGAGTAGCCGACTCACAATTCTAACCAGCGCGTCCATAGCCCGGGATCAGACCAATCGCTTACGCGAGTGCTACAATATTCATAATGGATGGTGCTGAATGCGTGCTCCGTACGGCCTGAACATCATCGACAACTGCCTTAGTTGTCCGGTGCGTGAGGAGCATTTGTTCTGCAATCTGCCTCTGCCCGTCCTGCAGAAGCTGAATGAAATGAAGTCCACTGCGGTGTATCCCAAGGGCACCATGCTTTTTATCGAGGGCCAACAGCCGCGTGGAGTATTTCTGCTCTGCGCCGGTAAGGCAAAGCTGTTCACTTCCGCCAGCGACGGTAAAACCATCATCACCAAGATTTCCGATGCCGGCGACGTCCTGGGTTTGAACGCAAACATTTCCAATCGCCCGTATGAAGTCACCGCTGAAATGATAGAACCGGGGCAGGCTAACTTCATCGCCCGCGATGCTCTGCTGCATTTCCTGCGCCAAAATGGCGAGGTAGCCCTGCGAGTTGCCGAGCAGCTCAGCCGCAACTACTACACCGCGCACGAAGAGATCCGCACCCTCGGACTAAGCAGCTCCCCTTCAGAAAAGTTTGCCAAGCTGCTGCTCTCCTGGGCGGCCGATGTGGGTAACGGGAGTGAGTCTGCGCAGGTGAAGATGACCCTAACCCATGAGGAAATTGCGGAGATGATTGGCACCACCCGCGAGACGGTCAGCCGCCTGTTTTCCGACTTCAAGAAGAAGCGCTTGCTGCAAACCAAAGGCTCCAGCCTCATCATCCGCAGTAAACCCGCGCTCGAGAAAATCGTAAATACCTGATCGCATCTGTACCGGCTGGAATCTCTTTTCCCCAGCACCCTCCGCCGATTAACCTGCTTTTAACAATCCCGCAACCTGACAACTGCTCAACAACGCTCACTGGAACATGCCCGTCACCGAGAACCCGGTCCTCGATTCCACCGAAATCTGGAACCTCATCAACCTCACCGACGACTCCCACCCCATCCACCTTCACCTCGTACGTTTCCAAATCCTCGACCGCCGCAGCATCGACGTCTCCGCCTACTGGACCACCGGCAAACTAAAATTCTTAGGCCCACCCATCCCTCCCGACCCCAGCGAAGCCGGATGGAAGGACACCGTCCGCGCCGACCCCGCCATGCTCACCCGCATCATCATCCCCTTCGCCGGATATCCCGGCCGCTACGTCTGGCACTGCCACATCCTCGAACACGAAGACAACGAAATGATGCGCCCCTACGACGTAATCGCCAAACCGTGATGTTCGGATTTTGGGTGGCGCAGCGCTTCCAGCGCTGCGATAAAACCTGAAAAATGAAGTCAGGCTTTAGCCTCCGAGGAGGCTGTGTCATCTTGAGCGAAGTGTGACGTCCACGAAGTGGACGTCATGCGCAGTCGAAAGCCTGCCCTGAGCGAAGCCGAAGGGATCCCTACCCCCGCACACCATCGTCGCGGCACTACAAGGCATTTCCATCACGCGGTAGAAATTGAGTCCCAGTGGACGGCCCGCATGCGCGAGCGAAATGGAATCTTCCCCGCGCTGAAAATCCCCGCCCCCATTGCATCATTACAGACCACCCGAACCGTTGTAACACTTCGGGACTGTTTGTCACTATTCCTTGTAGTGATTCGTCCGAACGAGCGCCCGCTGAAATGGGATTGCTCTTGAAGCAGGTGTCGCTGGTTGATGGTCCTGTCAACGCGGACCATTGGAAGAAAACGCATTTCGTCCGTCTACGGAGGCAATATGAAAATCGGTTTCGCCGTTAAGCAGTTATTCTCGTCGGCAGTGGCTCTTTCCGCCCTGTTCGTCGCGTTGTCCATTCCAGGGCTCACACAAGTCACACGTCCCGCCCCACCGCCACCTCCGCGAGAAGCCGCTGCTTCTTCCGCGCGTCTCAAAAAGCTGGCTCCGGCGGATAAGGCGAGGATTTTTGGCACCCCGCAAACCTGGCAACAGAAATACGACACGCGCTTCAAGACCGCTCCCCCCGAGATACAGCAGAGAATCCTCAAGGAGCGGGCCGATATCCAAACCCGCAAAAAGAGGTATGCCGTCGGATACACCTCCATGTCCGGCCCTGCCGAGAAAAAGGTGACTGGCCTCGTCGGGCTCCCACCTGCCCTGAAAACGCCCCCGGCACACACCCCAATTGCTCCCGTTCAGCCTTCCTGTCTTGAAGAGTCAGCACAACCCAACCAGCCTGCGGTCGACATGACCGATTACGCGATCGTCACGCCTGTCCGCGACCAGGGCGGATGCGGCGATTGCTGGGCCTTCGCCGTCACCGCCGCGCTCGAGACCGCCGTGCTGCGGGAAAACGGCAATTCCCAGGGCGTCACCAACACCACCCTCGCTCTTTCGGAAGAGCAGGTTCTCAGTTGCACCGGTCCCACGGACTTCGTATTCGGCATCACCCTCTCGGGCGACAATTGTGGTGGCGGCCTACAGCCAAGCGCCGCTAACTACGTCCGCGGGCACTCCATTGTCACCAACTCCTCGTGGCCCTACACCGACGCAACCCAAACCAATCAATGCAGCAAATTCCAAAGCCAATCCACCCCCTACCGGGCCAAGGACTGGGGTTGGATCTGCGACCCTGGCAGCGGCGGCATCCTGGGTGAGTTAGCTGTCCTCACCGGCATCCATAGTTATTGCCTTACCCCCAGCAATCAAGCTATCAAGCAGGCCATCGTGGACCACGGCTCCGTGGCTGCTTCCTTCAATGTGGGCGGCGACTGTCCCGGTCAAGCTTTCTGCGACTACTCCGGCGGCGTATTTGACGAGAACAATAACACCAGTTACCTCTCCGTTCCCGCCGTCGATCACGTCATCCAAATCATTGGCTGGGATGACACCCAGGGCGCCTGGCGCATCAAGAACTCCTGGGGAACCAATTGGGGAGAGGATGGATTTGCCTGGGTCGCTTACAACACCAGTAACATTGGCAGCTACGCCATCTGGGTCGATGCTGACCAGTACAACAACGCGTGCACCGTTCAGGCAGGAGTGAAGTTCACCAAAATTACAGTCGACATCACCACCGGCGGCGATGACGCCCGCGATAACAGTGAGATTTACGCAACCCTGAACAACGGTTATGAGTTCTGCCTCAAGCCCAGCTCCTCAGGCCCCACGGCCCATTGCCGCCTCCCCAGAAACGTCGATCAAAACGGCTCCAATAGTTGGGGTAATTTCTCCACCAACAAGAATCCTCAAACCTTCAATTTGCCTGCGCAAGACGAATCCCTTGCATCCATGACCATCACATTGGTCTCGCATTCGGGTACTTTCCAGAGCGCCGACAACTGGGATATTCAGGCACTCACGGTCATGGGATTCGATCAAAACGGCGGTGAACACAGGCTATTCACGCTGGGCAGCCCCGATAATCACAATGGCAACGACTGCTTCGCGCGCCTCAAGGACCAGCCCAACTCCGAGAGCGTGACTCTGAGCTTGGACGGTACCAACAAACACACATACTCCGGAGGAAAGGCAAACGGTCAAGTCAGCGCATGCGAGAATAATGGCGGCTGAAGCCGCAAAGGCCGCCCACGAACCAAGAGCTCAGAAGTAAGAGCACTGTGATCCTGAGCGAAGCCCGCGCGCACCAGTGTCCATGTGGGGACAGGGGGCTGGCCCAGCCGCCATTACGACCGAGGCTGCCCCATCCCGCCGCGATCTTCGGCGGGTGGGACACGATGCTGCATGAGCCGGGAAAGACGACTGACGCGGATTTGTTCGCATCCTTTGCCAGAGGGCAGATCGGCGAAGGCCCTTCGCGGTTACGAAAAAATCCACAGCCTCCACTGTGACATCCAACCTTGCCCTCCGCCAAAAATCAGCCCATCATTGTCGAGACGATGAACCCCAGACCAAGCTCCGCGACCCCGTCCCGAAATCCCATCACCGTCTCATCCGGCTCAATTTCGGGGTCTAACCTCTTTATCCGCAATATTTTGCCCGTAAAATATTATTTATCAATATTTTACCCAGATCTCCCCAGATCGGCATCTTCGTAAGTAATTCAAAACGAAGATTTTACGAGGAAGGTCTCGATTTTTTTTTAATCTGGATCAAATCTGGAAACGAAAAATGGAAAAGAAAAAAGGCCGAGGACCGACGAGCGACGAGCGACGAGCGGAAATGCGGGACGAGTAGACAGGAGCGAGGCGGCTAGACCGTGCCACCCCCAGCAGAAATCGCGAATCGATTGCCGCCGCTTATCGCGGCAGCTTGAAGTTCACCGTAACCTGCGTCTGGATTTCCACCGGAGAACCATCGAGCAGATATGGTTTGTACTTCCACTGCTTCACCGCGTCGGCTGCGGCCCGCGCCAAACTTGGTTCCCCACTGAGAATCTTCACCGCGGAAATGTCGCCCTTCTTGGAGATCGTCGCCAGCAGTTGCACCGATCCTTCAACCCGCATGCGCAAAGCATTCGCCGGATACGAAGGTGCAATCTTCTTGATCACCAGTCCCTGCGATACTCCCTGCGAAACGTTCATCACCTGCAGCACCGGAGCCGGAGCGCTGCTCTGGTTGCCCAGCAGATTCGGAAGCGTTCCACCGTTGCCGGTCGAAGCAATCCCCGTGATGCTTGGAGCCGGGGCGTCGCTGGTTGGCGAAGACTTTCCCGGCGCAGTTCCAGCAGTGCCTTTCTTGACCACAATAGGCTCCGAAACCGCCGCCGTTGCCGGAGCTTTATTCTCCGCTACATCCGCCACCGCAGCTTTGGACGAGTCCACTGCAGGCTTGGTTTTGCTTGGGTGAGTTTGCGCATTGCCCGCACTAGCAGTTGTTTGCGCATGAGTTTTTGTGGATCCGGTGTGCTCCGCAACCGTGGAAGTCGGGATCGCAGCTGCAGCAGAAGCAGGTGCGGCAGAAACAGGAGCGGATTCTGGCGTGGTCACCGCCGTACTCGGCGCAGCCTGTGGAACGGGAGCAGTGGACACCGGTCGTGCAGCGACTGGCGCGGAAGTAGTTGCCGCTCCGCTCGAATGAGCGAACTGTGTCCACGCTACATAACCACCTGCTGCAATCAGCACAACCGCCGCCACTGCCACCAAAGCTTTCTTGCTACCGCCGCCCGCGGATTTGGTGCCGCTTTCGATCGAACCGCCGAAGGTGAACGAAGGTGCAGGCAAAGCACTCGCCTCAACCGTGGAACTTACCAGGTCAACCGCGCCAACCGCGTCTTTCGCAACCGGAGTCTCCGGTTCCGCAACAACTGTCGAAGGCTTGTCCTGCGCGGCAACGCTTGCCGGTGCCTCGCGCGCCGGAGCCGCCGCAACGGCAGCACCCGCCGAAGCCACTATCGACAACCCCGCGCTCGACTGTACTGACGTTTCCTTCTTGCTGGACGTTATCTCTATCTCTGGCGTAGGTTTAGAGACCGCCGCTGGAACGGCTTTTGGCGAAGCCACTTCCGCGACTGCTGATTTTGTGGATTCTGCTGATTCTCCGGACTCAGGCGTCGCGCTGGAGGCGGACGCGGCAAAGCTCGGTTGCGGCTCTGGCTTCTGCGGCGGTGCGCTGGGCGCGGCAGGCAGACTCACGGCTGATGCCGGGCGCGTGGACGCAACACTCGGAACGAGCACCGGCTTCCCAGGTGCAGGTACGGGCGCGGAAGTCACGGGCTTCGCCGTGGCACTCGTGGACGTGGTTGCAGGTTTCGCGGATTCGTTCTTGCGCAGGAGTCCCCGCGCAACCCGTAACGTACCTTTCGCCTGCTCTACATTGATAGGCTTGGTGAGAACCAGGTTTGCACCAATCCGGAACGCTTTCGCCACTCCCGCTTGCCCTTCGACCACCGCGACCGCCAGCGCCGATTGGTTGTTCGGGGCATTGCGCGCGCTCTTAAAAAGCAGAGTAGCATTCTGCTCGTTGTCGCAATCCACGACGACGGCATCGAAGTGCTCACCCATCAATTTTTTCACTGCTGCGAAGGGTTCGGTGCAGGGAACTACTGCAAAGTCCAACTCGCTGAGAACCTGCGTTACGGTGCGAGCCGTCTTCTCATCGGGACAGAAAAGGAGAGCTTGGTAACCCATATTGACTTCATCGTAGGTACACCCGTAAGCCGCATCAAGTTACTGTAGTAATTTCGCGCATACCGCTTTGGCCTTGCCAGACGGTACTTTCGCGGCTTCGGACATGCGACACACTTTTCGCGCATACAATACCTTGTCATGCGCATCCCACTCTGGCTCAAAGTTGTTTGGACCGCGTGCGTGATCGCCTGGATACCTTTGTACTGGCGTCAGTATGGCCTGCAGAATTTTCTATTCTTCTGCGATCTCGGCAATCTGTTTATTGCCGCCGGTCTCTGGCTGGAGAGTGCGCTGATGTTTTCCTGGCAGGCATGCGGGCTGCTGTTGTTCCAGAGTCTGTTTACCATCGACCTGGTGAGCGCACTTGTTCGCGGGCAACATCTGATCGGCGGTACCGAATACATGTTCGATCCTCATGTTCCGCTGCCGATTCGATTGCTGAGCCTGTTTCACGTGGTGACGCCGCCATTGCTGCTATGGGCGATCAGTCGTTTAGGCTACGACCGGCGAGGTTGGAAGTTTCAGACGCTCGCCGCTTGGGTCGTGGTTCCAATCAATTATTTCTGGCGTCCGCAATACGATGTGAATTGGGCTCGTGGACCTTTTTTTCGCCAACAGCACGCGGTGTCCGGACCCGTATATCTGCTGGCTTACCTGATCATTGTTCCTGTGGCCATTTACTACCCGACGCATCGCTTTCTTCTTTGGTTTGCCGGACGACGGAGCTTTAAAGTCTAATCGTCTTTTCTGGCATTCTTTCCGCCGTCTTGCGTCCGGTTGCGCAAAGCCGATTCCAAACGCGCGCGATCCGCCGAGACGCGGCTGGAGGGAATATCTTCATCGATAGCTGCTGGAGAAGACTGTTGCTTTCCTTGAGGCGACTCAGCTCCTCTCTTGCTCTCGGCCTCGCTTTTCTGTTTTGGAGAGGCGGGATCCGGTCTCAAATATAGCGTCTGCGATGAGGAGGCGAGGCTGGCTCCGGAGTCCTCCACCAGGTTCATGATGTGCAGCAGCACGTCTTCCCGCACGGCTGCGAATTCGTTGAAATCCTGCGTCAATACGTAACAAACCAACTCCACATTAAGAGCGCTGGAGGTGAGTTCAATAAGCCGCACGCGAACCGTATTGCTCTCGATCTTGGAATTGCCGCTCAGCACGCGGCGTATTTGGGAAAGCACGGCGCGGACATGCTCCTCCAACGTATCTGTGTGCAGGCCGAGAACAGTCTTGAAAAGCATTTTGTCGCGGCGGCTCAGATTCTCCACGTTGATGGTCGCCACCGTGCCATTGGGGATGGCCAGCAACGTCCTCTCTTCCGTGCGCACGCGAGTGGAGCGCAGGCCAATATCCTCGACCGTCCCCGTGCGATCGCCGAACTTGCAAACATCCCCCACGCGGATCACTTCATCGCCCAATACGGAAACGCCGCCGAAAAGATTCTCGATGGTCTTCTGCGCGCCGAAGCCGACCGCCAGGGTGCCAATGCCCACGCCGGCCAGCGCTGTGCTCATATTGAATCCCAGCACACTTAGGATAAGAAATAAGGCCATCACGACGATGAGCGCTTTTATGAGGCGTTCACCCAGCAACATCAGCGAGCCGGTGCCGGAGTGACCGTGGGCGAGAGCCCGGTTGCGCACGCGTCGCAAAAACCAGCGGATCACGCGCCACAGAATCCAGCACGCGCCGATAATGACAGCGACCGCCGTGACCTGGTGATAGCGGTGCAGCTGCAGCAGGGGCATGCCAAGATAGTTGGCCAGAATCCGGTGGACCAGCGTACCGGCAAGCAGCCACGCTGGCCCGGAAACCGAGCGCCATTGCTCCAGTTCAACTTGCCCGCGTTTCCGCGCCCACCAGCGCAGAGGAATTTCCAGCAGCACGATCAACAACCAGCCAGCCCCCGCTGCCAGGGGAATCAGCAGCAGCAGGGCTAACCATTGCCACAATGGCATGCCCGCCAACTGACGCTTCACCGTCCACCGCGGCAATCGTGACTCTACCTGCCGGGCCTCGACTTGATCGTAGAGTTCTGGGACTTTGGCCAGAGTGTCAGAAGAAATCAGCCAGATTCTCCCCGCGCTGGGATCGGTAACTCGAACCAGTTCGAGTTCAGCTTCCACGTCGCCGGACGACATGGTTCCCAGCCTCTGCCGGCCGGAAGGAACGTCTTCCTGCGGTGTGCCTTCAGGCTGCCGGCTCGGCCGCAGGTTGCCGGCAAATGCGCTGTTCATCGCCACGTTCAGTTTCATTGCCAGCGCATCGCCTTCGGTCTGGCGGCCGCGCGGGGTCATCTGCAGATATTGCGCTGCAATGCTGTAGTCCCCCGATTGCGCCGCCTGGAGAAATCCATAGACTGTCCCATAGGGCGTGTCGCGGCCCAGTTGGTCGGCAGAAGTTTTCGAGGAAGTACTCGCGGGTGAGGGTTGCAGGATCTGGCTGAGCGGACTCTGTGCCGCGAGCGGCAGACAGGTCGCAAGGCCAAGCGTAAGAAAAACAATTGCTCTAGAAAAAGTAGACATGGGATTTATTCCGCGCCCTGCTCTGCGGCGCAGCCGAGTGCAGCAGATGTGCGACTCCGGCAAAGTGAGAGTTTATTGTAGCGGAACTGGTTGGCTGCGAACCGCTGATCGCACGGTGGAAAATGCAGCTACCCGCGCTTCGGGCGGAATACATGCGTGCTGGTGCCAAAGAAAACTTCCGCAGACTCCATGACAGTTTCCGAAAGCGTGGGGTGCGGATGGATAGTCATGGCCAGATCGCCGGCAAGCGCAGCCATCTCGATGGCCAGCACTCCCTCGGCGATCAGTTCGCCAGCCCCGGCACCAACAATGCCTACGCCCAGCACGCGCTCGGTCTGCGGGTCAACCAGCAGTTTGGTCATCCCCTCGGGACGGTCCAGCGTGATGGCGCGTCCGGATGCGCCCCAGGGAAACTTCGCAACTTTGATTTCACGGTTTTCTTTTTCCGCCTGAGTTTCGGTGAGACCGCACCAGGCAACCTCCGGATCGGTGAACACCACCGCTGGAATCGCATTGGGCTCAAAAGCGACCTTGTGCCCGGCGATGGCCTCGACAGCAACACGGCCTTCGTGCGAGGCCTTGTGCGCCAGCATGGGCTCGCCAACCACGTCGCCAATGGCGTAGATAGACGTATCCGCGGTTTGCAACTGCTTGTTCACTTCGATAAAGCCGCGTGAGTTCACATGCACTTGAGTGGTCTCGAGGCCGGGGATCTCCGAGTTCGGCTTGCGTCCCACAGAAACCAGTATCCGGTCAAAAGTTTTGTCGCGATCTTTTTCTTGCACCGCCGGGCCTTCGAAGGTTGCACGAATTCCCGCGCCGTCTTCTTTGAGAGAAGCGACGGTCGTGTTCAGCAGAATTGCCTCGAACTTCTTCTCTAGACGTTTGTGTAACGGAAGAACCAGATCGCGATCCGCGCCGGGAAGCAGACCGGGCAACATCTCCACCACGGTGACGCGCGTTCCGAGCGCGGCATACACCGAACCGAGCTCCAGGCCGATGTATCCGCCGCCCACCACCAGGAGACTGCCGGGGATGTCTTCGAGATTGAGCGCCGCGGTCGAATCCATCAGGCGTGGCGAATCCAGTTTGAGCGCTGGAATGATGGCAGGCCGCGAGCCCGTTGCTAGGATGATGCGGTCAAACCTGAGAACTACTGGGGTGGCATCTGTTTTGCTGATCCGCAACGTGGTGGAATTTTCAAAAGCGGCGCGGCCCTGGATGTATTCCACATGCCGCTGCTTGGAGAGCTGTCCCAAGCCTCCGGTAAGTTTCTTGACGACACCTTCTTTCCATGTACGCAGGCGCGCGAGGTCGATTTTAGGCGCGGGAAAGTCGATTCCCCAATTCTTGGCCTGCTGCGATTCTTCAATCAGTTTGGCGACGTGCAACAGAGCCTTGGAAGGAATGCAGCCACGGTAAAGACACACGCCACCGGGGTTGGCCTCGGGGTCGATCAGCGTAACCCGCATGCCGAGATCGGCGGCCAGAAATGCGGCGGCGTAGCCACCTGGTCCGCCGCCGACGACGGCGACGCGGAGCTTCTCGCTAACTTCAGAAGTTTCATGGAATGTTGCGGTGACGGTTTCGTTCATGCTTCGTGTTAGGCTCTTCTTCCTTTCCCAATCAACGCTACCCAGGATCATCCTCAGGTCTTCGGCTTCAATGTGAGCGCGCTGATGTCGTTTAGCCAGGTTGCGATTTCCTCCTCCTCTGGCCCCTCCCAGTCGTACGCATCGTTCAGAAGCAGCATGGTCGCCCAGTCAGCGAGTTGGTCCGTGGATATCTCTCCCCGAGCGTGCTTGTCCATTGCTCTCCGGACGTGGCCTTGATCAATACGTACCCCTGGTTGAGGCAGAAGAAAATGCGAAGTTAGTCTGCGCTCGTTTTCCCCAAATTCAAATTCCAGCATCTTGCCTAGCCGGCGCCGCAGGTCTCCCAGCGGGATTTCTAGTTGAGCGAATTGCGCCAGCGCCTTTCGCTCGTCGCGCGTGAGTGCCCGCCTCTTGGGGGCATTCCCCCCAGTATTTAAGGTCGACATTCTTCCATTTCTACATCAGTTTGCAGCTAGCCTTGAACGGAGAGCAGAAAGGGCTGCTCGAACGCTTCCGCTATCCAGCGCAGAAAACGCGCGGCGTCCGCGCCATCGATCAGGCGATGATCGTAGGAGAGCGAGAGCGGCAGGATCAGCCGCGGTTCGAACTTTCCGCCGATCCATTCCGGCTCCATGCGCGAACGCGACAATCCGAGAACGGCGACCTCGGGATGGTTCACAATTGGGGTAAAAGCCGTGCCGCCGATGCCGCCGAGATTGGTGATGGTGAAAGTTCCGCCTTCCATATCGGCGACGGTGATTTTCTTATCTCGCGCTTTCTGCGAAAGTTGCGACAACTCCACCGCCAGCTCGACGATATTTTTTTTGTCCACATCGCGGATTACCGGAACCAGCAAGCCGCGGTCCGTATCCGCTGCGACCCCGATATGAATGTATTGCTTGTAGATGATTTCTTCTTTCGCCATATCAATGCTGGCGTTGAATTGCGGGAAGACCTTCAGCGCTGCGGCGCAGACTTTCAACGCAATCGCGGTCACCGTCATTTTGCCGCCGGCTTGTTCAGCCTTGGGAGCGAAACGCGCCCGCAATTGCTCGAGTTCCGTGATGTCGGCGCGGTCGTGCTGCGTGACGTGAGGAATCGTGTTCCAGGATTCCGCGACGTGTTCCGCTGTTTTGCGGCGAACTCCGCGCATGGAAACGCGCTCGATCTTTCCCCACTTGGCGAAATCCGGAAGCTTGGGTTCGATGAAATGTCCAGCGCGGGGCGGAGCTTGCGCGGCACCAGCCAGAGCGGTGAGGGCGGCTTTGGCATGTGCTTTGACATCGTCTTCACTGATGCGTCCGCCGGGGCCCGTGCCTTTTACGTCATAAATGTCGACACCGACTTCGCGAGCGAGGCGGCGGGTGTGCGGAGCCGCGGGCACCGGTTCTCGGTGCTCAGTTCCAGCTACCTTGCCAAGTTGCACGGGCATCGAGAAAGCCGCGGGACGCGGTTGTGGCTGATCGGGAGGGAGGGCTTGTTCTTCGGTCTTACCCTCCGCGCGGATCGCTGCCTGGAATGCGAGTCGCGCGCCATGTTGCCCAGAGACGTGTTCCACTGGCCGGTTCTGCGGACGCAAAGTCTCGGCTTGCGAAGGCACCGCGCCCTGCAGCGTGAAAATCAACTGACCAACTTTGATCTTTTCGCCTTCTTTGACTTTGACTTCATTCACAATGCCGCTGACTGACGAAGGAACCTCGACGACGGCTTTATCGGTTTCGAGTTCCATGACCGGCTGGCCTTCGGAAACTTTGGCGCCGGGCGCAATCATCAAGCGCACAAGGTCGCCTTGTGAGATGTTTTCCCCGAGCTCCTGCAGACGAAATTCGCCGGTGGCAGGGGCGTCGGTGGATCGCGTTCGTTGCGGCGTTGGCTGAGATTCGGATCGTGTTCGCGGAGGCGGTTCCGGTTTTTCGGCTTTTGCCGCACTCGCTTCGGTGGATGCGGGTTGCTCCGGTTGATGTTTGGACGCACTTTTCTGGGACGGCTCTTCTTGCCGCGGAGTTTCGTCCACCGCCGCTGCGGGGATTCCATTGTTCTCCGCGGTGAAAACCACCTGGCCAACTTTGATCTTGTCGCCCTCCTTAACCAGAATTTCCTTCACCGTTCCACTCACCGACGAAGGCACTTCCACGACCGCTTTATCGGTTTCGAGTTCCATGACCGCCTGGCCCTCGCTTATCGCCGCGCCGGGCGCAATCATCAGGCGCACCAAGTCGCCCTGGTCAATATTTTCACCGAGTGCGGGAAGTTTGAATTCGATCACTGATTCCATTCCTTAATATTGCCGACTAGGTTCGCGACTCGCTTAACTTGTAGCTGGGTTTGGTTTTTCGGGATTAATTCCCAGGTCACGAATCGCTTTCTTCGCGACATCCAGACCAATTTTCTTTTCCCGCGCCAGCGCTCCCAGCGTGGCCAAGACAATGTGCTTGGCATCGACTTCGAAGAAATCACGCAATGCGGCTCGGTTCTCACTGCGGCCAAAGCCGTCGGTTCCGAGCGAGATAAGCTGTCCCGGCACCCACTTCGCCAGAGACTCCGGCAGCACTTTCATGTAGTCAGATGCGGCGATGAACGGCCCGGGCGCATCTTTCAAGGTCTGAGTGACAAAGGGAACCTTCACCGCATCGCCCGGATGCAGCATGTTCCAGCGTTCGCAATCGTTGGCGTCGCGATAGAGTTCCTTGTAACTGGTCACGCTCCACACATCCGCCGCCACTCCGTATTTTTCCTTCAGAATCGTTTGCGCCTTCAACACCTCATACATAATGGTTCCACTACCGAGTAGTTGCGCGCGCAGCACCGCGTCTGGCGCGTCGGCGGCCTTAAAGCGGTAAAGCCCGCGCAGTACGCCTTCGCGGATGTTCGCATCCTTCGGCATCTCGGGCATGGGCAACGGCTCGTTGGTCACGGTGAGGTAATAGAAAATCGATTCCTGATCCACGTACATACGCTTGATGCCATCCTGAATGATGATGGCAATTTCATACGCGAATGCCGGATCGTAGGCCAGCAAGTTGGGAACCGGCAAAGCGAGCACGTGGCTGTGGCCGTCCTGATGCTGCAGGCCTTCGCCGGCCAGCGTGGTTCGTCCTGCGGTGCCACCAACCAGAAATCCTCGGCAGCGCATATCGGCAGCCGCCCAGATCAGATCGCCGATGCGCTGGAACCCGAACATGGAATAATAAATAAAGAATGGAATCGTGTTGATGCCGTGGTTCGCATAGGCAGTTCCCGCCGCGATGAAGGAGCACATCGACCCGGCTTCGGTAATTCCTTCCTCCAGGATTTGTCCATTCTTCGCTTCCTTGTAATAAAGAAGCGTATCCATATCAACGGGCTCGTAGAGCTGACCTACGCTGGAGTAGATTCCGACTTGGCGGAACAAGGCTTCCATGCCAAACGTGCGAGCTTCGTCGGGAATGATAGGGACGATGAGTTTGCCCAACTCCGGATCGCGCAGCAGTTTCCCCAGCAGCCGCACGAAAACCATGGTGGTAGCGACTTCCCGCCCATCCGTGCCTTTGTAGAATTCCTCGAAGTAAGCCTCGGGCACGGGCTTCAGGGGCGTAGCGCGCACTTTCCGTTGCGGCATGTATCCGCCAAGCTGTTGCCGCCGCGCCTGCATGTACTTGATTTCTGCGCTGTCATCGGAAGGCCGGTAGAACGGCGCGTTCTGCAGTTCATCGTCGGGGATGGGAATTCCGAAACGCGAACGGAACATCTCCAGCTCTTCTTCATTCAGCTTTTTTTGCTGGTGCGTGATGTTCTTGCCTTCACCCGCTTCGCCCAGCCCATAGCCCTTGATCGTCTTTGCCAGAATGATTGTGGGAGCGCCTTTGTGATCCACTGCCGCGCGGTATGCGGCATGCACCTTGATGGGATCGTGTCCGCCCAGCCGCATGCGCGCCAGTTGCTCGTCGGAAAGGTGCTCCACCATTTTCAGCAGCCGCGGGTCCGTGCCGAACAGATTCTGGCGGAAGTATGCGCCGCTCTCCACAAAATATTTTTGATACTGGCCGTCGCTGATTTCGCCCAGACGCCGAACGAGGATGCCGTCGCGATCGCTGCGAATCAGGCTGTCCCAATCCGAGCCCCAGACGACCTTGATGACGTTCCATCCCGCCCCGCGGAAGATGGCCTCGAGTTCCTGGATAATTTTTCCGTTACCGCGGACAGGCCCGTCGAGACGCTGCAGGTTGCAGTTCACCACAAAGATCAGGTTGTCCAGATTCTCGCGCGACGCCAGGGTGATGGATCCCAGGGACTCCGGCTCATCCATCTCGCCATCGCCCAGGAACGCCCACACCTTGCCGCCGGTCGACTGCTTCAGTCCGCGATTCTCCAGATAGCGGATAAAGCGCGCGTGATAGATCGCCTGGATTGGTCCCAGGCCCATTGAGACCGTGGGAAACTCCCAGAAATTCGGCATCAGCCAAGGGTGAGGATAGGAACTCAGTCCCCCGCCCGGCTTCAGTTCACGGCGGAAGTTTTCCAGCTTCTCTTTTGGGATGCGGCCTTCGAGATAAGCGCGAGCATAAATTCCGGGCGCAGCGTGGCCTTGAAAATAAACGAAATCGCGGTCACCGCTTTCGGTTTTGGCTTGGAAGAAGTGATTGAAAGCAACTTCGTACAAAGTGGCTGCCGAAGCAAAGGTAGAGATATGCCCGCCAATGCCTTCCTGAATTTTATTGGCACGCACCACCATGGCGAGAGCGTTCCAGCGCACCAGGCTCTTAATGCGGCGCTCCATTTCCTGGCTTCCGGGGAACGGTGCTTGTTGCGGAGAGGGAATTGTGTTTTGGTAAGGAGTGGTGGCCGAGAACGGAAGGTTCACTCCCGCGGCGCGCCGCGCATGCAGCGCCAGTTGCTGAATCAGTCGCCCCGCGCGTATTGGGCCGCCCTTGGATAGAACATAGTCCAGCGAGTCAACCCACTCTCGTGTTTCCAATACCTCTTGACCATCAGTTTCCGTTTGAGCCACGTCTGATCTCTCCGTCTGATTATGCCGAATTACCCATGATATTCAATTATGAGGAATCTTGCTGGATGAAGGTCGATGGCCAAACGTTCTACAATGCTGAAACGTTCAGATAAATGCAAAAGCCTGCGTTGCCGGATTTTATGCAACGTGCCTTCGGGAGGCCCTCAATGTTGAAGATTGTGCTGCTCGTACTGATCATCGTGATCGTCATATTCCTTGTTCCGCGTCTGTTGTCGAGTTCCCGCACCGCGGCTCCCGCGCCCGGAAGCACCGCGCCCGATTTCACCTTGGCCTCGCAGGAAGGCACTTCAGTCAGCCTTAAGGACTACCGCGGAAAATGGGTGGTCCTCTATTTTTACCCAAAAGATCAGACCCCGGGATGTACGCGCGAGGCCCACAACTTTCAAGTTGACCAATCCAAGTACGAGCAACGCCACGCGGCAGTTCTGGGCATCAGCGTGGATAGCGTGGAGTCGCACAAGAAGTTCTGTGCGAAAGAAGGACTGGACTTCAAGCTGCTGGCCGATAAAGACGGCAAGGTGAGCCAGGAGTATGGTTCGCTCACTAACCTGGGGCTGGCAAAATTTGCCGCGAGGCATACGTTTCTGATCGATCCCGGTGGCAAGGTCGCGAAAACCTACACCAGCGTCGATCCTGGGCGTCATAGTGAAGAGGTTCTGGCGGCGCTCGATCAATTGCAGAAGGAATAGGTGTCCTTATCCCTCCGAGTGGGAAAAGATAGCCTGGATTTTTGAGTGATGAGAAACTCTGGGCCTTAGATCGCTTTCGTGTTATTTGTCACAGCGTAAACTAATGAGATGGCAACAGCAGCGCGGCAACCGGAAGCAAGGTCCTCTCGGGATCGAAGCAACTACCGCTTTCCGCCCGGCTTCCAGCGAAATCTTTTGTGGTTTGCGCTGCGCAAATTTCGTCCGGCAAACCCCATCCTTCTATTTCAACATCTGGCTGAGACCTACGGCGATATCGCGCACTACAAGATCGGGCCTCATCACATCGTATTTCTGAACCATCCCGAATACATCCGCGAAGTGCTGGTGGTTCAAAACGATAACTTCATCAAGGAACGCACCGTACAGCGCACGAAAATGCTGCTTGGCGAGGGCATGATTACCAGTGAGGGCGCAGCGCATCGTGCCCAACGGCTGGCGGCGCAGCCCGCATTCCACCGGCAACGGATTAGTGAATATGGCTGCATCATGGTCGAAGAAGCGGCACGCATCCGCGATTCATGGCACGCCGGTGAGCGGCGCGATATCGCCGTTGACATGATGCATCTCACCCTCAACGTGGTGGCGCGCACGTTGTTCGCAACCGATCTGCGAGAGGAAGTCTACGAGCTGGCAGCGGCCATCAACCGGATTATGGGTCTTTACAATTTTCTGGTGATGCTGCCTGCCGCCGAATGGCTGGTGCACCTGCGTCCGCCGGGCCTGGCCGCTTTCGTCAAAGCGCGCAAACGTATCGACGCCGTCGTCTACCGGATGATCGACGCGCATCAGCGAAGCGGCCTCGATCGCGGCAGCCTCCTGGATCTTATGCTTGCTGCCTCTCCCGCCAATAACGAAGTGTCGCGACAGTCTCTGCGGGATCAGGTAATAACCATTTTCCTTGCAGGCTCTGAAACGGTCGCCAATGCACTGGCGTGGACGTGGTATCTGTTATCACAGAATCCCGGCTGCGAGGCTAAGTTTCACGACGAAGTGGATGGGCTCCAAGGCAGACTGCCCGGCAACGAGGATGTTGCCCGCCTGCGCTACACCGAGAACGTGATGGCGGAATCGCTGCGGCTTTATCCGCCCGCTTGGGCGATGGGCCGTTATGCGCGCAACGATTTTGCCCTAGGCGATTATTTTCTTCCCGCGCGAACTACCGTGCTTATTAGCCAGTTCATTACGCACCGCGATCCGAGATATTTCCCAGATCCTCTACGCTTCGATCCCGATCGATTCTCGATGGAAGGCAAGGCCGAGCGCACGAAATTTACCTACTTCCCATTTGGCGCGGGCACGCGGCAGTGCATTGGAGAATCGTTTGCCTGGATGGAAGGCGTTCTGATCCTGGCTACGCTGGCGCAGAAATGGAAACTGCGATTGGTCCCCGGTCACCGGGTTGAGCCGCAGCCGCTCATCACCCTCCGCCCGAAATATGGAATGCTCATGCAAGTCGAGCCGCGTTGAAATGGATCAATTTGTCCCGGTCGCATTCTTTGCCTCCGACAGGTACACATCCGCAACGTGCTCGGCGATCTTGCCGGGTTTGGCCTCCGCCAGATTCGTCAGCACTACGACCGTCAACTGATCATCGACGTAGCGCGCGATGGCAGTTTTGAACCCTTGCCACGCGCCATCGTGGTTGATCACGCGGTGTCCGTGGCGCTCGCCGGTGAACCAGCCAAAACCGTAGCCGTCCTTGTTTGGTTGGCCGTTTTTCAACGTTGCGGGCGTCCACATCTGGTCGAGGCTCGATCGCTTCAGCAGTTTCTCGGTGTACAACGCCGCATCCCACTTCGCCAAGTCGAGGATGGAAAAATACAGGCTGCCGTCGGCCGTGGTGTTGACCATGGGTGCGACCCATTCCTGATTCTTCAACTCTCCTTTGACCAGTCGATAGCCGGCGGCGCGATTGGGAACAATGTCCGCTTCGCTGATGATGCGCGTCGTCTGCATGCCCAGCGGCTGGAAGATTCGCTGTTGCAAGAAGTCTCCATAGAATTCGCCGGTGACGCGGTGGATCAGAATTCCCAGCGTCAGAAACCCCAGATTGCTGTACTCCCACTTCGTGCCGGGAGGATAAGCCAGCGGGATGTGCTCAACCTGCTTCAGCAATAGGGCTTCCGTCCAATCTTTGCGAAAGTCGAACTTCTCGGGATAGTCCCCAAAGCCTCCGGTGTGGCTTAGCAACTCGCGCACCGTCACTTCTTTCCAGCTATCGGGCGCGTCCGGGAAATATTTTGTGAGCGGATCGTCGAGGCCCACCTTGTCCTCCTCGACCAGCATCATGACGGCTGTGGCCGTGAACTGCTTGCCGACCGATCCCGACTGGAACACGGTCTCAGGTTTTACCGGTACTTGCAGTTCAACGTTGGCCAGCCCGAAACCCTGAGCCCGCACGATCTTCCCGCCGCGCGTCACCAGAAGCGCCAGACCGGGTATATGCTGCCGCTGCATTTCTTCGCGTACATAGTTGCCGGCAGCCTCTTGAGTCCCATCGTGTTGGGCGCTCAAGCGCGGAAGAAGAAAAAGGGCCAGAGCCATTGCAACCAGCCCAGGGATGCACGGAGAATGTTTGCTGCGAAGATTCATTCGGACCTTCCCACTTCTGAAATCATTTCGAGCCTGAATTGATCTGAACGGCAGAATTGGTCATCGGCATCTCAAGTCGGAACACAGATCCGTTTCCCGGTTGACTCTCCAGAGCGACGCATCCCTTGTGCAGTTGGACGATCCATTGCGCGATGGCCAGGCCCAGGCCCGCGCCCCCGAGGGCGCGGCGGAGCAGTTCCAGCCATGCGCGGTTCGTCTTCGACGACGAGCCGTTTCACAGGGTGGTTGTACCACATTTTTAGTTTATTCAGGTTGACCTGATTGAGTGAAGGGAAGGGCCGGCTTAGGGCTTCGGTGGGCTACGCTAGAGGACAGGTGCACCGGCCGCTGATTTTGTTTTCATTCATACCTCAGCGCCTCTACGGGGTCCAGCTTTGACGCTCGCAAGGCCGGAACCAGCCCGCTGATTACTCCTACAACCAACAATACTGCACTCGAAAGCACGACGGTCATCGCCGAAATCCGCAAGTGAATATCGCCCTGCCCGGAATCGTCTTCGAACAGGGGCCCCATCATGGGCAGCGTTCCCACGGCCCAGGCGATGAAATAGGAAAGCAGCACACCGATGGCGCCGCCCAGTATCATGATCAACAAAGTCTCCGCCAGGAACTGCAGCTTGATGTGCCGCTTGCGCGCTCCCAGCGCCCGGCGCAGGCCGATCTCGCGAATCCGTTCATCCACTGAGACGAGCATGATATTCATCACGCCGACGCCTCCGATCCCGAGGGTCAAGGTTCCAACAAATGCAAGAAGCACTTGCAGCCCGATGGTCAGCGCGTCGATTACCGGCCGGAATTCGTCCCGCCCGAACATCTGGAAAGCCTTCGGATCGGTTGGCGAAAAATTTTGTCGCGTCGCCACCGCCGCCAATACCTGTGCCATAGCCTTCTTTTCAAACTGCGGCGCGAGCGGCTCAAACAAGAGCACAGCCGCGTAGCGCGTGTTCCATAAGTCTCCGGCGGTGGAGTATGGAATCCACGCCGAGTCATCGTCGCTGCTGAAATAGTTGCTAAGCTGAATCTTGCGCGCCATCACTCCAACCACCGTGAAGCGCACCCCACCAACTTCCACCGTCTCTCCTACTGCCGGCCGTCCACTGAAGAGTTGTTCCTTGATGCGTCCGCCCAGAAAGATCACGCGCCGCCGTTCCAGTTCGTCGCCCGCATCGATCCAGCGCCCCTCGGACGGCACTTCGTTGCGCATCTCCCCATACTCCGGACAAACGCCCCGAACCGCAGCCGTACCCACCATGCGGTCGCCGTAAGAAATTCCCGGCCGGTTCACGGTTTCGCGGCACACATGTTTCACCAACGGCGCCGTGGCTTTCACCATATCGACGTCGGCCTGTTCGATAACAATTTTTTTCCCGGCACGCTGGCCGCCGGGCTGCTCGCTGGTCTGCTGCGGCCAACAAATCACCACGCTCTTGCCGAACGCGTCGAATCCGTGCACCAGAATGCTGCGGAAACTGCTGCCGTAGGCGATCAGCAGCGTAACGGTAGCGATCCCCCAAACGATCCCCAGCATCGTGAGAAAACTGCGCGTCAGGTTCCGCCTCAGTGCGATCCAGGCTTCGAGAATAATTTCAATCAGCATATCCAAGGTTTCAAGGTTTCGGAGTTTCGAGGTTTCAGATTCCAGGGGCCCAAGTTGGCCCGGCAACTTGAAACCTGGAAACTCTGAAACTTTGAAACCTGGCTTTCTTATCCGCCGGCCTCATAGCGCAACGCCTCAATGGGATCAATCGATGCCGCTCTGCGCGCCGGATACAGAGCCGCACCCACTGCAATGGCTCCCAGCAAACCGGCGGCCACAAGGCCGGAAGTCCAGTCTGGAATCAGTCCGGCAAAATAATCCGGCATGGGCAACAAGTTCACCAGGGCGCAAAATCCGAATGCCACTCCCAAGCCGATCGCTCCGCTCAGCAATGCAATAATCAGAGCTTCAACAAAGAACTGCCGCAGGATCGTTCCTGCCGGGGCGCCAATCGCCTTTCGAACTCCGATTTCACGCGTCCGCTCTCGCACCGCAACCAGCATCACGTTCATCACACCAATGCCGCCCAAGAGCAGCGTGACGATCCCGACCGCACCCAGAAAATACTTCATGCCGTCGGTCATCTGCCGGAAGGCTTTGGCCTCCTGCACCGTATCCCAGATGGGGCAAGCCTCCTTATCGTTGGGATCGTAGCGGTGCATGCGCGCCAGAGTAACTCTCACTTCGTGCTTGCAGGCTTCATGCTGTTCCACCGATTTCGGCGTAACCAGCAATTGATCGAACGTGGTAGGCGTTCCCGGAGGCTTATCGGGGAAATCGCGCCGCATCGCGGAGAACGGAATAAAAACTTTGTTTACATCCCAGCCGTCATAGCTGGAATCCTGTTTCTTTTTTTCCATCACGCCAATCACAACGAAAGGGAAGTCATTCAAATAAACGTTTTCGCCCACCGGGTTGCGTCCGGGAAAAAGCTGCTTGGCGGCGTCTGATCCCAGGAACGCGACGCGTCTGGCCTCGCGCATGTCGTCCCAGTCGTAGAAACGGCCTAACCCCACGTTAAGACTGCGAATCGAACTAAACTGCGGATACGATCCGGTCACCGTGAACGACGCATTATTGAAGTTGCTGTGCGTTAGAACGGTTTCCTGCTCCAGTTCGGGGATGGCATATTCGCAATCCATCGCTTCCGCCTGCACCACCGGCACATCTTCGTCTTCCCAGTGAATCAGTCGCCCCGCGTGGGTTCCGCCCGCCTGTAGGCTGGTGCGGCCGTGGAAGACGATCATTACATCCTTGCCCAGCGTTTTGGATTGTTCTTCCTGGCCTTTGCGCAAGCCTTCGCCCGCAGCCACCATCAGCACGATCGACACGATTCCCCAGGCGATGCCAAACATCGTCAGGAACGCGCGCAGTTTGTGTGCCCACAGGGTGCGCACCACATCGACAATAAGGTCCTTCAGGGTCATTGCGCTTCTTTAATTGGACGCAATTAGGCAGGGAAAGTAAGCCTGCCGCGCCGCTTTTGCAACCACTATCTGTATACGTATTTACTTCGTAAGTTGTTGCAGGAAAATTATGCCGGAAGACTACTCGGCTTCGGAGGTCAGGATTGCGGAAAGTTCAGGCCTTCGCGGTCATGGTGCCAGCGCTCTCCATCCATTGGTCGAACGCCTTGAGTGCCAACTCGCATTGCACCCGGTGCCGCTCCTTGCGGTCGCGAATCTTTTTCTCAAGCGCAGGCAAGAGATCAAAGGTGATGTTCGCCGGCTGAAAGTTCTTCGCCTCTGCATGCGCGACGTAATGCGTCAGCGATCCGAAAGCCGAAGCCCGGGGCGGCGGCACCGGTTTACCTTCGCGCGCCAAAGCCGCCGCGAACATTCCCGCCAGCAGCCCGGTTGCAATCGACTCCACGTAGCCTTCCACGCCGCAGATCTGCCCGGCGAATAAAACTCGCGGATGTGCTTTCATCTGCAATGTCTCGCGCAGCAGCGCGGGGCTGTTGATGTAGGTATTGCGATGAATCTGGCCGTAGCGCAGAAACCGCGCACTCTCGAGTCCCGGAATCATGCGCAGCACGCGCGCCTGCTCTCCAAACTTCAGATGATTCTGAAATCCCACCAGGTTGTAGGAATCGGCCCGCAGATTTTCCTGCCGCAACTGCACCACCGCATACGGCATTCGTCCCGTGCGCGGATCCTTCAGCCCCACCGGCTTCATTGGACCAAAGCGCAGCGTGTCTCGCCCGCGCCGCGCAATCTCTTCAATCGGCAAACAGCTCTCGAAGTAATTCAACTTCTCCCAGTCGCGCTCTTCCACCGACTGCGCTGCCAAAAGCGCATCGTAGAAACGATCGTATTCCTCACGCGTCATCGGGCAATTGATGTAGTCCGCCGAACCTTTGTCATACCGTGCCGCCATGTATACCCGCGACATGTCAATCGAGTCCGCTTCCACAATCGGACTGATCGAATCGTAAAAATACAGAGGGGGAGAGCACGGCTCGTGTGGGAGCGGGCGACTAGCCCGCTCAGGTTTTGCCTCCTCTTCCAAAACGCTCAACCGCGCAATCTCCGCAGCCAGAGCATCCGAGGTCAAAGGCCCGGTAGCAATGATGGTGATGCCATCGCCAGATTCCTCAACCCGCGTCACTTCTCCCCGCCGCACTGTAATTCCCTGCTCGCGCGAAATTGCCTCGGTCACTTTCGCCGCGAACGTGACTCGATCCACCGCCAACGCATGCCCCGCCGGAACTGCGCACTGACGCGCAATGTCCAACAGCAGCGACCCCGCCCGCCGCATCTCTTCCTTCAGCAGCCATGGAGCTGTGTTCTCGGAATCTGATTTCAAAGAGTTCGAACACACGAGTTCCGCAAAATCTGCCGTCTGGTGCGCCGGAGTCGACCGCAGCGGCCGCATCTCAAACAACTCCACCTCTACACCGCGGCGCGCACACTGCCACGCCGCTTCCGATCCAGCCAGTCCGGCTCCGATAATCTTGACGCTGGGCATTGTTTGTCGATTACCTCGAATGTCCACGTGATTTGCGAACCTCGTGAATCCTTTCGTTTCTTCCGAGCATTTCTACGAACTGACGGATCTTTGCAGCCCGAGTGGCAGCTTTTTTCACGGTCTGGATCCGAAACAGCACCGCGTATCGGGTTCACTGCTGTCCAGACAAGAAAAACTGTAGCGCCCTACGTCCTTGATCGTAGCAGGAAGAAAGGATTGAGCCTCAGGTTGGATAGGAGCGGCTGATCGGTGTATCGCAGGAAGCTTTTTACTGGGTCGTCAGTGTTGAGTGGCTGGCCACACATATCCAACTATCGTTCTGGCGGACCCAGGTGTCAGTAAAGCGCTCCCGAAGCATATAAGGTTTCCCATTCTTCGAGCCATTTTCACGGTACACGCCATTGACCACCGCGACCGCACCGTAAAGATGGACGTTCACGGATTCGCTCACGATCCGCTCGGGCTGCAGCGTCTGCGACTGCACGCTGGCCAGATAACCCGCTTTGTCCATCAACTTGCCGTCGAAGTCGACGTAAACCAGGTCCGGGCCGAGTAGCATCTTCAGTGCTGGTATATCTTTTTGGTGCGCGGCCTGGTCCCAAGCATTCTCGAGCGAGAGTATTCTCCTTTTGTCGGTCTCGGGCACTGCGCTCTGAGCGCGGAATAGAGGCGTTGCCAACAACAAAAGAAGAAGAGGGAAAAGCTTCCGCATGTGGGTTCCCAGTCTTCGCGCCAACGGCGCGAGAAGCGCAGCAGTGCTCCGCAAAAACAGCCCGCCTCCCCCCTCAGTGCAGGATCGGAGTTGTTCCGGCGGCAACGCATATCCAGTTTGTGCCCATAAGTATCCACGTGTCAGTAAAGCGCCCGCGCCGCAGGTATGGCTTCCCATTCTCCACTCCTCTGACCCGGTACGTCCCGACCACGATCGCAGTATTTCCAAACATTTGCACGCTCATTTCTTCCGCCACGATCTGCTGTATGTGGGTGGTGTTCGCCTTTACCCGCGCCAGGTACTCCGCTTTCGTCAACAACTTGCCGTCGTAGTCGACGTATATTAGAGAATTGTCGAAAATTGCGGCCAGCGCCTTGACGTCTCCGCGCTCTTGCGCCTGGTCCCAGGCGTGCTCCAAGGCCAAAATGTTCGACCGGCCTCCCGAATCGTCACTGTTCTGCGCTGCCGCGAACACCAGCGCCGAGCAAACGAGGATCGTGACCAACCCGATATTTTTCATGGCATAGGCTCGTTACGATATATCGGCATTCCCGGCTTTTTTCTGTAGTGTGGCGGACAATTCGGGATGAGCGACTTCGTCGTGTCGTCCGCGATTCATCTATCATGAGTGAAACCAGTTTGATCTTGGAGGATTCGATGGCACGCATCAGCCTGATCGCCCCGGAGTCCGCGTCTCCGGAAGTGCGCGAAATTTACGACACCACTCTTCGCGGCAAGCCCGGCAACGTGCAAAAAGCCCTTGCCCATCGTCCCGAGATGCTTAAGAATTTTCTCAGCTTCTACGCCTCCGTCGGACGTTCCCTCGACCGCAAGTTGTACGAACTGATCTACCTGCGCGTCTCCTTCATCAATAAATGTCGCTATTGCACGCAGCACCACGTCGCATCGTCGAAGCGTGCCGGTCTCACCGCTGAAGACTGGGCGGCGCTCAAGGCTGGGAACTATTCGCACAATAGCGAAAAGGAACGGGCCGCGCTGACGTATGTCGAGAAGCTAACGCGCGCCCCCCACGAAATCGCGGAGACGGATTTTGACGAACTGAGGAAGCATTTCTCCGATCCCGAGATCGTGGACATCCACATGCTGGCGGGCCTCGCCAACCTCACGAACCGCTTAACGGATCCGCTGGGATTGGAGCTGGAATTTCCGGAAGAAAAAATCTAGGCGGAGGCAGAAGTCAGAAGCAAGAATTCAGAAATGAGCCGAGGTCGTTAGGTTTTCACTTTTGTATTTCTGCATTCTGACTTCCTCACTTTCTCTACAGGATCTCGCGCGCATCCCCAACGCGCTTCGTCACTCGCTCGCGATCCAGATATTCCAGCAGGGGAATCGCATACTTCCGGCTCACTCCGGTCAGCTCCTTAAATTTCGCGACATCAATCTTTGTCGACCTGGCTTTGAAAGTTTTCATCTGGTTCCGCAACTGATCGAGTGCGCTGCGATGAAAAACCAGTTCTTCTGAAACCTTGATCAACACTTTGTCCCGTAACAGCAGCGTAACAATTTTCTGCGCCCGCATCTTGTCGATCTTGAGCCCCGCGAGGACCTCATGGAGGGCCGGCACTTTCAGGCCCGCCGAAGCGAATGCGTCCTCGATCTTCTTTTTCGATTCGGACTCCTCATCCTTCATTACCACGCCGTGACCAGGCAGTCGTACTACGTCGCTTGCAACTTCGATCTTCTTATTCCGGATCAGCAGGGCTGCAACCGCCTCAAAGACCTCCGGAGACGAGTCCACCAACGCTCGCAATTCTTCTTTGCTGATTCCACCTACGAGGGGATTCTTCTTATGAAACTCCGCGACCACACTGACGATGTGGAACTTCAAAGCTTCCAGCGCAGGCGAAGGTAGGAACCTCTCCCCGGTGCGCACCACCTCCCCCGCCTTTGCCACCGAAGCCAAGTGCGTTTCGAGCACAGTCCTTGTCCAACCGGTTTCGGCCACCAGTCGAGACATAGAGATTCCTTTCTGATAGGTTCGCGCGATCCTGGCGGTCAGAATCGCTTCGGCATCACCGCTGGATAGAATTCTCAGGAAGTCTGCGAGCTTCGGCATGCGCGCGATAGGCGACGCGTCCAACACCAACCCACCTCCAATTGTCACAACCGGCGAAAATTGCCGCAGGATGAACCGGTCCCCTGGCAGAAGCAGCGCCGCCTCCGGCAACTTCAATCGGGCAAACGCTTGCTCGCCGGGCGCGACCTGCCTCGTGCCGGGCAGAACAACCTCCGCTACCGTCTCCATCGTGTACGAATGAAGATGCACGCGCGCACGATCCTTCAACGGACGCGTCGCCGAAGCCAGCAGGCGCAGCGAAACATCCGCCCGCCGTGTCTTCTCGAATGTTGCTGGAGGAACCAGCGTCATGCCTCGCGTCAAGTCCTCCGTGCTGGCGCCTGCCAGGTTCAGTGCGGTACGTTGTCCGGCAATGGCCGTGTCCGCAGTTTCTCCATGCACTTGCATCCCCCGTACCCGTACGCGAAGTCCCGTCGGGAACACTTCCAGGTCGTCTTCGCGGCGAATTGTCCCCGCTACCAACGTTCCCGTCACTACCGTCCCGAAACCTTTCATGGTGAAGACGCGGTCGATTGGTAAGCGAGCGATCGCGTGCGAATCTCGCGGCTGCACTTCGGCCGCAGCCGCAGCCATCGCGCGTTTGAGTTCGTCCAGCCCCGCGCCCGTCATAGAGCTCACTGCCAGCAGCGGAGATTTCGACGTATCCAAGAAAGTTCCGCGCAGAAACTCTTCCACCTCCAGCCGCACCACGTCGAGCGTCTCCGCATCCACCGCGTCGGATTTCGTCAGCACAGTGATCCCGCGCTGTACGCCAAGCAGTTGCAGGATGTCGAAATGCTCCCGCGTCTGCGGCTTGATTGCCTCATCCGCCGCAATCACCAGCAGCACCAGATCGATCCCGCCCACGCCCGCCAGCATGTTGCGCACAAAGCGCTCGTGCCCCGGCACGTCGACAAAGCCCAAGCGCAAGGTCTCGCCGTTCGTCTCGTCAACCCCGGCCGGCAAGTCCATGTGCGCAAAGCCGAGGTCAATGGTGATGCCGCGCCGCTTCTCTTCCGCCAGCCTGTCCGCATCGATCCCGGTCAGCGCCTTCACCAATGCTGTCTTGCCGTGGTCGATATGCCCCGCTGTTCCTACGATGATGGATTTCATCTGGCTGGAATCTTACCGGAAAATTTCCACGATCGCGGCCCCTACCCAGCCGCCCCGCTAAATGCGACAATAGAGCTTCCCCATGGCCACTTCCATAACTGCAGCCTTTTCTCCGGAGACCCTCCGGCAGCACGGCCTCACTTCCGACGAGTACGAAAAGATCAAGCAACTTCTCGGACAGCGCGAGCCCACGCTCACCGAGCTGGGCATCTTCAGCGTGATGTGGAGCGAGCACTGTTCCTACAAATCATCGCGCGTCCACTTGAAGCGCCTGCCCACGCGCAGCAAGCGTGTCTTGCAAGGACCGGGCGAAAATGCCGGCATCATCGACATCGGCGACGGCTGGGCCTGTGCTTTCAAGATCGAATCGCACAATCATCCGTCGTTCATCGAGCCGTTTCAAGGCGCAACCACCGGCGTGGGCGGAATCCTGCGCGACATTTTCACCATGGGCGCGCGACCGGTCGCGGTGATGGATTCGCTAAGGTTCGGACCTATTTCCGCTCGTGTGGGAACAGCCGCCCCTTCGACCAGCTCAGGGCAGGCTCTCGGCTGTTCGGCCGAGCGAAGCTCGGCTACTTCCGGTACTGACCAGAAAGACATTCACAAGAACCACTCCATCCTCGAAGGCGTGGTCAGCGGCGTAGCGTCCTACGGCAACTGCTTCGGCGTGCCCAACCTCGGCGGCGAAACCAAATTCGAGCCGTGCTACTCCGGCAACCCGCTGGTGAACGCCTTCGCGATGGGATTGGTGCGCAAAGACGAGATCTTCTACGCCCGCGCCGCCGGGGAAGGCAATCCGGTGATCTACGTCGGCGCCAAGACCGGACGCGACGGCATTCACGGCGCCACGATGGCCAGCGAAGAATTCAGCGAGGCATCAGAAGCAAAGCGCCCGAATGTCCAGGTCGGCGATCCGTTCCTGGAGAAGTTGCTGCTCGAAGCGTGTCTCGAAGCCATGCAGACCGGAGCGATCGTCGGCATTCAGGATATGGGCGCGGCCGGGCTTACCTGCTCAACCTGCGAGATGGGCGGGCGTGGCGGCGTCGGCATCGAGATTGAACTCGACCGCGTGCCGCAGCGCGAGACCGGCATGACTCCTTACGAGATAATGTTGAGCGAATCCCAGGAGCGCATGCTGCTGGTCGCGCAGAAAGGCCGCGAACAGGAAGTCTTCCGCGTTTTTGAAAAATGGGGGCTCGATGCCGTCGAAGTCGGCAAAGTCACCTCAGACAATAAATTGCGTGTGCTGCAGCACGGCGAGGTTGTCGCGCAAATTCCGAATCAGGCGCTAACCGACGATGCGCCCGTATATAAGCGTCCGCTCGCCCGTTGGGAGCCACCCGTGACCCGCGAGATGCCGGAGCACATTAAGCTCAATGTGGAAAGTGATTTCACGCCAAGCCTGAAACGGCTTCTCGCGACCCCGAACATCTGCGGCAAGCGCTGGGTGTGGCAGCAATACGATCACATGGTGCAGACCAACACGGTCGAAGCACCGGGCGCGGGCGACGCAGGTGTGATTCGCATTAAGGGTTCGCAACGCGGCCTGGCGATGGCGCTCGATGGCAATGGACGCTGGTGTTATCTCGATCCGCGGCTGGGGGCGATGCATGCTGTGGCCGAGGCCGCGCGAAAAGTGGCGTGTTCGGGCGCGACTCCCGTGGGCGCAACCAATTGCCTGAATTTCGGCAATCCGGAAAAGCCGCACATCATGTGGCAGTTTTCGCAAACCATCGACGGCATCACCAAAGCCTGCGAGGAGCTTGAGATTCCCATCACTGGCGGTAACGTCAGCTTCTACAACGAGACGCTCGGCGAAGGCATTTATCCCACGCCCGTCCTGGGGGTGGTGGGGATTCTCGAAGACGTGCACAAAACTGCGAAGATGCATTTCGCCACTGCCGGCCGCACGATCGTGCTATTGCGCGCAGGCGAAGCAGCCGATATCACCGATGTAGAGAGTGAGTTCGGATCTTCGGAATACGCCAAAGAAGTTCTGGGTGCGCTGTGGGGCTATCCTCCAGAACTTGATCTGGAGAAAGAAGCCGCGCTGCAGAAGGCGGTCATAGAATTGATTCAGCAGGGCTTGGTTGATTCTGTGCATGACTGCTCGGATGGCGGCTTGGCGGTCGCGCTGGCAGAGAAAGCATTCGCAAAAGGCGTGGGTGCTCGAGTGAATCTTGTCTCGAACGGACTGCCCGCAGAGTTTGTTCTCTTTGGAGAAGATGCTAGCCGTATCGTTGTCTCGTGCGACCCCGAGAACGTTGCGCGAATCCAACAGGTGGCGGGAAAATGTGGGATCGATGCAGATGTGTTGGGAGAAACTATTCCGGAGCGGCTGGAGATTTCGCTCGACGGAAAGCCGGTTTTGTCCGGTCTGGTTTCTGAATTAAGTGCTGCCTACGAAGGCGCTTTGGAATTGTCGTTGCGGACCGAACCAGAAGCAGCAGCGGCGGATTAAAAGCTTGAAGCACGGAGACCGCGGAGACCGGCCGCAGAGTTTCTCCGATGGATTGAACTAGAAGCCAGGAGCTGAATGTCTTTCGATAAATTCCACGACGAGTGCGGAGTAGTGGCGATCTTTGCTCATCCCGAAGCGGAGAAGCTCGCTTACCTGGGATTGCATGCTCTCCAGCATCGCGGCCAGGAATCGGCGGGGATTGTCACTTCCGACGGCCTCACTTCCCGCGTGCATAAGGCGATGGGACTGGTCGCCGACATCTTCACCGAAGATGTGCTCTCGAAGATTCGCGGCACGCTGGCCATAGGGCATACGCGCTACTCGACTGCGGGAGACTCGGCGCTCTTGAATGCTCAACCGATTCTGGTGCAATCGAATAAGGGCTCGATCGGAATAGCGCATAACGGCAATCTGGTGAATGCGGCGGAAGTTCGCGGTCGGCTGGAGCGCCAGGGGTCGATTTTTCAGACCAACAGCGATACCGAAGTGATTGTCCACCTGATCGCACTTTCGCGCGAGCACACTCTGCCGGAAGCGATTGCGGATGCGTTGCGGCGAGTCGAGGGCGCGTTTTCGCTGGTGGTGATGAGTCCTGACCGGATCATCGCGGCGCGCGATCCGCGCGGCTTCCGGCCTTTGGCCATGGGTCGCATTCCGGCCCTCGAGGGCCAGAAGCGCGACACCATCGTTTTTGCCTCGGAGACTTGTGCCTTCGACCTTATCGGGGCCACTTATGAACGCGACGTGAAACCCGGAGAATTAATCGTCGTTGGACCCGAAGGAATCACTTCGCATTTTTATTCCACCGCCGCCCCGCAGTCGAGCTGCATTTTCGAGCACGTATATTTTTCCCGCCCCGACAGCAGAGTGTTTGGCCGCGCGGTGCAGACTAGCCGTGAGGAGATGGGAAGACAGTTGGCGCGCGAAGCGCCGGTGGATGCCGATCTCGTGGTGCCCGTCCCGGATTCGGGCGTCACCGCCGCGGTGGGCTACGCTGCGGAGAGCGGCATTCCATTCCGTTTTGGCCTGATCCGCAATCACTACGTGGGGCGCACGTTTATTGAACCGAGCCAGAGCGTGCGGGACTTCGGCGTAAAGCTGAAGCTGAATCCCGTGCAATCCCTTTTGGAAGGCAAGCGCGTGGTGTTGATCGACGATTCGATCGTGCGCGGCACTACTAGCAAGAAAATCGTGCGCATGATTCGCAGCGCGGGAGCAAAGGAAGTTCACATGCGGATTTCATGTCCCCCGACAATCTCGCCTTGCTACTACGGTGTGGACACGCCTTCGAAAAGTCAGCTGATCGCCGCCAATAAATCCATCGACGAGATTCGCGAATACATCCGCGTCGACTCGCTCGCTTACCTCTCGCTGGAAGGGCTCAAGAAGGCTTGTGGCGATGGAGAGAAAACATCCTATTGCTCAGCTTGCTATACCGGTAAGTATCCGACGAACATTGTGGACGTGGAAGAGATTCAGCCCGCTAGCGTGCCGCGCTAAAGAGAGGTCTTTCGTGCTGCGATGACCCGCGGAATACCTTGGAGATCGTTGATGATTCGTATCTCCTCCCATCCATGCAGGAGCTGCCTGGCGCCTTCGACGATAGTCCCACTGATTTCCATCACCAGCCAGCCGGCGGGCCGCAGTGCTGCGCGGGCTTGCGGGATCAGCCGAGCGATAATCTCTAATCCAGTGGGGCCGGCAAAGACTGCATTGCGCGGCTCGAACTTGCGCACTTCGAGCTGGACTTCATCTTCTTCCGCCTCCCCGACGTAGGGCGGGTTGGAGACGATGAAGTCGAAGAAATTCTCCTCGAATCCTGCGAGCAGGTCCGCTTCGAGGAAGTGAATGCGCCGTTCGAGTTGATGTCGCGCGGCGTTGATGCGCGCGATTTCGAGAGCAGCGGTGGAGACGTCGGTCGCGTGGATTTCGGCCTGTGGCAATTCGCGGGCGAGCGCCACCACAATGCAGCCGGAGCCGGTGCCGACATCAACGATGCGGATGGTGTGGGGCGGGCATTCTTGCCCGGCCGGCATCTTCGCATTGGCGATTTCCAGAACCGTTTCGATCACGTGCTCGGTCTCGGGACGCGGGATCAGCACGGCGGGCGTGACTATCAGGTCCATGCCCCAGAATTCCTGATGACCGGTGATGTACTGTGCGGGGACGCCGCGGACTCGCTCAGATAGCGCGACTTGGTAGCGAGTCGTTTCGCCAGCATTCAGATCGCGCTCCGGATGCGCGTACAGGTAAGCACGGTCGCAGCCAAGGGTGAACCTCAGAAGAAGTTCCGCATTCATGCGGGGAGAAGGAACATTGTTCGCGGTGAGGCGAGCGACCGCCTCAGTAAGAGCCTGTTTCAGTTGCACACGTCTATTTCACCACAGAGCACGAGGCAGCTGACGAAGACCAAGAACTCAGGCACGGGCGCAAAGGGATTGACCGACTCAGCATATTGCTACTCGCCTCATATTGCTACTCACGCCGGACTTTAGGCCTTGCGTGGATTAAGTCTGGCGATTTCCGCGCTGAGCACCGCGGCGAATGCGACCCAGGCGGCATAAGGGATAAACGCATTAGCGGCCGCTCGATCGACTTTCCGAGCGGCCATAATGTAGGAAAAGATCATTCCCTCCAAGGCAATCACGTCGGCAAGCGCGAGCGTTGGGCGATGTTCACCGAAACATAGCTGTGACCATTTCGCGTTGGCCCTGAGTTGCGAAATCCAAAGACGCAGCGCGTGTTTACGTTCGGGCGATGGCGCGGCGTTCCATATGCGCCATCCTGACCACGCCATCATCGCGTAAAGCGATGTCCACACGATGGGGAAAACTTTATCCGGCGGTGTGAAACTCGGCTTGTCGAGATGGCGGTACCAGTTGTCGCGGCTTCCGTTCCGGCTGTATCGAAAGCCGTACCACGCAGCGCCGGCCGTAACCAACCCGAAGCCAGCAAGCGCCAGCAGAGAGCGAGATTTCCCCTTCGACATAGTGCCCCTTAGGTGCGAAATGTCTACATTCGGGTTGCTCACATTGCGGGTGTTTGTGGAGCTACGAATCAGCCCGTAAGACGAGAACGCGCTCTTACACGAAGCTGGCGGTTTCTTGTTTTAGTTTCTCCGCTTGATAGTGCGTGGTTAGCGCTTCAATAAGCGGCTGCAGTTTGCCGTCCATTACGGCTTCCAACTGGTGAATAGTGAATCCGATACGATGGTCGGTGAGGCGGTTCTGCGGAAAGTTATAAGTGCGGATCTTCTCGCTGCGGTCGCCAGAGCCCACCATCGCCTTGCGCTCTTTGGCCAGCGCCTGCTGCTGCTTTTCCATTTCGATTTCGTAAAGCCGCGAGCGCAGCACGCGCATACCTTTTTCACGATTCTTGATTTGTGACTTCTCATCCTGGCAGCTCACTACGGTGTTGGTTGGAATGTGCGTGATGCGCACCGCGGAATAAGTCGTATTCACCGACTGCCCGCCTGGTCCGGATGAGCAGAACGTATCGATGCGCAGGTCTTTCGCTTCGATTTTGATATCCACATCTTCTGCTTCGGGCAGCACGGCGACTGTTACCGCCGAGGTGTGGACGCGCCCCTGCTGCTCGGTGGCGGGCACGCGCTGCACGCGATGCACGCCGCTTTCGTACTTAAGCTGAGAAAAAACTCGATTGCCTTCAATGATGGCGATGACTTCCTTCAATCCTCCGGCCGATGACTCTGACGAGGAAAGGATCTCAACCTTCCAGCGCTGGGTTTCGGCGAACCGCGTATACATGCGGAAGATTTCCGCGGCGAAGAGAGTGGCCTCATCTCCGCCCGTGCCGGCCCTGATCTCAAGGATGATATTTTTTTCGTCGTTTGGGTCTTTCGGCAGCAGCAGGACTTTCAGCTCTTCTTCGATGGCGGCCACGCGTGGCTCAAGCTTGTTGAGTTCTTCCTGGGCGTAGGCGCGCATCTCAGGATCTTTTTCTTCCGCGAGCATGGCTTTACTTTCCGCTATGCCACGCGTCAGGTCTTTGTACTCACGATACTTTTCCACTACGGGCACGATTTCGCTGTGCGCCTTGGCGGTCTTCTGATATTTCGCCGAGTCGTTGACGATATCCGGCGAGGCCAGAGCGTTGGTCAGCTCTTCGTAGCGGGCTTCGATTTGGTCAAGGCGTTCAAACATCAGTTCTCAGCTCTCGGCTCTCAGTTCTTGGTTACTGATTTCGATTCTCGATCCCGGTCGCAGTTCCCCGAGCGTCGGCGACCGATGGACGAAACTCATTCTATGGGTTTCGCTGAGAACTGAGAACTCGTCGTGGGGTAGCCCCCTAGGCAATCACCAATTCGCCACCGTTCTGTTTCTCCAGAGCCATGGCGTGATCGAGGGCGACGATGGCGCATTGCGCTTGCTCGTCAGACGGAGGCTGCGTGGTGATGCGCTGTAGCCACAGGCCCGGAGCCGTCATCAGGGCGAAGAGCGAGCCGCGATGTTTGGCGGCAAAGCGAATGATCTCATACGAGACGCCGGCGATTACCGGCAGCAGCACGATGCGAGAGGCGAATCGCGCCCAGAAAGTCGTGAACGGAACCAACATGTAGAAGCCGATCGAGATCAGCATCACGGTCATCAAGAAACTGGTGCCGCAGCGGGGATGGAACGTCGAATACTTCTGCACGGCCGCGGTCTCGAGCGGATCGCCATTCTCGAACGCGAATACAGTTTTGTGCTCGGCGCCATGATACTCATACACCCGCCGGATGTCCGGGAACAGCGAAACTCCCCAAATGAACAGCAGGAACAGGATCAAACGCACCGCGCCATCGACCAGATTGAAGACGATCTGGCCGCCGAAAGCGGGATTCGCTCTCTTGAATTCCGTGGCCGCCAGCAGTGGCAAATACTTGTACATGAAGATGAAAAATGCCAGCGAGAGGATGACATTGCCCGCGGCGAGCCAGCCGCTGATTGAGGCTGCTTTTTCTCGCGTCTGCGATTGAGAAGCTGCCGCCGGGCAAGGTGCCGCCTCGCTTCGCTTCGGCGGGACAGCCGACGGACTGCCCTGAGCCTGTCGAAGGGCGGCTGTCTCCCCATGTTCCGTGGAGGAGGCGTCGGTCTGCATTATGTCTTCGATGGCGACGTTGGCTGAAAAACGCAGCGCACGGTAGCCGAGCGACATGGCGTAACCGAGAGTCATAACTCCCCGCACAATCGGCCAAGCCATCCACTTGTGTTTCTCTGACGGGCGCTCCAGCGGCTGGCTCAGGGTAACCACTTCGCCCGAAGGTTTGCGGCAGGCAATTGCCCAGGCGTGCGGGGAGCGCATCATCACGCCTTCAAGCACAGCTTGTCCGCCGACCAGAGTTTCTTCGCCACTTTCGAGAGCGGGCAGAAGCTGCACGGCCACCAGGAAACGCACGAGATTACGCAGAGAACGCACGGTAATTAGATGCTCCAGGCGAGAGAAAGCGCCAACAATTAGGTTATCACACGGGGCAAGCTCCCAATCACCCAGGACGCTCCATCGGCTATTCTTTGGGAGGACATGCTTAGATTCGCACAGACCTGCGAGGCGATCGCAGCCACCACCAAGAAATTGCAGAAGACGGCCATTGTGGCTGATCATCTGAAATCACGCACCACCGACGAGGCCGCAGTATCGGCAACGTTTCTTTCCGGAAGGGCATTTGCCGCTTGGGAGGAGACGACACTGCAGGTCGGCGGTTCTCTGTTGTGGCGCGTCGTCGCGGAGATATCCGGAAAAGATGAAGCCGCGCTTACCGCGGCCTATCGCAAGCACGGAGATTTAGGTGCGGTCGCCGGAGAGGTTCTGTCAGAGCGATCCGGACAAGGCCTGAAAATTCTCGAAGTTGACGAAACTTTCCGCCAGATCGCAGTAGCGCGCGGGCCGGCGGCGAAGTCTGCGCTGGTTCGCGATTTGCTGCAGCGGGCCACACCGCTCGAAGCCAAATACGTTGTGAAGATCATGACGGGCGATTTGCGGATTGGTCTGAAGGAAAGCCTGGTCGAGGAAGCGGTTGCCAAAGCCTACGGCGGCACTCTGGCGGAGGTGCAGCGCGCGAACATGCTGCTGGGCGACATTGGGAAGACTCTCCGGCTTGCGGTCGAAGACAACCTGGCGAATGCGAAGATGCGGATGTTCCATCCCCTGGGATTCATGCTCGCCAGCCCGATCGAGTCGCCCGAGGAAGGACTGACTTACTTTGCTGAGGCTGCAGTTGAGGATAAGTATGACGGTATTCGCGCGCAGGCGCATGTTTCGGGGTCGGAGGTGAAGTTCTTCTCGCGCACGCGCGACCAGATCACCGCATCGTTTCCGGAGTTGCCCGATGCGCTCGCAGGATTGCCCCAGGATGCGATTCTCGATGGCGAGATTGTGGCGTGGGAGAATCCTGAGAATCTGGCTCATACGCAGGAAGTGGTGGATGAATCGTCCTTCGAAGCGGGGGAGATGAAAGGCGCAGAACTTGGCCGGGCGCGGCCGTTCTCGATTTTGCAGCAGCGGCTTGGGCGAAAGAAAGTGAGTGAAAAAATGTTGCGGGAAATTCCCGTGGCATACCTCGTGTTCGATGTCCTGTATGCGGGCGGCGAGTTGCTGATTGATCGTCCGCTGCGGGAGCGGGCGCGGGTACTGGATGAACTGCTGGCAAAGAAAGATCCTAAGCACAGGGGACACAGAGAGGCACAGAGGAAAATCGGCCAGCAGGGAGAATTGACGTTCGGCAACGAGGAAGAGATTTCGGCAGCCAGCATGATTCGTGCCCCGGTGTTTCTCGCGGGTACACCGGAGGAACTAGAAGAACTTTTCGTGGCTGCGCGGGCTCGGGGCAACGAAGGGTTGATGATCAAGGACCTCGCCTCCGCGTACACTCCGGGCAAGCGCGGCAAGTCATGGCTGAAGATGAAACGAGAACTGGCTACGCTCGACGTTGTCGTGACCGCGGTCGAGTATGGTCACGGCAAGCGCGTAGGCGTGCTCAGTGATTACACGTTTGCCGTGTGGGATATGAATACGAATAACGCCCGGCTGGTAAATATAGGCAAGGCGTATTCGGGGCTAACCGACGCGGAGATTGCCGAGATGACACAGTGGTTTCTCGAACACACCATCGAAGATCAAGGCTTCCGGCGCACCGTCGAGCCGAAGATTGTGCTGGAAGTCGCGTTCAACAACATGATGCAATCGGATCGGCATGACAGCGGCTACGCGCTGCGCTTTCCGCGAATCGTGCGGCTGCGGCCGGATAAATCAGCGGAGGAGGCGGATACGATTGAGCGGGTGCGGGAGATTTTCGAGCGGCAGAAATAAGCCCAGCTTAGCCACCTGGCTGGCTATCCGATGTCCTCTGCTCGAGAAGCAACCTTGAGTTCCAAGCAAAGATTGAACGCCAAAGAGCGCCCGTGATTTTTGGGCCGCGGAGATTTGAGTTGGCGTCAAACGTGACGGACATGCCGTCAGCAGCCGCAAACTTAACCGGCTTCGATCCGCACCAGTCAATCTTCAGAGACAAGGAATGGTGCCCTGGAACGATAGAAAATGTTTTTGTTTCACCGTTCCTGATTGTTCCTACTACTACACCATCAAGCACAATCTTGTATGCTCTCAATCGGTCTGCGTAGCCGGAGTCTCTAGCAACGGTTAGGTTCGTCATTGTCCGCAACCTTCAACGTTGACAGTGGGCAAAAAGGGGGCTGCCCTTAGTGGCTGTGATGATGATGCTCTTCGCTCTCGCCCACCGGAATCACGCACCCATGCGCCACTTCGCACTCCACGTGCTCGAACTGGATCGTGGTGTGATCGATGCGAAAGCTGTGGTGGAGGCGGTCTTTCACGTCGCGCAAAATGCGTTCGCTGACCGACGGCGGAATATCGGCAATCGAGATATGGCAGGAGAGCGCGCGACTTTCTGAACCGATGCTCCACACATGAAGATCGTGCACGTCGTTGACGCCCTCGATGGAGCGGATGGCGGTTTCGACCAGTTCTAGCTTCACGCCGCGGGGCGTGCCTTCGAGCAAAATATTCAGCGTCTCGCGGACAATGCCGAATCCGGACCACAGAATCAGCGCGCCGATTCCGCAGGAGAGCGCGGAGTCGATCCAGGAATCGCCGGTGATCAGAATGGCCCAGCCTCCGGCGATAACAGCGGCGGTGGAGAGCGTGTCGCCGACTTCATGCAACAGCGCGCTGCGGATGTTGACATCGCTTCCGGAGCGCCTGCCGGAGCGATAGAGCAGCAGAGCTATCACTCCGTTCATTACCACGCCTGCGCCCGCGACCCACATCATCACGACGGCTTGCACGTGCTCGGGGTGCTGCAAGCGGCGGAACGCTTCGTAAAAGATGAAGAACGAAACTGCGACCAGTGAGACGGCATTCACCAGCGCGGCCAGCACTCCCGCGCGATGGTAGCCATAGGTCTTGGTAGAACTGGCTGGACGCGACTGCAAATAGACCGCGACCAGGGACAGCAGCAGCGCCAAAAAGTCCGAGAGATTGTGTCCCGCTTCCGAGAGCAGCGCCAGCGAATGGGCGCGAATGCCGGCCACCACCAGCAGCACGATGTAGGCGAGAGTCACGCCCAGCGAGATCTTGAGCACCCGCTTGGTACTACTCCCGCCGTGGACGTGGGCGTGCATTTCTTAAGTGTACGGGCGGCGGAGGCGGGCTTCAAGCGCACCCGCGGGGCATTTTAAACAATCGCCCTTCCAACCCTCAGCGGTTGAAAAGATTCTGCAAGTAGCGGTCGTTGTACAGGGTGGTCGTGCTCTGAACGAACTCCAGAATGCGGTACATTTTTTCGCGCGATTCGCGGCTCATTTCCTTGAACTGCACCGCGACTCCCGATCCGGGATGGATTCTGGCGACGCTGCCTTCCGCGCTCAAATCAACCTTGTCCATGGAAAAGACAACTTTGATGTTAGAGCCAGGGGCGAGGATGGCAGCGGTTTCCACATAGCAGCCCCCGAGGCTGATGTCGATCAGATTGCCGAAGACCGGCGCAGGACTTCCTTGGGGATGCAATTCGATCGTCAGTCGGCATTTCATCCGCGTGTGCAGGCGCTGGTCTTTCTTCGTCGGCTGTTTTTGTTTCTCCAGGTACATGCGGCGGTCCGCCTCAGTCAGCAACTGCTCGGCGTCATTGCCATCGTCCGGAGATACCGCGACTCCGACACTTAGCGAGAGAATGTCTTCTCCGCAAACATCGAACCCGGCCTGCCGCGCCAGAGGTCGGATTTGCTCGATCTTCTTGGCCGCCGCGTCAGCCGGCAGCCCCGGAGCGATCACCACAAATTCGTCCCCGCCCATGCGGGCAACATAGTCATACTCGCGGCAGCTGTCTTTCAGCGCTTGCGCAAACAGACGCAAGACCCGATTTCCCTCCAAATGTCCGAAGCGGTCGTTAATCTTCTTGAACCCGTTCATGTCACAGACCATCAACGTGAGCGAGGCGTTGTCGCGCTTGCACCGGGCCAATTCGCGGTCAAGTTGCAGAAACAGCGACCGGGCGTTGGGCAGACCGGTAAGGTAGTCGGTGGTGGCTGAACTTTCCGCCTGCTGATATTTAAGAGCGTTTTCAATGGCCAGGGCCATCTTGCCGCTGACCGCCAGCAGGATGCGCAGATGATCGGAGGTGAACGCGTCGCGCTCCGCGCGGTAAAGAGCCAGAACGCCGATCACGCCGGTTACTCCCTCAAGAGGCAACGCCAGAGCTGAACGCAGCGTGCTGAATTTGGCGGGATCGTTCAAGTATCCCGGTTCCACCGACGGATTTCCGTTCACAATCGGTTTCTTATTCTGCGCCACCCAACCGGAGAGGCCATCGCCCATCGGAATCCGCAGAGAAGCAAAGAGGCGGTAGTTGTCGCCATTCACATATTCCGGAATCAACTCATCGCCACGCCGGATATAAATGGCGATGGCGTCGTAGGGAACCATCGGTTTGAGTTTTACAGAGAAAACAGAAAGAGTTTCACCCAGGCTCAACGACGCTCCCAGATCCTGGCTCAACTCAAACAATGATTGGGCTTCCTGGCGCGCCGCTGCAATCGACGAAAGAAAATTCGCTTCCCGCCCCGGCGCATCCGACACCCCAGCGCTCTCGAATCCTGCAGCTGGCTCTGGCCCCCGCGTAATCTTCATGTCGCCGGAGTGTGCCGGACCGCCGCCTTCCGCCGATTTCTTCTGCGCCAGATTCTCCAGAGACTTGTAACGCCTCTTTAAGACATCCACAACCTTCGGATCGAACGACTTCCCGGACTCCGCCGCGAGGCGCCCCATCACTTCGTCCAACGGCATCGCACGCCGGTATTGCCGGTCGGACGCCAGGGCATCCAGATAGTCGACAGCGGAAAGAATCCGCGCCCCGATGGGGATTTCCGTGTTTTTCAATCCGAAGGGATAACCGGATCCATCCCATTTTTCGTGATGGGCCCGCACAATCGGCACCACTGGGTAAGGAAAACGAACGCGTTCCAAGATTTCCGCGCCCACCACGGTGTGAATCTTCATCTTCTCGAACTCTTCCGGCGTCAGCCGTCCGGGTTTCGAGATGATGTGTTCGGGCACGGCCAGCTTGCCGATGTCGTGCAGCAGCGCGGCCGCGTGCAGAGCCTCCAATTCCGTCCCTTTCATCCCCAGTTCCTTGGCTACTTCGATGGCGTAGATACGGACCCTCTGCAGATGATCGTGCGTAGTCTGGTCCTTGGCTTCAATGGCCAAGGCCAAAGCCTCAATGGTTCGCAGATGCAGGTTCGCCATTTCTTCCACATGGCGCTTTTCGTCTTCCAACTTACCCAGATATAGGCGGTAGGAGCGGTAGATGAGGTAAATGGCGGGAACAAACAGCAGCGAAGTTTCCCAGTTGAAGGCGTGATTGAACCAGGAAATCGCGCCTGCAATTCCGGCCCCGGCGAGATAGTAAGGGAATGACCAGAAGTAGCAATCCACCAGAATGCTTAGCAGTGGTTTGCCTTCGCTGAGCGAAATCACGGCGGCAATGCTTCCCGCATTGACGATGAAGTAGACGGAAGCGGTCAGGCACAAAATTAGCGGACGGCTGACGATGAGTTGGTTGCACAGCGGATTGTGATAGACAAGATAGGCCAGAGCGGTCGATAGAGAGCCCGCACAGACGTTGAACGTCACCTGGATGGCGGTTGGCCGCGCCGGGTAGAAACTCTGAGCCACCATCGAGACCGCACCCAGAGTCAGAGCCTCCGAGTAGCCCAGTTCCGCTATTCCCACCAGGATGAACAGGAAGTTCACCGAGAGTGTTCCCGTAATGCCAGGCAAGGTGACGCGCAAGCGGGAGGCCAAAATTGCGACGCCCAGATAGCAGATGAATTCCGCGATGTTCTTGCTGCGCTGGTGAATGGCGGCCTGAAGTAGACACGCAGTGCCGGCAGCAATCACCAAACCGACTAAGACCTGGGCCCCGGGTGGCAGTGCTCTCCACGAGTTTGTGCTGGCAGACATTTGTGCTAGGGACACCCCGCCATTGCTGCCCCCAACGCGGGCGGCGGCCCTTTTCAAGGATAGGCATTTAACGTCCTTAGTGACAGCGATTTGAACGGTCGATGAGAAACTTCGGTAATGCCCAGAAGTACTGAGAATCGAGCCAACTTTCGGAGGGAAAAAACTGCAAACCTTTTCGCAGCACTAACCTGCGAGCTGTAGACAAGCAATGCTTCAGGCTGATGTGATTGGTGGCGGCGCGTGGACTCGAACCACGGACCTACGGATTATGAGACCGTCGCTCTAGCCACCTGAGCTACGCCGCCATGAGCTGGGAACGCAACGAGAGGGACTAGTCGCACTCTCGCGAAATCTCGCTGCTTTGGACCCAACGAACCAGAGCGGCCCATCAAGTCCAATTCTTTATTCTAAGAGTCTCTGCAAAAAAGTGTCAAACAGCGCAGCGGACATTCCATTCACCCAATCAATACTTGTCAGTGACCGGTGGAAACTGGAAACTATTCTCACATGAAAACCATCGCCATCATTCCCGCTCGGCTGGCCTCGACCCGCCTTCCACAAAAGATGCTGCGCGAACTCGCCGGCAAGCCGTTGGTCGGCTGGGTGTACGAGGCGGTTCGCTCGTCGCCACTGCTCTCCGACGTAATGATCGCTACGGATTCCGAAGAGATTCTGGAAGCCTGCCGCAGACACGGCTGGAAAGCTCAGATGACTTCAACCGCTCATCGTAGTGGCACTGAGCGCGTGCACGAAATATCCAACTCAGTTGCGGCGGATGTCTACGTCAACGTGCAAGGCGACGAACCGCTCGTGCGCCCGGAACAGATTGCCACACTGTTGGACCTGATGAAAGACCACTCCGTCCAGGTAGGCACTGTGAAGACCGCTTGCCCCCCGGAAGAGATGCGTAATCCCAATGCGGTCAAAGTTGTGACCGCGGCCGATGGGCGAGCTCTCTATTTTTCCCGCGCTACCATTCCATTCGACCGCGACGGCCGCGAGCCGCGCTACTTTAAGCATCTCGGCCTCTACGCCTACCGCAAGCCTGCGCTCGATTTTTTTGTCAGCCAGCCGGAATCGATGCTGGAGAAAAGCGAACGGCTGGAACAACTGCGTTTCCTGGAAAACGGAATCTCAATCTATGTGGGCGAGACGCCTTACGATTCCGTAGGTGTGGATACGGAAGAGGACCTGCAGCGTGTAGCCGAAATTCTGCACCGCCGCTGACTTGCTTCTTTTCGGAAGACGACAAAAGGATTTGCAGCTTAAGACTGTGGGTCTGCACTTTGCGTGCGCCCCCACTCTTCCGCAGCCGCCACGCGCCGCGAGATTGCGGGGTGCGAGTGGAATAACAATTCTATCCACTTCGCCGGCGTGCGCTCCGCCAAGTTCTGCTGCGCCAGCTTGTTCATCGACGAAATGAAGGGCTCGACGCTGGCGATCGATTCAAAAGCGTAGCGATCGGCTTGCCGCTCGTTGTAACGCGAGTAGGCATTCAAAGCTGGCATTAGCAGGAGTGAGAGCACCGTCGCTGTAATAGCCAGCAAGGGTAGGTTGGCAAAATCGGAAAGCTCCTCGAACATATGATGATCGACCGCATAGTGCAGCACAAAATTCGCTATCCAGAAACCGAGCAAGGTAATTGCCGCCTGCACCAGAATGCTCTTCAAGATGTGGCGATGAACATGGTGTCCGAGCTCATGAGCCAGCACCGCTTCGATTTCCTCAGGGGCGTAGTTGTCCAGCAGCGTGTCGGCCAGGATGATCCGCCGCGTGCTGCCGAGTCCGGTCAGAGCCGCGTTCGCTTTCTTGCTCTTCTCCGAAAGCTTCCAGCGATAGACTCCGCGCACCCGTGTGCCCGCACGTTCTCCGAGTTGCACCAGTCGTCGGCGCAGGTCTTCATTGTCCAGAGGCTCGAACTTGTAAAAGATCGGAAACAGCACTACTGGCGCAAGCTGGGCCAACAAGATGAATAGGCCCATGAATAGTGCCCAGGTGATGAGCCACCAATGCTGCGGAGATTGGCGAATCATGAAGTAGAGCAACTCCACCACGATCGTAGCCATCACCAATTCCACCAGAAAGCCTTTGGCTTCATCCCACAGCCACGAGCGGAGTTTTTGCGTGGAGAGCTGAAACCTTCGCTCCAGCCGGAAACCATAGTAGTCAAGACCCAGGCCCAGCACTTTGCTGATTAAAAGCAGGAAGAACAAATACAGGAAGACCGCGAGCGTGTAGTTCTGAAAGCCGCGCCGCAAAGCGAGATCGCGCAGCCAGCCAGACCAGCCCGTGATCAGTAAAAGAACAAGGAAAACGGAGCCGATCACAAAATCGGCGATCCCCAGCCAGCGCTGGGTCCGATTGTAGCGGCGCGCCTCGGGCGAGTCGTCTGAATTCGAGGATGTGCTTTCGGCCAACGTCATGCTCAGTTAGAAGTATCGCATTACCGCCGCAAGAAATGTGGAGCTCCGGCAGAGTAATTCGCTAGCCGCCGCTTCTAACAAAACTCTCCGCGGCTGTCAGGATCTCGGCCACCAACTCCGGCGAGGAGGCCTCCGCGTATGCGCGCAGCAGCGGTTCCGTTCCCGAAGCGCGAAACAGAATCCATGCTTCCGCTCCATTGCCATTTGTCGGCGCGTCGAGAAAAAACTTGATACCGTCGAGATTTTCCTTCTTCACCACGCGATAGCGCCCCAGACTCTGCGTACTTTCGGCTCGCGCCCGCTGAATCGCGCTTTGTTTGATTTCTTCTGGAATGTGCAGATCGCGCCGGCCGTAAAAGTGCGGACCGAACTCGCGTTGCAGGTCCGCGACCAGTTGGCCCAGCGGCTTGCCTTCTTCCGCCATCACGTTGGCCAGCAGCAGGCAGTTCAGCACCCCATCCCTTTCCGGCAGAAAGCGCGAGTAGCCGATGCCGCCAGATTCTTCTCCGCCGATCAGGATGTCGTGCTCCATCATCAGATCCGCGATGTACTTGAATCCGATCTGCGTTTCGTAAAGTTTGCGGCCGTATTTGGCGGCAATCCGATCCAGCATGCGGGTCGTATTGAAGGCGCGTACCACGGCACCCGGCCATTTCTTGCGTTCGAGCAGCCAACGCAACAGCACGCAGAAGATTTTGTGCGAGTCTACAAAGCTCCCATCTTCCGCGACCGCGCCAATGCGGTCAGCGTCGCCGTCGGTCGCCAGCCCGGCGTCACACTTTTCACGGATCACCGTTTCCTGCAGCAGAGCAATGTGCGGTTCGATGGGTTCGGGATTGATGCCGGGAAAAAGAGGATTAAGTTCCTGCCGGATCGTAATGTGCTGAACCCCGCGTTCGCGGAAAATTCCCGCAAGAATCCCGCGCCCGGAACCATACATCGAGTCGATCGCGACCTTGAACTTGGCTTTGCCGATGAGATCCATGTCGGCAAAACTGCAAACCGACGCAATGTACGAAGTTTTGAGGTCAACTTCTTCTATGGCCGCTTTCGCGCCGCGCGGCATCGCGCCAGCGCGCAATTCCTCTTCCACCTTTTTCATGATGGCTGGTGTAGCGGACCCGCCAAATTTCCCTTTGAACTTCACCCCGTTCCAGTTCCACGGATTGTGACTGGAGGTAATCATTACTCCCCCGGCAGCGGCGTTCTGTTTCACGGCATAGGAAACTGCTGGAGTGGGAGTGTAATCGTTGGCCAGCTTCACCGGGATACCGGCAGCGGCGATCACTTCCGCAGTCACTTGCGCCGCGCGCGGCGAGGCAAAGCGCGTGTCGTAGCCGACGAAGACTCCGCGTGGAGCGTCCTCGTATTTCAAAACATAAGAAGCGATTGCGCCGGCAACTCGGCGCACGTTGTCGAACGTAAAGTCGTCGGCGATAATGCCGCGCCAGCCGTCGGTTCCGAACTTGATTTCTTGAGCCATGTGCTTAGAGTTTCTAGTTTCTGGCTTCCAGTTTCTAGTAAACCTGAAGCGAGCAGTGCTACCGAGCGCGCACGGCTAGAAACTGGAAACTATGTAAGCTTGTGTAGTTTCTTCTCGTCCAGATATTTCACAACTTTCCCAACGTCCTGCGCGTTCTGCCGGGTGGTAATCAGCAAAGCGTCCGGTGTGTCGACCACCACCAGATTGCTCACGCCGACGGCCGCGACAAACTTGCCGGGGGAATGCACGTAATTGCCGCTAGCATTAAGAACAAACACGCCCGCGCCCTGGATGATGTTGCCCTCCGGCGGATTGGTCTTTCCGGTGTGATGTTCGTGCAGAGCGGTCCACGAACCGAGATCATTCCAGCCGAAATCCGCAGGTAGACAAAAAATGTTCCCTTCCACCTCGCCCTTGGCCGAACGCGGCTCCAGAACCGCGTAATCGATGCTGATGTTTTCACACTTCGGATATAGTTTGCGGAAAGTCGCAGCAAATTTGCGAGTACCGAAAGCTGCAGCGATCTCTTCCAGCAGCGGAGCAGTTTTGGGGAGATGCTCGCGTAGGGCATTGGCCAGCGTGCGAGCGCTCCACAGGAACATTCCACTGTTCCAAAAATAATTTCCCGCAGCCACAAAAGCGGCAGCTTTCTGCGCGTCCGGCTTCTCGGTGAAGCGGCGCACGCGCAGAGCCTCGCCATTGGAAGCGCTTCCAGCTTCAATGTACCCGTATCCGGTTTCAGCCCGATTCGGCCGGATGCCAAGAACCACGATATTTTCACCGGCAGCAGCGATTGCTGCTGCGCGTTCGATGGTCGCGCGATAGCTTTTTTCATCGGCGATCACATGGTCGGAAGGGAACATCCCAATCACTGCATCGGGATGCTCGCGCAGCAGAAGAAAAGCGGCGAGGCCGATGGCGGGGGCGGTGTTGCGTCCTACCGGCTCGGCAATCGCTTGCGCTTTCGGCAACTTTGGAAGTTGCTTCAAGATTGCCCCACGAAGATCGTCGTTGGTGATGATCCAGAAGCGGTTCGAAGGAGCGAGCGGCAGCAGGCGTCCCACCGTCTGCTGGATCATGGTTTGCTTGCCGTCGAGCGCGAGCAACTGCTTGGCACGTTTCTTCCTACTCAAAGGCCAGAAGCGCGTACCTCGGCCACCGGCAAGAATCACAGGAAAGAAATTTGAGTTCTTAGCCATTTTCTTAGCATCTCATCACTACATTCGTGTTTCAGGTTCGGGCAGCGCGGCTCCTGGAACGCTCGCCCGTAGAAACTCCAGCGTCCACTGCGGTCGCACGGTAAAGTTTTCGACCGATGCAGGAACCACCACCGCGTCACCCTTGGTTAGAGTGACCGGTTCCGATCCGCCTGCTTCCACTATGCCACAGCCTTCCACCGCCACCAGGATTTGCGCGGAACATTTGCCAGAATCCCCGCGCGTGCTCAGTTTCTGCGGTTGCTTTATCTCAAACATATCCACGACGAAATAAGGGGCGGCCACCAGCGAAGCCTGCCTGTTCTCGCTGCCGCGAATTTTCGCCGGAGCCGGCCTCACCACTTTGCCGGACGCAACCTTCAACTTCACTGCGGCCAAGCCCTCCTTCAAGTGCAACTCGCGCGGCCGTCCGTAATCGTACAAACGATAAGTGGTGTCCGACTGCTGTTGCGTCTCGACGATCACCGAGCCTGGCCCTAGCGTGTGCACGGTTCCACCGGAAACGTAAATCATGTCGCCGGTGTAAATGTTGAGCCAGTTCAACAAATCCTCGGCGCACTTTTCATGGATGGCGTGTTCCAGCTGAGCGACGGTTACGCCGGGTCTCAATCCCAATGCGATTTGCGATCCGGGCTTCGCGTGCGCCACGTACCAGCACTCAGTCTTGCCCCACGGCTGACCTACGCGGCGCGCCTGCTCGTCATCGGGATGAACCTGGACCGAGAGTTTTTCGTGCGGGAAGAGAAACTTCAGAAGCAAAGGAAAGCGCCGCGCATCGCGGGCAGCATCGCCCACAATCTCCCGCTCATATTTCGCGCAGAGTTGTGCCAGCGTCTGCCCGGTAAATGGCCCATTGGCCACCTTGCAATCGTCGCCAGTGAGCCAAGCCTCGCCAATCTTTTCTTTGAATGGGTGATTGGGATAAATCGGGGACAGATCATGTGTGCCCCACGGGCGCGGATCGAATCGCGGAAGCATCAGTAATGGATACAAATTGCCCATGAAAAAATTATTCAGATTAAAAGAGGCCGTTCGAGAACGGACGGCCTTAGTCGAACTATCGGCTTACTCGACTACAGAGCGGCGAAAAACTTGCGCATGCGTTCCAGGCCGCGATCCAGCTCAGCCTTCGAGGTAGCATAAGAAACCCGAATATGTTCGCCGGTGCCGAATCCTTCTCCCGGCACTGTGGCCACGTGCGCTTCCCTGAGCAACCTTCCCGCCACGTCGGAAGCCGACTTCACATTGCCGCGTCCCAGAAATGCCGAGATGTTGGGATAGGCATAAAATGCGCCCTCCGGCAGAGTGCAAGTCACTCCCGGAATCGAGCGCAAACCTTTCACCACATGGTCGCGCAGTTGAATATATTCGCGCCGCATTTGCTCGACACACTCCTGCGGTCCTTTCAGCGCCGTCACGGCCGCTTTCTGCACAATCGATGTCGGGTTCGAAGTGGACTGGCTCTGCAACTTCGACATCGCGCTCACCACCGCCGTTGGACCAAGCGCATAACCCAGTCGCCAGCCCGTCATAGCGTACGTCTTCGAGAGCGAGCCCAGCACCACGATGCGCTCTTTATATTCGCGTAGCGATCCGACGGAAAAATTCTTGCCCGTGTAATTCAGATAAACGTAGCATTCGTCGGAGAGTACCCAGATTCCACGCTCATGTGCCAGGCGAACCACTGCGGTCAGATCCTCCGCACTCATTACCGCGCCCGAGGGATTCGAAGGCGAATTCAGAATGATGACCTTCGTTCGCGGCGTGATCGAGCTCGCAACCATTTCTGCAGTAACCCGGAAGCCCTGGGACTCGTCGGTCTCCAGCAACACATTCTGGCCGCCGGCATAGCGCACGATATCCTTGAACGAAACCCAGTAGGGCACCGGCAGAATCACTTCGTCGCCGTGATCGACGAGCACCTGGATCGCGTTGAACAGCGCATTCTTGCCGCCAGTCGAGGCAATCGCCTCTTCGCGGCGGTAATCCGAATCGAAATCGACCGCATGACGGTGCACGATGGCGTCGCGCAACTCGGGCGTGCCCGGGACCGCTGTGTATTTGGTGAAGTTGCCCTGAATGGCCGCGATGGCTGCGTCCTTGATGTGCTGCGGCGTGGCGAAATGCGGCTCACCCGCGCCGAAGTCCACAACGTCGATGCCCTGTGCGCGCAGCTTGTCAGCCTCGGCTACCACCGCCATTGTGGCGGAGGGCTCAATGCGGTTGATTCGATCGGTGAGCCGCAGTGCTTCCGTGGTTGCCGTCGTCATGATTTCCTCTTCCTTTCTTTTCTGACAGAGGCGCGGGCCGTGACTCCTTGCATCTCGTCGTGGAATTTGTACGCAGGCTCAAGCTTTTCGCGCAGCTTCTGCTCGACTACTTCCGGCACCAATCCCTTCACCGGACCGCCGACCTGTGCCACTTCGCGCACCAGTCGCGAACTGACGTAAGAGTACTTGTCCGCGGGCATCATGAAGACGGTCTCCAGCGTAGGCTCGAGTTTGCGGTTCATGAGAGCCATCTGTAATTCATATTCGTAATCGCTCACTGCTCGAATCCCACGCAGCACGCAGGTTGCGTCGATGGACTTCGCGTACTCGACCATCAGTCCGTGGAAGGCTTCAATGCGCACATTTTTCAGGTGCGCGGTGAGTGTCTTCAGCATCTCCAGACGCTCCGCCAGGCTGAACATCGGGCTCTTTTCCGAATTCCTCAGAATGCCCACCACCAGTTCTGCAAAAATCTTCGCCCCCCGCTCAATCAGGTCGAGGTGCCCGTTGGTGGGCGGATCGAACGAACCGGGATAAAGCGCGCTGACTTTGCTCAATGGTCCTCGCAGGAACCTGTGCTGAATAGAAGATTCTATGCGGGCGGGAGTGGGGATGGCAATTACGCTTTGAAGTTTTGTAGGCTTTGAACGGTTACGCTTGAAGTGTGTCATCCCGAGCAACGCGAGGGACCTTGGTCTCTGTTTACAGCGGATCTGGGCAATCGGGCTGCCACTCCTTACGCGATCTTTGGCACGAAGCGAAATGTCTGCGGCTGATCCCACTCTCGCGACAGGTCATCCCACTTAGGATTCGTAGACTCAACCAGCGCAAGCCGTTTGGCACGAGTCCAGGCCTTGATCTGCTTCTCGCGCTCAATCGCATTACGAACGTCCTCGAAACTCTCGAAGTAGACGAGCCGGGTGATATTGTACTTCGCGGCAAAACCGGGCGTCAGCTTTAGTTTGTGCTCCCGCACCCGGCGTCGAAGGCTGTTGGTCATGCCGGTGTAAAGCCTGCGCGAAGCATTGGCCATGATGTAGACGAAGTAGCGCCTCTCTTCGCTCATCCCATACTTCCAACCAACGTCGTTATGCAATCAAGCGAAGCGAGAGACCTTGGTTTTTGCTCGCAGCGGAAATCAGTGACGGCGCAAACAAACACCAAGGTCCCTCGCTCCGCTCGGGATGACAATCCCGTTAGATGCCAGCTCCCGTCCCGATTGCTACCGTTTTCCCGCCGAAACCTTACCCATCTCAGGAACGGGGTCCATTGTGCGGGGCGGCGGAGGCGGAGGGACGGGCTGCAGGCGGGCGCCGATCGACTTGACGCCTTGGGACGTATCGAATTCTTTCGGAACCTCTAGCGGCTTCGAGGGCGAATCCTTCGCCATCAATCCCAGGGCCTTGCGCACTTCCATGTCCAGCTTCGCCATAGTGTCCTTGTTGTCTTTCAGGAACTGGCGGGCGTTTTCGCGGCCCTGGCCAATGCGCTCGCCCTTGTAGCTGAACCACGACCCGGACTTTTCAAGAATGTTGTTGTTTACCGCGATATCGAGCAGGTCGCCTTCGCGAGAAATGCCTTCGCCATACAGAATGTCGAACTCGGCTTCGCGGAACGGCGCGGCCACTTTATTCTTCACCACTTTTACGCGGGTGCGCGAGCCGGTGACTACGTCTCCGTCCTTAATGGCGGCGATGCGCCGAATATCCACGCGCACCGACGAATAAAACTTCAGCGCGCGGCCACCGGTCGTCGTTTCAGGATTGCCAAACATCACGCCAATCTTCTCGCGAATCTGGTTGATGAAAATCAGGCAGGTGCGCGATTTGGAAACCGTCCCGGTCAGCTTGCGCAGCGCCTGCGACATCAGCCGCGCCTGCAGGCCCATGTGGCTGTCTCCCATTTCGCCGTCGAGTTCGGCCTTGGGCACCAGCGCCGCCACCGAATCGACCACCAGCACGTCAATGGCGTTCGAGCGCACCAGCGCTTCCGTGATTTCGAGCGCCTGTTCGCCGTAATCCGGTTGCGAAACCAGCAAGTTGTCCACGTCGACGCCTAGCCTCTTCGCGTAGGCAGGATCGAGCGCGTGCTCGGCATCCACGAACGCGGCCATGCCGCCGGTCTTCTGCGCCTCGGCAATTACCTGCAAAGTGATGGTGGTCTTGCCGGAAGATTCCGGCCCGAATACTTCCACCACACGCCCGCGCGGAAAGCCGCCCACGCCTAGCGCCGCGTCGAACGAGATTGAGCCAGTCGAGATTACCGCGATGGGGACGATCGCTTCCTTCGACCCCAACCGCATGATCGAACCTTTGCCAAACTGCTTTTCAATCTGCGAAACCGCCAACTCGATTGCCTTGCCCCGTTCATCCGCCATGGGTGTGTGGCTCCTTGAAGTAGCTGTTGGTGCGTCTGGGCGGATTATACATATGGAATGAAGCGAAGAAAAGGCGAATCTTGATAATAAACAGTGGAAATCGTTCCGAAATGGGCACGAGCGTTACTTGGCCAGCCGCTTGTATAGCTCACGATACTTCTCGTTGGAGCGGCGATAGGCGGCCATCACCTCAGGCCTCACCATGCGCAGCGACGGGACCACGTTGTGCAGGTAATGCTCCAGCGCCCGCTCCAGCAGAAAGCGCTGCGACTGCCCGTTCTCCTTGGCTACGGAGACGAGTTCTTGATAGAGTTTGGCATCGATTTCTGGAGCGATTTTGACGGTGCGCGGCATGGGTATCCTGAGTTAAATTGTAAGCGGCGCGAACTGGGCAGATCAAGATTAACCTAGAAAATCACTACAGAGCGCTGGGAGAAACTGTTTTTCGTCGCACCGCGGAAGAAATGTCTAGCCGAAAAACGGTACCTATTCGAAATGGCCGCATAATGAACTCTTTTCTCATAACCTTTAAGCCTGACACAGAAAGTCCGCGTCTGGGCTGGTCATTGAAGTCTGTTCAGGACCTAGCGCGAAAACTTGTTAGGCGGGGATCTGTCACCGACGCGTGGCGATTCCGAAATCAAAGGGACGTTAAGCCCGGTGATCGCGTTTTTCTCCTGATGCAGGGCAAGCATGGGCCCGCTCTTATAGGATACGGCACCGCAGATGAACGGAACGGCGTTGAGAACGGTCGATCTTGGAGGAACATCAATTTCGAGCGATTGGTCGATCCTGGACTGACTTCCTTGGACGTAAAAGGAATCTCTTCGCGATTCGAGGTGCGGCACGCTGGCTTCAAGTGCGAAGAAGCGGCGTCCTATTGCCTCGCGATATTGCTGCGAAGATGGAATCTTTGGTGGTCAAAGGACGCACCGCATCGAGAGGAATTAGCAGGGATGTAGGGATAAACGGGTTAACAGATGCAGAAGAAGGTGATTTGCGGCTCCGAGAACACTACACTCGCGAACGAGACCGAAGACTTGTTGTGAGCAAAATCCGAGAAACGATTGAAAAGCATGGAAAGCTAGAGTGTGAAGTTTGCAACTCCGACCTCACCCGTATTTACGGGGATTGGGGCAATAAAGCCATCGAATGTCATCACAAAATTCCATTGGCTTCTGCCACAGGGGTGCGGAAGACTTCTTTAAAAGATCTCGCTCTCATCTGTGCAAATTGTCACAGAGTCTTGCACGGGGGCGAATATGGTATTGCATCGTTGCGAACGGTTGTTAAACAAATGCGACGCTATAGAAGGTAGCTCAAAGTGATGGCGTAACACCTCTACCTCTGCAGCAAATCCACCGGCGCTGTCACATCGTGCACGCGGAAATACTTGGCCAGCGCCGGATACTTCCGCGCGACGGCCTCATACATCGCATAAGCCACATTGCGGTAGGAAACGTGGCCGGCGGGGGTGGTGCGCAGCTCGGAGATGTAGACGGCCTCGGCGAAGTCCATCTTGAACAGGGCGCGCTTGCGATAGGCCAGCGGAATCGCGTACTGCGAATTCTCTTCCGCCTCGGGCGCGTTGCGCGCGGCCAGCTTTTCTACCGCGGTTTGCGTGCGGCGCATGGCGGCATCGAAGCGGTGGCGCATGCCGGCGTCTTCTATGTCGAGCAGCATTTCATAGCCGTGCTGCGTGGTGAATCCCTGCATCACCTGGATGCAGCGGCGATGACGGTGCATGTCGCGGAAGCCACCGGTGTCCATGAGGATGTCGAAGCGGAACTGCTGCCCGGCGCGGAAGCCGCGCAGCATTTCGTCGTGCTTGCCGCGATGCCGCAGGCCAAGGTCGATGATCTCGCGCCGATATCTTTCGCCAGAAACCTGTAGCGCCTGCCGCACCTGTCGGTAGGAATAGTGGCAGTGTTCGTAGAGCAAAGTGGTTGCGATCTCGACTTCGAGCGGCTCTTCGTCGAGCAAGTCGACGATTGCCTTCGACGGCGCGACCGACTCGCTCTTCATCAGTTCGCGCGCGGCCTGCCGCAACTCGCGGCGCGTGTCCATCTCATACGGATTCGGGTCGGCATACTTCACCAGCGTGGGCGCGACCCGAACCTCGTGCAGCAATTCCTGCTCCGCCCGCGCACCCAGCTCGGGATTCACAGCCCGAATCTGCTCTACCAGTTCCCGCAGCGATTCGGCATTCACGTTGTAAGCCGCCGAAGTCGCCGCCCTCTTCAGCGACGCGCCCAGAATCCGCACTTCTTTGTGCGTGTGGGAAAGCAGGTGCGCAACCTGCGTTTCCAGAGTGCGCGCATTGACGATCTCTCCCAACGAAGTATTCGTAGCCAGCGGCAGCAGGTAGCGCGTGATGTCGAAGGCCCGCGCCTTCAGCGTGCGCTCGTACGCTTCCTGCTTCATGTCGGCAGGCTTGGGTGTGATGCTGATCAGGTGCTGTGTCATGTGCGCGGAGAGCGCCTCATACTCGGCGAAAAGACTGTCCAGCGTCTCGCGGTAGAGCTTGCGGGCTTCGTCGTCCGCGCCGAAGTCGGGTACGTAATAGCCGCTCTTTTTGAAATCCTGATAGCGGGTCGAGCGCTCTTGCCCGTCCCAGCGCTGTTCGTCGACGAGTTCGATGGCAGCCAGAAGCGACAGCCGCTCAACCGCGAGCGAGATATGCGCCAAGTCGGCAATCGAGCGGTGACCGTACTGGAAGTAGAACGTGTTGAGAAACTTCTCCGCCTTCTGCGCGCTGATCTCGCGCAACGACTCCTTCATTGACAGCGACGACCGCGAATACTTGGCCATGGCATAGGCCTGAATCTCCGGCTCAACGCCATACACAGCAAACACCTCGGTGGAGGGCGCTTGAGCTTGCGGTTCGGCAGGCGCCTCGCTCCCCACTTCTTCAGCGGCAGAATTTTCCATCCCTGATGCTCTCTGGGTTGATCGATGCCCGTGGCCGGTCAAAGCCGATTCGGAAGTGGATGAGTTCTGGTTGGAAGGTTCAGGCATGGCGATCACTTCGTGCATTACAGTTTCAGGCATGGGAGTGTATCGAATGTTAATCGGCAACGGAACAATGCGCAATGCGTTTTCAGAAACGACCCGCGGAGTACTGTGGATAACTCGGGCGACGGGTATAATCTCACGTTCCGGCAGCGAGACCGCCTCAACAAAGTTCTAAGGCAAATCTGGAGAAGCTAATGTCCCTTTCAGGACGAGTGGCGTTCGTCACCGGCGCGTCGCAGGGCATTGGACGCGCTTGCGCACTGAAACTTGCCACCGTAGGCGCGACCGTCGCGGTCGCAGCCCGCAATCAAGAGAAGCTGAATCAGCTTGTCGAAGAAATCACCGCCGCAGGCGGCAAGGCCGTGGCGTGCATTCTCGACGTCACCGACGAGGAGCAAGTTAGGGCTTCCATCAAGGGCGCCATCGCGCAGTTCGGCAAGATCGACATCCTCGTCAACAACGCCGGCATTACGCGCGACCAGCTCGTCCTGCGCATGAAGCGCGCCGATTGGGATGCCGTCCTGCAAACCAATCTCACGTCCGCGTATCTCTGCATCCAGCAGGTCAGCAGCTCCATGCTCAAACAGCGCTGGGGACGCATCATCAACATCGCCAGTGTTTTCGGCCAGATGGGCCAGGCGGGCCAGGCCAATTACTCCGCGTCGAAAGCCGGGCTGATCGGGCTGACCATGGCCATCGCACGCGAGTTGGGATCGCGCAACATTACTTGCAACGCCGTGGCCCCCGGCTTCATCGAAACTCCCATGACGGATGTGCTCGGCGAAGAATTCAAACAGAACGCCGCCAAACAGATTCCGCTCGGCCGCGTAGGCTCGCCCGCCGATGTCGCGAGTGCCGTCGCGTTTCTTGCGTCCGACGAAGCTTCCTACATTACCGGCCACGTGTTGAACGTGAACGGCGGTATGCTGATGGGCTAGTCAGGCTTTACCGCCGAGTACGCCGAGAGCGCAGAGGAAAATGAAGACTGATTCAGCCAAGGCGCTCAAGCCTGTAATTCTCTCGGCGTTCTCTGCGTCCTCGGCGGTGAAAGGCCTTTCAGTATTTCAAGCCGAATCACCCACGCAGATCGCGCAAGCACGCGAATTGTTTCTCGAGTACGCGCAGTCCCTCGGGTTCAGCCTCTGCTTTCAGAATTTCGACAAAGAACTCGCAGGACTTCCCGGCGACTACGCTCCGCCGGAAGGCCGCCTGCTACTGGCAGAATGCGAAGGCGAACTCGCCGGCTGCGTCGCCTTACACAAGCTCGAACCGGGTATCTGCGAAATGAAGCGGATCTACCTGCGTCGCCAGTTTCGTGGCAAGGGCCTGGGACGAACTCTGGCCGAGCGAATCATCGCAGAGACCCGCCAGATCGGCTATCGCAACATGCGTCTTGACACAGTCGAGCCCGTGATGAAAGATGCGGTTGCAATGTATCGCAAGCTCGGATTCAAGGATATCGCTCCCTACCGCGCGAACCCGATCGCGGGCGCGATGTACATGGAATTGGAATTGTGAATGCGCTGTTCGAAAGGCTGAAACCATGAAGAAAATCTACCTGCTGCTATTTGTCGCCCTCTTTGCGTCGAACTCTTTCGCTGCCGACGGCAAATCCGTCTCCTACAAAAGCGGCGATGACACCGTGCAAGCCGTACTCTACACGCCTGCCGGCAAAGGACCATTTCCCGCACTCATCGTCATTCACGAGTGGTGGGGCCTGAACGACTGGGTCAAAGATCAAGCTTCCAAGTTGGCCGACCAAGGCTACGAGGCGCTCGCGATTGATTTATATCGCGGCAAGGTTGCCACCACGCCTGACATGGCGCACGAACTAATGCGCGGAGTTCCAGATGACCGCGCCAAGCGCGACCTGCACTCGGCGTTTGATTTTCTGCAGTCGCAGCCCAACGTCAAGAAAAACCGCATAGGCGCGATCGGTTGGTGCATGGGCGGAGGCTATTCGCTCGAGCTCGCGCTGGACGAGCCAACGCTCGCGGCCGACGTAATCAACTACGGCCATCTTGCCACCGAACCCGACTCCATCAAGAAAATCAATGCGCCCGTCCTCGGATTGTTCGGAGGCCAGGATCAGGGCATTACGCCCGATGACGTCCACAAATTCGAGGCCGCCATGAAACAGCAAGGGAAGAAAATCGACATCAAGATTTATGACGATGCCGGCCATGCCTTCGAAAATCCCAACAATAAAGCCGGCTATCGCGCCGCCGATGCCGAGGACGCATGGAAGCGCACCGTCAGTTTCCTTGCGGAAAACTTGAAAAAATAGCTACGGATCGCCGCTACGGCTCCGCAGCGCACTCCAATTTCTAACTTTTGTTGCTTGTACGGTGTCTAAGCATAAAGACGTTCGGCCTTGTCAAGCCCTAATTCACAATGGGTTTTGACCTGGCACTAATTTCCACTTGCCAGAAGATGCCGATCTGGTTAATATGTCGCATCCCGCAATGCTTCCGACCATCAACATCGGCGAGACCATTAGAAACTTCCGGCTGCAAAGGGGCATGTCTCAGGGAGACATTGAGAAGCGCACCGGGCTGCTGCGCTGCTACCTGTCGCGCGTGGAGAACGGCCACACCATCCCTTCGCTCGACACGCTCTCGAAAATTGCCGGCGCCATGGAGATCGCTCTCTCGCAGTTTTTCTCGGAATCCGGCCACAGCAACGGCTCCAAGGGACTGCCGCAACTTTCCGATGACGAAGTCCGCTTCTTGAGCCAGGTCCGCCGCTACGCCACCAACCTCAACGAAAGCGACCGCAAGCTGGTGCTCGCCATGGTGAAGAAGATGGCGTCGAATTCGAAGTAAAGCTGTCAGCTCTCAGCTTTCAGCCATCAGCGCAATCAATAAGGCAGCTTCGTAGGATCTCCCATTCCGCACCGTCAATGCCGCAGGGATTCCGTTTTCTTGCTGAACGCTGATAGCTGATAGCAGGTACTTCAGTACCATGCCCTCCGGTGACCACCGGGTACCTCGCCGCCAACGCTCCTTCTCACTACACTGTTGACTTGGAGACTCTCCGTGACCACCGATGAAGAGTTAAACGTACTCGAGACTCAACTGCGCCGGCTGAAGATCGAGTACGAGGTTTATTTCAGCAATCCCACCAAGCGGCCGCCCACCGACATTGAATGGAAGGTGCTCTCGCTGCTGCGCAAGTTTTCCGACGGCGGACGCATGAGCTTTTCCCAGCGCTACCGCTACAACGAAATGGCGCAGCGCTATGCCGTCTATAGCGACCTGTGGCGCAAGAAGTCCCGCATTCGCGAAGAAGGCTACCGCCGTCCGCAGGATGCACTTCTTTCTGTGCAAGGAGTGCGCCCCGAAGAGGAGCATAAGCCCGCGCATCCGGTCTACGGCTTGAGCCATGCCGCCGCAGCATCTGCAGCATCCGCCGTAGCCACTTCACAGCCCTTCACGCTGCATAACGTAGACCAGACCGAGCGCGAACAGGTCGAGCGCCTCTACAACACCCTAGTGGCGGCCAAGAAAAAGGCGGGAGAGAGCGTCTCCGGCAACCTGGACTCCTTCTCCACCTTCGTGGAGAAGAAGACCGCAGAGATCCGCAAGAAGTTTCACTGCCAGGACGTCGAATTCTCCGTCGAACTCACTGAAGGGCACGTCAAGCTGAAGGCCAAGGCGAAAGCGTAACGGCGTCTGTAGATTTACCAGTGAATCCATCGAAAAGGACTCCAGCCTCGTTCCTGCGAGTACACCATCCCGCTGTGAATTCTTGCGATGTCATCGTATGAATAACCTTGTGGAAGGTCAAAGTTCGGTAAGAGGGTAATGTAAGTTATTGACTCTTAATGGTTTCAAAGGTTTACGAAGTCGCCTGAACCGCTGGAACCGACGTAATCGCCCCCGCTGGTACAAAACAGGACAAAAATTCAGGCCGTTGCTTGGGATACACTTCCCTCGTAAGCAGACGACATGGCGACGAGCAAAGAACGACTAGACGGAATTGACCGTAGATTGGTTGGCATCGACGGTCGGCTTGATAGGATAGATACCGCTCTCGGACTTAAACCACCGCCACCGCCACGGCGAGCTGGAGCGCGGGCGATAGATTGGCTGAGAGCTAACACATGGATTTCGATCCCGCTGGGAATTGTTGTCCCGGTTGCGTTAGCTTTCTTCGTGTACTGGCTGAATAACCACGCCGCGTGGTGGAACCACGATGTTGATGCAAGGGTGAAGACCGTACTAAATGAGCCAAACGGGGTTCAACAGACACTCAATGAGATCCAGAAAACCGCGTCACCGAGACCAAGTCCAAACTCGACACATTAGAGCCGTTCATTCAGGATATCGTTCGGCATCAATTTGACAATGCCGCAAGCTTGGCTCCGGAAAACCTTGGGCAGCGACTCCCGGCGATGCGTCATCTCGTGGCAGTAGCCCAAAATCAGCAGATCACCGTTGATCCAAAAATCGTGGGGCGATTGGCCGATAACCTCAATTCGGTAAAAAGCGACGTGCCAGAATTTTGGCCGGCGGTGGGCGAGTTAATCAGTTATCGGTCTTTCAATTTCAATCAGTCGATACTGGGTTTGTTGGCAAAACCACTACCGGACTGCCTGGACCTTGATCCCGGCCCGATGATAATTACGGCTGTTCAGAGTCCGACTCAAATGACTGTCTCCAAACCTGTCTACAGGGACTGCCGATTGACGTTGGACTCCCCTGAAGATGATGAGCGCTTGAACAAGTTGATAAAGGAAAAATATCCTCTCATTGTTTTCAACCACTGTTTAATCGTATATCGCGGCGGCCAGATCAATCTGTTCCTAAAATGGACGGGACAGCATATGAGGATGGGGATATTCCCAAAGCCGAATTCCGAAGCGACAACGGTTGTTGACACGACGTACAACGGCGACGCCTTAACCTTCGACCAATGTCTTTTTGACTTTCGTTTGCAAGGAACACCTTCCGAGAGCGGCCAGAAAGTCGCACAAGGTTTGCTAGCGCAAAACAAAGCCATAATCGCCATACCTCTAGGCCCACGCTCTTGACAGGCACAATCAGCATCCCAGATGGATTTCTACGAAATGAGTTGTAGCGTTACTTCCTGATAGAATCTCCAGTCGCTCCGCACTCATCTTCATAGCCGAGGCCGATCATGACCCGCAGCACTTCCCGCATCCAGCGCGCCATCCTCAGCGTCACCGACAAAACCGGTCTGGTCGAGTTCGCCCGCAAGCTTTCCGCCCTCGGCGTCGAACTCATCTCCACCGGAGGCACGGCCAAGCTGCTGCGCGACTCCGGCGTCGCGGTCAAAGACATCTCCGAACTCACCGGCTTTCCGGAGATGCTCGATGGCCGCGTCAAGACGCTGCATCCCAAGGTGCATGGCGGCATCCTGCATCGACGCGAAAATCCCGCGCACACCGCCGCCGTCGCCGCGCAAGGCATCGAGCCGATCGACATGGTCGTGGTAAATCTCTACGCCTTCGAGAAAACGGCGGCCAAGCCGGGCGTGGCCTTCGAGGAGTTAATCGAGAACATCGATATCGGCGGACCTTCCATGATTCGCTCCGCCGCCAAGAATTTCCACGATGTCGCCGTGGTCACCTCGCCGGCGGACTACCCGGCCATCGCAGAGGAACTTGGGCGCTCTCAAGGCGAACTTTCGCTAGAAACGAAATGGAAACTCGCACAGAAAGCCTTCGCGACTACCGCTGCCTACGATTCCGCCATCGCGTCAACGCTCGAAGGCATTCCGGACGCCAACAATTTTGCGCCGCCGGCAACTGCGGAGCTGCGCTCCGCAGGACAGCCGAGGGCGGCTGTCCCCACAAAGGGCGAAGTATTCCCGCAAACTCTGCGCCTGTCATTCCAGAAAACGCTCGACCTGCGCTACGGCGAAAATCCGCACCAGAAGGCCGCCATGTACTCCGACGGCTCCGGCGTGGGCGTGGCCAATGCCCGTCAGCTTCAGGGCAAAGAACTTTCCTACAATAACATCGTCGACCTGCAAGCCGCGTGGGATCTCTCCCAAGAATTCGATGAACCCGTCTGCGCCATCATTAAGCACACCAATCCCAGCGGCACGGCCACTGGCAAAACCCTCGCCGAAGCCTACAAGCGAGCGCTGGAATGCGATCCCGTCTCTGCTTTCGGTGGCGTGATTGGCGTGAACCGTCCTATCGACGGCGAAGCCGCCGAAGAGATGCACAAGCTCTTCCTCGAAGTGATTGCAGCTCCCGCCTTTGATGAAGCCGCGAAGGCCCGCTTTGCCACCAAGAAAAATCTCCGTCTGGTTGAAGTTACGGCCGCGCCGCAGAAATGGACGCTCAAAAACATCTCCGGCGGAATCCTCCTGCAGGACAACGATTCGCGCCCCCTGCAGGATGTCGACCTCAAAGTTGTTACCCAGCGCGCCCCCACTCCCGAAGAGACCCGTGCGCTTCTGTTTGCCTGGAAGGTCTGTAAGCACGTCAAGTCGAACGCCATCGTCTACGCGCGCGACGGACAGACCGTTGGCGTCGGCGCCGGCCAGATGAGCCGCGTCGACTCGGCCAAAATCGGCGCCATGAAAGCACAACTGCCCCTCAAGGGAACCGTCGCCGCTTCCGACGCGTTCTTTCCGTTTCCCGACGGCGTAGAAGAAATCGCAAAGGCGGGTGCGACGGCAATCATCCAGCCCGGTGGCTCGCAGCGCGATCCGGAAGTGATCGCGGCCTCCGACCGCCTGGGCCTCGCCATGCTGTTCACTGGGGTACGCCACTTTCGCCACTGAAGCCTTTGGTAGTGGGTCGATTTGAAAACCGCATTCCCTCAGCGGCTAAAGCCGCGATTGATTTTGCGCACCTTACGGCGCGGCTGAAGCCGCGCCCTTTCAAGACAAATTCAAACTGACCCACTACCAGGCCTTTACCAAACTTGACAATCGGCACTTCAAGTCCCCTCGGTCCCTGTACTTCCGCTTTGTCGCCGCCAACCCGGCCTGCACAGTTTTTCCCAATCGGGCGCGGAACAGGTTAGAATTAGAGCACCCCAGCCCCGGCGGTTTTGCATCCAATGGCTATGTATTCGGGAAGTGCGCTCAGCTCTAACAGTTTTCTCGCAACCAATTCCAGCGTGGTCAGGTCGAGCATGAATAGAATTTTTCGCCTAGCATTAGCGTTCTCGTTGCTTGCCGCGGCAGCGACCGCGCAAACCAGTTCATCTGCTCCCGCTGAATCTAAGCCGGCGGACTCCAAGCCCGCTCAGGCCTCGCCGCGTAAAGTGGACCATGCCGCCGCCTATTACCATTACACGCTGGCGCACTTGTACGAAGAGCAGGTTACGGCCTACGGCCGCAGCGAACTGGCCAATAAGGCCATGGAAGAATACCGGCTCGCCATCGATGCCGACCCCTCTTCCGAATTTCTAACTTCCGGCCTTGCCGAGCTCTACGTGAAGACTGGACGCATTCGCGATGCCGTGCTCCAGGCGCAGGACATCATCAAGCGCGATCCCAACAATCTTGAAGCTCATAAGCTGCTCGGCCGGATTTATCTGCGGTCTCTCGGCGATATGCCCGGCAACGGCAATGGCTCCGAGAACGTGCTCAAGCTGGCCATCGAGCAGTACGAAGAGATCGTCAAGATCGAGCCCGGCAATGTGGACGACCACCTTCTGCTCGGCCGCCTCTATCGACTGAATAATGATTTGCAGAAGGCGGAAAATGAACTCAAGATCGCGGTGAAGCTCGATCCCGATTCGGAAGAGGCCGTTACTACTCTCGCGCTGCTCTACACCGACGAAGGCGACACGGCTCACGCTCTGCAAGTGCTTAGCGCGGTGCCCGATACGGGACGCTCCGCCAAGTTGTATGCCGCGCTGGGCGCCACTTACGAACAGCGCAAGGACTACAAGAGCGCGATTGACGCTTACAAACATGCCATCCGGCTGGATCGCGATAATCTCGATGCCATTCGTGGCCTGGCTGAAAATCTTTTGAACGATGGCCAGATCGATGCAGCGCTTGATCAATACAAAGTCATCGCCGATGCAAATCCAGAGGATGCTCAGACCTATCTCCGCATCTCGGAAATCTATCGCCGGCAGGGAAAATATGATCAGGCGCTCGACAGTCTGAAAAAAGCCGAAGCCATGGTCCCCGATGCGCTGGAAGTTCCTTACAACATCGCTGTGGTTTATGAGGCCCAGGGACGCTACGACGAAGCCGTCAAACTCCTGCAGGATCTGCTGAAGAAAACCGAGAAGGCGGACAGCAGCTACTCGCAAGCAGACCGTAATAATCGCGGTATATTCATCGAGCGCCTGGGAATGGTTTACCGCGACCAGGAAAATTATCCCGCCGCAGTCGAAGCCTTCCGCAGGATGATTCCGCTCGGCGATGACAATGCAAGAACCGGTTATCAGGACGTCATCGATACTTACCGCGAAGCCAAGCAGTGGCCGCAAGCCACAGCCGCCGCCAAAGAAGCCGTGCAAAAGCTGCCCGATGATCGCGAGCTTCGCATGGTACTCGACGCACAACTCGCCGATACCGGCGACCCCGACAAGCCCCTCGCGGACGTACGCTCGTTGCTGAAAGGCAAGCCCGAAGATCGCGAAGTCTACGTCCGGCTGGCCATCATGTATACGCGCCTCAAGCGCTGGAGCGATGCGGAGGAATCTCTCAACAAAGCCGAATTGCTTTCCACCAAGGCCGAGGACAAAGAAAACATTTATTTCCTGCGCGGGTCCACCTATGAGCGCGAGAAGAAATACGACCTGGCTGAAGCGGAATTCAGGAAAGTGCTCGCCGCCAATCCGCAGAGTGCCGTAACTCTGAATTACCTGGGATACATGAATGCCGATCGCGGGGTGCAACTCGAAGAGTCCCTTAGCCAGATCAAGCTGGCGGTGAGCCTCGATCCCACCAACGGCGCTTATCTGGATTCTTTGGGATGGGCCTACTTCAAACTCGGGAAGTACGATCTCGCCGAAGAGAGTCTCAACAAGGCGTCCCTGCGGATGAGTTCGGACCCAACCGTGCAGGATCATCTTGGCGATCTCTTCCAGAAGACGGGCCGCCTGAAGCTGGCCGCCGCTCACTGGGAGCGCGCCGTCGAAGAATGGAGCAAGACTGTCCCTGCCGAAATTGACAGCGATCTGCTGGTGGCCACGCAAAAGAAACTCGACGCCGCCAAAGTTCGCTTGGCGAAGGAAGAATCGCAGAACCAGTAATTAGTTGCGAGTACGAGTACTGAGCGTTACCCGGTACTCGCAACTCGGTACTAACCACTGCGTACTCGTACCTGTTAAACTCTCCTCATGCTGGCCGGCTACGCGGTGCAGGTGGAGCATTCCCGCGGACGCCGCTTCCCTGAACCGCCTCATCCCTACCGCAACGACTACCAGCGGGACCGTGATCGCGTCATCCATGCCCGCGCCTTTCGCCGTCTGGAAGCGAAGACGCAGGTTTTCACGCGGCGCTATTCCGACCACTTCCGCAACCGGCTCACCCACACGATTGAAGTGGCGCAGATCACGCGTACCGTCGCGGGAGCGCTCGGCCTCAACGTCGACCTTGCCGAAGCGCTTGCGCTGGTGCACGATCTCGGCCATCCTCCATTCGGCCATTCCGGCGAAAAAGCGCTCGACGCCGCCATGCGCGAACATGGCCTGTTCTTCGATCACAACCTGCATGCCCTCCGCATCGTGGAAGACTTCGAGCAACGCTACGCCGCCTTTCGCGGCCTGAACCTCACTTTCGAAGTCCGCGAGGGCATCATTAAACACTCGCGCGATTATGATCCGGCGAAATATCCCGAACTGGCGGAATATCTGCTCGACCAGCGACCTCCGCTCGAAGCCCAACTTGTCGACTTCACCGACGAAATTGGCTACAACACTGCCGACCTCGATGATGGCTATGAAGCGCATCTGCTGACGCTCGATCAAATCCGCGCCGGCGTGCCCGTCTTTGAAGGTTTTTTCCGCGAGGTCGCCCAGATTTATCCCGATGCCCCCGACAAGCTGCAATTCAACGAGGCTTTAAAACGAGTATTCAACCGCATGGCTGGCGATCTCATCACCAACACGCAAGCGCGGCTGAAGCAAGCGGGGATCGAAACTCTGGCCGATGTGCGCGCGCACAAAGATCGGCTGGCCGCGTTCAACCCCGAAGTGGAAGCCGAGCGCAAGCAGATCAAAGACTTCCTCTACGAAAATCTCTACTACAGCCCGTCGCTGGCAGGAGAGAAAGACGACGCCGAACGCATCGTGACCGAACTGTTCGCCTTCTGGATGAGCAACCCTTCAGCCCTGCCGCACTACTATCAGGAAAAAGCAGAACAGGAATCCCTGCCACGCGTCGTCTGCGACTACATCGCCGGCATGACCGATCATTTCATCATCGAACAGTATGAAAAACACTGCGGCGAGGCGTAGCAGCGCCACGATCTTCGAGTTCGCGAAATTTGTTGCTTTCTTCCGTTGTTGGCGGCAAACTCGGGAATCTGGCGCTCTTTTTTCATTTTGGGTAGGAGGTCTGCATGAATGTGTTGGCTTGTAGGGGCTCTCATCGCCTGCTCACGGCAGTCATGACGTTAGTCTCTTTTTGCGGCGGGCTGACTGCTGCGCAAATGGCCCCCGCCCCGCCTCCTCCGGCCCAAGCGACGAAAGAAGATCCAGAACGCCGGCACGCTCTCGAACTTTTTGACTCGGGCAAGTATGTCGACGCTATGCCCCTGCTTGAAAAGCTAACTGCCGATCACCCCGAAGACTCAGTGATCAAAGAACGTTGGGCGTTTTCGATGATGGCTTACGCGACCACACTGGCTGACACCGATCTGCGGAAGAAAGCTAGGATCCGAGCCCGTGCCGTCGCGATCCAAGCCAAGCAGCAGGGGAATAACAGCGCGATGGTGCAATTGCTCCTACAAATCCCCGAAGACGGCTCAGAACCCGCACTTTCCAATAACAAGGAAGTAGACGCCGTCATGAAAGCGGGGGAGGCCGACTTTTCTCGCGGCGACCTCGATAAGGCCCGCGAGGGCTATCTTCGTGCCCTAGTTCTCGATCCCGGCAACTATCAAGCCGCGCTCTTTATTGGCGATACCTATTTCAAGCAGCACGTGAACGGCAGCGCCGGCGAGTGGTTTGCTCGTGCCACCCAAATCGACCCGAACCGCGAGGCCGCCTATCGCTATTGGGGCGACGCGCTTTGGGAGATGGGCAAGAGTACCGAAGCACGCGACAAGTACATCAATGCAATCGTCGCCGAACCCTACAACAGCAGCTCCTGGGGCGGACTCACGCAATGGGCACAGCGGACGAAGATCACTCTGAACTGGCTTCGTCTGCAGGATAAGGCCAAAATCGTCGCCACACAAAAGGGACCGCGGGTCACTCTGGATCCATCACTCCATACCGAGGATCCCATGTTCAAGCCATGGCTGGCATACAGCGGACGGCGCCTGCAATGGCAGCAGGAGAAATTTAAACAGCAGTTCCCGAATGAGACGCAGTATCGCCATACACTGGCCGAGGAATCAGATGCCCTACATCTGATGGTTCTGGCGCTATCGCAGCCTGGAGTTTCGAACGTTGATCCCTCACTCGCTTCTCTTCTCAAGATCGATCAGGCTGGCTTCATCGAGCCGTTCACGCTTCTGAACCATGCCGACAAGGAAATCGCTCAGGACTATTCCGCTTACCGCTCCGCTCATCGCGATACGATCTATCGCTACTTCGATGAGATTGTTGTACCGAAGGCCCCCTCGCAATAATGCGGAGGGATCGTCAGCAATGGAGCCGTTTATTTTCCCCCCGCCACCGCCGCCACCACATCAAACAGAATCCTCGGCCCCCGCCGCACTTCCTCCACACGAATCCGTTCATCGTTCCCGTGTTCCGTATTGCCTTCTTCATCGGTTGCTGTATATGGATTGAAGCCATAAGCATTGATCCCCAGCGGGCGGTATCGCTGATTCTCCGTATATCCGCTGGTAATGTGCGGCACCACCGGAGTGCCGGGAAAATACTTTGCCGAGACTGTACGAATGGCCTCGTACAACGCCGTATTCGTAGGCGAGTAATTAGCCTCGCGGAATTCCGCATTCAGTGGTTCGACTGTGACATTGGGATCGTCCACAACGAGCCGGATCTGATCCAGCAGCGCCTTAGGATTTCCCCCCGGCAGAATACGCACATCCAGATTCGCCCAAGCCTCGGGCGGAATCACATTGGTCTGTTCCGAGCCGCCCATCATGGTAAGCGAGATAGTATCGCGCAGCAAAAAGTTCAGCGACTCGTCCTTCTCCACATCCTGCTGGAACTTCTTGTCTTCGATGGCTTTGCGGATGTTGCGATACTCCCGCGCCTGTTCCGGCGGTTCGTAGGGCGCCATCTCGCGCAGAAATTCATCGACCACCGGCAAAACCTTCAGCGGCGTGCGGTAGGCAAGAATACGGTCCAGCGCATGCACCAGACGGTTCGGCGCAGAATCCGGAATCGGCCGCGACGCGTGTCCCGGCCTTCCATGCGCTACCACGTGCAACCAGAACGTAGTCTTCTCGCCCACGTCCACGCCGACGTGCTTCACCTTGCCGTTGTCGAGTAGATTTTCTCCACCTTCGTTGATCAGAAACTCCGCGTTCTCCAGCAAATCCCGCTGGTGGGCGATGAACCAGTCGGTGCCGGTACCATCAGCTTCTTCATCGGCCACCGCAAGAAAGATCACATCCCGATCGAGCTCAATCTTCTCCCGTTTCAGCATGATCATCACCACCAGCTGTGCCAGCCCTTCGTCTTTCATGTCCTGCGCGCCGCGTCCCCACAGCCAGCCGTCTTTGATCTCGCCGCTAAACGGTGGAACTTTCCAATGCGACGCGTCGCTGGTCACCACATCCATGTGGTTCAGCAGGATGATTGGCTTCTTCGCTTCTGCGGTCGTATGCGGCAATCGTGCCCAGAGATCGCCGCGTCCCGGAGTGTATTCGAATACGCGATTCTCAATGCCTTCCTGATCGAGAATCTTCTTGTAAAAAGAAACGGCGTGCATCTCATGGCCGGGCGGATTCGTGGTATCGATGCGCAGGTACTCCTGCATCCACGTCAGCGCGAGATCGGAGTAGTGCTGCAAATGGTCGGCGGGAATGTGGGACGAAGCCACCGCGGCCACCGGCTCTTCCGCCATAGCGCCCGTTCCCGCCCCGCCGGGAAACCCCGTGACTAACCCCAACATCAAGATTAGATTAAATATTCTTGCCCGCCGCCAGACCGCCAACCTCGCATTTCCAGCAATCAATAATCCCAAGATTCGTCTCCCCGAAGCGTTTCCGCTCCACGCAGTTTTTATATCAGGTTTGCCAAAATTACCGTGCGCAAACCCCTGCAGACTACCCAGCGCCAAAACCGGGGGGGTACAATGTCTTTAGCATCAAGGATTTAGCGCTTCAACCCGAAAGCTCGTTTTGGCATCAGACCTGTAGTAGAAACGGTAGGCGCCGGAATGCTTTTGGTGCCTAAGCTTTTGAGCTTTTCAGGTGTGCGTTGCGTCGGCGCACTCCGGTGGTTTTAGGGGACGCAATCAGAAATCACGCTACACGCCCGTTTTGGCGTGCTGGAGTGGAGCCCCCAAACGCTCCCCCAAATTGGAGGAAGTTTCAATGAACATTCGTATGCTCGCTACTTTGCCTCTGGCCGCAGTGCTTGCTTTTCCGGCCTTCGCGCAAACTTCGTCTTCATCTACCCAAGATCAGTCCAATCCGCCGGCGGCATCGCAAACCACCCAGTCCACCGACAATATGAACGGTACCGGCAAGCAGCCTCTGCAGGCGCCGGCTCGTGAAGGTTTCTGGGGCCGGGTGAATCCGTTTGCCCGCAAGAGCTATGTGAAGCGCCAAACCGATCCCATCCGTGACCGCGTGAACGAGCTTGACGACCTGACCGCGGCCAACGGCAGGGCGATTAAAGACACCGATGCGCGCGCTCAGGCTGGCATCAAGCTGGCTTCCGACAAGGCCAATGAGGCCGATCAGCACGCGATCGATGCCGGCAACAAGGCCACCATGGCCCAGCAGAGCGCGCAACAGGCGACCACGCGCATCCAGACGGTGGAAACCGTGGTGGGCAACATTGACCAGTACAAGGCCTCAAACCAGACTGAAATCCGCTTCAAGCCCGGTCAGACCGTGCTCAGCAAGAACGCCAAAGATGCTCTGGACGAAATGGCGAATGGAGTGAAGGGCCAGCGCGGCTACATTATCGAAGTGCAGGGCTTCTCTTCCGGCAAGGGACAAACCGCGATTACGAACTCGCAAAAGATGGCTGAATCGGTAGTGCGTTACATGGTGCTCAATAACGAGGTTCCGGTCTACCGGATTTACCTCGTCGGCATGGGCAACGCCCCGGTAGCCAGCACGGACGAGAACGGGAAGACGAAGCACATCAGCGGCGGGCGCGTGGAAATCAGCCTGCTGAAGAATGATCTGGAGCAGCTCTCCAGCAATTCTCCGGCTCCAACCACCACTCCTGACCAGCAACAGCAGCCGAAGTAATTTGGGATTATTACTCGGGACTATGAACTCCTCGCTCAAGTCCCTCCCCCCAACGAAAGGCCCTTCGCGCGAGCGAGGGGCCTTCGTGTATCGGCATCCGATTGCAGATTCGCAAGCTACTCGAAAGATCACGGGTATCCTGGCGTACTCGTCAAGCACGATAACCTCCGGGATTGATTCCCAGCTGGTTGAGCTTGGACTGAAGCGTGGTGCGTTTCAAGCCGAGGCGCGCAGCTGCGCCGTTAGGCCCGCCGAGCTGACCCTTTCATTCGCGAAGTGCACGCAGAATTTGCTCGCGTTCTTTGTCGTGGAGCGTCACACTCTCTTCCGGCTCGGGCTCGGCGTGCAGTTCGCTGAGCGGCACCTGCAAGACCGGTCCGGGAGTGAGAATTACCGAGCGCTCCACAAAGTTTTCCAGCTCGCGGATATTGCCTGGCCACGCCCACTGCACCAGAGTCTCCATGGTTTTTGCGGGAATGCTGAGGATGGACTTGTTCATCCGGCTGGCATACTTCCGGACAAAGTGCTCGATCAGCAGTGGAATGTCCTCCCGCCGCTCGCGCAGCGGTGGTGACCGAAGCGGGAAGACATTCAGGCGGTAATACAGGTCGCTGCGAAATTCCCGCCGATTTACACTATTTAGCAAGTCCCGATTGGTGGCGGCTACCAGGCGGAAGTCGACTTTCAACGTCTGTGTGCCGCCCAGCCGTTCGAACTCCTGATCCTGCAGCACCCGCAATAATTTGGGCTGCAAGTCCAGGGGAATCTCACCGATTTCATCCAGAAAAAGCGTGCCCCGGTCGGCGAGCTCCAGGCGGCCGAGTTTCCTGGCAACCGCGCCGGTGAAAGCTCCTTTTTCGTGGCCAAACAACTCGCTCTCCAGCAAGCCGGAGGGGATGGCGGCACAGTTTACCTTGACGAAGCTATTGTCCTTACGCTTGCTCATTCGGTGGATGGCGCGCGCTACTAATTCTTTACCGGTACCGGTTTCGCCCAGCAGCAGCACCGTGGCGTCGCTGGGAGCGACCTTGGCCACCTTTCCCATGACCTCTTGCAAGGGTCGGCTGCGCCCAATGATTTCCCCGAACCCTAATTCCGTGTCGATAGTTTGTTCCAGGTAAAGCTTTTCTTCCGTCAGCCTTTCCTTGGCCAGCCGAAGTTCCTCGGTAACCACCTGCAGTTGGGCGACATTCTGGCGTAAGGCTTCCTCAGCCAGCCGGCGAGAGTGCTCTACTTCACCTTCTCGGTGACGTCTCGCTGGATGCCCCAGGTGCGCACCAGCATCCCATTCTCCACGATGCCGATCATGCTGTTGAGGAAAACCTTGGGATTGCCGTGAATGTCGACTTCGTGAGACTCCCGATCCAACACACGAAAACCGGAGCGGATGTACTGCCGGGTCAACTCGATGTTGTGCGGGTCTTCCGGCGGCAGCATTTCCGTGAGACGCTTACCCACGAATTCCTGAACTGAACTGAGACCGTACATCTCGACGATGGCCTCGTTGCACTCCGCCAGGTAGGAGTCGTAGAGGATGTGATGAATCAGTTCGTCTTCCGGAAGGTCGATGGGAACGGGCGCGTCCAAATCCTCCCGGAAGATGCCCTCTGAACTCTGAGAGATAAACAGGCGGTAATTCTCTTCGCTGCGGCGAAGCGCTTCCTCAGCCCGCCTGCGCTGTGTAATGTCGTTTCCAAACGAGATCGTGGCAACGGCCCTGCCGTTCACCTTTACCGGATTGTTCCGCCACGCGATGTAGCGCTCCTCACCCGTCTTGGTGAGAATCGGGTTCTCAAAAGTCTGGCTAGCCGTCCCAGCCACCAGCCTGTCAAACTCTTCCCAAACATGAGGAAATCGATCCCTGGACACCAGAATCGACCAATTCTTGCCCTTTAGCTCCGCGAATGTGTAGCCGGTGATTTCTTCTGCCGCCTGATTAAACAGAGTGACATTTCCGCCCATGTCCAGACTGAGGATGATCACGTTGGCGGTACGAATCAGGTTCTCAGAAAACTCCTTGGCATCTCGCAGGGTTTCCTCGGCCCGCTTGCGCTCCGTGATGTCCCGCAAGATACAGGCGATTCGATCCACGCCAGTGGGACCTTCGATAGGGAAGTACGATATGAGTAAGTCTCTCTCGCCCAGCTTGGGATAGGTGTACTTCATCTCATATTCGACGGCTTTGCCCTGAAAACACTCATCCAGCTTCGGCTTGACCACCGACTGGAAAGCCTCGTCGTATACCACTTCGTCGACGCGGCGCCCTAGGACCTGTTCTTTCACCATGCCCCGATGGTTCAGGAAAGAACGATTGGCGATCACGTAGCGGTAGTCCCGGTCCACCGCCACGATCATCTCCTCCAAGCCTTCGACGACTCTCTCGTACTCCCTCAGCCTTTCCTCCACCCGCCGGCGTTCGGAGATGTCCTGAAGCATGGCCTCGCTGGCCTCGCGCAACAGTTTCTCCGCGCGCTTTTGTTCGGTGACGTCGTGAGCCATGCCGCGCACAATCGGCGAGGCTACGCCTTCGGTCCGCAGTGTGTTGTGATATTCCCAGATTCGGCGCTCGCCCGACCGTGTCAACACGGTCATCAAGCCGCGGGATTCTCCGACCCTTGCGATCTGGTTCAGGTACGCGTCAAACTGAGGGCGAAATTCGGGAGCGATAATCTCCCGCATGGGAATCTGCAGGAGTTCTTCCACGCTATAGCCCAAGACCCGGGCTGGGGCCGGATTCATCGACAGAAGCCGGCCCTCAAGGTCGTGGACGCACAGCAAGTCCTGGCTGTGCTCGACCAGATCTTGATACCAGTCTTCGTTTTCGTGGAGAGCCCGCCGGATGGGGTCCGAATCGGCGGCCCTTTCAGGAACACGACTTTTCTCTGGCCCAGGGTGCAAATCCATGGCTACTCCCTAAGCGGGCTGGGTAATAGTAGCGATCGTGTGGATTCTATCCGTTTTAGTTTCGGCCAGAACGATAGAAGGCACGCCAAGCGCCCCGCAGCGCGACCCAGTTCCGATTTCGGCGAAGTGTAACAGAAGTCTCGTTTGTGCGCTAGCATACAAGCAACGTTTCGCGGTAGACATCCCTCGCTGGGTGCGGACCGCTTCTCTGCTTTAGTCCGTCTTCACCGGGTTGACTCGGCTCTCGGCGGAGCGTCCATCCCGTGATATTCTCCTTCGAAGCCGATTCTCGTACGGAAGAATGGAAAGAGCTACATGGCTCCATTGGGGCGGTCGCCGAAACAATTCTCACTCGTGCTGATCAAGCCGTCGCACTATGACGACGATGGCTACGTCATCCAGTGGTTCCGCTCTGCCATTCCTTCGAACACATTGGCCGTCCTCAATGGTCTGGCGCTGGATTGCAAAGATCGCCGCGTGCTGGGCGATGACGTCGAGATCGTGGTCAGCGCCTTCGACGAAACCAATACCCGCATCAAGCCGGAGCGCATCGCGCGGCAACTTAGTGGCGGACGCGGCATGGTGGCCCTGGTCGGCGTGCAGTCCAACCAGTTTCCCCACGCTATGGATCTGGCGCGTCCCCTGCGCGCGGCCGGGGTCCCGGTTTGCCTCGGCGGTTTCCACGTCTCCGGCTGCTTGTCGATGCTGCCGGAGTTGCCCGCTGAACTTAAAGAGGCGATGAATCTGGGCATCTCGCTGTTCGCCGGCGAGGCCGAAGGCCGCCTTGAGCTTGTTCTGCGCGACGCCTGGAACGGCACGCTCAAACCCCTCTACAACTACATGGCGGACCTGCCCTCACTCGAAGGTGTACCCATGCCCATCCTTCCCGCCACGCGAGTGAAACGCACCGGCGGCAAGATCACCACCTTCGACGCCGGCCGCGGCTGCCCATTTCTATGTTCCTTCTGCACCATCATCAACGTTCAGGGACGGAAATCGCGGCGCCGCTCCGCCGACGACATCGAGCAGATCGTCCGCAGCAACCTGGCCCAGGGCATCAACCGCTTTTTCATCACCGACGACAATTTCGCCCGCAACACCGACTGGGAGAAAGTCTTCGACCGTCTCATCGCCATGCGCGAGCAAGAGAAGCTGAACATCAAGTTCGTCATCCAAGTGGACACCATGTGCCACCGCCTCCCGCATTTCATCGAGAAGGCGGCCCGCGCCGGAGTGGCGCGCGTGTTCATCGGCCTCGAAAGCATCAATCCCGATGCCTTGCTCGGAGCCAGAAAAAAGCAGAATAAAGTAGCCGAGTACCGCAGGATGTTGTTGGAGTGGAAGAAAGCCGGCGTCACGGTTTTTGCCGGCTACATTATCGGATTCCCGTCGGACACGCCAGAATCAGTGCTCCGTGATATCGAGATCATTCAGCGTGAGCTGCCCATCGATCTGCTGGAGCCGCACTGCCTCACTCCGCTGCCCGGCTCCGAGGATCACCAAAAACTCCACAAGGCCGGCGCATATCTCGATCCCGACCTGAACAAGTACGACCTGGAGCACGTCACCACCACTCACTCCACCATGTCGCCTGAGCAGTGGCAGAAGCTTTATCACGATTCATGGGCCGCGTTCTATTCTCCCGAACACCTGGAGACGGTAATGCGCCGCTCCGTGGCCACTGCCAGTAACGCGGGCAACATGACATTTCTGCTGCTCTGGTACTATGCGATGGTGGCGCTCGAGAAAATCGACCCGCTCGAAGGCGGCTACCTGCGGCGCAAGTACCGCAATGACCGGCGCCCCACGCTTCCAGTTGAGAGCGCGTGGGTGTTCTATCCCCGGTACGTTTTCGATCTGCTCTACAAGCATGTCAAGCTGGCCACGCTGGTGTGGCGCTACGGCAGCTTCCGCCGCCGTCTGAAGCGCGATCCCGACGCGCCCAACTATATGGATCTGGCGTTGACTCCGGTGGATGATGAGCGCTCCGATGAGATGGAACTGGCGGTGATGGGCGCGGCGGCGAAGTCGCCGGTGGTGAAAATTCAGAAGTCGGTTTCACACTAACTGGCCACTTTGGGTGGCGCAGCGCTTTCCAGCGCTGCGACAATCGTTTCACATGATAAGGGCTTGAAGCCCGGCTGATTTTGATAGCTTTTGACGCAGGCCTTGAAGGCCTGCTCCGCCCTGGTTGCTCCATCGTGGTTGGTAATGCAAGGCTGAACCTGCCCACCCAAGGCGTTCCCGGCGCAGGGCCTGGTTCACCTCGCTGCGCGCGACTGGACAGCCGCCTCGGCTGTCCATACGCGAGTTGCTATCGCTGAATAATTTCGTTGGAAAAATCCTCACCTGATTTTGCCCTCTCGTGGTTAGATAGAATCCATGAAATATTGCCGGTTTCAACTGAATGGAGAGGCTCAGTATGGGCTGGTCGAATCGGTGGCTGGACGCGATTCGATTTTGAGGATTCTGCTGACGGCGCCGGAGGAGTCCGATGGCGACGTGGAGGGACTGCGCACGCGGCGGATCGAACCGATTGCGCTGGACGAGGCGAAGTTGCTGCCACCGGCGCGTCCGTCGAAGATTGTTTGTGTGGGACGAAACTATCGGGAGCATGCGGCGGAGTTGGGCAGCGAGGTGCCGACGGAGCCGCTGTTGTTCTTCAAACCGAACTCCGCGCTGCTGGCGCCGGGCGGGGTGGTGAGAAGGCCTAAAATTTCGCAGCGCGTCGATTACGAGGGCGAGCTTTGCGTGGTAATCGGAAAGAAATGCCATCTGCTGGCAGATGATGAGGATGTGCGGCCGTACATTCTCGGCTACACCTGCCTGAATGACGTAACCATGCGCGACGTGCAGAGAAAAGAGGATCAGTGGGCGCGGGCGAAGGGGTTCGATACGTCGTGTCCGGTCGGGCCGGTGGTGGCGGATGGGCTTGATCTTGATCCCTGGGCGGGAGTGGGGGTGGAGACGCGGGTGAATGGCTTGGTGCGGCAGTCGGGGAATACGAAGGATTTTATTTTTCCGCTGGATGTGGTAATTCGCTTTATCACGCAGGCGATGACGCTGTTGCCAGGGGATCTGATTGCGACGGGGACGCCAGCGGGCGTGGGGCCAGTGGTGGCGGGAGATGTGATGGAGATTAGCGTGGAAGGAGTGGGGACGCTGCGGAATTCTGTGGTGGATGAGTAGGTTGGCGGCTTAAAGCCGGAAGCGGCTACGGTCTATGAGCAGTTGACTGAATAGGATTAGGTACCTCAGGGGCTGAAGAGGGTGCGTGAGAACTAGCTTGTAATTGTAGGCAAGATGAGGCAGAAAGATTAAGGTATGGGACGATTTCTGCCGTACGAGCCGGACCAAGCGTATCTAGTGCCGCCGAGCGTGAAGGACGAGTTGGGCGAAGATCATCTG
>CZKJ01000004.1_pt1 | contig 97757 bp, 84 predicted proteins | sample 1122331 | NCBI WGS metagenome assembly CZKJ01 (sample SAMEA3539301, study PRJEB10725) | soil metagenome | biome: tundra; feature: field; material: soil | place: USA | collected 2010-05 | depth 0.15 m
TCAGGCTAGTCTGGTAGTTCGATTCGGTCGGAGTGCTTCTTATCGCGCTCGTGCTCTTCCTCCAAGACTTTTTCCAGCCACTTTGCTTGCTTTGCTGCAACCCACTTATCTGCCGATCTTGGGTTGTGGCCGATGAAAAACTCCTCGCCGCAACCGTCACATCTGAGCGTTCCCATCTCTTGGAAGCCTATCGTTGTCTCACGGCTACTCTTTTTTATCGCCACCGCCCGCATGTTCTAATTTTAGATTAGTTGACAATTCTTTTGGCAGGTATCTCCATTTCACTGGCGATCCGCTTCCTCAACTGGCGTAACATCGCCATAGCACTCAGTGACTGAGCGCTACTGTCCTGAGCGGAAGCCACGCTATGAAGGCCCTACGGATTCACCACAATCTTCCCGAACATCTGGCTCTTTTCCAGATACTCATGGGCCGCACGCAATTCGCTGAGTGGGAACACGCGGTCCACGACCGGCTTCAGCCGTCCGGCAAACACGTGCTGCAGCACTTCGTGCAACTCGCCCATGGTTCCCATGTAGGAGCCCAGCAGCGACAACTGGCGCCCAAACAGATGCCGCAGATCGATCCCGACGTTCGGCCCGGTGGTCGCCCCGCATGTCACCAGCGTGCCGCCGCTTTTGAGAGACTTCACACTTTCGTCCCAAGTGGCCGCGCCCACGTGTTCCACTACGATGTCGACGCTTTCTTTGTTGGTAATCTTCCGGACTTCCTCGGAAATCTTCTGCTGGTAGTGATTGATGCCGTAGTCCGCGCCCAGTTCACGGCCCTTGGCCAGCTTCGCTTCGTCCCCGGCAGTCGTGATTACGCGGCAATGAAATAGCTTCGCAATTTGAGTCGCCGCGATGCCAACCCCGGAGCTTGCTCCCAGCACCAGCACGGTTTGTCCCGGACGTATGCCGGCTCGTCCCACAAGCATGTGCCATGCCGTGACAAACACCAGCGGCACACTGGCTGCCTGGTTGAAATCGAGCGAGTCGGGAATCGGAATCACGTTTGCCGCCGGCACAGCGATCAAATTGCAGTTGCCTCCATCCACACCGTTCCCCAGCACAGTAAACTCGCGGCATTGGTTTTGCAGCCCCGCCACACACTTCGCGCAATGCCCGCAGAAAAGCATGGGCGCCAGCAGCACCCGTTGCCCCGCCTTGAATCCGCCGACGTACTCGCCCACTTCGACGATCTCGCCCGCGACGTCGCTGCCCAGAATGTGCGGCAGCTTCACTCCGGGCAGGCCCTTGCGCACCCATACATCCAGATGATTCAGCGAGCACGCCCGCACGCGAACTAATACTTGATCCTTGCGTGGCTGGGGATCGGGGATGTCTTCATAAGTTAAAACTTCTGGGCCACCGAATTGATGAATGCGGACGGCTTTCATAGAGCATTCTCCCGGATAGAACGCTAACACAAGCATACTTCCCCAGATTTGGAATTCCCAATCCGGAATCGAAGTGGGATTTATTGAGACTCAGCCGCTCCACCACGCGCTTCACCGGAGTAGGATTTTTCTTGGCGGCCTGGGGTACTGGACTTGGTCCGTCAAACCAATGAGTGGCTCATCAGCCATTGCAGTGAGATCCCTCGGCTTCGCTCGGGATTTCGGCAGCAGGCTCCCGCTTCGCTCACGCCTGCTAAACGCCTCAAGTTCGACCCTGCCGCCTTCTGTACGGCCACTCATCAAATAAATATTGACATCGGCCTCGAATCGCGTAACCATGAAATTGGTTTGACGGACCGTGTCGTACCTAACTGGTTTAGTGCAGAGCCCCGGAGTGATGACCGGGGCTTTCGCTTGTCGGGGTTTGACTCCTCCTGGTGACCGACTGATAATCAAACCTGCGAGATTGCCGCCACATGGATATCTACGAGCAAATCGTTCAGCTCCGCCGCGAAGGACGCCGCGGCGCGGTAGCCACCATCGTCAATGTGCGCGGCTCGATTCCTTCGTTCCGCACCGCGAAGATGCTGGTACGCGACGACGGTTCTATCGTTGGCACAATCGGCGGAGGCTGTGTGGAGGCCGACGTCTGGCAAGCCGCCCGTGAGGTGATGGAGTCCGAGAAGCCGCGGACCCTGACCTTCGACCTCAATCAAGATCCGAAGTACGATACGGGGCTAGTTTGCGGCGGCACACTCGAAGTTTTTGTAGAACCTGTATTGCCTCCAGCGTTACTTTATGTTTTCGGTGCAGGTCATGTGGCTGTAAACCTTTGTCAGGTTGCCGCTAGTGCTGGGTTCGACCTCATCGTGACCGACGATCGGACGTCCTACGCCACCAAGGAGCGTTTTCCTGCCGCTCGCGAAGTGCATGCGCTGGAGTTCGACGAAGCCATCCAGAAGCTCGAGCCCAATGAGACTTCCTATATCGTTATTGTCACGCGCGGTCACCGCGACGACATGCGCATCCTGCGCTGGGCGGTGCAGACGCGCGCCCGCTACGTAGGGATGATCGGCTCCAAGCGCAAGGTGATCGAAATTTTCAGAACGCTGCAGAACGAAGGTGTGCCCGCGCATCTGTTCGACCGCGTGCATGCGCCGGTTGGACTGGATATCGGGGCCATCACACCCGAGGAGATTGCAGTTGCCATCACTGCAGAGTTGATTGCGGTTCGTCGGCATGCCACGGCTGCGCTGCCGCATATGAAGTGGACCCGATCCCAGAACTCGCAGTCTCAAGCCAACGACAAGGCTGCCGCGGCATTCGATGAGCATGAGTGAATTGCTGATTGTTGATTCTTGATTGCCGATTAACTACTGCTTTGTTCTGTCATGATACCTATGCTTTCCGTTCGCTAATCAACAAATCAACAATCAAGAATCAACAATTTCACGCTGTTCCTGCTATCTTCGCAACATGAGCCGAGCTCCCAGTTTTGCCGGCGTGATCCTTGCCGCCGGAGACTCATCGCGCATGGGGCGGGATAAGGCCTTGCTATCATGGCCGCCACCCAGCGCTGGACAATCGCTTTCCAATGACACATTCCTTTCGGCGGCAATTCGTTCGCTCTCCCCAGCCACAGATTTTGTCGTGGTCGTAGTGGGAAAAAATGAGGCGGCACTGGCTCCGATTATTTATGCGCACGGGGCATCACTGGTCATCAATCCGGATCCCAGTCGCGGGCAGTTCAGTTCGCTGCAAGTTGGCCTGCGGGAGGTTCTCAACCACGGCCGTGATGCCGCTATGGTCACTTTGGTGGACCGTCCGGCGGTCAGTGCCGCGACCATACAGATTCTGCGCGAGGCCTTCGAAAATGCGGATCAGAATACCTGGGCAATCGTGCCGGAGTTTTCCGGCGGACACGGGCATCCCTACCTGGTAGGACGCGAAATGATTGAAGCGTTCCTGCGGGTTCCGGCTACATCGACCGCTCGTGACATTGAACACGCGCATCAGGCGCATATTCAATACGTACACGTGGACGACCCTCTGGTCGCTCTTAATGTCAATACTCCCGAAGACTACGCGGGACTGCTGGCACGCACTTCCGAGAATTGTTGATTGCCGCGATGCCATTGCGCGCTTCCCCCTAAGCGCGTTATCGTCGACTGATGGATGCCGCAGAGGCCCCAGCATTTCATCCGCTTACCAACCAATTTCTCGACGCGGTGCTTCGGCTGGACCCGCGGGTCGCGGCATTTGACTGCGACGGCACGCTGTGGTCGGGCGACGCCGGGGAGCGCTTCTTTGATTGGGAATTGCGTGAGGGCGACCTTGTTTCTGCCGCGCTCGACCGTCCCATGCGCGAGCGATATTCCGCCTATAAACGTGGCGAGGTCGATGAAACGACGATGTGCGGCGAAATGGTGACGATGCACCAGGGCATTTCAGAGGAGAAGCTGATGAGCGCCGCGGCGCGCTTTTTCGAGCAGTTCTTTTTCGAGCAAATCTTTTCCGAGATGCGCGAATTGGTGCGCCGGCTGCAGGAAAACGGCTGCGAGGTGTGGGCCGTTTCTTCCACGAACGAATGGGCGATTCGCGCCGGAATGAAGTATTTCGGCATCCCGGAAAGCCGGATCCTCGCGGCCAGGGTGGAGTTCGATGGCGGCAGGGCCACGGATCGCCTGATCCGTGTGCCCTCCGGTGCAGGCAAACCCGAGGCGCTTCGCGAAGTAGTAAGAAAAGAGATCGACTTAGCCTTGGGGAATTCGCGTTGGGATACGGAAATGCTGGCGATGGCAAAACACGCCGTTGCGGTGAATCCGAATCCAGACCTGGAGGTTACTGCCAGAGAACGCGGTTGGCAGATTTATTTTCCCGAAGGCACGCCGCGGGCTAACAGCTTCTAGCTGCTAGCTGCTAGCTCCTAGCAAAATCGATTGCAGGATTGGCTTTCGCTAGCGGCTAGTGGGTAGAAGCTAGAAGCTCCTCGTTTACAATTGAGCTGCCAATGTATTCCGCGCAGTTACTCGATCATTTTCAGAATCCGCGCAATGCGGGAGAAATTGCCGGAGCGGACGCCGCCGCAGAAATTGAAAATCCCGCCTGCGGAGACGTATTGCGGCTGACCTTGAAAGTCAGCGAAGGCCGAATTACACAGGCGCAATTCAAGGCTAAGGGATGCGTGGCGGCGATTGCGTGTGGCTCGGCATTGACGGAGTTGGTTGAGGGGAAGACCCTGAACGAAGCCAAGAACCTGCGGCGCGAGGATATCGGCGCGGCCGTCGGTGGCCTGCCCCAAGCCTCAACTCATGCCGCGCAATTGGCGGTCGATGCGCTTTCGGCTGCGCTGTGTGACATTAAACTCTAACTTCAGATTCATGCCGGACCACTCGCCACGCCGTATCGCCAGCCTGCAGCCGAGCGCGACAGTGATTCTTGCAGAGATCGGTGAACTCGATCGCGTGGTCGCGTGCACGAAATATTGCGCCGATGTGGTTCCCCAAATTATTTCGCATCAGTGTTCGATCCTTTCAGACTCCTGGACCGCCAACGCCGAACAGATTATTGCCGCCCAGCCGGACCTCGTGATCGCCTCCGTGCCTTACCAGGAAAAAGCGGTGATCGAAATACTAAAGTCCGGAGCCCGCTTTCTGGGCTTTGCTCCTAAGACTTTAGCCGACATTTACACGGACATCGCGATCATTGCCGGCGCTGTGGGTGCGAGCGATCGCGGCAAAGACGTGATCGAACTCATGCAGCAGCGAATCGAACAAGTCCGCGTCCGCGCTGCGGGAACAGCACGACCTAAAGTTTTCTGCGAAGAATGGGGCAAGCCACTGATTGCATCGCAAGCGTGGGTGGCTGAACTGGTGGAAGCCGCCGGAGGTGAATTTCTGGGTGAGCCGGGGCGGCAAATTTCCGCAGAAGAAGTGGCCCGCATGGATCCCGACATTTTGATTGCCGCGTGGTGCGGAGCGGGCGACCGCGTACCTCTGGAAAAAATTGTGGCGGACCGGCAGTGGCAGGGAACTCGCGCTGCGATCGCTTCCCGGGTCTACTGCGTTCGAGATGAGTACCTCAACACGCCGGCTCCCACCCTTCTCCGCGGGCTGCAGGCGCTGGCGTTTGCTATTCATCCCGAACGGTTTGACCGGCCGGAAGGAATCCGTCAAATTACCGGCGTTTCATCTTCTACGACCGAGAATCTCATGCTCTGAGTTAAGATTCTGCTATGCCCGTCCAAACCAGAATGGAAGAGGTTCGCCACGAAGTCACGACGCTCGCGGAAGCGGCACCAACAGCCAAAGGTCTCATGCAAGGTGTCTGCAAACTGTTGCATGAGCGTATGCTGAAGTACAACTGGGTTGGTTTTTACCTGCTCGAGCCCGGTACCAAACCTCCGGTGCTGGTGCTGGAAAGTTTTGTGGGAGCCATGACGCCTCATACGCGTATCCCGCTGAACCAGGGCATTTGCGGGGCTGCGGCCTCGAGCGGCAAGACGATTGTGGTGGACGACGTCAGCAAGGACTCTCGCTATCTCGCCTGTTCCCTGGAAACCAAGTCGGAAATCGTAGTGCCTATTTTCGTAAAGAAGCATGTCGCCGGCGAACTCGATATCGATAGCCATTTCGCGGCCGCATTCGGTACCGACGACCAGATGCTCGTCCAATACTGCGCTGAAGTCGTGGGTAAAAAGCTGGAGCAGTCTGAGTGAGAGTTGAAAAAGGCCAGGTGCGCGCGCCCGAGATCGGACGCGTTTGGCTGAATTCTCCGCCGCTGAGTTTCCGCCAGTTGCGCGGACGCGTTGTTCTGGTGGACTTCTGGGACTATACCTGCGTCAACTGCATCCGTACACTGCCCTATGTGCAAGCCTGGCACGAGCGCTACCGGGAAAAGAAATTGACTGTGATTGGGGTACACACGCCGGAGTTCACCTTCGCACAGTACGAATTCAATGTGGAGCGGGGCATTCGCGAGTTTGGGCTGACTTACCCAGTGGTGGTGGACAGCAACCGCGAAATCTGGAAAGCGTTCGCCAACCGGTATTGGCCCACAAAGTATTTGCTCGATAAGGACGGCTATCTGCGTTACGGCCATTTCGGCGAAGGTGGCTATGGGGAGTGCGAGCAAGTGATTCAGGAACTGATCCACGAAATCGATCCGGACATTACGCTTCCCGGGATCATGGAGGCGTTGCGGGAAGAAGGTCATCCGGGAGCGGTGTGCTACCGCCCTTCGGGCGAACTTTACCTGGGACATCGACGGGGGCGGATTGGCAATGAAGGCGGCTTCCAAGAGGACCAGGTTGCCGACTATGAGTTTGCCGGCAAGCTAGAAGAGAATTTGTTTTACGCCAGTGGGCGCTGGGCCTCGACTGGAGAATATTTCGAAGCCGCCGGGGAAGGTCCGCACGTTTTGAAGTTGAAATACGAAGCCTCGGCGGTAAACCTGGTCATGGCCGCGCCTCGCGGCGCCTCGGCGGAAGTTCGAGTGCTGCAGGATGGCAAGCCGCTGGCGCGCAGCCAGGCCACGAAAGACGTTCGTTTCCGCAACTCCGGCGCGGCTTCCGAAAGCTGCGTCGTGGTGGACTCCGCCCGCATGTATGCTCTGGTGGAGAGCCATGAATTCGGCGAGCACGAGCTTGAACTGCTGTGTGATCCGGGGATCGCCGCGTTCGCCTTTACGTTTACGGGTTGCGTGGATCCAGTCGCCAGTGCGCTGCACGCCACCAGCAGTACAGAATTATGAAACGGGTTGTAGCCGCGGTGATCGAGAAGGATGGCAAGCTGTTGGTCTGCCAGCGAACGCGGCATCAGACCATGCCGCTCAAGTGGGAGTTTCCCGGGGGAAAAATCGAAGAAGGAGAACAGCCTCGCGACGCCCTGCGCCGGGAGTTGGAAGAAGAACTAGGGATTCATGCCAAGGTTGGCGACGAGATCGCCCGCCTACAGCACACTTATCCGAATGGCGCCACGGTTGAACTGAGATTTTTTATTGTGCGCGAATATGATGGTGAAATCGAAAATCGCATCTTCCGCGATCTGCAGTGGTCCGCCCCCAACGCTCTTCCGTCTTATGATTTCCTTGAGGCGGATGCATCTCTGGTGAAAGATCTGGCGACGGGAAGATTGCCTTGAGAACTGGTGCTGCGCCGCCTATCCTGTTTTCCCGGTAATGTAACCCAGTACCAATGCCAAGGACAGCCCGGCGACGAGGATGGTTGTTCCCCACGCTACGGCATTGAACAAATGCGAGTTTACATACTCTCCCATCAATTCCTTTTTGTTGATGAGCAAGAGCATGAAGATCAATACAAATGGCAGGACGATTCCGTTCACAACCTGTGACCACAGGACGATTCTCACCAACTGTGGTCCGGGGATCAGGAGAACGAGGATGGCACCGGCCAGGATCAGCAGAGTGTAGAGCCAGTAGAAAAACGGTGCCTCACTGAATTTCTTATCGACGCCGGACTCAAATCCCAGCCCCTCGCAGACGGTATAGGCCGTGGAAAGCGGCAGAATCGAGGCTGCGAACAGCGAGGCATTGAACAGTCCCACGGCAAACAAAATGTAGGCATATTGCCCAGCCAATGGTTTGAGCGCTTGCGCCGCATCGGCGGCGTACTTGATGTCGCGAAATCCATGCACGTACAGCGTGGCGGCGCAGGCTACGATGATGAACCACGCGACCACATCCGTGAAAATGCAACCGGTAATTACATCCCAGCGCGAAGCTTTGAGTCCGCGCCGGGTTACACCTTTTTCAACGATGGATGACTGAAGATAGAACTGCATCCAGGGAGCGATGGTGGTTCCTATCACGCCGATTACCATGAATAAATATGCCTGGTCGCGGAAGGTCTTGAGGGCGGGCGGCTTAATGGTTGCGAACGCCGCATCTTTCCACAAGGGATGCGCCAAGGCTCCGGCGAATATGTATGTAATGTAAAAGAACGAAGCGGCGAGGAACACTTTCTCTACGCTCTTGTATTGGCCCTTGACCACGATCAGCCACACGATCACAGCGCAGATCGGTACTGTGACGAAGCGCGTGAGCCCGAATAATTCCAGACTGGTGGCGATGCCAATAAATTCCGTCACCACGTTTCCGAAATTGATAAATAGAATGGCCAGCATCATGAGAAAAGTGATGCGGAGGCCAAATTCTTCACGGATCAGATCGCTCAGGCCTTTGCCAGTGACCGCGCCCATGCGGGCGCTCATCTCCTGCACCACGATCAACGCCAGGGTGATCGGGATCATGGTCCACAGCAGGAGAAATCCGTACTGGGCTCCGGCCTGCGAATAGACCAGGATGCCGCCCGCATCGTTGTCGACGTTCGCCGTGATGATCCCCGGCCCTACGACTGCGAGGAACAGAAGGGTCCGGCTTTTCCAGCGTTTGAGAGGTCTCATGCGCGCAATTCACAAACATAGGGATGGAACACAACGACTGCCAAGACAGGCGACGGAACAGAATAAATGGAACCAGCGAATCTGAACACCCTAAAGTGGGAAAATCGGCAGAAAGATTCGTCGGAGTTTCGTGGGCGTCGTTTTCGTTTCGGGAGAACGAGCGCCCCGCGGTCCTAGCAGGTTAAGATATTTCCAGGCTAATATCTGGATGACAAAGAACTCCGCGCGCGCCGTCTACCTGCTCATTGTCCTCGTGGTTGTCGTGCTTGACCGCTGGACCAAGCATGTCGTAGCGCAGAGGGTCCCCCTTTACGCGCATATTCAGGTGATTCCAGGCTTTTTTCGGCTGACGCATACCGAGAATACCGGCGCCGCCTTCAGCCTGTTCGCCGACTCGACCGGTCCCTGGAAAACCGGCTTGCTGATTGCGTTTTCCGTAATCGCGTTAATTGTGGTCTCGGCCTTGCTGTGGAAAAACCACCATGCTCACATCGCCACTGGCGTGGGCTTGTCGCTGATTATGGGAGGGGCGTTAGGGAATCTCTGGGATCGGCTGGCCCGCGGGCGCGTGGTGGATTTTCTGTTGCTCTACGTGAAGCAGTATCAGTGGCCGGTTTTCAATCTGGCGGATAGCGCGATTGTGGTGGGCGCGGGGCTGCTGATTGTGGAGATATTGTTTGCGAAAACCCATAGTGAGAATCTCGAAGCGCGCCCCCCAGTCAATGGACTCTGACCTCCCTGGCTCGTACGGCTACTTAATTCAAGTTCAAGCATGGTTACGCCGATAGCACAGGTGGAGGAATACAATCATGATTACCCCTGTTAGCAGCGCAACCCATGCGCAACCTGTGGCTCAGGCTAAGCCGGCGGCCCAGCCAGCTGTGCCGTCGAAGCCGCAGTCAGCCCCGGCGGATACAGTTCAGATCAGTAGCGCCGCCCAACAAGCACTAAAGGAAACCATCGAAACTCCAGCTCAGACGGCCAGGGAAGCTGCTGGGGGTGACGCGGTAGCGAAAAGGCTCCTCGCAAAAGAAGCCGCTGACAAAACGCTATAGAGCGGACAGATAATTTCCGAACTCCACTACGGTGTCCCATACAGCTGTTTGTACACGCTGGCATTCCGAAGGATCGCCTGCACGTACTCGCGGGTCTCGGTGAAGGGGATCGATTCCACGAACTCCTGCGGATCGCGATACTTTCCCTGGGCGAGCCACTCGTCCACTCGCTCCGATCCCGCGTTGTAAGCGGCCAGCGCGTACTCGAATGATCCGCCGAACTTGTCGACCATGCCTCGGAAGTAGCGCGTGCCCAGTTGCATGTTGACTGCGGGCGTGTACAACTGGCTGGCGCTGAAGCGCTTCAGCTTCACTTCTTTAGCCACTGCTTTGCCAGTCTTGGGCAGCAACTGCATTAGCCCTACCGCATTGGCCCGCGAAACCGCGTTGGGATTGAACTCAGATTCCTGCCGGATGAGTGATGCGACGAGATAAGGATCGAGTCCGTTGGCTGCCGAACTTCGTTTGAGATCAGTCCAATAGGGCTTGGGAAAAAGTGCTTCCCAATATTTTCGCGGAAGATCGGGAATGTCGAGGGCGAAATAATTTGGCGCGGAGTGCTTCATGTACTCGATGGCACGGTCGTAATGCCCGGTTTCCACATAGAGTTGGGCGGTTTCAGCGGGCGCCCAGCTACCGCCGTCGGTTGCAGCGGCCGCTTGCAGTTCCCTTACGGCAAAATCGACGAGGCCTCCGTTGCCGAGCAGTTGGGCTTTCTGCACGCGCAGTTCATCCGCGGGCGGTTCCGTATCTATTATTTTGCCGCTGGTGTTGAGGGGCGGTACTCGGTCGAGAATCGCGTACTGTGTTACCGCCGCCGCATCGGTGGTGGCCGGGAGGCGCTTCATCCGCTGCCTTGCCAGCTCTGCGTAATAAAAGTTGCGATAGCGATCGGAAAGTTTCTCGTAGAACGCCCGCGCCATGACGAATTGATTGTCTTCCTCAGCCAGACGGGCGCGCCAATAGAGGGCCGCGGGGGTTTCCGCGCCCCCGGGATAAAGAGCAATCTGTTCCTCAAAAGCTTTCTTGGCGTCCTCGTTGCGTCCCTGGCGCAGCGTGAGCCAGGCCGCTTTCCAGTGCACGTAGGAAGCCCGCGCACCATTCGGAAAGCGCTGCTGTGCCTCACGGAATGCGTCCAGCGCCTGGTCATACTCGTGATGCACCAGGTGCAAGTTGGCTGCGGAGAGCAGCGCCTGCTCCAGCCACGGGCTGGTGGCATCGGCTTGCCGTAACTCGTCAACCGTCCGGTAGAAAGTGTCATTGTCATTCGCGGCCCACGCGACTTGGCCCAGCAGAAATAAGCGCTGCGCGTTCAATTCTCCGGTGACATTGCCCAGCGAAGCCAGCACTTGCTTGGCGTCTCGATTCTTTCCACTACGATGAAGCGCATCCGCCAAGTCCAGTTGCATCTTCGGCCGATCTTCAGGGCTGGCTTGGTTTGCCAGACTGCGATACTCGTCCGCCGCTTCGGCATAGCGCTTGCGGCTGATCAAGCCTTCGGCGCGTGTTCTGAGTTGAGTGACGGTAGGCGGAGGAGCCAATGGCAGTTTCTTCAATTCGGCATACGCGGCATCGGCCTCGGCGCTGGCCGGCATGGTGTAGTAAATATTCCCGAGTGTCTCGGCGGCTTTCGCGGTTTGTCCGGATGCGGCGTAGGCGCGTCCAAGCGTAAATTCTGCGTCCGAGCGCGTGGGTACGCGAATCCGCTCCAGCACGGTGGCCGCTTCCGCTGCTTGGCCTTCCAGCAGGAGCACATCGGCATAGCTCACTTGGGCGTCCCGCACCAGCAGGGAATCGGGATGTGCTTTGGCGAAGTCTGCCAAAGTCGCCAGGGCCTCGGCCGTGTGCCCGGTCTGCAGATAAGAAATTCCGAGATAATATGCAACGTAATCGCCCAGATCGCCGGCATGGATCTTGGCGCGGCTGAGCGGGTCGATTGCCTTCGCATAATCCTTATCCAGTACGTGCGCGTAGCCTACTACCAGCCAGGCTAGAGCTCCGGCATCTTCCTTGGAGTGGGCGCGGGCGTAGGCTTGAACTCCGGCGTAGGCGGGCAAAGTTCGATCCTGTAGAAGCTGCTGCGCCATGGGCCGCAAACTGGCCGACGCCACAAAGGCCTGCCGCATGCGCCGCACTCGCGGAGAAACAACGCGCGGCTTTCGCGTATTGGCGTAATGACGCTTGTCACTGCCGGCTGCGGGCTTATTGCCGGTTGGTGCTTTGTGGGTTGGAGCCTTTTTGGGCGCTCCACTGCTTTCGCTGCTCGGAGTAGTTTGAACCGGCTTCGCCGGAGACGTAGCTGCCTGATCTTGTGAAGAATGGTCTTGCGAAGAATTAGGCAAGAATGGAGAGGCCACTTCCGCTGATGCCAGCAGAGCGCCAGACAAGCTGCAGAAAAGTGCAGCCGCGAGTACCCACCACCCCTTGGAAACTGATCGAACCACTTTTTACTTTTTCGCGCAGATGAAACGGCCAGAGAAACTCGCGCAAAATCTAGCGCCGGAAATTCGTCCCCATGATGGAGAGATCGTCTTCGGCGAGACTCCGCACCAACTCGTTGTGAAAATAATCCCCGCTTGCGGCCACGGTGCTACCGTAGCGCTTCTGGAACGTACCCCGGCTCTTATCGATATCTTCTTTCAAGCGGTCATACAAGTCTTTGTTGCGCCGGCCCTCTGCAACTTTCGCCTGGTTGTAGAGTTTGATCTCATCCACCAGCAGGCGTGCGAAGCGTTGCGCTTTGCGATGAACGTCCGCGTCCTCCGGAGAAAGTCCAGCCAAGGGGTCAGTAGCCGCGGCGGGCGCTGCCGCACTGGCTGCATGCGCCGATGCCACTTCCACCACTTCGGCCGCAGGTTCGGGCTCGACTGCAACGCTGGCGGGTACGTGCTTGGGCGCGTGGCTGGCGAAGGGGTCGGGATGCGAGGAAACCGTCTGCACCGGCGGAGCGGCGCGTTCAATATTGCTGGACACGTCCCCGTCTTCTTTGGGCACGGCATGCTTGCGCAGCGAGATGACCTCTAACCATGCGCTAGTTGCGATCACCAGCAATTCCAGGGCGTCGGCATCCAACCTGCCGCCGTCGCCGCCGTCCGCATAAACCAGCGCCGCCACTTTATCCTTGAGCGCCAGCGGCAATACCAATACCTGCTCGTTCGCCGGACCGCCGAACTGCTCTACAAACCGGCCGCCCATTTCCGCGATGTTTCCCGGCGTCGCCACTCGATTTTGATAAGTGTGTGCCACCGGCCCGGCGCTAAGATCGAGGGGAAAATCCTTTACTACTTCCTCATCGCCGAAACCGCGGGATTGCCATCCCGATGCCGCTCCTGCTTTCACCACGAATAATGCAATACGAGAACAGTATTCACTGCCCGCATCCAACAGAGCCCGCAAAATTTCTTTCTGTGTGGAACCGGCATGGATCGTGGCGACGGCATGAACCAAAGGCTTCGATTGCGCTCCGCTCGAAGCGGGGGGGGCGCCGGCCTGACTTGGCAACGCATCCATTACCTGCCGCACAATTTGTGCCTGCAGTGCCGGAACCTGCGCTTGAAGGGCCTGTGAAACGGCGCTCGCGACGATCTGCTCAATCTCGATGTGCTGCCCTGCGTCCTGCTTCTGATTCCGTTCCGACATGCTGGAAAACCGTTTTCCTTAGTAGAATCGCGCCCGCGCCGTGGCATGTGACCGAAATAGCGGCTCTAACTGCTGATTATACGGCACTTGTGGGACTGTCCCAGAGTACGTCGGGACGTGTTCGACCGCGTACCCTTCCTCCTCGACTCTATCTCAAATCGTGTTCCGCTCAAAACCTTAAAGCGGTTGGGCAAATACACGGGTTACCAAGTAGAATAACAGTTCGCTTTCAGTGTAGTAGTTCGTAGGGCGCAAAATACTGCATCGCCGAGAGAATGGAAACCATCCAAAACAAACTAGAAGGACCTGTCACCGACGAGCTAACGCTGGTGCGGGCAGCCAAGCAAGGCGACGACTCTGCCTTTGAAGAGTTGGTTCGCAGATACGATCGTAACGTTTTCCGGATCGCGCAACACATCACGCAAAATCGCGAGGATGCGGAAGATGTGGTGCAGGAAGCGTTCCTCAAGGCATACAGCAACCTGGCGAAGTTCCAGGAGCAGTCGAAATTTTATACCTGGCTGGTGCGCATCGCCGTCAACGAAGCGTTGATGAAGTTGCGCCGCAAGAAGCCCGAGCGCACAGTCTCGCTGGACGAGGACATTAAGACGGAAGATGATTCTCTTCCGCGTGAGATTGCCGATTGGAGCCCCAATCCCGAACAGCAGTACACCCAGGGGGAGTTGCGGGAGATTTTGAGTAAGACGATCCAAGGCCTTCCCCCAGGTTTTCGGACCGTGTTTGTGCTGAGAGACGTGGAAGGACTTTCGACCGAGGAGACTGCGGCGGCGCTGGAGTTGAGCGTGCCGGCCGTGAAGTCGCGGCTGTTGCGGGCGCGCCTGCAGCTTCGCGACAGGTTGGGACGCTACTTCCAGAAACGCGAGAGTGGAGATGGCAACCAGTGAAATGCTCTGAATTTTTGCACGAGCTGACCAACTATTTGGACGGCGTCATCGACGAGAACACCAAGGTCGAGTTGGAGAACCACCTCTCCTGGTGCCATAACTGCTACGTGGTCTGCGACACCACGAAGAAGACGATCGAGATTTATCGCGACTCCCAACTGTACGAATTGCCCGAAGACCTCCGTTCGCGTCTCCGCTCAGCGATTATGACCAAGTGCCAGCAACACAAGAAGCGCGGTCCGGAGAGCGTGTAACAGATTTGCCGGACGCGAACTTCCCACTCTAAGAAACCGCACTGCTCCTATCCCTCCAGGACCGTTCACCGAAGCGTGAATTTGATCGTAATCTCCTTCTCTACTGGAGTGGGCTTACCGTCGAGCAGGGAAGGCGTGTATCGCCATTGGCGGACTGCCGCTACCGCGGCTGCGGCCAACATCGGACGCCCGCGAAGCACTTTAATTCCACGAATAGTTCCATCCTCGGCGACCAGGGCCTCCAGGGTTACCGAGCCTTCGACCCGTAGCTTAAGTGCCTCCGGCGGATAGATCGGTGGGACTTGGCGGATGATACCAGGCTCTGTCACACCCTGGGAAATCCTAACTGCAAGCCCCGGTAGAGGGGCTGGCGCGGAGATTATATCTGCCAACTTGTAGCTATTTTCGGGAGTACTTGCAACGACTACTGGCGGCTCAACGACCGTAGTCGAAGCCGAAGACCGAAGGCTAGAATCTCCAGATGAAGCCGGAACAACAATATTTTTCGTTAGGGTACTCGGGGGACGAATGAGGTGCGAATTTTCCACGGCTTCGATGTTGGCTGCATTCCGCACCACCCCTTTCGTCAAGGGCCTGTCATGCTCCTCGTTTGTAATTGTGGCGGAAGGTTTGGCGGAGGTCCGAGTTGTTGCAATGACATTCGATGTCTCTACCCGCGCAGTGTCCGCCTGAGCTCTCGGCAGACTTGCCGTGGATTCCCCGACCGGTTCCCTCCAAGTCCACCAAACAATGGCGGAAGCCAGTAGCATAAGGGCAGCAGCCCCGCCCATAATCCAATTGCGGCGTGTGGTTTTCGAAACTGGTTGGCTAGGAATCGCAGGTGAAGGTTTCTCTTTGTGCGCTGGGGAAGCAATGAGGGTGTCAGAGGGGCTAACCACGGTGCTCGCCTGGGCAGGCATTAACGGCGTTGGGCTGCCTGCCTGCCGATAGGCAGCCTCAGCAATCTCACCTAAACTCTTCAGAGCGCTGAACTGCTCGTGGGTAAAGGCGTAGGAGTGATTGGAGAAGGCCTCCAGAATTCCGAACGTTTCAAGTGCGCCGCGCAATGGGACGGCGGCAATGGAGCGTATTCCGAGAAGCCGGCAAACCTCCGGTTCCACGCGGGCGTCGGTTTGTGTATCGTCGCAGCGCAGGGTTCTGGATGTGCGGAAGCATTCACCGGAGATCCCCGAATCTACGTTCAGCACGGCTCCTATGGCAGGAGCGATCTCACCGCTTCGCGCCCGGCACACGACTACATCGTTAGTCCGTAAGGCGATCGCGGTCCCGTTGGCGCCCGTCAAAAGTCGAGCCGTGTCGGCAACCGCACGGAAAATTGCGTCCACGGGATGGTGGCCGCTCGCCAGGGCGTCCCGGAGGACGGCCAAGAGGGCGGTCGAGTTCGCCTGCTGGCTCGGTTCCAAACCTGCGGAAGGTTCTGAGACAAACGGCGTGCGCCGAGGTAAGTTGAGTTCGGGGGAAGGCGGAAGGGGCAAATGGCTCATCTCACTCGATCTCAAGGTGTCAGAATCGCGGTCAAAACTGGCCAGGACAAATGTGGCGGCAAAGCGGGTGGCTGAAAGTGTGCCGCAAAGAGGTGCCGATGTCAATTCAAAATACAGCCAAACCCGCGCCGGAAGGACGATTTGTGAGGGCGAGTGCACGGGATGCATTTTGCATCCAAGACCTGGAATCTCAGCGCTATAATGGAGCCGAGCCGGCCTGGGGTGGGTTATGGACCGTATTTGCGTTCGGGCGCTTCTTCTGATTTTTTTCGTCGCGGCTGGAGGTGGCCTTTCCAGCAAGAATGGTATGGCGCAGACCGCGGGCACGTCTTCTCAGGCGCATGCTTCCGATTCTGTTCAGCACACCCAACCCTCGACCGAGCAGCCTGCCGCTCTGCCGATCTCTGCCAACGCGCCGCACCTATCCAAGCCGACCCGCTTCGAAATTATCCGCGACTTTGAGACTCAGTTGGTTTACGCCCGGACTGCCTTTCCCATGGGAACCAAGGGGCTGCAGCTGAAGCAGGGAGTGATCACTCCCAACGGTGTGGAATTGCAGCAGGCGCTGAATCTTTGGGGGCCGGCGGTGAAGCCCGGTGATCCCGCGCACATTTCCTTTGTCCAGATTAGGAACGACCATATTCATTTCGAAATCAATGGTGGACCAGTGCTGCGAAAGAAGTGGTATCAGCACGTGCAGATCTCCGGCGCAAATGGACCGGTAACGCAAACGGAGACGATGCCACAAACCAATGCGCATGGATCTTACGTCGACCTTTATTTCGACAAATATGTTCCCGAGATGACGGCTGAGCAACTGCGCGACCTGTTGTATCCCGTGCTCGACTTTAAAGCCCGAAATAAGGAGCAAGCTTACCTCGACACTGTTCCTCCGAAGGTAAAGCAGGCGATTCAGGCGCATCACGTGTTGGTGGGAATGAATCAGGAGATGGTGCTCCATGCCAAAGGCAAGCCCCCGAAAAAAGTTCGGGAGCGGGCTGGTGAAACGCAATATGAGGAATGGATTTACGGCGAGTCTCCAGCGGACGTCGATTTCGTTCGCTTCATAGGCGACGAAGTGGTTCGGGTCGAGACCATGAAAGTAGACGGCCAAAAAATCGTTCGCACCGAGAAGGAAGTCATCCTGGAGCAGCCGGACAAAAATAAAGATCAAGAGGCGAAAAAAGAGCCGGACGAGCGTCCGGCGAATGCACCAAGTCTGAAGCGTCCCGGGGAAGACTCACAAGATGGACCGACGCCGGAGGAAGGGCCTTCTCGGCGCCCTGTGGCCCCGCTACCACCAGATATGCCAACACCGAGTGGGCCAGGCGACATGGTGTCGGCGCGATAAGAAAGGAAAGCCCGACATCCGCCGGCCAATCGTTCAGAAGCTATTTCATCGCGACAGCCGTGCCTGCGTCCGCAAACGAGAAAGCCAAAGACACATTCGGATATTCCTGCCCGTCCACTTCCACATTGGGATAAACAAAGTAGTTCAGAGGCTTGCCCTCCTGCGGAGGGCTCAGGCGCAGATCGCGGCCCATGCTGAACTGCACCCGATTCACGTCGTGAGAGCCGAAAAAGTAGTCGCGTTTTTCCGGATGCTTCCAGGCTTCGGAGATGTCCACGGGAATCCATCCCTTGCCGTCGAGGTAGAAATCTGACCAGCAGTGGTAGCCCGCGATCTCGGCTGAGTGCTTGTCGGGCGGGAGTGGAAATCCAATTTCGAAGCGGGCCGGGATGCCTTGCGACCGCGCCATCGCAATAAATAGGGAATGGAAGTCGGTGCAATTGCCCTTCTTCGCGTCGCACGCATAAAGAACGTCGCCATGCCCCCAGCCGGTTCCCGTCTTGTCATAGCGCAGCGTGGTGAAGACGTAGTCGTAAATGGCGCGGGCCTTGTCGAGCGGTTGAGTCTTGCCCGCAATGACCTTCGCCGCTAAATCAGCGGGCAGGCCGGTGACGGGCACGAGAACATCTGGCTGCAAGTCTTGTTGCTTTTCTGTTGAGGTGAGGGCAACTGGAAGGACATGCGGCGCGGTTTGGCCCAGTGCCACGCGCTCATGTCGCGTCACTTCATATTCGATATCGAAGAGCAGCGCAGGCTGGGCGGAACTGCTCTCGGCATAATAAATCTGATTGCCATACCTCGATTCGCTGGTCTTCCTCAAAGGCAGATCGCCTTTGGCGGAGAGGATCTTTACCTCTTGATAGGCGTCAGACTGGGCTGCCGGAATCCACACTCGAACTTTTTTCCCGGCAGGAAGATTTTTTATGGTGAAGGAGTAGTGAAAGGTGAAGTGGCGGGAATCCTGGGCGGCGAGGGACAGGGCGGCGACGAAGAATAGAAACGACAACACGCAGATTTTGCGCAGCATAAGCGGCTTCCTTTTATGTTCTCAACTGAGAACCGATAAGTGGGAACTGAGAACTGCCTGGAAACGACACACGGGCGTCTTAGAGGGAGCGCCGTCAAGTGAAGCCGCGCTTAGGTGTGCGCATGAGAGTGAAGATGCCGGAAACGGGTCCGGCGATGCGGTATTGTAGCAGGACGAGGTTTGCCGGGGAGGGGAAGGTTATGTCCAGAAAAGATACTCTAGTGTTGGCGAGCCGCGTACTGGCCCTGTTATTCGCAGTGTGGGCCCTGGCTGAGGCGTCCTATTTGCCAGAGTTCCTGCATTCGTTCCGCCACTACATCAACCTGGAACCTGACTCGTCGACCGCAATTCAATATTGGCGCCACTACTACCTCATCAGGTTAAGCTTTCTAGTTACTAGGATGGTCGGTCTCTCTCTGATGGCTAGGTGGCTCTACAAAGGCGGTCCAGAAGTCGAGGAGCTATTGTTGCACACTGCGCCTGAGGAATGCCCTGTCCAGAACTGATTTGCAGGGACGGTCAAGGGGAAGTTATCCGGTAAAATCACACAATGCCCATCGCTATCCAATGCCGCGATCTGCGCAAGACCTACGACGGCAAAGTCGAAGCCGTGCGCGGCCTGAACCTCGAGATTCACACGGGCGAATGCTTTGGGCTGCTCGGCCCCAACGGAGCAGGCAAGACTACGACAATCGAAATCCTTGAAGGCTTACTTGAGCCAACGGCGGGCGAAGTATCTATTCTGGGGCACTCCTGGCGTGAGAATGCGCGCGAAATGCGGGAGTGGCTGGGCATTTCGCTGCAGGAGACGCGGCTTTCCGAAAAGCTTTCCGTGCGCGAGACCGTCGAACTGTTTGCCAGCTTCTACCGGGAGCCGCGGTCGTGCGATGAAGTTCTCGAGCGTTTGCAGCTTACGGAGAAAGCCGATGCGTGGGTGGGAAAGCTTTCTGGCGGCCAGAGGCAGCGATTGGCGGTGGCAACGGCGCTGGTTTGTAATCCAAAGATTCTTTTTCTTGACGAGCCGACCACCGGTCTCGATCCCCAGAGCCGGCGGCAACTTTGGGACATTATTCGAGAGTTTCAACGCGACGGCGGCACCGTCTTGCTTACTACGCATTACATGGATGAGGCGGAACGGCTGTGCGACCGGCTGGCCATTGTGGATCACGGGCAGATCATTGCGGAGGGTTCGCCTCCGGATTTGATTGAACGCCTGGGCGGGCATCATGTGGTGGAGTTTGCCGTGGGCGGCAGTTCGGACGGCGCCGCGCTGGAGGTATGGCGTGCGCTGCCGAGTGTGGAGTCAGTACGCGAGGATGACGGCATGGTGGCGCTGAGTGTGAAGGAGCCGCATCTAACCATTCCGGCGCTGCTGGATGCGGTCGGGAAGCAGGGAAGCGTGTTGCAACATTTGACCACCCGGCAGGCCAGCCTGGAAGATGTGTTCATGCGGCTTACCGGGCGGCATTTGCGAGAGGAGTGAGGTGCCATGAAAGGATGGACTCTAGCGTGAATGGACATTTTCGTTACATCGCTGTTCTGGCGGTGACCGCGGTCATGATGGCTGGGCAGTATGCGTTTTCCCAGACTTCGGCGCCCGACTCTGCGACCGGTTTTCCTCCGTTAGATCGGTGGAAGAGCGCGATTATCGCAGGCGATGCCGCGGCCTTGAAGTCGCTGTATAGCACCGATCCGCCTGCACAGATTCAAACTGGCGGCGTTGCCGCCAATGCCGACGCCGACATTAATTTCTGGCTGGCCTTGAGAGCGCGCAGCCTGAGACTGGAAATCGTCCGCATGAAGGAGCGGCCCGGCGCCGCGAGTGTCATTTTCAAGGCCGAAGTGCAGACCGGACTGCCGAACAGCCAGACGGTAAGTGTGACCGATGCTCAGGGATGGCAAAAGCAGGGAGAGCAATGGCGGATCGTTGGCGCCGAAAGAACCGATGCGCCTCATCTGAAACAGCCGTCGGACATGAGCAAGAATATCTATCCGTCCGACGCAGATGCGCATGGCGAGCTTATGGCAGCGGAACAGAAAGCTGCGGGCGAGCACAAACGTGTGCTACTGATCTTCGGCGCCAACTGGTGTTTCGACTGCCACGTGCTGGACTTAGCCTTTCAACGGCCCGACTTAGCGCCGGTGCTGGCTGCGGGATATGAAGTGGTGCACGTTGACCTCGGGCCGGACGGACACAAGAATGCCGATCTAGTAAAACAGTTCGACGTGCCGCTGGATAAGGGCATTCCAGCGCTGGCTGTAGCGGAGAGTGACGGCAAGCTGGTTGTCAGCCAGAAGAACGGCGAATTCGAAGACGCTCGGTCCCTCACGCCGCAGGCATTGCTCGACTTCCTGACTAAATGGAAGCCGGAGCCTCGCTAAGTAATCGTCCCGACAGGTAATCCTTATGAGTGTCGCCGAACAAATACCCACCGAAGCAAGAGTCCCGCGCAATCCTCCGCCCAGGCGGAACGGGCGCTGGTCGGGATACCTGCATCTTCTGGGGGCGCGCATGTTGGAACTGAAGCGTGAACCCGAAGTCGTGTTCTGGGTATTCGTGTTTCCGTTATTGCTGGCGCTAGGTCTCGGGATTGCCTTCCGCAATAAGCCCGGGGATGCTTCTTCTGTCGCGATTGTGGCAGGAGCGGGCGCGCAGGAAGCGCAGACATTGCTGCAACGCTCCGCGCAACATGCATCGTTCAAGATCGATGTTCAAGACGAGCAGACTGCCAATAAAGGATTTCGGCTGGGGAAGTACGATCTGGTAATCGAGCCTGACGAGAAAGGTGGTCTGCGATATCGTTATGATCCGGCGCGGCCGGAGAGTGTGCTCGCAAAAGCCGAAGTTGACAATGCGCTGCAAACGGCCGCCGGCCGTAAAGATGTGGTGGCGACAACCGTGGTGACGTCGTCGGAGCCGGGTTCGCGCTATATCGATTTCCTGATTCCAGGCTTGCTCGGAATGAATCTGATGAACTCCGGAATGTGGGGCATCGGATTCGCTCTGGTCGATATGCGGCAACGCAAGCTGCTGAAGCGCTTTGTAGGCACGCCCATGCGCCGGGGAGACTTTCTGCTCGCGCTGATGTCGAGCCGTCTGGTGTTGATGATCATCGAAATCGGATTGCTGCTGACCCTCGGGGTGATCGTATTTCACATGAAAGTTTTGGGGTCGGTGTTCGCAATCCTGCTACTCGGTGCTGTGGGTGCTATGGCGTTTGGCGGAATTGGATTGCTGACGGCGAGCCGTGCCCAGAAACTCGAGAGCGTAAGTGGGCTCATGAACCTTGTCATGATGCCGATGTGGATTTTTTCTGGAGTGTTCTTCTCCTACGAACGTTTTCCCGCCGTGATCCAACCCCTGATCAAGGCGCTCCCGCTGACCGCTCTGAACGATGCGTTACGCGCCAGCATTCTCGAGGGTACTCCCCTGATTCATCAGTGGCCGCGGCTGTTGGTGATGTTTCTTTGGGGTGGAGTTTCCTTCGTACTGGCTCTGAGGTGGTTCCGCTGGACTTAGTTGTTTTCCTAACTGGGGACAGATCTGACAGGCGGAGGGGAGGATTACGTTCCGAAGCTGGGGCCTCGTCCGCAAATGAGTACGAACGAGGCCGGCTGCGGTGCTTGCGAAAGCATTACTGCACTTACGTCTTCGCTAGCTTGGCGGCGGCCTTTCGAACCTTCGCCCAGCGTAGCTTTTGCGCTTCGGCAATTCGTCGGCGGGCATCCTTGCTCAAGGTACGGCCCGTCAACTTGAGCTTTTTCCCGCCCGAATGGCCGAGAGCGTTCAGCGCTTTCCCTACCTGCCCCATCTCTTTTTCGAGACGGGAGTATTCCTTTTGTAGGGAAGCAACTACTTTGTTCATCATCATTAACACCCCCTTGTAACTAAGGCTAACACGGTTACACAAGACTAGAAATATATTAGAGGTTACTTCAAGCCCGGGGATGCCTGGGGAAGGACAGATTTGGGATAATGTTCGAGATAGATTGCCCAGGTTACTAACCGTTGCCGACCGTAGACAAGAACCGTGGAGGCTGACGCGCCTTGGTAGTTTGTTCAAAGGCGAAAGCCAGGCGGATGAGGGTTGGCTCACTCCAGGCACGTCCGAAGAAAGAGATTCCGACCGGCAAACCGGAGACAAATCCGGCAGTGATGTTGATATTTGGGTAGCCCGCGACGGCGGCGGCATTGGAGCTTCCCCCGGCCACGTGATCGCCGTTGACCAGGTCAGTGATCCACGCAGGACCTCCGGTGGGCGCGACCATGGCGTCGAGGTGGTACTTATTCATGGTGGCGTCGATGCCCTCGGTCCTGGCAAGTTGATGGTTCTTCTCGATCGCGTCCAGATAAGCCTTCTCCGTCAGCGGACCCTTGGCTTCGGCTTTCAGAAACAAATCCTGCCCGAAATATGGCATCTCTTTCTGCCGATTGCGGTCGTTGAAATCGATAATGTCTTTTAACGTCTTCACTGGTGCGTTGGCGCCGAGTGTTGCGAGGTAGGCATTCAGGTCTGCCTTAAGTTCATACATGAAGACGAGCAGTTCGCTTTCATCGAACTTACCCAGAGTCTCAATGTCAGCTGGATCGATCAGCGTAGCCCCCTGCTTTTTCATGGCATCGAGGGATTGTTCCAGGAGAGCGTCGACGGCATCATTGAACCCGAAATACTTCCTCGCGACTCCGATGCGGGCACCTTTGAGACCGTTGGGATCGCAAAACTGGGCGTAGTCGGTCAAAGACTTCCCTTGACTATTTGCAGTAGCCGAGTCTCGCGGATCGACTCCTGTGAGCGCGCCCAGCATAATCGCGGCGTCCCGCACCGTACGGCACATGGGGCCGGCACCATCCTGAGTGTGAGAAATAGGGACGATGCCGCTGCGGCTGACCAGGCCGACGGTGGGCTTAAAGCCTGCAATCCCATTCGACGACGCGGGACAGACGATGGATCCGTCGGTCTCGGTGCCGATGGCAGCTGCGCAAAGATTCGCCGACACTCCCGCGCCTGAACCTGAGCTTGAGCCACAGGGATTGCGATCGAGTGCGTATGGATTCTTCGTGAGGCCTCCGCGGCCGCTCCATCCGCTGGTGGAGTGGCTGGAGCGAATGTTGGCCCACTCGCTGAGATTGGTCTTGCCCAGAATCACCGCTCCGGCAGCGCGCAGTTTTTCGGCGACGAACGAATCCTTCGACGGCTTGGAGCCGACCAGGGCGAGTGAACCGGCGGTGGTCATCATTCTGTCCGCAGTATCAATGTTGTCTTTGATCAGAACAGGAACGCCGTGCAGCGGGCCACGGGGTCCTTTTGCTTTGCGCTCCTCATCGAGTTGCCCGGCGATGGAGAGGGCGTCAGGATTCAGTTCGATAACGCTGTTGATTGCAGGACCGTGTTTGTCGATTTCGTCGATACGCGAGGTGTATTTCTCCACCAGGGAACGGGCTGTGAACCTGCCGGATTTCATTCCATCTTGTAGATCGGTGATCGTCAATTCATCGAGTTCGAAGGACTTGATACCGGAGGCCGGGACGTCAGATTCGGTCTCGCGCGCGGCTGCCCGCGCAGGAGGATAGAGCGGAGCCAGCGCCGCCGCAGCGCTCCCGACTACTGTGGCTTTGAGGAAGGTTCGGCGGCTGGCGGTGGGCTGGGCATCGTTTCGCTTTCGGGGCATACTTCGCTAGGTCCTTTAAGTCGAAGGAATAGTGCACAACAACCGAACATACTAATACACGCGGCCACGATGGGCTTTCGCAACTACTCCGCGAGCTTTATCCCAGCCGCTCCGTACACATCGGCGCTTTTATAGAGAACCCCATTCTTCATCACCAGCCGGCAACGGCGAATGTCGCTGATGTGTTCGGCCGGATTTCCTTCCACCAGCACTAGATCGGCCCTTTTTCCCGCGGCAATGGAGCCCAAATCCCTGTCCTGCTTCAGAACCCGGGCGGCGTTGAACGTGGCAATTTGCAGTGCTTTTGCCGGCGGAATCCCCGCCTCCACTTCGAGCTCCAATTCACGATGCAACATCAATCCGGCGGTCGCGTCTGTTCCCGCGAGAATCGGGATGCCGGCATCATACATTCGCTTGGTCATCCGTAACATCGCCCGATAGGAGTCCTTATAGAGTTGATCGTTCTCCGCCGTCACCGGCAGCCCGCCGCTGTAAGCGCCGCGCTGCACTTGTGCCGGCAGCCGATTCAGCACCGGGGCGAAGTCCGGAGAAACTTTGCCCGGGCGCCCGGTGAACATTCCCTCGAAAGTGGCCAAGGTCACATCCACGGTAGTGTGGTGCTGGAGAAGCAATGCGATAAAATCATTCACCTCCTTGGACTGCAGATCGAGCTTCGCGGCATTCTCGCCTACAGCCGTAAAGCGTTCCGGAGTGCGGGTGTCCTTGACCTTCCCAGCCAGGAAGTTGAGGAAGATGAAGTTAATATGTTGCACTTCGTCGGCACCATCCTTCACAAACTGGCTTGCGATCATGCCATTCGGAATGTGCCCGCTCACCCGCAATCCGCGTGCATGGGCGGTCTTCACAATTCCGGGCACAAACTGTGGGTTCAATGAGCTATAGAGCTTAATTTGGATGTAGCCAAGATCGGCATAACGATTGACATCGGCCTGTGCCTCCTCCGCCGTATCGGCGTATAGACCGGTCGGCGCCTGGAATGGGCCATGCCCATCAATAAAACCGGCCTTCCAGACACGAGGTCCGATCGCGGTACCACTCTCCCATTGGTCCTGCAAATGGCGCAGTTCATCAATATCGTTGCCCATATCACGCGCGGTAGTTACGCCGCTCGCGATGTTCAAGATTCCGTCCAGCGCCTGAAGGTGGGCATGCATGTCGAACAGGCCCGGCAGCAGAGTTTTACCCCTGCCGTCGACGATCTCAGCGTCTTTCGGAACGCTGATGGCCGCAGATGGGCCGACCATCGCAATTCGGTCACCCTGGATGACTACCGTTTGATCTTCTTGCGTCTGGGCTTGCTCGGAATCAAACAGACGCACATGCTCGATGGCCACTGCATGATTGGGATGCTGCGCTAACTCACGCGCCAGGCGGGCGTACCGTGCGTCCACGGCTTTGCGGTCCAGGGCGTAGAGCTGATCGTTCGTGTCCTCCCAGCCTTCTCTTAGGAATGCGAACCACTTGCCAGGAGACCCGAAAAAATGCTGATCATCATCGAGCCATAAAGTCTGCGGCTCGAAGGCAAGTCCAGTAATCGCGAACTCGGTTACATGCAGTTTTTGCCCGTGGCTCTCGACTGTGACATCGGTCATTCGTTCCAGCCTGGCCTCGCCGGCTGGAAAAAGTTTGACCGGAGCATTCTTAGCCTTGAGAAGGGCACTCACCAGGAAGGCCGATTCGGCTGCCGATCCGTTGTTGCTTACATAAAATCCCGGCGCGGGAGCCTGCCCGTTCTCAGACGTACTCTTCCAATGGCCAATTCCCGACTCCACGGCGAAGTGTTCGTCCACTGGAGCTTTCAGGTAGTCGTTGCCCGTGATGTCTGTGCGCACGGGCGATCCGTCCACGCCGACGACGTAGTGCGCAGCGATCTTCGGCCCGCGGCCACGATCATTGAACTCGAACGTAGAGTCGATGTGACCGTCCGGGGCATAGGTGTCCACTTCGCTGCCTGCGGTTTTCCCGTTACTTACGATGCTGTAACGAAACGTTTGCAGGGCGGCAGAGTCCGAGGTCCACAAGAGAGAGCTGGCAAGAACGAAAACGGAGAGCGTGATGAGCCGAAGTTTGAACATGGCACCGTATTGTGCCACTAAACAGCAGGAATGAAAAATCCATTCTCGGGTTGCGGAAGCGGTAGACTCCCCAGGCCGAGGAGGTACCAGCACCCTTCGGCATTCTGCAATATTTTCTGTGCTTTCTTGGTTTGCCGTGTATAATGAAGTTCAGCTAAGTTTGACTCACAAGCAATTGAAGGTCGGTATCGCCAACCAGCGTCACCCCCTCACTAGCAGCGAATCTTCCATAGCACAATTCAAGAAACAGGAATAGGACTATCAATGGCAGAACAAGGAACAGTGAAGTGGTTTAACGACGCCAAAGGCTATGGCTTTATCAGCCGTCAAAATGGCGAAGACGTTTTCGTGCATTTCTCCGCGATTCAGGCTGGTGGCTTCCGCAGCCTGCAAGAAGGCCAAACCGTGCAGTTCGACGTGACCAAGGGCCCCAAGGGCTGGCAGGCGGAGAACGTTCAGGCTGTCTAAGTGACACCGCTTTCGAAGCGATAACAAATGCCCGCGATCCGAAAGGATGCGGGCATTTTCGTTTTGAGTATTTCGGTCTGATCCTAACCTTCAAGGCCGCTGCCGTGCTTGCTGCACCATCTCCACCAGAACCTTTCTGGCTTCCATCGCATTCCGTACCTCCCGCAGGAAAGCGATGCGAGCTCCGCGCATACCGTCCGTGGTTTTCAGCCGTACATGAAAACCGAGCCGGTCGACCGAGGTCATTGCGGCTTCCTGCGAATCGATCCCCGCCGACGTCCGCGCCAGCAAGATAAGCGCATCCTTGTGGTCGGCATTCATGTGTTCGATGATCCCGCCTGCCACATCAGCCAGCGGGTCGGGTTGCGCCTGGTCGTACTCGGATGCCTTTACCCACCCCATCACGCCAAAGCCCCCGACGTAGTAAACGTCCAGCACATCCATTCGGTAGAAGGAAAAATCTTCAAAGTCCACCCAGTATTTGCTGTTCGCGTAACGCTCCAGGTAGAGCTTGCGGGCGTCGGCTATTTCGGGCTGAGGGAGGGTCAGAACATTTCCCAACAACGTAACTCTGGAGGCGCCGAGTGGATCGCCGTCTCCATCGGGCTGCGTGACCAGCAGACTGGCGCGCCCATCCATTTGCAGATTCTGAGTGTGCATGGCCATCGTGCTGATCAGAAAGATGGGACGCCCCTGCGCATCCAGCCCGTAGGGCATCACCGATCCAAAGGGAAAACCGGTCTGCTTTCGCGAAATCGTTGAGAGGCTGCCAATGCGGCCTAAATACACCAAAGTGCGCGCCCGCTCGGAGAATGAAGGCTCAGGGATTGCTGGCTGATTGCTCGCTACGGCAGTGCCGCCGTGACTTCGGCTGGATGAGGAAGACATGATTATTCTCTTCAGGCAGTCTAACAGGCTGCTGGTGATTCGGCAGATGCCCCAGTTTTGAAATGGCAAAAGCCAAAGAAGCGAAATCAATATACACATCCGACACTCCTGCAGGTGGCTGCCGGCTCTGATGGGGGTACCGAAGATTTATTTTCTGAAGATTGAAACGCTTTCGCAACGTTGTTCACCATTCATCAAGGTTAAGGTGAGTTCTGAGGCCAGCCCAGGGGACTGGAACTAACGAGACACTTCATAGGAACAAGCGGTTGGCGGTTCGGTGTAAGGTCAATCGAACGGGACGCCAAGATGAAGATCCCGATTCCATTTAAGGCTCGCGCGTTTCGTCCGCCAATCGACGCAAGGCAGTTGCGTGAATCACCGCGAGCAAAACATATTCGCCTTCACGAGCTTCCCAACAGAGCCGTGTTGCGAGAGGGCCAAACGTCATGATCAAGCCAGAGCAGTTGCGTCTTGTCGAAGAAGCTGGATTCATCTTCCGAGGCAAAGTTATCCGTCATGGAACGACAGATGCCCAACTTATGCCCTCCGCCGCTGGAAAGATAGTAACGGTAGAAATAGAGGAAATCCTCCATAGCACGGCTGTTTTGCGCGGGCTCAAGGGGAAGGAAGTGATTGTCGTGACCGAGCACGCGGCAGCGATGGAAGACGGAAGCGCGCTCATTTTGTTCACGAACTGCGTGTCCCTGGGGGATTATGTGGTCGTGCGCGAGCTCGGCCATCTGAACGCGTCTCGCGAGGCAGAACGGGAGGTTATGCAGGCGGTGAAAACAGCGAACGAGCAACCATTGCGCCGACGGGTGGAGAGCGCGGACCTGATTGTTACCGGAAAGGTGCTGGATAGCCGCTCGGCGGGCGCGGCTTCGCTCCTCAAATCCGAGCACGACCCCGACTTGTGGATTGCGCGTGTTGAAGTGCGGTCAGTGCTGAAGGGCAAAGAAGTGCTGAAGGGCAAAGAGGTGAAGGGGGAGATTGAGGTTCTGTTCCCTAACAGCACAGACATCGTTTGGTACAAGGTTCCGAAGCTGCGTGAAGGCATGACTGGGATTTTCCTTCTTCAGCATTTAAAGGCGAAGGAGGCTCCGAAGGAAGTCGCGCGCCCCATCTATCAAATCACCGATCCGCTGGATTTCCTTCCCGACGAACGGCTGCAGGATGTGCAGCGCGCACTCGATCAAGAGAAGGGGGGACGCTAAAATGCCGGACTTCATTAAAGTTGTCAACATGATCCCCAACTTGTCGAGCGGGGAGACGAATCAAGATAGCGAGCCAAGTCTGGCAGTGAACCCCGCCAATCCTCTGGAGATGGCTGCTACAGCGTTCACGCCCAGTCCCAACTTGGGCAGCCCAAACTCACCGGTCTTTTATTCGACGGATGGCGGAAACACGTGGAGCCTGAAAGACCTCATCGCCGGTACACCGGTTCGGGATCAGACACTGCGTTTCGCTTCAACCGGCGGAATGCTGTATGCCGGCGTGCTGTGGGGTGGCGGCAGCAACATCGCGCTCATCAATTTCGACATTCTTAGGACGAACAACTTCTCCGGCTTGAGCACGATGGGCGTGATGGCGCAGCGGAAGAACGACGATCAGCCGTTCATCCAGGCGGCCACTGTCCCAAGTGGTCCTGGCGCGGGGAAGGACCGAATCTACGTCGGTAGCAACGATCACGCACCGGCGCACATCCCGTCCACAGTGGACCTTTCGCTGGATGCAACGGCACCCGCACCGGTAACGAAGACTTTTGTTCTAGAACAACGCGTAGTCGCCCGCGATGGCTTTCAGACCCGTCCCGCCATCCACACGAATGGAACCATCTACGCCGTTTATTACGCGCTCATCGGCGGCTCGTCGTCGTGTGACGTGGTTGTGGTTCGCGATGACAACTGGGCGAGCGGTGCAACTCCGTTCCAGGCGCTCATTGACACTGGCGATCTTAAACAAGGTGTTCGCATCACCACAGGCGTGGACAATCCCTTTCTCGGGTTGTTTATCGGTCAGCAGAGGATCGGGGGAGATCTGTCGATCGCGGTCGACCCCAACGACAGCGCCAAGGTCTACGTTTGCTTCGGAGATCTGCAAGGCGGCGTTTACAGGCTCCGCATCTGGAAATCGACCGATTCCGGCGCGCACTGGACTGCGGATCTAAGGACGGTAGACAACGCGACGAACCCGGCGCTGGCGATCAACAGCAAGGGGAGACTTGGCTTCTTATACCAGCAGGTTAGCGGAACCTCACCCAACCAACGCTGGCAGACGACGCTTGAGTTGACAGAAAACGACTTCGGTTCCTTCCACGCGCATGTGCTGGCCAACACGCCGTCAACGAAGCCCGCGAAAGCCTTCGATCCGTATCTCGGCGATTACTTGTACATGATGACGGCGGGAAGAAACTTCTACGGGATTTTTTGCGCGAATAACACGCCCGATCATGCGAACTTTCCCAATGGGATCGCCTATCAGCGGAACGCCGACTTCGCGACACACACGCTGCTGGCCAACGATCACGTTACTCCAGTAGCCGTCTCGATTGATCCTTTCTTCTTCAAAGTGACGCCGGGAACAGGCAAAGTAGTAACCGCCATCGCAAACGGGGGCAAGTTCGCGAACGTTTGCCTGGGCTCTTTCGTCGATGAATTGCTGACAATTAATAACAGCGGGACGGGTCCGCTCTTGATCTCGGACATTGTCTCGACCTCGCCCGATTTCCTGACGCCCGATGTGCTCGCCTATCCGATCAAGATAAGGGCAGGCGGATCGACTGAAGTGGTGATTCGCTTCCAGCCCACCGGAAGCGCCGGCCTCAAGACCGGCACGATCATCGTGATCAGCGACGATCCGGCCGGACCGCACAAAATCCCGGTTTCGGGAGAGGCCCTGGCGCCACGGCTGAACCTGTTGATCGCCAATCACGGCAACTTCGGTAGGGTTTGCGTCGACTCGTTCGCCGACGAGCCGCTAATCCTGAACAACGGCGGCAAGTGCGCTCTCTCGATCACCGGCATTACGTCAAGCTCGGGCGAGTTTCTGGTGCCGCTGGTTTTGTCGTATCCGCTGGCAATTGCGGGGGGAGACTCGCTACCGGTGCCGATTCGCTTTGCGCCGACAAGCTTTGGCGCCAAGTCGGCGGTAATCACGGTGACCAGCAACGATCCGGCCGGTCCACATTCGATCACGGTCATCGGCGACGCGCCCTCGGGCAAACTCGCCGTCACCGGCTCGTTATGTTTCGGCGGGGTGAAGGCTTGCTGCCGCGCGGAACGGACCATCTCGATCTGCAACGTAGGTGCTTGCAGTCTCCACGTGACGAGCGTCGCGTTCAAACGCAAGAGCCGCTATTGGAAGTTGATTAATAATCCGTTCCCCGCGACGCTGCCCCCGGGTTCGTCTCTCGAGGTTGTCATTCGATACAGAGCCGCGGAGAAGTGTCCGGTTTGTTGCGAATTGGTGATTACGAGCGATGATCCGGTTACGCCAATCAAAACCCTGGATGTGATGGCTTACACCATCTGGAACCAGTGTGGTTGCGCGCAGAGTTGCGATGATTGCAAGAAGGGCTGCAGTGAGAAGAATCACTCGGAATGCTGCTGCCAGGGAAGCGCAGACGACTGTTGTGCGGACGAGGAAGACGACGATAAGGACAGCTAGTGCGTGGACGGTCCAGAAAAAGCAAATGACCTAAGCGGTATGTCCCTGATCGCAGTGCGGCAGCACGCGGGACAAGTGCGATCCAGTAAGAAAATCAGGAGAGGGAGTATGAACTTCATCGAACGAATCTTTGGCATTTCACCCGACGGCGGTTCAGGCGCTCTTGAGTTTCTGCTGTTCCTGATCCCCATGGCTGGGGTGTGCGTTGTTTCCACCCTCAGATTCCTGCGCAGTAAACGCTCCAGGTAAGGAACGCCCGGGCCCATCGGCGAGAGCATCAAGGCGCGGTCATCGAATGCCCTGCTCCGGCTGTGCTGCGCCCGCTCTTCATGCGGCACCTGCGCTCGTGTGCGGTCAAAGGCTGCGGGCGAGCGCAAGAAGCGCTGCGAAAAGCCCCGCCAGGAATGCTGCTGTGAAGAGTGCCACGACGATTGCTGTGATGACGACCAGGAGGAAGAAGATGAGAACTGACCCGCAGGACAACCTGGGTGCTGGTCAGGCTCTTTTGGGGGCGGGGAGCGCCTGCATTAGGCCAGTCGAAAGATTAGCGTCCTTTGCCCGGAAGGGAATGAGTTTCCTCCGCGGTGAGGCGAGAGGGGTCGCAATAGCCGTAGCCTTTTAGACACGCAACGTAGTTACGCTTGTGTTCAGCGTCGGCCAGCGTTTTGGATTCAGATGGAGACAGTTTTCCGTAATTGCACGTCTCCTTGCCATCGTTACATGCGGCCAGGTTGCGCTGGTATTCTGCCCTGGAGGTGCGGGCCGTTTCCCATGGAGTGAGTTGGGAGCGGTCGCACTCGGCCCATCCGTTCTCACAATTCTGCGCATTGCGCTGGTGTTCCGCGGTAGTGACCACCTCGGTTTCCGAGGGAGTTAGCTGGGAATGGTCGCACAGGCCCGACCCTTCCTTACAATCAGAAACATTGAGTTGGCGCCGGGCGGTGGCAACTGCCCCGGCTTCCGGCACACTTAACTTGGAGTGGTCGCAGGATCCCGCGCCACTCTTGCAGTCCGTGATGTTGCGATGGTGGTCGGAGAGGGAGGAGTCGCGCGCTTCGGAGGGAGTGAGTTTCGACTGGTCACAGTCGTGCCTGCCTTCGGCGCAGGCGGCGACGTTATTCTGGTGATCGGCGACCGCCAATGCGATGGCCTCCGGTTTGGTGAGTTTGGAGCGGTCACAGGAGTCGTAGCCGTGCCTGCAATTCGCGACGTTGCGAGCGTGGAGGACGAGAGCTAGTTCGGCCGATTCTGACGAGTTCAACCGGGAAGGGGCGCAAGTTTGGCGGCCCGCCTTGCAGGCCTCCAGATTTGCACCAAGATCGTGGGACTGCGCCAAGGCAAGAATGGGCCAAAGACTGAAGCAGGCTAGCTGTGCCAAGAAATAGGTCTTCCGACCAAGCTTCATAGGGACCGCCTTGGCAGATACTCATGCCGCTAAGGAAATTCTGTGAGGCAAATATTTATGGGGCTAACCGGAACTGATAGGCAGTTCCGGTCAGCCACAGATTGAGTTGCCGATGCGATTACTGCTTGTCTTCTCTGGCGTCGGCGATGTGAGCGTGATGTCCGGCTTCGGAGACGGCCTTCACAAACGCGTCCGCGCTTGCGGGAATTGCCGTCTGGCCCGAAAGAATGTTGCGGAAGATCATGTGCTTGCCATAGATGGCGCGAGTAGAGTCGTTATCCTGCTCTACAACCGCACCTTCCAAGGTCAAACCGGCGAACACACCTTTGGAGCGCGAATAGCTAAGGACTTCAGTGTTCAACGTCCAGTCGGTTCCGGCGGATGCGTGCCGGCCTACTGGGCCTGCCGCAACTGAGCCTTCGCCGGTGAGTTCGAACTTGCTGGAAAGCAGATGTTGCAAACCACGGTCGTTCATGACCAGCATGACCAGGTCAACGCCTTCGACGCCGATCTGTAATCCCCAGCTTCCGCCGCCAACCGAGACGAATGCGGGAGCGCTCCAGCCTTCAGCAGTACGGCACGTAGCCACACCGCGTCCGTGCTTGCCGCCAACGATGAAGCCACCTTTGATCAAGTTAGGCACGACCACAATGCACTTTGCGCCGCTGAGCACTTCCTCGGGAATACCTTTGTCGGGGGTCGACATGATGGACTGAAGAACGTCCACGGATTTTTGCATGCGGTCGACGGTTTCTTCCCGATCTGAGCCGGCAAATGCGTAAGTTCCAACCATGCCGAGCAAGGTCATCAACAGCAGTGAAATTGTCTTTTTCATGAATTATTTCCTTTGGGTTGCGAACTAAGAGGAGAAGACTTCAGATGGCTGACTTAGTTCAGGGGACCTGAGAGAGAGAGAAGAGGTGCTCATCTCTAAGGGCATGATCGCTTAGGCAGAAGAGAATAGCTGGTCTGAATTGCTCACTCGACCTGGTCGTGGAAATGGATGGTCAACTTTCGCAACACCAGGTAAAGGTTTTCGAGGAATGTGAGCAATCCGGCACAGCGTTGGGCGCGTTGGCCTGTCAAGGTTGAGTTGTTAGATCCTTGGAGGTTGGGGGAGACGCCACACGGCAGATTATTAGTCGACTCGCCCACGCTGCCTGCTGGTACGCAATAGTCACTAAGAAAGGGCGAGAAGAGCGCTGGAGATTACATGGATCGTCGTCGCTTTCGCAATCGGCTGGCCGTCATCCTGGGTTCATTCACGAAGTTGCTTGGGATGCTGAAGCCAGGGGCGCAAGATTTAGCCACACAAAGGATGTGTCCTTCCTGCGGATTGATCACTCCGCGAGCGCAACCATTGTGTTTGGAGTGCGGCAAACCGCTCAGAGTCGTTTCAACTTGAGCGGAAAAATGCGAGGCAGGGATGGGTACGCGACGAGAGTGAAAAAAAAAGGAGACAGTCATGCTTTGGACGATTTTTGTTGTGCTGCTTATTCTGTGGTTACTGGGTTTCAGTCTGCATATAGCTGGCAGTCTGATTCACCTGCTTCTGGTGGTGGCGTTGATAGTGCTGGTCATTAACTTGATCGGCGGTCGCCGTTCAGCCTAAACATCGTCCTCTGATCGTCCTCTGAAGGTAGGCGGGGATGGGTCTTCTTCAGCTTGGTTACTTGTGTTGAAAAAGGAAGCGCAGGCTGCGCTGGCCAGCGTTCTTCACGATTCGCACAGCGGCCTGGCCGGAGTTCTCAGGAGGGGAAACTTTGGCAGCGGCCTGCTCTCGGGCGAGATGCGTCTTGGGAGAGGGTTGTCCTGTGCTAAGCGTGCATTGCTCTTTCGGTTTAGCTCGACACATGGGGCAACGGACGGACAATATATGTCGCAGCGTTAGCTTTTGAGTTTCCACGTCACCATTATTCAACATCGCGGCTGGGAGAGATGGTCAATTGTGCTCTCTCAAATTGTTATCTGCGGCAAGGGGACTAAATCGGGAATCAATTTGGAGAAGATAATCGGGCCGTGAAATATGCGCTGTGGACTGGCGCACCGATGCTGTTTGCAGGCGCCGCTTCCGATCAGAACTGGACGGTTCCCGTCCAGATACTTTCCCACTGTTCTGCCGAGAAAGGCGCGTACCTTTGGTCGGTTGAGGCATTGGTCTGCAAATGGTGGGGTTTGCCCCGGTGCCTGCCGGAAGGACGCACATGTGCCGGCAATTGACCGCGCAACTTTCGTTCGCGACCTTGGGCCGGCTTCACAGTGAGTACAAAGTGAACGGCTGCGCACAGGAAGTGAGCTCCGTCGGACCTAGTTACCAGCGCATCGACGGACTTCAAAGCGCCGTCAGGCAATTCCAGATCATCGGCCAGCATGACGATGGGTATGGTCGGACGAATCCGCTTGATCTCATCCGCAACCACTGAGCCGTCCAACAGTCCGAGGTGGTACTCAAGCACAATTCCATCGACGGGCTGCGACGCGAAAAGCCGCAGACCATCGTGACCAGTAGTTGCCGTTACCAACTCGTATCCGCTTTCCTGCAATGAACTTAACGGAGTCGTGTTCCGGAGAATGCAGAGGAGAGTGCCGTTGGCAGCCATGCCATAGAGCGTATCGGCGGGGCTGACTACATTTCTGAGCAAAAGTGCTCACCAGGGGCAAGGGGCGGCTCTGGTGATCTATATGCGGTTTGCGCTGGCAGGGTAGAGACGCCGACGCCTAATCGTGTAGAACTACATTGAGGAGGGAGCTGTGGACCTGCAAAGCGCCCTCTGTACCGCCGGCGTAGTGAATGAAGCCCAGCTTCCTGAACCGGTTCATGAAGAAGCTGACTCGCGAACGAGTGGTTCCGACCATCTCCGCCAGGGTTTCCTGACTGATCTTGGGGACAACGGTTTCAGGAATGCCCTCTTTGCCGAAATGAGCGAGCAATAGGAGGATGCGGGCTAGTCGCTTTTCACTGGAGTTAAACAGTTGGTCGACCAGGTCCTCTTCATAGCGGATATTGCGCGCGAGCAGGTAGGCCACAAACATCTCGGAAAACGCAGGCTCGCGGTGCAGTGCTTCCATCATCGTTTTCTTATCGACGCGTAGAATCTCGCAATCGGTCATGGCTGCCGCGGAGCCCATCCGAAGCAACTGACCGGCCAGGGAGCCTTCGCCAAAAAAATTACCTTCGCTGACGATTGCGATAGTCGCTTCTTTACCCGCTTGGGATACGACGGTGAGCCTGACTTTGCCTTTCTGAACATAGAAGACGGCGTCGGCCGCGTCCCCTTGGGCGAAGATCACTTGCTTTTTCGAAACCGACAGGATCTTTCTGCCGTCGCCAATGGTGGCGAGGAAAGTGTCGGAGTCGAATTCTCTGTTCTTTTTGGTCGCCGCAGGGGGGCTCATAACAATGTAATTATAGCCCCGCGAAAGTAGCTAAAGCTTTAAAAAGTGGCGGCGCTCGGAGTTTTCGCAAGTGAGCTATTTTGAACAGTATTTCCCATAGGAAATGAGCGAATCTAGGCGCCTGCTTCCTGGAGCAGGCTGAGGAAGAAGTCCGCCTGCGACCTCGTTTTGAAAGGGCGCGGCTTCGAGCCGCGCCGATAAGTAAGGGCCTCAAAATCAAAAGCGGCTTTATTTAGCCGCCCAGGTGACACGTTCATCCTGAAAGGACTTTTTCTCCAACCTGCTGGAGCGCAGCCTTCCGTTGAAACATGACTCCCGCGACAGTGATCAATAGTGAGCAGTTTTCCTCTCCGATCCATTCCAATATAGCGAAGGCAGCGGACGGGAAATCTCCACCATTGACTGATTCGTTGCTGCTCACGAATTCTTCCCAGGATCTCGTGATCACCCAGGAGATTATACAAATGATTAAGAACATCGTTTTGCTCGCCATTCTGGTTATAGCTATTCCGTTCACCGCTTTTGCCGGTAGTAGTATTGACTTTACCAACAGCGGTGGCACTCTCTCCAGCAGCACTCCCGGATCTCTCGCAGGTACCAGTAGCGGCCTGACTCTCGCAGGATCGACGCTGATCGCTGTCAATGGTCTCAACGGAGGAGGGTTGATTACCGGGAATAACTTGGGAACGTTGAGTTTTAGTACGAGCGGCCTCAGCGGCGGCAGTTTGCAGATGGGCGGCACGTTTGCCGCGGGCGGCACGTTCACCATCACAGGCAACGGCACCAGTGGCATTCCGAATGGCACGATCTTCAATGGCTCCTTCACCGGACCGGTAACCTGGACCTTGGTGACTCTGGCCAATGGAACTCACAACTACACTCTGACCGGTTCCTTGACCGGGACGTGGTACGCTGGCGGTATCGTGGAAGGCGCCACCGTTCAGCTAACCGTCAACACCGGCAAGGGCTTTTTTAACGGAAGCACGAACATTTCGAGCGGCGATACCAACATCACAGTTCCAGAGCCCGGTACCCTCGGTCTTTTGGGCACGGGTTTGATCAGTGTTGCGGGCATTGTCCGGCGCAAACTGAAGAAGGCATAGCAAAATAACGCTGTACATCTGCTGTTCAACCAGACCCCGCGCGGATCAACGCGCGGGTTTTTTGCCCAAGGGCGAAAGGTTGCAGGACTCTGAGGAGGGCTAGACGCTACCAGCGTGCCACTTCGCGGAGAGTGCGAGAGGTAATCGCAGTAATTCGGGGTACCCGCCAGGTTGAAACACTGAATGTTAGTTAAGCAGTCACTTATCGAGAACCGCCAAGCGCCGATCCCGGTGGGGTGCGGTGCGGGGTTGGCCAGTGTTCAGTTCACACTTCTCGCCCGGCTTCGCGCCACAGGTAGGACAACGAACCGCCGGGGCCTGTTCTTTCTTGGGTCTCATGGGCGCATGATGCACCACTGCTCCGGCAACACGCTGATCACTTTTGACCAGTGCGCAAGTTCTTTTCGTTAAATACTGACACTAGAGACAAATCTCAGAGCAACTGCTCGACGATCGCCTGGGGACCATCTGGAAGATGGCCTGTCTCGGCATGTTATTCTCCTCAAAATTAGGGACGAATGGCACTATCAAGCGCAATGTTTCCGAAACCGATGTTAGAAGTGATCGGCGCCCGCCCGCGGATATTCGACGGAATATCGGTGGAGCGCGCGCGGGTGCAGTCGAAGCCATCGCTGCCCAGTCGAATTGCGGTGATCGGGAATTACCTGCCGCGACAATGTGGAATTGCAACGTTCACTACAGACTTATGCACAGCCATTTCAGCAGAGTATGGGACGGCCCGACTGTTAGCCCTGCCAGTCAACGATACCGAGGAAGGGTACGACTATGCGGCACGTGTGCGCTGGGCGCTCTCTCAAGATGACTTAAAGTCCTATCAGGACGCGGCTGACTTCCTGAACTTCAACAATATCGACATGGTGTGCCTGCAACACGAGTTTGGAATCTTCGGCGGCAAGGCCGGAAGCCATATCTTGCATCTGCTACGCGCCCTGAAGATGCCGGTGGTGACCACGCTGCACACTGTGTTGCGCGAACCAGGTCCCGACCAACTGGCGGTGATGGAAGAGATCGCAGAATTATCGGATCGTCTCATTGTAATGAGCCAGCTCTCATCCCAGTTCCTGCAGGAAATCTTTAAGGTGCCCGGCAGCAAAATTGATATGGTTCCGCATGGTGTGCCGGACCTGCCGTTCCTGGATCCTAATTTCTTCAAGGAGCGCTTCGGGGTGGAAGGGAAGGCGGTTCTGCTCACCTTCGGGCTGCTCTCGCCGAATAAAGGAATCGAGAACGTGATTCAAGCTTTGCCGCAGATTCTGGCCAGACACAAGAATGTCGTTTATATGGTTGCGGGCGCCACGCATCCTCACATTCTTCGCCGCGAGGGCGATCACTATCGAGAGTACCTCCAGGGCTTGGCGAAGGAAGTCGGGGTCGAATCGCAGGTGAAGTTCCACAACCGCTTTGTGAGCCCGGAAGAGATGGTCGAGTTCATTGGCGCCGCAGACATTTACATCACGCCTTACCGGCATGAAGCGCAGGTAGTTTCCGGAACCCTCGCCTATGCACTAGGAGCGGGCAAGGCGATCATCTCGACTCCGTATTGGCATGCGATCGAACTGCTGGATGACCGGAGGGGTGCGCTGGTCCCATTCCAAAATCCCGACGCTATTGCGCAAAAGACAGTTGAACTCCTGGATACGCCCGCGATCCGTCACGCCATGCGGAAGCGCGCCTATCTGTTCGCGCGGGAGATGATCTGGAAAAGAGTAGCGCAAGGGTACATGGAGAGTTTCTCCCGGGTGCGCAGCGACCGCATGGCAAGTCCGCGAGTTCAGTTCTCAGCCCGGACCACTCCCAAATCCCTGAATCAACTGCCTGCACTGAATCTGGGCCATCTGAACCGTATGACCGATGACACTGGAATGCTGCAGCACGCGATCTTTACGGTCGCGAACCGCGCGGAAGGCTACACCAGCGACGACAACGCGCGCGCGCTCATTTTCGCAGTGTGGCTGGAGCATCTGGATAAAGAGCAGATGGAGAAAGGGCAACTGGATAAAGAGCAACCGGAGAAAGAACAGCTTGAGACCACTGGCGGAGCTATTCTGGACGTAACGGATTCGTCCATACGGTATTTGTCGTTTCTAGAGCATGCGTTCAACCCAGCACAGGGGAGATTCAGAAACTTCCTCGGCTATGACCGCCGATGGAACGAAACCGAGGGCTCTGAAGATTGTCACGGGCGTGCAGTTTGGGCGCTGGGCACGGTTCTAGGGCGGTCCAGCAATCAGGGACTGCGGTGTGCCGCGGGCCGTCTATTCGAGTTTTCCTTTCCCGCAGTTATGGAATTTAAAAGTCCCCGTGCCTGGGCCTACACCCTGCTCGGCATTCAGGAATATCTCGATTCGTATCCCGGCGACCGCGATGCACAGAAAGTCAGATCTGCGCTGGCTGGGAGATTGCTCAGCATGTATGAGTCGATCGGCCGTCCGGATTGGAAGTGGTTTGAGAATATTCTGGCTTACGGCAATGCGAGATTGCCGCAGGCCCTGCTGCTCGTCGGTTCAGCTTGCGCGGATAATCGCATGGTTTCCGCCGGCCTCGAAGCCCTGGAGTGGCTTACCGAAATTCAATGTTGCGAAACCAACGGCTACTTTGTACCGATCGGATCGCAAGGTTTCTATCGCCAGGGTGGTGAAAAGGCCCGCTTCGATCAACAGCCTCTTGAAGCCGCAGGCGCGGTTTCCGCGTGTCTGCAAGCCTACCGCATAACTGGTGACGACCGCTGGCGCAGGGAAACATGGTCGGCTTTTAACTGGTTCCTGGGCGACAACGATCTGCAGGTTCCTCTCTATGATTCCGTCAGCGGTGGTTGCCGCGACGGGCTTCATCCCGATCGCGCCAATGAAAATCAGGGTGCAGAATCCACGCTATCGTTCTTGATGGCAAGTCTGGAAATGCGCTCGCTGCAAAAGTCTGAAGGAATGAAAAATCAATCATGACCGTCTCCACTGAAAAACCTATGAGTTCCGTGAACACTCTCTACGAACCATTACTGCTCCGGCATCCTGCCAACCCAATCCTGACGAGTAAGGATTGGCCTTACTCCATCAATAGCGTATTCAATGCGGGTGCGACGCTGCTGGCGGACGGCACCACGCTGCTGCTTTGCCGCGTGGAGGATCGACGCGGATTGTCGCATCTCTGTGCCGCGCGCTCCGCCAACGGCGTCGATGGATGGAAAATTGATAGCGAACCGACATTGATGCCCAGCCCGAAGGAATTTCCCGAAGAAATCTGGGGCATCGAAGATCCTCGCATCACCTTCGTGCCGGAGTTACAGCAGTACGTCGTGACTTATACATCCTATTCGCGCGGCGGCCCCGGAGTATCTCTGGCTCTGACCAAAGATTTTCGAACCTTCGAGCGCTACGGCGTGGTTATGGTACCGGACGACAAGGACTCCGCGCTTTTGCCTCGCAGGATCAATGGATATTGGGCGCTGATTCACCGGCCCATGACGACCCTGGGATCGCACATGTGGATTTCCTACTCGCCTGATCTGCGGCATTGGGGCAGACACCGGCTTATGTTAGAGGCGCGGCGCGGCGCCTGGTGGGACGCCAACAAAATTGGGATGTCGCCTCCGCCCATCGAGACTTCCCGGGGATGGCTGGTGCTTTATCACGGAGTGCGGCACACGCCTTCGGGTTGTCTGTATCGATTGGGCGTGGCCCTGTTCGATCTGGAGAATCCGGAAAAATGTCTGCTGCGAGGCGACTCGTGGATCTTTGGGCCGGAAGCTGAGTACGAGCGCCACGGCGACGTGGACGACGTTGTGTTCCCCTGCGGATATACGATGGGCGCCGACGGCGACACGCTCAATATTTACTACGGGGCCGCGGACTGTGCGATTGCCCTGGCCCACGCGAGCGTGCGATCACTCTTAGGTTGGCTGGATGCCAACGCCAGTTACGAGCGCCGGCAGCGACCTCAGGATTTGTGAAGACTATTCCGCAGAGTTGTTGTTCGGTGCGTGTCATTTACAAGGGTTACTGAGTTATGTGAGCTATCTTGCTCAGACGCGAAAGCCTGCCTCTGTCATTCTCTAATCTGCTGAGTGTGTCGAAGAGTAACGATTGCTGAATCGTAACTCTCCTCCTTAGATCGTTGCGGGTTGACTCTGATCAAGTCACGCGAAGCGGTCACACCCAGCCAATCAGCGATGTTCATCCGCGTGTATGCCGCGAAAGCTTCGGCTAACACCATTCAACCCTAAAAGCTCTTGCACGTGAAATTAGGGCGAAGCCTCCATACGGGTGAGAGGCAAGCGCCCGCGAAAAAGAAAGGTGTAAAGCCAATGCCTTTAATTCAACTCCTGGAAGTTCTTATCGTGGTGGGTGTCCTGCTGTGGCTGGTGAATCGGTTCATTCCGATGCAGGGAACCATCAAGTCAATTCTGAACGGGGTCGTGGTGATCGCCGTGGTTCTGTGGCTGTTGAATGTTTTTGGACTGTTTCACAACCTCTCCAACATCCACGTCGGCAAGGGATGAGGTGTGGCGAAGCCCTTAGAAACAGACCAGATCGCGAAACGCGCTACCTGGCAACATGAAGAAACATGGCAGACATTCTGCCGCAAGGAGATCTTATGAAAACCAAGCTGTTGTTCGTCGCGGCCATTGCACTGAGTTTGCCCGCGGTGGCTCAGAGCAATTACGAAAGAACCGGTGACGTCGAGCATATGAGCACGACGCCCACGTTCCGGGTAACCGTCATCAGCCGCAGTGTGCAAGCGGTCAACTACAAACATCGCAGCGGATATTCCAAGCTGGATTTCGCCGGGACGGACCTGATGCCCTCAGCGAACGGTGTAGCCCGGGTGAACAGCCGGCGCGGATCCATCGTAATCGAGGCTGAATTTGGCGATCTGCAGAAACCGACGACATTCGGCAATGAGTATCTAACCTATGTTTTGTGGGCGATTTCGCCCGAAGGCCGCGCCGTGAACCTAGGCGAAGTGCTGGTCGGCGACAACCATCGCAGCAAGCTTCAAGTGACCACGGACCTTCAGGCATTCGCTCTGATTGTCACCGCGGAACCTTACTACGCGGTTCGGCAGCCCAGCAATGCTGTGATTCTGGAGAACGTAGTCCGCGAAGACACCAAGGGAACCACCGAAGCGGTGAATGCCAGGTACGAACTGATGGAGCGCGGCGGATACATTCCCACCGGCTACAAGTTCGATCCAGTAGTCTTGAATGCCAAGTTGCCGTTGGAATTCTTCGAGGCGCGCAATGCGCTGCGCATCGCTCAATCCGAGGGCGCCGAGCAGTATGCAAGTGGCAGCTATCAACACGCTGTCCAGTTGATGAACAACGCCGATGGCTATGCCACGAACAGACACATCGACAAAAAGCCGTTGATCGCAGTGTCTCGCGAGGCAGTGCAGACCGCCGAAGATGCGCGCGCCATTGCAGTCAAGAAAATGGACGAGATGCGTCTGGCAAACGAACGGCAGGACTCAGCCGACGCGCAGGCGAGGGCGCAAGGGCAGACGGATGACGCAATTCGGCTGAGACAGCAGGCAGAATCCGACACCGCGCGAGCCCAGGCGGCAAGAGTGCAGGCAGAATCCGACACTTTGAATGCGCAAGCAGCCAAGACTCAGGCCGAGTCTGACGCGGCAAGAGCACGGAACCAAGCGACGGATGCTCAAGCTGCAACCGCGCAGGCGAACGCAGACTTGGCGAACAGCCAGGCTGCATCCGCCAGCGCACTTTCTGCAGCGCAGGCTGATGCGGAGCAATCCCGCCTGGCGGCGCAGCAGGCCCAGTTACGCGCCCAACAAGCTGAGACCGACAAAGCGGCCATGCGCGCGAAATTGTCGGAGCAGCTGAATTCCATTTTGCAGACTCGCGACAGTGCGCGCGGGCTGATCGTCAGCATGTCCGATGTTCTGTTTGACACGGGGAGGTATTCGTTGAAGCCGGGAGCACGGGAGAAGCTGGCGAAAGTCGCTGGCATTCTGCTGGCTTATCCTGGACTCAACATTGAAGTCGGCGGCTATACCGACAATGTTGGCGGAGATGGGATGAACCAGACATTGTCTGAGAATCGAGCCGACTCGGTGCGCGATTATCTGGTACAGGAAGGCGTGGCAAGAAATTCGGTTTCGGCCAGAGGATTCGGCAACACTTCGCCGGTCTCCTCTAACGACAATTCCGCCGGCCGGCAGCAGAACCGGAGGGTGGAGCTTCTCGTATCCGGAGACGCAATCGGCAGCCCAGTAAACCCAACCACAGGAAATTTGCAGTAGAAGTCTAAGGGCGCGGGCGAGTCGCCCGCGCCCTTACAAGCAATAACGGAGGCAACACCTAAATGAGACTAATCGGAGTAGTCAGCACAGCAGTATTGTCTTTGGCCATCGCGGCTCCGGCCTATGCACAGCAGGAGCAGCACGACCAGCAGGAGGAACAGAAAGATAAGCCTGCCCAGGAAAAAGAAAAGAAAGCCCAACCAGAGAAACCCGCAAAGCAGGACGAGAAAAAGGCGCAGCAGCAGGACAAGACCGCAAAGCCGGAAGAGAGGAACGCGCAGCAGCAACCGGACAAGACTGCGAAGCCGGACGAGAAAAAGGCGCAGCAGCAGGAGAAGACCGCGAAGCCGGAAGAGAGAAACGCGCAGCAGCAAGATAAGAACAACAAGCCGGAAGAAAGAAATGCGCAGCAGCAGCAAGCCGAGCCGCGGGAGCAGCACGCCGGAGGCAACGGTGGTGGCCGCATTCCCGACGATCGTTACAAGGCCAACTTCGGACAGCAACACACGTTTCGTGTCAGCCAAGGCGATTACAATAACCACCGCTTCCAATACGGCGGCTATTCGTTCGCATTCGTTGGCGCGTGGCCAAGCGACTGGCTCTACACGCAAAACGTTTATGTGATCGAGATTGACGGTGTGTATTACCTGTGCAACCCGATGTATCCCGGCGTGAACATTGCGCTGGACGTCAACCTATAACGAGCTACGCTGAGCGCACTGTCTTAGATAGGCGCGAGTCCACCCATGGACTCGCGTCTTCTTGACCGCATCGGCCAATCGAAAGGGGACTGCGGTCTGTTCGCGAGCGTCAGCTTAATGACTTACACGTCAACGCAGGGAAGGAGCAAAACATGCTTGGAACTGTATTAATCGTGATCCTGATCTTAGCGCTCTTAGGCGCGTTACCCAGGTGGCCGCATAGTCGAGACTGGGGATATTATCCGACCGGAGGAGTGGGACTCATTCTCTTCATCGTGATCGTTCTTCTGGTGCTCGGGCGCATCTAATCGCCACGGCATTGCCGCTATTTTCGCCACTAAGCGCGGCTGGAGGAACTGCCGACTCCCCCCAGTTGCGCTGAAGCCGCTGCTTTTACTCCTAAGCCTTTAACTCTGCCGGAGCACTTACCTTCTTCTCACCCGCCATATTCAGGCTTGTGCCAGTTGACTTTCAGGCGGCTTTCGGTTGACATAACCGGGGGGGCGGCATGAATGGGCTGGCAAACATCCACGAAAGAAAGAACAGGTTAAAGGGTGATGCGCGATTGCAGGCGAGGCTACGCATCGCATGCGGCGCCGCTTCCACAGTTCTGGCCATCTCCGTGCTTTTGGTGCTGCCGGCTTGCACCAAGCACAAAGAACCTTCGCCCTCCCCATCGCCCTCCAATGAGAGCAGCGCTGGAGTACCAGTTAGTCCTCCCGCCAGCAATCCGGCTGCGCCCGCCGCGAATCCGCCCCAGACGTCTGCGCCGGCCCAGCCGGAACCAGCGCCGCCACAACCGATTGTTGTTCCGGCAGGAACGGCTCTGGCGGTGAGGCTGACAGAGGAGCTTGGCTCCAAGACGAGTCAATCTGGGCAGACATTCTCCGCTACCGTGGATAAGGATGTGATTGTGGATGGCCCGACAGCGATTCCCGCGGGTGCGAATGTCACGGGCAGTGTGGTGAGCGCAAAACCTGCGGGCCATCTAGCGGGAGAGGCTAATTTGGTTTTGCGGTTGACGTCGGTGAATATCAACAATATCGATCAAACAATTGTGACTTCGGCGCGCAGCTTTGGTCCACAAATAAAAGCCAAAGGCAAAGTCAAGAAATTCCTGGGCGGGCTGGCGAAACGCGCGGAAGGGGACGAGAAAGAAGTCGATCTGGCCGCCCAGTCGGCGTATACGTTCACGTTGAAACAAGCGCTGCAGATCCAATGATAATGAGGCTTGCATCGACCGCGAAGGAGAGCGATGTATTTCGAACAGTTTTACCTGGGCTGTTTAGCGCACGCGTCCTACATGATGGCGTCCGAGGGTGAGGCGGTCGTGGTGGATCCTCAGCGTGACGTGGAGATTTACCTTAAGGCTGCTGAGGCGAATCAGGTTTCTATTAGGCACATCCTTGAGACTCACCTGCACGCTGACTTCGTTTCCGGGCACCGGGAACTGGCGTCGAGGACTGGCGCGAAGATCTACATTGGAGCGCAAGCCGGGGCGGCATTTCCTCATGTAGCCGTGCAAGACGGTTTCCAATTGCGCGTCGGGAAAATGCGAATCACCGCGCTGGAAACTCCGGGACATACTCCGGAGAGCATTTGCCTGGTGATCACGGATGAAGAGAAATCGGCTGATGCCTGGGCCGTGCTGACGGGCGATACTCTTTTTCTGGGAGATGTGGGCCGTCCGGATCTTTCCCGGCGTTATAGCCCGGTACAACTAGCGGGCATGCTCTATGACAGCCTGCACAACAAAGTTCTGAAACTTGAGGATAACGTACTGGTCTACCCTGCGCACGGTGCGGGTTCTTTGTGTGGACGGAACATGCGGGCCGAAAAAGTTTCCACCATCGGCACGGAACGGCTTACAAATTATGCATTGCAGATCAAGAGCAGGGAAGAGTTCATCGAGCAGTTGACCAGCAACCTGCCGGCTCGTCCGGAATATTTCTTGCAGGACGCGGAAATCAATCGCACCGGGGCGGCAGCGCTGTCGGAACTTCCGCCCTTGTCTGCGCTCGAACCGGCGGAGCTGAAAAGTCTGCTGGCGCAAGGAGGAATCGCGCTGGATGTTCGTCCGAGCGAGGAGTTCGCGGCGAGGCACGTTCCCGGCTCCGTGAACATTGCGTTGTCTGGCCAGTTTGCGTCGTGGGCGGGAGCTCTATTGGGCTTGGAGGCGCGTCCGGTGTTGATTGCGGAATCAGAAGAAGCAGTGGCCGAAGCACGAATGAGGCTGGCGCGGATTGGTCTCGAGGATGCGCGGGGATATCTAAAGGGAGGCGTCGCTGCGTGGGAAAAGGCTGGATTCCCTCTCAGCGAACTGCCCCAGATTACCGTGGAAGCTCTGAGCCAACGACTGCAAGGCGCGGGCATGCAGGTGCTGGACGTGCGCCGCGAGCGGGAGTGGGAGGATGGGCACATCGAGGGCGCTTCGTGGTGGCCGCTGGATAACTTCAAAGTTGCGCCTCCGGAGATCGACCGCAATGTTGCGATCGCGGTGCATTGCAAGGGCGGATACCGCAGCATGATTGCGTGCAGTCTGCTGCAGCGGGCTGGGTTTCAGAATGTGGTGAACGTGGTGGGAGGGTTCGACGCCTGGCAGGAAGCCAAACTTCCTGTAGCAGCGGAGAAGCCGGTTGGGGCTTAAGACGGTCGCGACGCGCAGGCAAGCCGTGGCAGTTCGATTGCGAAGGCGACATCGCCTTTACATTCATTGGCCGGATGCTGTGTGTAATTGTGATTTCATCAGTTGACCACCTAGTGTTTCCATTCGTGCTGCGATCTGATTGCGTCGAAGCCCGTCATGGTGCCTCCAAATCCAGAGCATAAACTTCCTGCGAACCAGTTTCGCGCATAAGAAGCGGAGAACCCTGAGGAGTGAGGCCCATCCAGGAGACCCAAGCCTGTACCACACGGTTGAAATTTCGAATGTCAGCTACCGGCTCGACTTTTCTATCCGCAATTCTCACCCGATAGATTGCCAGGTCGGCACCAAGGCCACTATCGAAGTAGACATAGCTGCTATCGGCCGACCACTGCGGATAGCCGATGTCTTGAACTACCAGTTCGGTCCATTTATGGGTGCTTATTTCGTACAGCTTGAGTTTCTGCTGGTCTCGCGTGGCCGCTACGATGTAACGTCCGTCTGGAGAACATCGCGGTAGAAACAGCCCCTCTGATTCGGGAAGGATGGTGGTGCTGGATGTCTTCGGATCGAGAATGCGAAACCGCTCCGTTTGTCCATCGGCGAAGATTATGGAACTTCCGCACCAGTCCGCGCGTCCCGCCTCGACCCCTAAGTCCTGAGGAGGTCCACCGTTAATGGGCACGGTGCGTACTTTAATTAGGCCGCCCGGCTCTTGGCTCACGAATACGATCAATTTGCCATCGGAAGAAATAGACGGGGAGTCCGCAAGTAATGGGGCCTGAGTGAGTTGCAATTTCTCAGTTCCGTCAGCCCTGCTGCGCCAGATTTCACCCTCCGGGTAGGAAACGTAGGCTACCCATTGGCCGTCCTGCGAAAACGTCACCGAGCTCGCAGAGATTCCTCCGAGGAAGGGCACAAATTGAGACGACGTGCTGTCATATCGATCCAGCTCAGCTCGTTGCTGCACTCCGACCGCGTAAATTCGTTTTCCATCAACGCTCGGCTGCGGAGAAATGAAGCTTAAGGGACCTGCGGTCAGCCGAGTCGGTTGAAGGTTGACTCTATGGAAAGGATCTCCTTCTTCGCGAATCGCCCATAGATCCACGCGGCTGCCGTGAAGGGCTTGAAATAAGTAGTATTTCCCATCCGGCGTCCATGCGCCTTGTAGTGCATCAGTTAGCTGCTTCCAACCTGCCAGAACGTCTCGGCTACGCTTGCCATCGCTGGAAAACTCCAAAATGGTGTTATGAGAAATACTTCCCACGGTAATGCGAAGCCTCCGGGAATCAGGCGACCAACGCAGCCACCATGCGGTGGAGTAGGATGGCGGGATATCGGCAAACTTGCGGTTTGACCCGTTCCGATCCACTTCAAGCAACTGCTTCTCGTTCGCGACAAGAATGTTGCCATTTGGCATCCACGTTCCATCTTGTCCCTGCATCGGCGCAAATCGTTTAGGGCTTCCGCCAACGACGGGCACGGACCAGAGTGTCTGCTCAAGTTCAATTCCGCTGAAACTTCCAACGAGTAGCTCGGTTTTGTCAGGGGATATGTCATCGAGACTGACATTGTTGAAAGGAGTGTTCATGACCACCGCCTCGCCGCCAGTCACGGCAACTTGCGCGATCACGTAGCGTCCATCAACGAACTCCTGGATGTACAGCCTGGCTCCATCGGTTAGCACGATGGGTGCGACCGCTCCAAAGAAATTCTTCACCCGGCCGTCGTGGGTTATCTGTGTATATCCTGTAACGCGGGGCGGTGGCAGGGTTGGCCGCAAGAGATATGCAAGAGCGGCGGCCGCAATTAACGCCAGCGCCGATACCACCACTATTGTGGTCGCTGATAGCTTCCGCTCGCGTCTCGCGCCGCTCGGACGGTCTACTATTGGCACAGCTGTGGAGTGGCCGGATTCGATATTTCTCTTGAGCCGTCTGAGATCAACCGCCATTTCTGATGCGTGTTGATACCGCAGATCACGATCCTTCTCCAGCGCCTTGTTTATGATGCGTTCCAATTCGGCGGGGACAGTGGGATTCAACCGGACGGGAGGAGTGGGAGCCCCTTCTAAGATTTCTCTGAAAATTACCGCAGTACTTTCACCGTGAAAGGGGAGTCGGCCGGTACACATTTCATACAGGACGGCTCCAAAGGAGAACAGGTCAGTACGGTTGTCCAGTTCCTTTGCGCGCGCTTGTTCCGGCGACATGTAGGCGACAGTTCCCAAGGTACTTCCGGGGCTGGTCAGATGGTCGGGGTCCACCTCCAATGTAGCTAGTGTTGCCTCGTTGACCGGCGCGCCCTTTGCTGCACTAACTTTCGCCAGCCCAAAGTCTAGAGCCTTTGCGTGCCCACGTGTCGTAACGAAAATATTGGCTGGCTTGATATCTCGATGCACAATGCCAGCAGAGTGAGCGGCGTCGAGCGCATCCGCAATCTCGATGGCGAGCGACAGGATCAATTCAGTGTCCATCGGTCGGCCTGCAATACGATGCTTCAGGGTCACGCCATCCAAAAATTCCATGGCGATGAACACGTCACCGAGCTGGTCGTAGATTTCGTAGATCGTACAAATGTTCGGATGATTGAGGGCGGAGGCAGCGCGCGCTTCTCGCCGGAAACGCTCCAGCCCCTGTGGATCCTGGGCCACACCGTCCGGCAAGAACTTGAGCGCCACGAAGCGTCCGAGTTGAGTATCTTCAGCTTTGTAGACGATGCCCATGCCCCCGCCGCCGAGCTTCTCGACGATGCGGTAGTGCGAGATGGTCTTGCCGATCATTGAGTCGGAGTATGGTAGGCGCGGTGCGACAGGCAAGTCAATCAAAGCCAAAGAGTTGGGCGCATCTCGAAAGGGTAGTTGGCGAAAAATCGCCATATCACTCATTGCCCGGTTGCTCAGGTAGTGGCCTGCATACGAGAGCTATGCCGCGACAACATGGAACTGGCAACCCCGAAAGGCACTAATTCACACCTTCCCCGCTGGTAATAGTGGGTTTTGCAGAGCCAGGCGTCCAGCCTTGAGTTCCCTCGTCCCCTAAAATGTATGTAACTCCCTGCGATCTGCAGCGTACTGCTTTATGGACGCCAAAAGGAACATGGCGAAAGAACCGCAGCCCCGCGAGGGCGAAACCAGGCAGATGGAGGGGCTCGGTTTGGAGAACGTAATCGAGCGCGCACGCGGTCACGATGACGGGGCTCTGGAAGAGATCTATCGCCGCTATGTCCGGCGCGTATTCGGATTGTGCCGTTACATGCTGGATTCACGGGAGGGCGCAGAAGATGCCACCAGTGAAGTCTTCCTCAAGCTGCAGCGCACCATCGAGAGCTACGACGGTTCGATACCGTTTCCCAGATGGCTGCTCCGGGTGGCTGGCAACCAATGCATTGACGCTTTGCGGCGCCGGCAGCGTGGACTGAAGGTGTTTGTGGAAGTTGAAGACGGAGCCGCGGTCCTCGAGGCAACCAGCGCGGCGCCGTCTCCGCTGGGTGCTGTCATCAGCAAGGAAGAGAGGGTGCAAGTGCGGGATACGATCGCACGCCTGCCGGAGAACTATCGCGTGCCTCTGGTCCTGCGCTACTACAGCGAACTGAGTTACGACGAAATCGCCCAGCAATTGGGCCTGGAGAGGAACTACGTGGCGGCGCTGATATTTCGCGCCAAGCAGGAGCTGCGCCGGAGACTGGCCCCAAGGAGCAAGTGATCATGGAATGTTATTCGGAACAAGCCTGCGCCCTCTTCGTGGACGGCGAACTGGCCGCGGACGAGGCGCGGCGTATGCGAGACCACATGGCCACATGCCGGGCCTGCCGGCAGCTAATGGACGCATTGCGCGCCGAGAACCGCGTGCTGAGCGAAAGCCTGAGCGAGCTTTCAGAAGATGCAGCCAGCCCCGTGGCCTTCTCCCGGTTGCACTTGTCCAGGGTGTGGCGTGACCTAGCGGTGATGGCCGTGGTGCTGGCGTTAGGTTCGATCTTTGCCGGTTGGTTCGATCAGATGGAAATTCCCGGAGCGCTGGAGTGGGTCAATCCCTTCAGCCTCAGCGGCCTGACGAACCTGATGTTTAACGTTTCTGACTATTTTGCGCACGGAGGTACTGCCATGTTGACTGAGTATGCTGTGGTGGTTGGGGGTTTCTTTTTTCTATTGCTGCTGGGCGGCAGCGCACTGCTGCTGGGGCGCCGACGGCGGCTACCCAAGAGTGGCTTCGGCCTGGTGATCGTCCTGCTTACGTTGTCGTTGCCCAGCTCCGCGCTGGATCGGCGTCACGGGGAGTTCGTCACCGTAGCGGCGAGCGAGACTGTGGACGACACCCTTATGGCCGCCGGCAACACGGTGCGCATTGAAGGCGTGATCAATGGGGACCTGCTGGCTTTTGCCCAGACCGTGGAAATTCATGGCACCGTCAAGGGCGACCTGGTGAGTTTTGCCAAGAGAATTGTGGTCAGCGGAACCGTGGAAGGCCGCATCTACACCTTTTCCGGGTCTCTCGACCTGGACGGGCAATTGGGTCACAGCCTCTACGGTTTTGCGCAGTCCTTGCATGTAAGTGACCGTGCCCACGTGGGTGAAGGCATCCTGGCTGCCGCCGGCGACGTCAGCCTGGAGGGCGAGGTGAAGCGCAGTGTGGACATGTTGACTAGTGGCAATGCCGATGTGAGCGGCAGTATCGGCCGCGATCTGACCATGGTCGGAGTTGGCCTTACGCTTACGAACACAGCCCGGGTCGGCGGCAACCTGAGCGCTCGCGTGCGCCAGCTGAAAGAGGTGCACATCGCCGACGGCGCGACCATTGCGGGCAAACGTGACATCCAGGTGCAGGTGAGGAAGAGCCAGTTCGCGCGACCGAGATTCTACTTCCACCAGGCTATCTGGTTCGCTGCCGCCATGCTGGTGGGATGGCTGGGCCTCGTTCTGTTTCCCGGTTTTTTCCGGGCCACGACGCAGGCGGTGGGCTCAGGCTGGCTCAGCCTCGGGCTGGGGGTTGGGGTTCTGGCCGGTGTGCCGGTGGCCATGGTCGTGGTGGCCCTCACGCTGATTGGCATCCCGATCTCGCTAATGGTATTCGCGGTGTATCTGGCTGCGATCTACCTGGCGAAGGTTTGGGTTGGAGCCTTCCTGGGGCGGATACTTCTGAAACCCTCGGGAGCGACGAAGGGCGACTGGTTGCTGGGACTCCTGCTGGGCCTGTTGATCCTCACGATTGTTGGGTTCATCCCGTATCTTGGCGGGCTGGTCCGCTTGGGTGTGGTGTGCCTGGGTTTGGGAGCTTTTGCCGGGCAGCTTTATCGGGCTTCACGACCGGTAATGACGGCCTAAAGAGGCCTGCTGAGGAACTGGTGGAGGCCAAGCGAAGTTCAGCAAAGGTACCTGGGAGGCAAAACTACGCGTGGTTGGGTGACGCTAAATCGCCTTGACACTCACTGCCCGGCCTGCGCGTGAATTGACCTCTCCAGGGAACCAATTTTCCCGCCGGAATGCGGTAGACTTCCTATCAAGGCCGCAGGGACGGCCGACAATGAAAACGGCCAAACTGGCAAACTCCTACCGCGTTGACGATGGAAAACATTTCCGGTTGAAAGACATTGACCCGGCTGACACTGGGCATTGGCGCTCCGTCGAGGAAGCCAAGGAGCAGTTGCAGAAGGACATCGCACGCATGGCGGAGTTGCAAGCCATGCTTTATGCCCAGGATCGATGGGCGCTGCTGCTGATCTTTCAGGCCATGGACGCCGCCGGCAAGGACGGCACGATCAAGCACGTCATGTCGGGAGTGAATCCCGAAGGTTGCCAGGTACACTCGTTCAAAGCGCCTTCTGCGAGGGAATTGCAGCACGATTTTTTGTGGCGCACCACGTGGGATTTGCCCGAGCGCGGACACATCGGGATTTTCAATCGCTCTTACTATGAAGAGGTGCTGGTGGTGCGGGTGCATCCGCCGGTGCTTGAGAGCGAGTTGGTTCCACCCTCTCTCATCACGAAAGAAATATGGGAAGAGCGCTTTGAAGACATTCACTCGTTTGAGCGGCACATGGCGCGCAACGGCACGGTGATCCGCAAATTCTTTCTTCATCTTTCGAAGAAGGAGCAGAAGCAGCGATTCCTGGCGCGGCTCGACGAACCGGAGAAGCATTGGAAGTTCTCCGAAGCGGATATTCACGAGCGCGAATGTTGGGACGATTATCAGGAAGCTTACGAAGACATGATCCGTCACACCGCCGGCAAACATGCTCCATGGTATGTGGTTCCCGCGGACAACAAATGGTTCACGCACCTGGTGGTTGCGGCGGCGATTGTGGAAACGCTGGGAGAACTTGACCTTTCCTATCCCAAGGTGGATGCGGCGAAACTCAAGGAAATCGCGGCCGCCCGCCGAGCACTATCAAAAAAATGAAAGCTGTGCCCGCGGTTGAGCGCGGGTGCTTGGCATTGAACTTGTGCGGTATTACGGTAGAAACCATCCATATCCCGGGGGAGTAACACGAACATGGCGAGTCAAGGCACGATTCAGGGGAACAAATCTGCAAAGGTTGCAATGGCGTGGTGGTTGCCGTTTGTGTTCGCCATCCTCGTGGTGTGCGCGCAGAGTATAGCGCTCGCGCAAACCAAGCCGGAGCGTCAATCGAAGGCGGTGAAGCCAACGCAGTCGGCGCCGCCGTCAACCGCGAACGCGGCTAGCGAGAACCCGGCTGCCGACAAAGAATCCGGCAAGCCGGAAGACAAGCTGTTTAAGGGCATGAAGTATCGGATGATCGGCCCGTTCCGCGGTGGCCGCTCGCTGACTGCGGCTGGCATTCCGGGCGATCCCACCACCTATTATTTCGGCGCGACCGGCGGGGGCGTCTGGAAGTCGACGGATGGCGCCATGACTTGGTCGCCAATGTTTGACAAAGAGGGCAGTGGATCGATTGGCAGCCTGGCGGTCGCTAATTCGGATCACAACACGATCTATGCAGGCACGGGCGAGGCCTGCATACGCGGAAATATTTCTCACGGCGATGGAGTCTACAAATCTCTCGATGGCGGCAAGACTTGGAAGAACACTGGCTTGCGCGACAGCCGCGCTATCGGCAAAGTCATCATCAATCCGAACAATCCAGATATCGTTTTTGTAGCTGCGCTCGGCCATCCTTTTGGAGCGAACACCGAACGCGGCATTTTTCGCACGACCGATGGTGGCAAGAGCTGGGAGAAAGTTCTCTACAAAGATGAGAACACCGGCGGCATCGATGTGGCCTTCGATCCCCACAATCCCAATATTCTGTTTGCCGCGCTGTGGCAGGCGCGCCGCACGTCGTGGAGTATGGCGAGCGGGGGCGCGGGCAGCGGTCTTTACCGCTCCAACGACGGGGGCACGACCTGGAAGCGGCTGGAAGAACATGGTCTGCCCAAAGGCCCGTATGGACGCATCGGAATCGCCGTGGCCGCCAACTCGGATCGAGTTTACGCGCTGATCGAGGCGCACAATCCTGATGGCGGTCTTTACCGCTCCGACGATGGCGGCGAGAGTTGGGACTTCGTCAACCCCAGCCACAGCCTGTGGCAGCGGCCGTGGTATTACATGCACATCATCGCCGACCCGCGAGACGAAAACATTGTCTATGTCATGGACGTAGAGATGTATAAGTCGACGGATGGCGGGCATTTGTTTAACCGGATCAGAGTTCCGCACGGCGACAACCATGGACTGTGGATTGACCCCAGAGATACGCGGCGCATGATTGCGGCCAATGACGGTGGGGTCACCATCACTTTGGATGGCGGCAAAAACTGGACGCGCGAAGATAATCAACCGACGGCGCAGTTCTACCACGTCACCACCGACACGGCCGCGCCGTATCGCGTGTATGGTGCGCAGCAGGATAGCGGGACCGTAGCCATCGCCAGCCGTAGCGATGATGGCGCGATTGACCGCACGGACTGGTACGACGTCGGCGGAGGCGAGGCGGGCTACATCGCGCCCTATCCGCCGGATCCGAATATCGTGTATGCCGCGGACTATCAGGGGAATATTACACGCTTCGACAAACGCATCGGACAGGTGAAATCGATAACCGAACAGCCTGAGCTTTCCGATGCTCACGGTGCCGGCAACCTGGAACATCGTTTCCAGTGGACCGCGCCCGTGCTGATTTCATCGCACGATTCGAACACGCTGTATCACGCGGGCGAGCGCTTGTTCAAGACTACCGACGGCGGAGTGCATTGGCAGGCGATCAGTCCGGATCTGACGCGCAATGACAAAAGCAAACAGAATGTTTCCGGGGGTGAAATCACTCTGGACGATTCTGGCACGGAATACTATGACACGATCTTTGCGCTGGCCGAGTCGCCGATTACCAAAGGTTTGCTGTGGGTTGGCACCGATGACGGACTGATCCAAATAACGCACGATGAGGGAAAAAACTGGTCCAACATCACGCCCAAGGACTTGCCGGAGTGGAGTCGCATCAGCCAGATCGAAGCTTCGCCCCACGATGCCGGCACGGCATACGCGGCGGTGGATCGGCATCAGAGCGACGATCTTAAACCGTACATTTATAAAACCAGCGACTATGGTCAGAGCTGGACGAAGCTGACTAACGGAATTCCCGATGGCAGTTTTGTTCGAGCCGTCCGCGAAGATCCCAAGAAGCGCGGACTGCTCTACGCGGGAACCGAGAATGGAGTTTACGTTTCGTTCAACGATGGAGCGGAGTGGAAGTCGCTCAAATTGGATCTACCGACTACGCCGGTACACGATCTGGTGATCAAAGACAATGACTTGGTGGTCGCTACGCATGGGCGGGCGTTCTGGATTCTGGATAACATCAGTCCGTTGCGGCAGTTCAATGACGACGTGGCAAAGAAGGATATCCACCTCTACAGCCCGGATCCGGCTTACCGCATTCAGGCTGGTGAAAGCGGCGAGCATCATCCTTCCAAGCGCACGGGGCAGAATCCGCCCGCAGGCGCGGTGGTTTATTACTACTTGAAAGATGCACCTAAGACGGGGACAGAAACGAAGCTGGAAATTCTTGACTCGACGGGAAAGCTGATTCGTAAGTATTCGAGCGCCGAAACGGAGTTGCTGGACGAGCCTTTGGGTCCGGACGACAAGAAGCCAGAAAAAGAAATAAAGCCGGACGCTGGCCTGAATCGTTTCGTGTGGGATCTGCGCTATGAAGAGGCCCATCGTATTCCCGGTTACTATCTTTGGGAATACAACGGCGGGGCGAAGGGACCGGTGGCCGCTCCTGGCCAGTATCAAGTGCGACTGACCGTGGGTACCGACAGCCAGGTTGTTCCGCTGGAGGTGAAGTTGGATCCGCGGGTAAAGGTAAGCCAGGCGGATCTGGCGCAGCAATTCGGCCTGCTGGCACAGATCCATGAAGAACTCAACCGGGTTTATGACGCGGTCAACCAGATCCAGGATGTGCGCACGCAAGTGGCGGGCCTGAAACGCCGCTTGCCGGAGAACGCCAGCACGAAGGCCATTTCGGCGTCGGCCGACGATCTGGAGAAAAAGCTGGTAGCCGTGCGCGATCAAATGGTAAATCTCACGATCAGTGCGAACGAAGATTCACTGGCTTATCCGCCGCAGATTGACGCGAAACTCGCCTACCTTGCAATGGACGTGGGCAGCGCAGATGCAGCGCCAACCGAGGCGGAACAGCTTGAGTTCGAGAAGCTGAAGCGCCAGAGCGGAGAGTTGCTGAGCCGCTGGGATGATTTGCAACGTCGCGATTTGGCAGCTTTCCAAAAACTAACGGCGGAGGGTAGCTTGTCTACGGTCGTCGTTCCGCCTGCGGGTCGAATCGGGGATGCGGAAAGCGTTGATGCTCACTAAGAGTTCTCAGTTCTCGGTTCTCAGTGCTCGGTTCTCAGAAAACGGCGCCCGGCTCCCGTGTTCCTGAGCTAAGAACGAGAACTGCTCCTGAGATAAACGCTCACAAATTCGGTGGTATTACTTCCGTGCCACTTCGATGGCACTGTTGTGCCCTGTACAGTGTGTCCTCAGACTGATAATTTGCCGATAGTGATGCTGATCCTCCCCTGAGGTGATGGCCGATTTGACATGGGGGTGTCTATGAGGTTCATGCATCTTTGTTACGCAGCAGTGGGCTTCGCGGTGGCTCGCTGGATATTCCGTCGCCAGCCAGTAGTTGATCCTGTCACGCGGCTGCGTTCTTCGGGCCTTCTGTAGAAAGTTTCTGGCTAAGTATTGGGCGTGCGTGCCCGTTGCGCCTCCATTTCGTCAGCGCACGCCCATTTCCTTTTCTCTCTGCCCGGAAGGTCTAGCACTAAGGTTTGCCTGAGTTATCTCTGTTTCGCCCCCCATTCTCACTACAATTCTGGAAGGACTTCCGCGGTTCGTGGTGATTCACCGCGTGCCAGCAGTTCGCGATACCAACTGCGTCAGACTACGTTGTGCCAGATCGCGATCGGACTTCTGGGAAATTTCTGGTGCGAACGCCGATAACAATCCGTTTGACGATGGCCGTGCTGGCCGCGGGGATGTTGGTGCTGGCTCTGCCTCAGTGCGTTCGTGCGCAAGACGACCCCAACGAGGCTCCGCTAGGCGATGTCGCGCGAAGTTTTCGCAAGAAGCCTGCCTCCCCTGAAGTAGTTATTGATAACGATAATTTTTCCAAAGTAGTGGAAGACGCCGAAAGCCGGAGAGCGGCGGGTTCTACGATGGTGTTCTCGCTCGATCCGGGAGCGAAGAACTTTCACATCTCCTCCCCTGACGTCAGCTGCAGCTTTTCGTTTAGCGCCAGGAACAGTTCGCTGCTCTCCGATCCGATTGTGCTGGACGAGTTGCCGCGGAGCGAATTGGCTAAGTTGGAAGGGCCTGCCACTATCGATGGAGATTCTCTGCAGGTCTCGATGCACAATGGAACCTCATGGGAACTGCGCGAGGTGGTGATCGGCCTGACGATCCTGCGGCGCCCGGGTGCCGGTGATGCGGCCGCCTCCTATGGTCCAGCACGAATTGTTCCGGCGGTGGCGGGTGGTTCCGCGCAACAGGTGCAAGATTCCTTTCAGAAACAGCCCGATGTTACCGTCCTGTTACGAGTGAAAGGGTCGGCGGCTCCGTCCGCTACGGCGTTGTTTCGCACGCAGCTAAACTTTGCTCTCTTCCCCGATCAGGAGTGGCACTGGGCAATCGTCAGAGCGAAAGGGGTTCCACCACAACCTGCGGCTGACTCGTCGTCGACTCAGCTCGATCAAGTCCCCGGCCAGCTTCCGGCGCCGCCGCTACCCGACGCGGGCACGCAGATATTGACTCCGTCTCTGACGCCTTCCAATCCGGATCTTGCGGTCCACTAAGACATCTGCCAAATGTAGACGAGCTTAGTGAGTCTGCTCAAATCCCACGTGTTAAACTGACCACAAATCCCACATTAAGGACAGGCGATGAAATTTGGAGTCATCATCTTCCCCGGTTCCAACTGCGACCACGATGCCTTCTGGACCATTCAGCAAGTTGCCAGGCAGCCAGTGACATTTTTGTGGCACGAATCGCGTGATCTGGAGAATTGTGATGCCATCATCGTGCCCGGGGGATTCGCGTTTGGGGACTACCTGCGGACTGGCGCGATTGCGAAGTTCTCTCCGGTGATGGAATCGGTGCGTCGCTTTGCCGAAGGTGGCGGCCTGGTGTTGGGAATTTGCAATGGCTTTCAGATTCTGTGCGAATCGGGGCTGCTGCCAGGCGCTCTTATGCGCAACGCGGGGCTGAAATACGTTTGCAAATCGGTGCAGGTGCGGGTGGAAAATGCTGCCACTCCATTTACGAACGCTTGTTCACCAGGAGAAGTGTTAACCATCCCCATCGGCCACATGGAGGGGAACTACTTCTGCGATCAGGAAACCTTGGATGAGTTGATGCGCAACAATCGCATCGTGTTTCGGTATTGCAATGCCGCTGGTGAGGTTGCAGGGTCGGCCAATCCCAACGGTTCTCTGGAAAATATTGCGGGCATCTGCAGTGCAAGTGGCAATGTCGTGGGCATGATGCCTCATCCCGAAAGATCTGCAGAACCCGAACTGGGATGCACCGATGGAATGAAGATTTTCCAGTCGATGGTGGGTGCGATGGCGAGCAGGTAGAGTCTGCCGGTCTGCGCGCAAGACTCTTTCGGCTTCGCTTAGGGCAGCCTTTCGCTCCGCCTGAAAAGCGGCTGCGCTCAGGATGACTCCCCATTAGGAATAAACCTGTCGAAGCAGAACTGCTCTAGGGCTCAACAAAGATTCTGTTTGATAATCCCGCGATTTCCTGCTAGTGTCTCCGCGAAAGCACTTCCCACTTCGCCTAACGGAACTAAAACGTCTAAGAAAGTTTAGGGAGGAGTGTCCCCAATGACATCGAAGCAGATTCTTGATGCCTTTTCCGAGACTCTAATGCAGGATGAACGCATTCTGAGCCCTCGCGAGCGGGAGTTGCTGATGAGTCTCTTGCAAAATGCGAAGGACGCAGCCGCAAATCCAGAGATTCAATCCGCTGTAACTGCTGCCATAGCTCGTTCAGTGGGTGAGACGGTAGCCCAACGCGCCTTTGGGTTATTGGGAAGCAGCATCGTGGAGCAGATCGTGGCGCGTGGCGCAGCATCGTCTGGCACGGAAGAAGGCATTCCTGCGACCGTGTTCGGTGGACCGCAGCCCCCAAGCGGGCCGCAACCGCCTTCCGGCCCGCAACCACCTCGTCAGCCCGGTCCGCAACCTCCAAGTGGACCACAGCCGCCAAATATTAGTCTGCGGCGCGGCACGGAAGAAGGCATTCCTGTGACCGTGTTCAGTGGGCCGCAGCCCCCGAGCGGGCCGCAACCGCCTTCCGGCCCGCAGCCACCTCGTCAGCCTGGCCCGCAGCCGCCAAGCGGACCGCAGCCGCCAAGTGCCGGTTTGCGGCGAGAGAGCACCCTCGCGAGGCCGGGAACGCAACCAAGCCAGCCCGGCTCGGGCAGCGGCGTCGCCGTCTTGGACGCGCCCGCAGTCGTTCGGGCTCAGTGCGTCGTCCTAGATGAGTTCCTGGCGCCGCAGGAGATGCAGGAACTGATTCGCTATACGCTGGAGCACGAAGCACAGTTCACCACCAGCGAAGTGATTTCGCCGAGCGGGGAACCGAGAGTGACCGATTACAACCATCGACGTTCGCGGGTGCTGATGGAGCTGGGACCGCATGAGGAAGTTATCCTTAATCGAATTCGTGGAGTACTTCCAAGAGTGCTGCAGCAGCTGGGGATGGAGGAATTTCCGGTCACGCAGACGGAAGTGCAGATCACGGCCAGCAATGATGGAGACTTCTTCCGTGCGCACTGCGACGATGCGCAAGAGATGATCGCGTCTCGCCGGATGACGTTCGTGTATTTTTTCCATCACGAACCGAGCCAGTTCGGGGGAGGAGAGCTGCGTCTTCACGACTCAACCAAGAGTGGCGATTATCCTCTCAGTACTGGTAGCTATCAGACGATCGTGCCGCAGCAGAACCAAATCGTATTCTTCCCGTGTTCGACACTGCATGAAATCACCCCAGTGCAGTGCCGGTCGCGGGCTTTTGCGGACAGCCGCTTCACGGTAAATGGATGGTTTCACCAGTAAAAGATACGGCATGGCTTGAGTGGATTGCAGGCCTGATGGGGGCAGCATCGCGGCAACGACACACCGCGGTGCTGCCTCCGCAGCAGTTTCATTGCCTGCTCGACGAGTTACCGCTGCATTTGATTCCACAACATAGTTTAGATCGCCAGCTCCAGCCGTGTGAGCTGTCCCAGCCGCTATTCCTCAACCCGGAATGTTCAGTGCTGCCGGCCGGAGAAGTACCGGCGGACCTGGAAGCGCATCGGGAATTGCTGGAAGGGTTCAGTTTGCAAAGCACTGTGGCCTGGGTGCGTGACCCTGCCACCGGCTCGGTGCATCCGTTCTGGCTTCGCCCCCAGCTCGAAGCGGTGGTTTCGAGTTTGCAGGCAGGCGACCGTGCGCCAGCTTCGCTGCCGGAGGCGCAGCGGCTCTTGCTTGCAATGGCTGGCATCCTGACGCCGGCGGATTATGCGCAACGCCGCCGTGCGCAGTGGTCTGAAATAGTCAGCACCCGCAGAAAAGTGTTTCGAGAAAATGATTACGTCCCCCTCAGCGACTTGATCCACCCATTCAATCTAGCTGCTTTGCGTCGCTACTATCGGTATGCGATCCGGCAGGGATCGATTTGGCTGGGGGACGAGCAGAGCCCGCAGCGCTACGTCGCCCATAATGAACGTGTGGCTCGCTACTTCCACCACCACATCGCGAAGGCGCTTAGCGACATCGTGGGAGAGCCAATCAAGCCTTCTTATGTTTATCTGGCATCGTACTTGAGCGGAGCAGTGCTGAAGAAGCATACCGATCGGCAGCAATGTGAGTTCAGCGTTACGCTGTGCCTGGACTTTTCTCCCGAACCTGAGCTGGCTACGCCGTGGCCGATTCGTTTGGATACTTCCGAAGGCAGGGTGACGGTTTATCAGGCGTTGGGCGATGGTTTAGTCTACCGGGGAACGAAGGTGCCACATTACCGGGATGTGCTGCCTGCGGGGCATACCTCGACATCCATTTTCTTCCATTACGTTCCGGCGGATTTTTCCGGGCCGCTCGACTAATCAGCGCCAAGGCCCTAATGCAAACCGGAAATCACATACAGCACTGAAACAACCTGGTAGTAGCTGTATGCGAAGCGCGAGCCATCGTGGGTGACCACTACGGGGGCGATGAAAACCACGCCCGAAGACACCTCGGGGTGCAACTCTTGTATCACGCTCTTTTCGCCCGTGACCAGATTGAGCTTATAAACCTTGGTTGGAATCTGCCCGCGGCGATATCCATAAACGGCTGAGTCATCCTCCGACCATTGAACCGGAATGAAGCCCGGTTCGAGACCGGGAATGGAATGCGGAGCGCCTCCGGCGATCGGATATACCGCTGCGGTAGGCCCGTTGTTGGCTATCATGTATTGACCGTCTGGCGAAACCAGACCACCAGTGATCCCCTCCGGCGTAACTGGGGTCGGCCTTCCTCCATCCAGGTTTACCAGATAGCAGCGGACTCCGTGACCCGGTTCATTGCCGTTGATCGTGATTTGTTTCCCGTCCGGCAGAAAGTGAGACGAGCCATTGTCGATGCGTTCCAGTCCGGTGACGGGGATCGTGCGGGGCTGGCCGGGACCGACGGGGTAAAGTGTGATTCGCCCCGGACTCCCGATGAGAATTGCGATGGCCCATTTGCCATCGGGGGAAAGGCCGCCGGCGCTGCCCTCGCCGAGTTGAATGGGAGGGGTTCCGTCGATTCTACGAATGACAACCGAATCGTTTGATGGAGCGGCTTCGCTTGCATCCTCGAACAACACGGATTGCCCGTCACGAGAAATGTCTTTGGCAACTTCCCAATCGTGCCATGAAATGTTGGTCGCTTTCCCGTTCCGTGCGGAAGTTGCCATGGCGAGACGTTCGACATCCCAACTTACGAGCACCCGGCCATCCGGCGCCACGTCGTGCAAGGTCAGCCCTGCCGGAATTTTGAGAATGGTGCGAAGACCACCGGAGGTATCTACCGCCAGCAAGGCGCGCGTATAGCCATTTTCCGCGGCCGTAAACCAGATTTCTTTTCCGCCGGAACTCCAAGCCAAGCCGTCCGCAGATTCCCACTCGCGCGTGAGTGTCTTGACTCGCCCGGCAAGATCCACGAGGCAGACCAGCCCGTGATCATCCCACAACGAAGGATGGTTTATGAAAGCAATCTTGTCGGCTTGTGGAGAGAGCCGGATGTGACTGATCCATCCGTTGCTCTGGTACACGACGTGACCGATCGGGTACTCAACCCGATCGCGGCCTTCGGCGTGATGGACGACGGCCAGTTCGCCGTTTGTCCCCCAGTCTGCCCAAGCAACGTCTTCCAGAATCTCTTTGGGAGAACCACCGGCGAGCGGCGCGCGAGCCAGCGTGCCTTGTTCAATTTCAAGGTGGGCCGTGGGAACGCCGTGGAGCACAAGAGCCAGTTCGCCGGTCTTGGAAATCGCCAACAAGCTTGCATCTGTTAGGGTGAGGGGTTGAGTCGAAAGGGAATCCCCCACGGTGGAGAAAAGCTGCAGTGGCTTGCCGTTCCAGGCCGCACCGTAGACAACCGAACGAAAATCAGGCGCAAAGCGGGCCGAGTAAAGCGTACCTTCGTCAAAGGTCAGGCGCCGGTATGCGAGAGATACTTTGTTCTGGCCCGCCTGTCTACCCAGAAGGAGCAGAGCCGCAACCAGAAGCGCTCCCGCAATTGCCCACGGCAGGATCCTCGCCCGCGGCTTTGGAGGCTTAAGTTTTGTTAAGCGTTCGCTTGAGGTATCCGAGAGAGTCTCTAAAGCGAACCCGAGATCCCGTGCCGATTGAAAACGCTTCTCAGGCTCTTTCTCCAGGCAATGCCACACGATTTGCTGAAATGATACGGGGATTTCGGCTTGCTCCAGACCGATCTCGGGAGGAGTTTCGCGCAGGACGGCAGTGATGGTGTCGACTTCGGTCTCGCCGCGAAACGCTCGCCGGCCGGCCAGCATTTCGTAAAGAATCGCGCCCACGCTGAAGATGTCGCTGCGATGGTCCACCGGCTTGCCGCGCAGTTGCTCGGGAGCCATATAAGCGACGGTGCCGAGTACCATGCCGCTTCTGGTGATCGTGGTCAGATCTTCCACAGTGCGGCCGGATTCATCCGGCCCAGATTGTAGTTTGGCCACGCCGAAGTCGAGGATCTTGATCCGGCCCTCGGTGGTCACGAATAAATTTTCAGGCTTGAGATCCCGATGAATGATGCGGCGATCATGAGCCGCTATGAGACCTTGTACGATCTGAAGCGCGTATTCAAGCGCCAGGTGAAGGGGTAGTGCTCCTTCCAAAAGCCGCTGGCGAAGGGTCTTGCCTTCCAGCAACTCACAGACGATGTAAGGAGCTCCTTCGTCGAGCCCGAAGTCATAAATCGCAACGATATTGGGATGATTGAGAGCCCCGGCGGCGCGGGCCTCTAATTCGAAACGACGGAGATGGTCGGGGTTGCCGCTGCAGCTTGGATGAATGAGCTTCAGGGCAACGTCGCGCTCCAGTCTTTCGTCTCGGGCCCGGAAAACCTCGCCCATGGCACCGGCCCCGATTTTCTCGAGGATCCGGTAGTGAGCTATAACTCGGCCATTCATGCGCAAGGACGCCCCGGAGGCATGTTAGGGGTGTATGTGCGTTGCAGTCAATAACCGAATAAGAAACTTCTTGGATTCACCGAATCTGAGAAACTTGCTCTGATCGTCGCCGCTGTTTATTATCAAGTCAGTGCAGCGACCGGATAGACCATGTCGTGCTATAATTTCGGTTCGCCTGCAGATTTATCGAGGCAGCCTGTGATTCCCTCTACGGGCGAATCCCGCGCCATTCAAGATCATTAGATACGAGGTCTAGCCATGTCTGGCCATTCAAAATGGGCCACAATCAAGCACAAGAAGGGCGCGCTCGACGCCAAGCGCGGCAAGATTTTTACCCGTCTTATCAAGGAAATCGGCATCGCCGCGAAGAACGGCGGCGGCGATCCTGATACCAATCCCCGTTTGCGCGGCGCCATTCTCGCCGCTAAATCGGAGAATATGCCCGCCGACAACATCAAGCGGGCGATTCAGCGTGGCACTGGAGAACTGCCGGGCGCCACTTACGAAGAGTTTTCTCTCGAGGGTTACGGCCCGGGAGGCGTTGCGGTCCTGCTGGATATCAACACGGATAACCGCAACCGGACCGTCAGCGAGATTCGTCACTGCTTTGGCAAGAACGGCGGCAACATGGCCGAAGCCGGTGCCGTTTCCTGGATGTTCCACAAGAAGGGCGACATCGTCATCCCAAAGAGTGCGGCGAAAGAGGACGACTTGATGAACATCGTCCTTGAAGCCGGCGGCGAAGATCTGAATGATGATGGCGAGAATTGGGAGATACTGACTGAGCCCTCTGCGTTTGAGACCGTTCTAGAAGCCGTGAAAAAAGCCGGGATTGCGCCGGCATCTTCCAGCGTGGCCATGATTCCGCAGAACTACATCAAGCTGGAAGGTCAGGCAGCCAACACCATGATCCGGCTGATGGAAGCGCTGGAAGATCAGGACGACGTGCAGAACGTCCACTCCAACTTTGATATCGATCAGAAGTTGTTGGAAGAAGTGGCTGGCTAGTTGCTTCCGAAAGATTCATTGGGGCCGCCTTCTTGGGCGGCTCTTTTTTATTGGCGCACTCGTTCCTTAGAAAGTTATCAACACAACCGTGGATAATGCTGTGGAAAAGCACGGAAGTATCTTTGTAAGTGATTCAGCGGGAGATGGTTCAGCTCTTTGCACCGATGCGAGTGCTGGCACTTTCGTGGTACGGCTGCGATCTGTCGCAAGACGCCGCGAGGAAACTTGGGCTGCGATCCAACTTTGAAACTTAGACTCGACAAACTTCTGGTCGATCGTGGGCTTGCCGCCTCACGCGAACGCGCTCAGGCGCTGATTATCGCGGGGAAGGTGTTGGTTAACGATCAGAAACTCGACAAAGCCGGCGCGCAAGTGGTCGCAGACTCGGTGATTCGCCTGCTCGGCGAAGATCTGAAATACGCGAGCCGCGGCGGACTCAAGCTGGAGCGAGCGCTGGAACATTGGCACATCGAGGTAAGGGGCAAGGTTTGCCTTGATGTCGGCGCCTCCACCGGAGGCTTCACGGATTGCCTGCTGCAGCATGGTGCTGCTCGTGTAATCGCGGTAGACACCGGTTACGGGCAGATGGATTTCAAACTGCGTCAGGATCCCCGCGTTCGACTGCTGGAAAAGACTAACGCCCGTTATCTGACGAACGAAGTCATCGGTGAGATGGCGGATCTGATCGTGGTCGACGTGGCGTTTATTTCCGCGACACTGGTTCTGCCTCCGGTGGTGAATTCTACTTTTCCCCACTCTGTCGAGGATCGCCACGGGCGGCAGGTGATCGTCCTGGTCAAACCTCAATTCGAGGCGGGAAGGGAATTTGTGGGCAAGGGAGGTATCGTGCGCGACGAGGCTGCTCAATTGGCGTCTGTCGAAAAGGTGAAAAAAACTTTGCTCGATCTCGACTGCTCGAGCCTTGACGTCATCGAGTCGCCCATTCTCGGCGCAGAGGGGAACCGCGAGTTCCTTCTCTGGGCACTCTTTTAATCGCCCTGTGTTCGGCAGCCTGCCCTGAGCAAAGTCGAAGCGCGCCCTCTGTGGTTAAAGTTTTTGCTTCGAATTCTGTACAATCTTTCTGTCTCCAGTTCACCATGGCAATCTCGCCCTCATCCTCCCACTCGAAACTTGCGGCCATCATCTCTCGTCCGGCTAGGCCGGAGGTAGCCCGTACTATCCCAGAACTGCTGACATGGCTTCACGCGCACGACTACAAGGTCATCGTCGATCCGGAGACCGCCAAGTACTCCAACGGTCTGGAAGAAGTGTCGCGCTCGCAAATGTCATCGCTGCCTTTGGATCTGGTGGTTGTGTTGGGCGGCGACGGTACTTTACTCTCCGCGGCTCGAGCTACCGCGCCGGTCGATGTGCCGCTGCTCGGCGTGAATTTGGGTTCGCTCGGCTTCCTCACGGACGTGCCGTTGTCTTCTCTTTTCTCCATGCTTGAGGCGATCGCCCGGGGTCAGGCCGCGGTCGAGCAGCGGTCGCTCATGCAGTGTGAACTACTGCGGGGCGAAGAGATTCTGGGAAGCTACCTGGTGTTTAACGATGCGGTCGTCAACAAGACTGCGCTGGCTCGTCTGAATAACTACGACCTGTTCGTCGACAAAGCTTTTGTCTCCAGCTATCGGGCCGACGGCATGATTGTGGCCACGCCCACGGGATCGACTGCCTACTCGCTCTCGGCGGGTGGTCCCGTGCTGATGCCAACGGTCAATGCTTTTGTGATCACTCCTGTGGCGCCGCATTCCCTTACTCACCGGCCGCTGGTTGTGCCGGATTCCGCTGTCGTAGAGATTCTACTGCGCAGCGATGAGGAAGTTGCCTACCTCAGTCTCGATGGCCAGCCCGGTCTTGATCTACGCGATGGCGACCGAGTCCGCTGCCGTCGCTCCGAGCATAGAGTCAGTCTGTTCCGCACTGATCATGACTTCTTCCACGTGCTGCGAACGAAGCTGAAGTGGGGGGAGCGGTAAATCTGAGCCGCCACACTGGGTCTAATTACAGCTCAGGAGAATACAGTTCGCGAGCTGTTTCTCTCCGCCGGATGATCTTGGCAGACTTTCCACGAACCATGACTTCCGCGGGCCTTGGGCGCGTATTGTAGTTCGACGCCAGCGCCATTCCGTAAGCTCCGGCATCGAGAATCGCAAGCAAGTCGCCCTCCTCCACTCGCGGCAACTCTCGATCGCGTGCAAAGAAATCGCCGGACTCGCAAACCGGACCGACCACATCGATCCTCTCCCTCTTGGCCAAGGATTTCCTGGACTGAACTACTGGAACAATCTCGTGGTAGGCCCCGTAGAGCGCGGGGCGGATCAGATCGTTCATGGCTGCATCGACCACGAGAAAATGTTTGCCGTCGTTTTCTTTCCGGTAGATAACGGAGGTGATCAGCGCGCCAGCAGGGCCCACAATCGCGCGGCCCGGTTCGAGCAGCAGATGCACTTTCAGGCCACGCAAGGGATGGGTCACCGCTCGCGCGTAACGCGCAACACAATCAGAAAAGTCCGAGACCGGTTCCTGATAATCAATACCGAGCCCACCGCCGGTATCGACGTAGTCGATCCTGTGCCCATCGGCGCGCAACTCGCGAACCAGGGCAGCCACTCGATCGACGGCCTCCGCGAAAGGCGCAACATCGGTGATCTGTGAGCCGATATGAACGCTGACTCCCGCAACCTTCAAGCAACGCGCGGCGGAGGCTTTGGCGTAGAGTTCGCGCGCGCTTCGGATCGGAACTCCGAACTTGTGCTTGCGCAGGCCCGTAGAAATATACGGATGAGTCTCGGCCGCGACATCGGGATTCACCCGCAGGGCTATCCGCGCCACCGCGCGAGAACGGATTGCACACTCCGCCAAAGCCCAGAGTTCCGACTCGCTCTCCACATTGAACAGCAGGATTCCGGCTTTCAGGGCTGCGGTCATCTCTTCACGAGATTTCCCAACGCCGGAGAACACGATTTTCTTAGCCGCGCGCCGGTCAGCACCCAGCACCCGCTCCATCTCTCCGCCGGAAACTACATCAAATCCGCATCCCTCGCGCGCCAGCAGGCGCAGAAGGCTTATGTTCGAATTTGCCTTTACCGAGTAGCAAATGGTGTGGGGGACACTGTGGAACGCATGCTGAAAGACGGCGAGCCGCTCAAGGATTGCCGTTGCCGAGTAAACGTAAAGCGGCGTGCCATAGCGTTCGGCGAGCTTGGCGAGTGGAACATCCTCGCAGTGCAGAGCGGACATTGCGCCGCGGCCAAGTAATCCCCTGCGCGTCTCGCGGAGAACGAACCCTGGCGGCCGCTCCATTTCCGGCCGGTCAATTTGCGTTGGTGTACTGGGCCGGGTCATTTTCGCGTGGAAGAATCCAAGGCAGGACTGTCCTTCACCTTAATCGCCACCACGGTTTGGTCATCGAACGATTCGACTCCCGCGGAATGCTCGGCCACAGCGTTGAACAGCGAGTTGACTACACAGTCTGCCGACTTGGCGGCACATTCGGCGACCAGTTGTTCTACGCGTCCCCGGCCAAACAAGTGTCCGCGTTGGTTACGCGCATCCAGAATGCCGTCGCTAAAGAAAACAAACATATCCCCCGGCTTCATTTTGAAGCGGAACTCGTCGTAGTTGGCATCGTCGAAAAGTCCCAGCGGCAGACCGGTCGCTTCGATCACATGATTCTTTCCGGCATGGACGTGGATGGGGCGCGGCAAGCCCGAATTGGAGACCAGCAGGGTTCGATGTGCGTCGTCCCAGACGGCGTAGATGAGTGAAACGAATTGCGCTTCGATTCGGCGCTCGGCCAGCGAGAGGTTTACCGCTCTGAGCATCTCGGCGGGGCCGGGTTCAATGGGCGCATGGGAGCGGAGAATTCCGCTCACCAGAGCCGCGTAAATGGCGGCCGGCGCGCCTTTCCCGCTCACGTCGCCAATTACAATTCCTAAGCGCGAAAGAGAATATGGGATGAAGTCATAAAGATCGCCGCCAATGGCGCGCGCGGGAACGAACTTCGCCGCCAATTCCAAATTCGCCAGCTTGGGGAGGGTCTGCGGAAGCAGCCGCATTTGCAATTCGCGGGCGAGAGCCAAATCCCGCTCCAAACGGCGTTCCTGCCGCGCGATCTCTTCGTACAAGCGCGCATTTTCGATGGCGATAGCAACCTGCGCCGCCAGTGTCATCATGGTGCGGCGGTGATCGTCGGTAAAAAAGCCGCGTCGCGTGTGCTCCAGGTCGAGCACTCCGATCACTTTATCTTTGTAGATCAGCGGTACGGCCAGTTCCGAGCGCGTTTCCGGGTTGGCCTCGATGTAGCGGGGATCTTTACTGACGTCCGGCACCAGTATTGCCTGTTTGCTTTGGGCTGCGTGACCGACGAGGCCGTGCCCCAGCGGCACCTCGTGCTTAAGGTGGATGTTTTCGTGGAAGCGGAGCGAGAATCGATGTTGCAGCTTCTCGCCGGAAGAATCCAGCAGCAGAATGCTGAACATCTGGTAGTCAATCAGCCGCCGCAGCAGTTCCGCCACCCGGCTCAGCAGTTCGTCCAGATTCAGAATGGACGACAACTCGCGGGCAATTTCATTGAGCAATAGCAGGATGCGGGCCTGTCGCGTAGTGCGGGTGTAGAGCTGCGCATTTTCGATGCCCCCCGCGATTCGCGACGCCACCAGAGTCAGCAGGCGGCTGTGCTCCTCATTGAAGTAGCCTGGGTCCCGCGCTTCCAGATCGATCACACCAATCACCCGGTTCTTAGTGATGAGCGGCACAGCCAGTTCCGAACGCACGTTGGGCACGCCGGAGATATAGGTGGGATCCTGGGTCACGTCATCGACCAGGACTGCCTGTCGCGACTGCGCGGCCTTTCCGGTCACACCCTCGCCCAACTTGACCCGAGCGCGCTCGGCGAAGTCAGCTGGATAGCCGACCTGGAAGCGAATGCGCAATTCCTGAGTTTTTTCGTTCAGAAGAAGAATCGCGAAGATTTCATAGTGGATGACTTTACGGACGACTTCGGCAACCCGGCGCAGAGTGGTATCCAGATCGAGCGAGGTTGCCAGCACGTCGGCTACTTCCAGCAACAGAAGCTCAACCTGCAGATGATTTCCCGTCGTACTTAGAACAGGCCCCATTGTTTTTTTCTATGATAGCAGCCGGGCATGAGTACTGAGTGCCAAGTATCGAGTATCGCCCGCCAATTTAAGTTGGTGGAACGCTCTCAGTACTCGCTACCCGGCACTCGGGACTGGTTTTACTCCCGAGGTACGACGCAGATATCGGCCAGATTGCGATACCGTTCGGCATAATCGAGGCCGTAGCCGACGACAAACTCATCGGGAATTGTAAAGCCGACATAGTCGCCCTGCAGGGGCAGCTTGCGGCGGGAGGGCTTATCGAGGAGAGCCGCGATCTTGAGTGATCGAGGCTCGTGAGCCAGCAGCAGTTTCTTCAAAACTGTAAGCGTCAATCCCGTATCCAGAATGTCTTCTACAACGATCACGTTCTTATCCTTCATGGACTGGTCCACATCTTTGGTCAGCTTCACCTCGCCGGTGGAATCCCATCCGCTCTTGAGTTCCTGGCTGGGGCTGGGCCGGTTTCCGTAACTGGAGACGCCGATGAAATCGAAAGTGGCGTCGAGGTTTATTTGTCGCGCCAAGTCGGCGAGAAAAATCGCCGAGCCCTTCAACACTCCGACAAGGATGACGGGCTGGCCCGCGAAGTCGCGCGTGATCTCCGCACCCAGTTCCGCGACTCGTTTTGTAATCCGATCCCGGGAGATTAGGACCTTCAGTTCTGTCATGGCGTTTCATATTAAACTAAATTCAGTCGCAGGCCATCCCGGGCGGATTTCCGCTCAAGATTCACCGCAAACAGGCTAGCGGCAGGAGCTATGCGTTTATGAATCTGAAAGGCATTCAACTTACGTGGCTGGGCCACGCGACATTTCGCATCGAAACGCCCGGCGGACAGACGATCATCATCGATCCGTGGATCATGAATAATCCCGCGTGCCCACCCTCCGAAAAGAAGGTGAAAAAAGTAGACACTCTTCTAATCACACACGGCCACGGGGACCACATTGGCGATGCCGTGGAGATTATTAACGATCACAGTCCGCAAGTGGTCGGGATTCCCGAGCTGTGCGGCTGGCTCGAGAAAAAAGGCGCCAAGAAAATCGCCATGATGAACAAAGGCGGCACGCAAAAAATCGGCGATATCAAAGTCACGATGGTGCATGCGGATCACTCCTGCGGTATTCAGGATGGCGACCAGCTTATTTATGGCGGCGAAGCTTGCGGGTACGTGGTCGAATTCGAGAACGGCGTCAAGATTTACCACGCCGGCGACACCAACGTGTTTGGAGACATGGCGATTATCCGCGAGCTCTACGCGCCTGAAATCGCTATGCTGCCCATCGGTGATCACTTCACCATGGGGCCGCGCGAGGCTGCCTACGCATGCAACCTGCTTAAGGCGAAAACAGTGATCCCTATGCACTTCGGCACATTTCCGGTCCTGACGGGAAGTCCCGGTGAATTGAAGAAGCTTGCACCGAACGTCGAAGTTTTAACGCTGAAGCCCGGTGTGACCGTTCGCGATTGAGAACGGCAACTGATCACGAGAATCAGAAGTTCGAAGGAGGCGAGTGGCCGCGAATAAACCGAAGAAAGAAAACAAACCTAAGTGGCGGCATTATGACTTCACCACCGCCGGTCCAGTCGACGACTATCTGTATTCCATGCTGCCCAAACGGGACGAAGTGCTGGTGGAGATGGAAGAGTACGCGAGCAAGCACGACGTGCCCATTGTTGGCCCCGCGGTAGGGCGTGTGCTTCAACAATTGGCTTTGATGATCAACGCCAAGACGGTCTTCGAGTTGGGCTCGGCGATCGGCTACTCGACCGTCTGGTGGGCGCAGGCGGTCGGCGAAAAAGGCCGGGTGATCTACACGGATGGCGACGCCAGGAATGCCGAGCGCGCTCGCGGCTACTTCGATCGCGCCGGAATCTCCAGCAGGGTCACGCTCCACACGGGCGATGCGCTGGAAGTCCTCTCCGAGCAGAAGCAGCAGTTTGACATCATCTTCAACGATGTCGATAAGGAGGATTATCCGCGCGTGCTGCGCCTGGTTGCGTCGAGTCTCCGTAAGGGCGGCCTGTTTATCACTGACAATGTCTTGTGGAGCGGCCGGGTGGCGGAGAAAAATCCCAAGACGGCGCAGACGAAGGCCATCCTTGAGTTCAATCGTCAGCTTTACAACTCTGCGGATTTCTTCACCACAATTCTGCCCATTCGAGATGGGTTAGCGGTGGCATTGAAGAAGTAACCCATCCCACTGACAAATGAATCTACCAACGATTAAATCGATTTGACTGGAATGGCCAGTAGATCCTCGACCAGCCCCACTTCCTTCTGCAGAAACGGTTCGGCGTAGGTGACGCCGCCGAGGGCTCCGTAATAGCGAGCCATCGACTCCACTCGCCCATGAATTTCGTCGTGAGCAGGGAAGAGGTCTTTGCCGGCCTCCTGATCGCTGAACTGCGACTTGTAGGCGAGGATGGAAGCGAATTTCTGTTCGAACTGCTGGCTGATATCCACGACAAACGTCGGGCGCACGTCGTAATAAAGCGTAGCGTAGATGATCTTGAATGGGCGATGCGGCGCTAGCCAGTCAAGTCTGTCCGCGCTGGAATTGGTTTGGCTGACCGCTGGCGGCTGATCGCTGAGAGCTAGTTTCGCCAGTCCTGCCAGAAAACAAGCCTCGTATCCCAAGACGGAAGCCGTGTAGTGATCCGGATGGCGTCCCTTCCAGTAAGGCAAAATCACCACGCGTGGCCGAGTCTCGCGAATCACGCTCGCCACTTTCAGGCGATTCTCCCAAGTATTTTCCACGCGGCCATCGGGGATATCGAGCGCCCGCCGCCAGCCGACGCCGAGAATCCTTGCTGCGTCGGACGCTTCACGAGCGCGATCTTCAGCCGTGCCGCGCGTGCCCAATTCGCCCTGCGTCAGGTCGAGAATGCCAGTTCGCTGCCCGCGCTGTGCCATCTTCAGTAAAGTGCCGCCGCAAGTCTGCTCTACGTCGTCGCGGTGAGCTGCTATGGCCAGAATGTCGAGGTTGAGGAGAGTCGAGGACATGTCTTCAGGCTGCTATGGCGAACTCCATCTCCTCATAATTCTTTTTAACACAGAGGATACAGGGGAGCACAGGGTTTACTCAGGCCGTGAAGACTGAGTTTTGAGATTTTAAGTTCGACGGCTACTTCTTCCGTTCCACCAAATACCGCGCCAACTCCTTCAGCGTCCCGGCGCGTTCTCCGAAATTTTCTAACTCTTCGAACGCGGAGCGCACCAGCGCATCCGCCTTGCGTTCGGACTCTTCAATGCCGAACAGCGCCGGGTAGGTTGCTTTCTGCGCGGCCGTATCCTTGCCAGCGGTTTTGCCAAGCTGCTCGGAGGTTTGGGTCACGTCGAGCACGTCATCGACAATCTGAAAGGCTAAGCCAATCGACTGCCCGAACTCCCTTAGCTTCTTGACTTCACATTCCTTAGCTCCAGCATAGAGCCCTCCGCTCACCAGGCTGGCGGTGATCAGCGCGGCGGTCTTTGCGCGATGGATATATTCCAGCGTCTCCGCCGTGGGCTGTGTGTGTTCCGCTTCCAGATCCACGACCTGCCCGCCAATCATGCCGTTCAGTGTGCCCGTACCGCGGGCGATCTCTTCAATGATCCGCACGCGCGCCTCCGCAGGACACTCCAGCCGCGCCAAAACCTCATAGGCCTGAGTTTGCAAGGCATCTCCAGCGAGAATCGCAATCGCATCGCCGAACACTTTGTGGCAGGTGGGGCGTCCGCGCCGCAGATCGTCGTTGTCGAGTGCGGGGAGATCGTCGTGGATCAACGAATAGGTGTGCAGCATCTCCAGCGCTGCGCCCAGTTCTTCAATCTTCCTGGGCAACGATCCAGCGACCATGCGTCCGGCCTCCATGCACAGCACCGGCCGCAGCCGTTTGCCGCCGGCAAATACGCTGTGGCGCATGGCCTTGTGGATGGAAACGGGATGCTGGGTTTCCAGCGGAATCAGACGGTCCAGCGCCGTGTCCGTCCGCGCCTGACCTTGCTCCAGAATTTCTTTCAGCATTGCGCAGTGAGTATAACAAGGCTCAGGTTGGCAAAGCACCGTCGGAGGTCCGGAAGCGTTTGGGCCGAATGATTCTTTAGTTAACAAAGCGAGGACGCCGGGAGGCGTCCTCGCTATTAAGGTCGGCGGATTACGTTATGCTGCGGCGGTCTTTGCTATTGCCACGCTGCGCAAAACGGAAGTCAGCACATTTTGCACGTCATTGGATTGGCAGACGTCGCTGGCACCGGCTTCCAGTGCGGCAATCCAGAGTTCCTCATCCGGAACGCGATGCGTGCACACGATGGGTAGCGATGGAAAATCGTCGCGGAGGCCTCGCACATCCGTCAAACGAGAGTACTCCATATCAAGGACCACAGCTTCGGGACGGTTCTTGGCGACGCGCTCGCGTAGTTCGTCGCCGGAACGGGTTAAGTGGACTGCGTGGAAGTGCGAAGAAAGTTTACCGGCCAGAGACTGTGCGACCCTGGGATCGGTTTCCAGAATTACAACACTAAAGCCCATAGTTCCTCCTGACTCAACACCGTCAGAAACGGCGGACTAGGGCTGCGGGGAAGGGTTTGAAACCGCTACTCCACAGACATTTCTATTGCAACGGCGCGAGCTGCTTATCTGCGGGCACTCGCCTTTTCCGCCACGGACTCAAACGGCTCGGCTTGGAGCTTCCCGTTTTTCTTCAGTAAGATTTCCACTTTGCCTTCCGCCTGCTCCAGTTCCTTGCGGCAGGCGGAGGACAGATTCATGCCCTCTTCAAACAGAGTGAGAGACTTTTCTAACGGCACCTCGCCCTTCTCCAGTTCCTGAACAATCTTTTCCAGTCGCTGCAGGCATTCCTCAAACTTGGCCAACGAGGTTTCTCTCCGTGTCTATATTTAATGCTCCTATCCTAGGAGGATGTCCAGTGTTTTATTGTAAATAGATCGATAAAATGCACCTTCGTGTATCAAGAAGGGAATCTTAAGCCGGAGCCTTTGTCCCCAGAGCCTCCAGAACATCCACAGCCGAGCTGTAGCGTCCCTGGGGCGCGCTGATTTGCGCTCCCTGCACCGTATGCCGAACCGCAACCAACATCTCCCGCGCAATGGCCACACCCTCAGCTCTCGCCGCTTCCGGCGTTTGGGCCCGCGCCATCCGTTCCAGGATCGCGTCCGGCACCGAAACCCGAAGTTCGTTCTTCATGAACTCGGCGTTGCGCACGCTGACCAGAGGCCAGATTCCCGCCACTACGGGAATGCGGCAATGCTCGATGCGGCGCAGAAAGTTTTCCAGCAGGCGGATATCGAAAACCGGCTGCGTTACCGCATATTCGGCGCCGGCCGCCACTTTGTATTCAAAACGGCGAATTTCTTCATCCAAGTCGGTCAGTCCCGGATTCGCGCCCACGCCGATCACAAATCCCGTGCCCGCGCCGATGGGGTTTCCGCCGAGGTCCAACCCGCGGTTCAGGTTGTGAACAATATTTACCAGGCCGATGGCGTCCACATCAAAAACGGCCGTCGCGTCCGGATAGTTACCCATTTTCGGCGGATCGCCCGTGATGCAGATCAGGTTCTTGATCCCCACCGCGGCCGCCCCCAGCAAATCGCTTTGGATGCACAGCACATTCCGGTCGCGACAGGTGTAGTGGAGAATGGCCTCGATTCCCGCTTCGCGCTGCACCAGCAATGAGAGAGCCTGATTGCTCATGCGCGCTGAAGCCCGCGGACTGTCTGGAATATTGACCGCATCCACTCCCACAGATTTCAAGAAGCGTGAGCCTTCCAACTCCTTGCGGATATCGGTTCCTTTGGGAGGAACCACCTCCACCATGGTGACGAATTCTCCGCGGGCTAATTTCGCGCCCAGAATCGACCGTTCTTCTAAAGGCTTTGCCGGGGTGGCCGTTGGTATGGCCGTGCTACCAACTTGAGTCGAGGCCGACTTTCCTCTGGCCTCTCCCGCCCGCAGAGCAGATTTCATCACCCGAATATGGTCGGGCGTGGTACCGCAGCATCCCCCGACGATGCGGGCGCCGGCGGCTACGAACTTGCGCGCATAGCTCGCCATGTACTCAGGGGAGCACAGGTAAATGTTCCTGCCTTCCACCGAACGTGGAATGCCGGCGTTAGGCTGGGCGGCGAGGGGCAGTGCAGTGAGCGCCCGCACGCGTTCGATGGCGTCCAGCATGGCCACTGGACCTACGCTGCAGTTACAACCGATCACGTCCGCGCCCCAATCCTCGAGGCGAGGTGCAAATGTCTCCGGATCGGACCCATCCAGGCAGTTGCCATCTTCGTCAATCGTAACCTGCACGACCAAGGGCAATTTCGCTCCCACATCCTTCGCCGCAAGCATGGCCTGATGGAGTTCCTCGAGGTATCCGAAAGTCTCCAGCATCAGCAGATCGACGCCGCCTTCCGCCAGTGCCTCGATCTGCTCGCGGAATGCCTGGCGCGCTTCTTCAAACGAAGTCTTTCCCAAGGGCTCGATTCTTGTTCCCAGTGGGCCAACCGATCCTGCGACGTATACATCGAAACTCTTGGCGGCTTCCCGGGCAATCCGCGCTCCCATTCGATTCACGTCACGCACTTGGTCGGCCAAGCTGTGCCGTGCCAGGCGGAAGGCATTCGCCCCGAAGGTATTGGTTTCAATCACTTCGGCGCCAGCCTGCAGGTAGTCGTGATGGATGGCACGAATGAGATCGGGCTGGGAAAGATTCAATTCGTCATAGCAGCGGTTGATAAAAATGCCTTTTGAATAAAGCAGCGTTCCCATGGCGCCATCACAGAGAACGGGGGAGTGCTTGATCCGTGCGAGAATGTCATACGCCATAGGGAGAGCATACAAGATGAGCGCAGATTCTTGCATCTCAAGAGAAAGCACGAAGGGGAAGCAGGTTCAATACAAGCGGGCCGCAAGTGTTCCTGGCGAGGCTCTGTTATAATCCGCTATTTCGCACCTAAATCTCTGGTTTTCCTGCAGTTAGGAGCTTGACGTTTGAAGAAATCCGCTCTGTCGCATGCTGTGCTGGTGGTCGCCGTTTTAGGACTTGTCTCCTGCAATGGTGGAGTGAATATCAAGAAGCCTCCGAGCGGATTGACCGAGCGCGTTCTGGCTTCGCAGAGCGCCTCCAGCCCCACGGCATTTGCCGGTCTGATCATCATCGACGGCCAAATCGATACTGTGGGAAGAGGCGAAGTCAGCGCGGGGAGTTCCCCCGGCCTTATGGCGATTTCTCCGGAACGATCAACTTTGTTGGCTTTTGATTCTTTGACTAACAGAGTCGACGTGGTCAATACGACAAAAGAATCGTTGACGGGAAGCATTCAACTGCCCGGCCCGACCACCAGCATAGTTGTGCCGCAGTCCGGCCTTGGTTATGCGGCAGTGCCTACCGCTGTTCTCAATGGATCCCCGCAGGGTGCCGTGGTGGAGATGAATCTCACGTCCGGGGCCATTACAGCTACGATCAGTGTGCCGAATGCGCAGACCGTGGTAGCGAATGCAAACGGCATCCAGCTTCTGGTCTTCAGCAACGACTCGAATTCGGTCACCATTGTCTCGCCGCTTCTGCTGAATACTGGCAGTCCGGTAACCGTGAGCGTGCCGGGGTTTGACCGTCCCGTGTACGGCATCATCAACGGAAGCAGCGCGTATATCTTGAATTGCGGCGCCGAGTGCGGAGGAACGCAGGCCAGCGTGCAGCTTCTGAACCTCGGCACGACTCCGCCGACAGCCGGAGCGGCGGTTCCTGTGGACGGCGCAACGATCGGATTTATGAGCGGCTCAACCCTCTACGTGGCCGGCAATTCGCCAACCAATAGCCAATGCACGGGAGAGACCACGGCAGCCACAAGCTGCGGACGTCTCGATTTCGTGGATATTGGTTCCATGACCGTCACGGGCAGTGCCGTCATCACCGACGGCTACCACGACCGCATCGACATGGGCTTGAATGGCCAGCTATTTATCGGCTCGCAGGCGTGCACCACCATCGGCAACGTCAACAATGTCACCGGAGAAGTGCGCGGCTGCCTCTCCATTTACAACACACTCAATGGGAGTGTGTTGATTCCGGCGGACAATGGGGATGTGACGGGCCTGCAAAGCTTCAGCACGCGCTACGTGGAGTACGTTGCCCAGGGCGGCCACCTCCGCGTGTACGACACGCTGACCGATACTTTGCTGGAGAACGACTTTATCTCCACCGGAACCATAGTGGTCACCGGTGTGGTCACAGACGTTAAAGCTGTCGATTTTTTCTGATCGTCTTGTCCTGCAGTTCCACGTTTTAAGGCGCAGGTTCCATCGTCAGCCGGTGCGTGCCGCTCGCTTCCACTGCGGGAGACGTGAAGGGCAACGTGAACGTCGAGCCTTCGTACCAAGCCTTCCATTGGTCCATGTAGTAAGGGCTGAGGAAGTTTCCGCCTTGGCCGGTAACCGTGTTCAATGTGGATTGATCGAGGTCGGCGAGGTTGGCGGTGAAGCGTTCTGATGGTCCGTGATGGCGGGTCACGGCTTTGACCGTGTAGCCGCTGCCAGATTGCTCCTTGATTCCCGGCGCGGTCCAACGCTGCAGGCCAGGGATTTTTCCCAGGACGGGGTGCTCAATGGTAACTGCGTTGACGCGGCCCCAATGCCACGATCCTAAATCCTTTGGCGCATCCGAACTATTCACCGCAGCCTCCACGGCGGCGGTGAGGAGTTCATCGTAGTTGGGATACTTTTCCGGCAACCAGCGCTTGGGCTGATGCAGCATGACATTCTGCAGCCACACTGTTCTCATTTGCCAGTGGTAGGTCTTCCAACTCAATGCTGTTTCCTGCCGCTTCGGATCCTCCGGCGCCGATCCCAGGCGGGTTTCGAGCAGCAGTCGCGTCAGTTCTTGACCGGAGCGCACGGCAATGGTCGCCGCAGTCGATGACCCGACCATGCGCCCGTCCCAGTTGCGCATGAAATCCGCAGCCTGCCTTGCCCGCTCCGAAGGCTTGGCAGCATGATCGACGGCGTACACAAAGCGCTCGGCGGCGAAGAGATCGTTCTCCGACTGAACATCATTTTCCAGCGCAAGCATGTCCGCGGCGGCAAACTTTCGGCCAGATTCCAGCACGTGATAAATCCGGGCGGTGCGCCACGGCGCTTCCCACTCCGCGCTGATGGAATAGGGATAGTCATCCGGCGTGATGCGACCGTTCGCGGTGGCGATGACTCCAGAGGCAGGATTGTAGATGCGCGGCAGCTTGTCGAACGGAATGTAACTGGTCCATTCGTGGGCATCGTCGGCGCCGCTGACCGGGAGACTGCCATCGCCCGCCGCACGAATCGGAATGTGGCCAGTGGTCTGGTAGCCAATGTTGCCGTCCACGTCTGCGTAGACGACGTTCTGCCCGGGCGCATCGAGTTGCCCAAATGCCTTGCGGAAGTCTTCCCAGTTCTGCGCCGTGTCGACATCGAAAAACGGCATGTGCAGGCCATCGTAAAGCGTCCAGCGCAACGCCACTTGCCGCGACTCGCCCGGCATCAGTTCCGAAATAATGGGCCCGTGCCGCGTTATCTTTACATCGACGGTAACATCTGGTTTCCCTTTGACATGGATCACCTCTTGCCGATGTTCCGGCTGCCGCCAGCCCAGCGGCGTCTGGTATGTACCCTGCGCGTTGAAGGTCTCGATGAAAGCATCTGCCACGGTAGGCCCCACATTAGTGAAGCCCCACGCAATGCGCTGATTATGTCCAACGATGACGTAGGGCATTCCCGGCAAGGTCACGCCCGCAACATCTACGCTGCCCGACTTGAGATGCGCCTCATACCACAGGTTCGGCATCTGGTGCCCAAGGTGCATGTCGTTTGAGAGCAGAGGCTTGCCCGTGACCGTGTGCGCTCCCGAGATCACCCAGTCATTCGATCCGTTTACCGCTTCGGGCGCGTGTTGCGCCCAGATTTCGACCGCACCGGTGCGCTGCGTTACCGCATTGTCCGGGCCGGAATCGTCATCCTCGTCATCGTCATCATCCTTGTCGCCGGAGTCGCCCTGGTTCTGCTGATCGCTGAGATCCTCCCGCATTACAGTCGGAGGACGGTCATGCCACGACCGGTTCACGTATAGATCGGCCGTCAGCTCAGGCCCCAGCTTGGCCAAAATCTTTTCTCGCGCGAACGTGTCTCCGAAAGCGTAGAAGTTGAGGTCCTTCACCATCTGGTTCGCGATGACGATGGAATCCTCAGCTTGCCAGGGCTGCGGCCGGTATTTCAAAATATGGAACTCAATCGGAAGCGCGTTTGCGTGCGCTTCGATAAAGGCATTCACGCCACGGGCGTAGGCGTCAAAGTAGGAGCGATCGCGAGGGCTCGCCATGCCGATAGATTTTTTCGCCGCCGCGCGCAGTCCAAGGATGCGCTGCTCGCGGTCGATCTTAAGCGTATCTTCGCCCAGAATCTCGGAGAGTTCACCGGCGCCAAAGCGGCGCATCACGTCCATCTGCCACAGCCGGTCCTGCGCCGTCACGTAGCCCTGAGCGAAAAATAAATCCTCCAGGGTTGCGGCCTCGATCGCGGGAACTCCATGTCCATCTCGCGTGACCTTCACCGTCGCCGATAAACCCTTTACGGAAAGGTTTCCATCCAGTTGGGGCAGGGCGGAGCGCGTGATGATGTAGGCGTAAGCCAACACTCCGGCAACCGCCAGCAGCAGAATCGCCAGCAGCCAAAAGAGAATGCGCCACCCAGAGGAACGCCGGGATGCAGGGACGCCGGTTGCAGTAAAAGTGCTCATGAAGAGACTTGATTGTAGGAGGATTCATGCCCGTGAGACAAATAGGATCAGCGTCAAGCCAATTCGAGTCGCCCTCGGCTACCGTTTTGAAAGGGCGCGGCTTCGAGCCGCGCCGTAAGTACTGCACAAATCAACGGCGGCTTTGAGCCGCTGGGGTGTGCCCGTCACGGCGGAGCGGCTAAAGGCTGCGCACTCTACCTGCTCTCGGCAGCATACCTGAAGGCCCCCTGGTGCGAGTCTCGCTTCAAACTGGCAGCATTACCGCAACTTCTTTCACGTTGACGCCCTCCCCACTCCGTGACATGATGTTGCCTCTTCTTCCCCCGAAGGAGATGCCGTGAGAAACTCTACCCGCCACCTCTCAGTCCTAGCCGCAGGTCTGTTCATCGTGATTATTGTTGCAACTTCCAGCGCGCAAAACGTGCTCACCCGCCAAAACGACATTGGCCGCACCGGAAGGCAGCTTAACGAAAACATATTGACTACGGGCAACGTGAATACCGCAACCTTCGGCAAGGTCTTCACCTATGCGGTCACTGGGCAAATCTACGCGCAGCCGCTTGCCGTTAGCCAAGAGTTCATCACGGCATGCAACCAAATTCCGCCGCCGACGCATTGCAACATTATTTTTCCAGCGGATGTCATCTACGTTGCCACGGAGGACGACTGGTTATATGCCTTTGACGCGACAGGAGCTGCCTCCAGCGCTTTCTGGTCGGTCAACCTGGCAGCGACTGCTGTGAGCGGAGGTACATTTGTCAACTGCCAGATGCAGATATACTCGGGCTGCAATTCGGGCAGTGCTCTTTACCCGGACATCGGCGTGACTGGCACTCCCGTAATCGACACCTCCAGCAATACGATCTATGTTGCTTCCGCGGTCTCTGATTCGAATCAGGCGGTTTCCACCTGGCTACATGCCATCGATCTCGGCAACGGGAGTGAGAAGTTCGGGGGGCCAATAAAGATTGTGGCCTCCTACCCAGGACCCCAAAACCCGCCCGCAGGTCAATGTCAAACTGGGACCGGAACTGGCGGGACGGTCAACTTTACCGCTTCCAGGCAGCTGCAGCGGCCCGGCTTACTGTTGCTCAACGTGAATGGCACCAACATCGTTTACATTGGATTTTCCATGTACGATGGCGCCACGCACTCGAACGGATGGGTCCTGGGGTACGCAGTAAACGGTTCGCAGCAGTTGGCGCAGGTAACGGGAGCCGTTTTCAACACCGCACCCTTCGGCACTGGTGGAGGCATTTGGGAGGCCGGCGAGGGGCTGGCCGCTGAGACTCGAAATGGAAACACATACATCTACGTTCCCACCGCCGATGGAACCTTCGATGTAACCAACACAACCGGCGCCACTGTCGACTACGGCGATAGCTTGTTAAAGTTAACCGTCAACTCGACCAACTCGATTGGGGCACTCAGCATAGCAAGCGGCTCCACTGCGTATTTCACCCCCTCCGATCAGAGCACCCGCTGCGGCCACGACACGGATTTCGGCTCGGGCGGCGTGATGCTCCTTCCCTCGGACGTCACGGTAGGTACTCACTTGAATCTGATGATCAATGCAGAAAAGCTAGGGTATCTCTGGGTGACAGACCGCGACAACCTATCCGGCTACAACCCCACGGGCGACCTGATGGTCCAGAAGGCAAACACCAAACTCACGCGGACCGGAAACGGGCAACAGGGCTATTGGAGCAGCCCGGCTTACTACGAGTGGGGAACCAGCCCGAATATTACGAAAGAGGTGTTGTTCACAATAACCTTTCTCGATAGGAGCGTGGCGCCCGGCCCACTGAATCAGTACAACCTGACCCCCACCGGACCTATCCCAGTAGACACCAACGGGAATGGATCTCCCAACTATTCAACCTCAACCCTGTTTTGCACGCCAGTGCCCACGCCGTCGATCTCGGCTACCTCGTCCAACACGAACGGCATCCTGTGGGCAGTCGAAAACAGCAACTCAGCCAACAGCGGCGGCTCCAGCCCTGCATGCAACGGTAGCTCGACGGGCGCGGTTCTCCACGCTTACGACGCAACCAAGGTTAACAATTTGGAGCTCTACAACAGCGGCACGAAACTAAGCGCCAACACTCCTACGAAATTCCTCCCACCCACCGTCTTCAAAGGGCGGGTTTATATAGGAACGTACCAAACCTTATCACCAACAAACGGCGAACTCGATGTGTTCGGGATTTGCACAAGCGGACCGACGGGGCAATGTTTATGAAGCCAACCCTTCTGATCGGCCTCCTTGCTTTCCTCGTCTCGACTTCGTTCGGCTGGAGTCAGTCTGCACCGCTCACCTGTTCGCCTGCGCCGTGCGTGCTCTCACCCACGCAGGTGTCGCAGAGCGGAGCAACTGATGCCTCTATCTCCGTCGATCCGATCTCCCCAACGAGCATGCTCGTCGGAGCGGACACCGATTGCGGGCCCGGATCCTTCCTTTCAACGGACGGTGGCACTACCTGGGGCAATCCCATCTGCATGAGGCCAATGTACATTTACACGCCCATTATAGACCCCGTTGTCGCCTACGACCGCAACGGCGCGGCCTATATCATCGGCTACTACGCCAACAACGACAACGTGGGCATTGGACTAATCGGCTTTCAAAAATCTTTGGACGGCATCGGTTGGAGTGCGCCGGCCAGAGTGACTGCACAATCCCCGTTCATCAGTCCCGACGCGCCGCAGCTTGCGATTGACACCAATTTCGCTAGCCCCCGCCTCAACAACCTATACCTTTCAGTGACTGAATATTCGTGTTTCCCGGGCTGCGCCGGCACCCGGCTAGTAGTGGCCCACTCCACTGACGGCGGCACGACTTGGAAAACTACGGCTGTTACCCCTTGGCAGCAGATCCAATCGTCCGATGAGTTCAGCAATATGGCGATCGGCAAAGATGGCACCGTGTACTTGACATGGCAGTACTGCCCCGGCGCCGGAGTGACAAACAGATGCGGCAACAGCACGGCCTATATGGTGTTCTCCAAGTCCACGGACGGGGGCAATACCTGGTCAAAACCAAAGACCATGGCAGCGGTCACACTTACCACAGGAGGCTGTGCCTGTGGTTATGAAGGAACCCTGCCCAACACTCACGAGGGCGTTCGCAACACTCCCGTGATCGGCATCGACAACAGCACAGGTCCAAACGCGGGCAGCCTCTATGTGGCGATGTACAACTGGACGGGCACTTACATGCAAGTCCAGGTCGTCCGCTCCAAAGATGGCGGCACCACATGGTCGAAGCCCGTGCCTGTCGCGCCGTCCACCGCAACTCACGATCAGTTCTTCCCGTGGCTTTCCGTCAGCGCCACGGGCGTGGTCGGCGTGAGCTGGCTCGACCGCCGCAACGATCCCGCCAATCTCAGCTATCAGGCCTTCGCCGCAGTCTCCACCAACGGCGGCGCAACTTTCGGCACCAACTGGCAACTCACCAGCGCGTTCTCCAACCCCAACAACGACGGCTCCGGCGGCACCTACATGGGCGATTACACCGGCAACACCTGGGTCGGCTCTACTCTCTACGCCGCCTGGATGGACACCAGCAACGGAATCACCAGCCAGGACGTAGTCGGCGGGTTACGGCTGAAGTAATCCAAAAGAACGGTTTGACGCAAAAATATTTCGCCCAGACTGTGACGTCTAACCTTGCCATCCACAGCCCCAACCGGCGATCATCGTGTCGGACGCCGTGTGGACAAAAATTCGGGGTGGGCCAGCGCAAGTAACTCCTTTGTCCCGAGGATCTTGCCTCTAAGTCATTCATCCTGCGGGATCAGAAGTGAATTTCGCGCTAACGTGATGAGTCCTATACCGCGAGATGGGTAGGGGTATCCGCTCTTGGTCAGACCACACAGTGCCGGAGGCTGGCAAGCGCAGCAATCCGATGGGAGAGACGCGCGCGGCAGGGCCAGAACCTAATCCCTGTCCTGCCGCAGCCGCACCCATGTCCAAGTGAAAATGAATTTCATTTTCAAGATGCCCAGTGCTATCCTGACCCTTCATGCTCCAGAAGCGCATCCTCCAAAAGCGCATCGACGATCAGCCTTCCATCTCGCGCGAGATGGTCCGCGAGGCGCAGGAAATCCTTCACCGGCATCTCAAGCGCGTTGGCCTGAAGCAAACGGCGCAACGCGATACGATTCTGCGCTCATTTTTGGAAACCCGCGACCACCTCTCCACCGACGAACTGCACCGCCTGGTGCAGAAGAAAGACGCCGGCATCGGATACACCACGGTTTACCGCACGCTCAAGCTGCTGGCCGAGTGCGGACTGGCCAGCGAGGTCGCCTTCCACGACGGCATCTCCCGCTACGAGCATCAGTACAACCGGCGCAGCCATCACCACATGGTCTGCACCGAGTGCGGCAGTTCGGTCGAGTTTTTTTCCCGCGAGGTCGACCAGTTGGAACAAGAAATCGGACGCCGGCACAATTACTCGACGACCCGCCACACCTTTCAGATCTACGGCGTTTGTGAAGACTGCCGCAAGAATTAACGCGCCCACGTTTAGCGAAGGGCGCTTCCTGTTGGGCCCAGCCAGTCAAAAGGATGGAAGGGAATATTCCTCGCGATGCCAAACAGAATGATCACGGCACAAAGCGCGCGGATCCACACAGCCGGCAAGAAGAGCCTGGGCAAATGTCGCCCGCGAATTTCGAAGAGGGCATAAGAGGCGATTCCATACGCCAGAAAGGGCAACAACAGAATCGTCAGCGGATTCAGCGCCCAGGCCGCACTCAAATTCCCATGCAGCAACTGATGGAGGGCGCGCAACGAGCCACAGCCCGGACAATACCAGCCCGTAAGATATCGCAGCGGGCAGGGTGGGAACACGCCGGAGGTGGCTGGATCGAAAAAATCCAGCAGCATTGCCGCCGCAAGAACGGCAAGCGTTACGGCGAGCAGTCGGTGTTTTCGAGAGTATGCCATAAGGCAGGTGGTTGCTCTAACGGTTCATGTGACTCATGATTCCTGCGGCGAAAATCAGCCCGTAGACTAAGCAGAACGCCAATCCGAGGCCAAACGAAATCCAGCACCACATCTTCGCGTTCTTGGAGGCGGCCTGTGCTCCCGCTAGGTCCCCAGCCTGCAACTTGCCGTTAACCTGCGCGGCATAGACGATGGCCGGAATGCCCGCGGGCAGACAACAGAGCACTGTGGCCAGAATCGCGAAGACGAGATAGTTCGGCACGTAGACAGCAGGCGTCTGAACTATCGGAGGCGCTTGGCCTGAAAGGGAAGGCCCCGGCTGTAAATTCCGGCCACACTGTGCGCAAGCAGTTGCGCCGTCCGCGTTATTGGCCCCGCATTGCGTACAGAACATTCCATTCCTCCAGTTGATCAGAGATTCCGCTGCTCACTGCAAAGTCGACTTATTCGCCATGCAATCTTGAGCTGAGCCCGCACGATCGAACTTTATAACAGCCGCCTCGTCGGAGCAAAAAGCTCGCGTCCCCGTTTGCTCCCGGACCACGGGATAGGCGACGACCCGATACTCCGTGTTGGCGGCAGCGTCGGCGGCTGCGCGGCAGCCCAGCAACTCAAAGGCATATCCGTCCTTCTGCCCGCTCGCCAATCGCGAGTCGATCAATCCAGCATCAGCCAGATCGGAAAGCCTGCAGGTAAAGCCGGTCTCGGGATGGGACGAAGAGTAAGCAACTTCCGCTCGGACCAACGTGCTTACCGAGGCCGCAGCCGACGATTCATTTGCCGCCATCCTGGCGCGCAGCAGATTTGGAATCGCGATCGCGGCAATGATCAGGATCACCGGAATTATCGCCAATCCAACGTAGCCTAAGACAAGTCCTGCAATCGCCATGCCTTCGCCTTTAAGCCGGCCTGCGCTTTTGCGGATCTCGGAAACCGAGAGATGACCAAATATCACCGCCAGGATCGACAGTGGAAAGGCGAAGACAAAAAGACCGAAAACCAGGCTGGCGACCGCTTTGCCGCTGGTTTGCGCTGGGAAAATCGTGCCCTCTGAAGGTGGTCCAAGTGCAGGGGCAGGCGCTGAGTCTACATCCACTTCTTTTCCGCATACTGCGCAGAACCTCTCACCAACGGATACATTGTTGCCACAACCGGAACAAAACACGGCTATCTGTCCTCCTGAACCTCAGGCCAATCGGCCACGCATTGCCGAAATTGTCAGAAACACTACTCCTCAGATTGTCACTGGTCAATCTATTCGCTGAACTGCGCCGAACTCGGGATGACGCCTTCTGAAAGATGTCCAACGAACCAAACTGTACCACTACCGGAGCGAGAGGCAATTATTGGTTTGCAAAGGCGGAAGGCGTATGCTTTTCAATGGCGGGGGGCTCCTCCGCACAACTGGAGTTGGCTGTAACCCTCTGATTCCAAGGAATGAATGCTGCGTGACAATGATCACCCCGAGCAGTGCTCCCCGTCATTTGTATGTTGCAGGAAGAAGCGCAGAATTATAGCGGCTTAGTACATGACATACCTACGGAGGTAGGACTATGACTTCTGGCACTCTGACTTCGCCCGGAATTAAAGCTCCGGGCGACTACATTGAAGACGTAATGATTAGCGTAAGGGCGAAGAACCCCGCCGAGCCTGAGTTTCATCAGGCTGTCCGGGAAGTGTTTGATTCTCTGCGGCTCGTTTTGGCAAAGCATCCCGAGTATCAGTCAAACCGCATTTTGGACAGGATCGTCGAACCAGAGCGCGTGCTGATGTTCCGTGTGCCCTGGACGGATGATCAAGGGAATGTTCAAGTCAACCGCGGCTTCCGCATCGAGATGAACAGCGCCATCGGGCCTTACAAGGGCGGCCTGCGCTTCCATCCCTCGGTGAATCTTGGCATCCTGAAGTTCTTGGCGTTCGAGCAAGTGTTCAAGAATTCACTCACCACGCTGCCCATGGGCGGCGGCAAGGGCGGTTCGGATTTCGATCCTAAAGGGAAGAGCGACAACGAAGTGATGCGGTTCTGCCAGAGCTTTATGACCGAACTGCAGCGCCACATTGGTCCGGACACGGACGTGCCCGCCGGCGACATCGGCGTGGGCGGACGCGAAATCGGCTATTTGTTCGGCCAGTACAAACGGCTGCGCAATGAATTCACCGGCGTGCTTACGGGCAAAGGGCTGAACTGGGGCGGATCGCTGATTCGTCCGGAAGCCACCGGCTATGGCTGCGTGTATTTCGCCAGTGAAATGCTGAAGAGCAAGAAAGACTCTCTGGAAGGCAAACTCTGCCTGGTCTCCGGCAGCGGCAACGTCTCCCAGTACACGATTGAGAAGCTGCTCGACTTTGGGGCGAAGCCGGTCACCGTGTCCGATTCGAACGGTGTGATTTACGATCCGGACGGCATCGATCGCGCGAAGCTGGCCTATGTACTGGAGCTGAAGAATGTGAAGCGCGGGCGTATTCGTGACTATGCGGACCGCTACAAGAAGGCGATCTTCATGCCCACGGACATAAAGCTGGAGCACAACCCGCTGTGGAACATCAAGGCGGATTGCGCCTTCCCCAGCGCCACGCAGAATGAGATCACCGCGAAGGATGCGGCGAACCTGCTGAAGAATGGCATCAAGGTGGTCGCAGAAGGCGCCAACATGCCAAGCACGCTGGAGGCAACCAAGCTGTTCCTGGAGGCCAGGATTCTCTATGGTCCGGCGAAGGCGGCGAATGCGGGCGGCGTGGCCACGTCTGGCCTGGAGATGTCGCAAAATAGCGCGCGCATTTCCTGGACACGCGAGGAAGTGGATGACAGACTGCACAAGATCATGATCTCCATCCACCGCAACTGCTACGAAACGGCCGAGAAATACGGCACGCCCGGCAACCTCGTGAACGGCGCCAACATCGCCGGCTTCCTGAAAGTGGCCGATGCGATGCTGGATCAGGGCCTGGTGTAGTCGCTTTATGTAGCGCGGGCGCCCTCGCCCGCGTTTGCTGAAGGCTGTAACGATGCGGGGTGGATAAATCGTCCACCCCGCAAGTTCTTTACGAGGAATAGCAGGCGAGCCACTCCTCGACAACCTGATCCCGTCAAGGTCCGGAGCATTCTTCCGATCTCCAGCTCCCGGGTCGAGACTTTTGCATACCTTCATAAACTGTCATATTATGAAGCCATGCCGATGGCCTCACTGAACATCTCGCTCCCCGAAGCTCTCAAAGAATATGTGGAAGGGCAAGTCGCTACCGGCGACTGGGGCACCCCGAGCGAGTACGTCCGCGAGTTGATTCGTCAGGACAAGGAACGCCGCTTGGGCAATCTCGAGCAGGAACTCGTCGCCGCTGCTCGGGGACAGAAAATTGAAATCCCTGTTGCCGAAATTCGCCGCAGGGGCCTGATCCCAGCGCTCCGTGAGCGCGCCCGCCGTTGATGAGGAAGCGTCGGCTCGTCTTCAGCGATGCGGCCATCGCCGAATCCTGGAGCAGGCTGATTGGTACGCCGCTCAGTCGGGAAGGCGATTGGCCGGGCGCTGGCAGAAGGAGGTCACGTCAGTTGTGTCTTTATCGTCAGCCGCCCGGCTGCGCGTGCGCCGTGCACATTTCGTTCCCCTGAACTGCAAGACGTACGGCGAATGAGGGTCTCCGGATTTCCCAAGCATCTGCTCTTCTACCGGTTCGACGATGAGGAAGTATTCGTACTTCGCGTCGTTCATGGCGCACGCGACTTGGAGCGTCTTTTTTCCTAGACGGAAATGCCTTACCCCTATCGAGCTTCGCACAGACTGGACAGCCGAGGGCGGCTGTCCCCACATGAGTATTGGGCTATCGTCACGAGTATGATTAGCTGTTAGTAACTCCTGATGACCACCCGTCCCATCACCGAGCCCCTCCTCGATGCCGAAGCCCGCCTTGAAGGTTTCGACAACCTGATGCCCTTCAAGGTGCAGAACATCCTTCTGGTCTCCAGCCTCTACGACTCTTTCATCCTTCGCGAAGATGGCCGTCTCAATGAGTTGTTGATCGACGAATCGCTCGAACTGAACTTGCAACAGATTCCGGGCATCACTCATGTTTCGAGCTGCGCCGAGGCGCTGGACCTAGCCCGTTCGCAGCCGCGCTTCAATTTGATTGTCACCAACCTCGCGGTGGGCGATATGAGCGCCGCGCAGTTGGCGCGCGAAGTGAAGAGTGCGGGACTGGATGTTCCCGTAGTCGTGCTGGCGTACGACTATCGGGAAGTGAAGAACTTCATCAGCCGCAATCCCGTCACCGATCTCGAGCGAATTTTCCTCTGGCAGGGGAACGCTCGCATTCTGATCGCCATCGTCAAGTACATCGAGGATAAGCGCAACGTCTTGCACGACACGCGGGCGATGGGAGTGCCGGTGTTGCTGGTGGTGGAAGACAACATCCGTTACTACTCGTCATTCTTGCCCGTCATTTACACCGAACTGATTAAGCAGTCGAGGCGGGTCATCCAGGAAGGCATCAACGTAGCTCACAAGCTGGTACGGATGCAGGCCCGCCCAAAAATTCTGCTGAGTTCGAACTTTGAGGATGCGGCCCAGTTAGTGCAGGAGTATCGCGATTACCTCATCGGTCTGGTATCGGACGTGGAGTTCCCCTGGGAAGGCAAACTGAGTCCTGAGGCTGGTTTTGAGCTCGCCCGCCTGATGAAAGCAATGGTGCCGGATGTGCCTGTAGTTCTGCAGACCAGCCGCACAGAATTTCGGCCGCGGGCGCTCGCGGCGGGGTATTCGTTTCTGCGCAAACGTTCGCCCACTCTGCTAAAAGATCTGCGCCGCATTCTCACCGAGCAGTTTGGTTTTGGCGACTTCGTTTTTCGTCTGCCGGATCTGAAGGAAGTCGGCCGCGCCAAAGATTTGAATGAACTGGAAGAACAGTTGCAAACCGTTCCGCCCGAAAGCCTCACCTATCACGCCCAGAGCAACCACTTTTCCCATTGGCTCATGGCGCGAACCGAGTTTGCTTTAGCCGCCAAGCTGCGGCCGCGCAAGGTGTCCGATTTTTCCGGTCCGGAGCACCTGCGCAGCGACCTGATCGACTCGATCAATGATTACCGCCGCGAACAAAGTGAACTGCTGATCGGCGACTTCAACGCCGATACGTTCAAGCCTTCGGAATCGGGTTTTCTGCGAATCGGAGCCGGATCGCTGGGAGGCAAGGCGCGCGGGCTCGCATTCGTGCGCCATCTCCTGCGCAAGAATCGCATTGCGCGGCGGTTTCCCGGCATTCGCATCGCGGTGCCGCCGGCTCTGGTCCTGGCCACGGATGCGTTCGATCAATTCATGGCAGAGAACAACCTGCTGGATTTCGCGTTGCAATGCGAGGACGATGACGAGATTCTGCAGAAATTTCTGGCAGCTCCTATTTCCGCACAGTTGCAGGCAGACCTCAAAGCCTTCCTGGAGCAGGTGGAATATCCGCTCGCCGTGCGCTCTTCCAGCCTGCTCGAAGATTCTCAATACCAGCCTTTCACCGGAGTATATGAAACCTTCATGCTGGGCAATCAGTCGGCCGATCCTGCCGTGCGATTGGCGGAACTGATTGACGCCATCAAGCGCGTCTATGCCTCCACTTTCAGCCGCCATGCCAAGGCCTATGTGCGAGCTACTCCGTACCGTCTGGAAGAAGAAAAGATGGCGGTTATCGTCCAACAACTGGTGGGCTCGGTGCACGAGCAGCGCTTCTATCCTGATTTTTCTGGCGTGGTCCGTTCGCACAATTTCTATCCCGTCCCCCCGATGACGTTCGCCGATGGAATTGCCGCTGTGGCTTTGGGATTGGGCCGGGCAGTGGTCGACGGCGGAAAGTGTCTGACCTTCTGCCCGCGCTATCCGCAGAATCTACTGCAATTCTCTTCGGTGGACGACATCCTTGCCAATTCGCAAACGGAGTTTTGGGCGCTCTCGTTAAATGGCCTTCCAGAAGGCCGTCCCGGGCATCTGCACGAGATGCGTTTTGGCCTCGATTCGGCGGAGTCGGACGGCACGCTGCCCGCCGTCGGTTCCACTTACTCAGTCGATAACCAGGCGGTCTATGACGGCGTGAGCCGGCCTGGAATTCGCATCATCAGCTTCGCACCCATGCTCAAGCACGGATTGTTTCCCCTGGCAACGATTCTGGAGACGCTGGTGAAGTCCGGCGAGGATGCTCTGGGCATTCCGGTGGAAATTGAGTTTGCGGTACGCCTGCCGCGGCAAAGCGGTGAAGTGGCGGAGTTCGGCTTCCTGCAAGTCCGTCCGCTCACCCTTTCCCGCGATCACCAGGACTTGTCGGTTGGCGAGGTTGATCCGCAACGACTCCTGTGCCAAAGCAGCAAAGTGCTGGGCAACGGGCGCATCGAGAATCTGTATGACGTCGTGGTCGTCGACTCGCAGCGCTTCGAGCGTAGCCGAAGCCAGGAAGTTGCGAAGGCGGTAGCCCACTTTAACGGCTTGCTCAACGCAGAAAACCGGCCTTACCTGCTGATTGGAGTGGGTCGCTGGGGATCGAATGATGCCTGGCTGGGAATTCCGGTGGAGTGGGACGAAATCTCTGGCGCACGAGTCATCGTGGAAGCGGGCTTCCGCGATTTTCGCGTCACCCCTTCGCAGGGCAGTCACTTCTTTCAAAACCTTACCGCGTTTCAAATCGGCTACTTCACGGTGAATCCGGATGCCGGAGAAGGCTCAGTGGACTGGGAGTGGCTGAGCGAGCAGGCCTCCGTGAACGAAGACGGATGCGTTCGCCACTTGTGCTTCGATGCGCCCATGCGCGTGGTTATGAACAGCAAAACCAGCCAGGGCGTTATCTTCAAACCGGAAGCTGCTCAGCCGTAGGCTGCGTCTAACATTAATGTTAGGACTGCCCTCAGCGCTGGGTAGGGCGGCTTAGGGATTGGGGCCGCCCGTCGGCGCTACATCGCTCTTATGCTTGTGGGTCATCTTGCGATGAATATCGGGCCAGAATTCCTTGACCACAATCGTGATGGTGTCGTATCCCACCTGCGTTCCCCAAACGCTCAGCGTGTTCGACAAAGTGCGATCGGAGTCATTGTGAATAGAAGTCAACATGCCCGTGGTCGGGTCGTAACGCGTCGTGATGAAGGATCGCGGATGATAAGTGTTGGTGGAGATTGCCGCCGCCAGTGCGCTGCCCACGATTTCAGAGTAGTTGAATTGGGAGTGCCCTGAATCGGTCCGGGTGACAAAGATTCGGCTCACCGCATACTCACTCCGGTGAGCGAAGCTACCTTTGCCGGACTGAAAGAAGCGCGGATCCTGATGCAGTAGCGAAGGAAAAACCGCCCCCGTCATGAAGTTTTCGATAGTGCCGTCGGCAAAAGCCGCCCCATAACGCTTGGCATAACCTTCCGCGCCCTGACCATAACCGGGCTCACTGTTCTCCGCTTGGCTCAGACCCGCCAAAAATCCGTACCACGCGTATTGCACGGGATCGAATGAACTCCGGAACACCACTTTATATTTCTGCCCCGAGGTGAGCGGCGGAACCTGGCCTGCATTTTGCAAGGTCAAGAAGTTCGGCAATGCGAAGAAAAGCCGGTCATTTGACGTGCCCGCATTCTTGCCCTGCGAATTCTTGTCGGTGTTCGCGGGAACCGGCGCTCCCTGCGCCTTGGGATCCGTATCCTTCGGCTTCTCAGCCGTTCCAGCGGGCGTGCTTTGCGCTTGTGGCTTTGGGTCATCCGGAGGTTGAGTCTGCTGGGCAGAGGCAATCATCCGAAGAGAACTGGCGATCAAAAAAAACACAAAAATTCTGGCTGTACGCTGAATAGACAATGAGTTCTCCTGAAAAAATGAACGCCACAGCAATGCAGACTCAGTTCCATTATTCTAACAGCGTGGGCATGATTTGCCGGGGCTCGGGCGGCGGTTTTACATTCCTTTACAAGCCACAGCCTTTCCCGCACTGGGCTAGATTCAGATTTCCGTTGTTCGGTTGCATGAGGTGGGGAACGAGCAAGTTACTATAGGGATAGACATAAAAACTCATCATCGAGGAACCCATGACAGAACCAACTTATGAAGAACTGAAAGCCCGATTGTCCCAATTGGAAAAAGAAGTAGAGACGAAGAAGCGCAGCGGGGACCTGATTTTCAAAGTGGGTGAAAAGGGCGGGGTCAGCGTCTACGGCCTGGGACGCTTTCCGGTCACACTCTATTACGAGCAGTGGAACCGGCTCCTGGGGGCGGTGGAGGACTTGAAGAAGTTCATGGAGGAGAACAAGTCCCGGCTAAAATTAAAGGAATAAACTGCTATACTTTTTCGCGGAAAACGAACCGAAGTCGCGCACGTATCGGAGCGGCGGGTGGCTGCGTTGTCTTGCTCTGAAACTACCGCGCCGTGAAGGCGACAGCCCAAGCGATCATCGCAAACGTAAGAGGGCGCACAACGTTGCGGGCTGCGATATAGTCAGCCGTCGCCCCCAGTTGGTTTTGCCTGGGGGGTCTGCTAGCGGCGATTGCCTCGCGCCTTTTTCTCCCGAAACATCCACAATCGCTTCCGGGGGCAGTATTGGCAAGCGCCCTGCTGAAATATTCGACGCCGAGGACGATCGTAAAGCACACCAGCAGGGCGACGCTGACCAAAGCCGCTTCGCGCACCCAGTGCCGTGTCAGCAGCGCAACGCTCAAAGCGATTTCCATGAAGGGTAGCCCGCTCACGCTCACGATGGCCAGCCACCGCGGGCCTTTTATGAACCGGCGCGCATCTGCCAGCGATGTTGGTGAGCGTAACTTCGTAACGCCGGCCAACAACCACATAACCCCGAGGCCGATGCACAAACTGGCTGCGACGAATTGGCGAATCGTGGTTACAAACACAATCTTGGCTCGCAGTGCACTTTGCGCATAATCGCTTCCAACCATACAAGGATCGTGCCCCAGCCGGCCCATGAGAGAACAGCGGCGCCAAAGCAGGGCGACAAGAATCCGCCCACCAACCAGGCCAGCGCCGCCATTACCGGCCCAACCACCGCGACCATCCAAACTAGCAGGCATTGTACTGTGACCATTACGCCGCACGATGTGAAGGCAGCGCAAAAGATCACCCAAAACACGAACAGAATCAGCCCGACCGCTGCCACTATGCCGCCCACGACCTCAAGCCAGAAGATTCCCGTGCAAAGGCCAATCGCCGCAGCCAGCGCACCGAGCAGTATCAAGATAACAGCGATCACAAGCAAAATCGCACACCCTAGCTTAGGGCCGCCTCCGTTCCCGCCGCCCGACACTGTGACGGTCGTCGATCCGGTGGATGGACTACATCCCGGGGGACCATCGACGGTGACGCTCGCGGTGTAGCTGCCCGGGGAGGCATAGGTGTGGGTGTTTGGGTTAGGTCCTGGACCTGGGGGCGTGGAGTCGCCGAAGTTCCACTGAAACCCGTTGACGACCGTGCCGGTAACCGTGGCTTGGAATGTCACGGCAAGAGGGGCAGTCCCGGAAGCGGGAGTCGCGGTCAAACTTGTAACCAGCGGGCAAGGCGTTCCACATGCGGGAACATCAAAGGAAGTGGCCGCTTCCACCGTACAGTTTGACGGGAGTCCTGGAATGTCCACGGTCACTGTGATCGTGTAGGTCCCGGGAAACCTGAAATCAACGGGACCTTGGGTGCCCGCGATCAGGTCTGTCCACGTATTCGCAGTCGAGACAGACGCGCCTTGCGCGGGCGCAGATGGAGGGCCCCACTTTCCCGGACTTGCGGCTGAACTCGGCCCTTCAATGAACCACGTGTACCCCTGAGGCTGCGGAGGATTTTGTGTGCCTGCCGGCCATGTGACCGTCACCTCGGCCTGTGCTACTGCGGTATCGGGTGCGCATCCGGTGACCGCGACATTCTGTGTCGGGTCACTGGCACTTCGAACCCAGGAGACTGTAGGACACGGCCAACAAGCCGGAACCACTACTTCGCTGCCTCCGGCCGCCGTCGCCAACGTGACCGAAAGTAAGGGGCATGACACGCCAGTGCTCAGCGTGATCTCGACGATCGCCGACGCAGGATATGTCCCTGCGGCATAGGAAAACTCGGTTTGTAGGGAAGAAAGCCCACCGGCAGGAGCCGTGCCGCTGGATCGGGTCCTGGTGTTGTTCGGGTCCCCAAATATCCAAATGACGTTGTACTGTGCGCCGGCTCGGAGGGCAGGAGTAAAAGCCAGTTCAAATGTTACCGTGCGCGTACCGTCTGGATTGCAATCCCCAACCGTGGCTGTCCCTCCCGCCGTTCCGCAAAACTCGGCGCACGACAGCGGGGTCGGCCCCCACGTAAAATCGCAAAGGGAGCCGTTGGGATCATCGGCGGCCGCGATGACGGTAATAGATTCAGCGCACTGGCACACTGACACCGTCCGACTAAGCAACATCACCGAGCCAGTGATTTGCCAAGCTCCGCCCGCATCAACCTGTGCCACAAGGTTCCCGTTGGGATTTGTACGACTTACAAAGCAAGAACATTTCACAAGAACAGTGTTTGCACCACCCAGCGGAGTGGAAACATTGTTCGCCGTGCCGGAAACCGAGATCGCGCTGATCGCTCCGGGAGCGGCATTAGGGAGGGGAATCCCGGTTACCGAGGTGATGGTAACGCTGCAAGCCATTTTCTTGCCCTTTCGTGCGCAGGAATGAGCACTCGCCAAATGGGCCGATATAATGCCGCGAAGCATATGCCTCGGGCCCCGAGGTGTCAAGGAGACTTCGCCGCCGCTTGGCGCCCGAAAGAGAGCGGGAGACCGGGCATCGGCTCGGCGAATTCTCCAGCCGCCTGCCAGAATTAGAGACCTGCCATTGACGGCTCAGGCTATAATAAAAAGACTGTGCCCAAGTACTCCATCGTCGTCCCTCTGCACAATGAGCAAGAGAACGTCACCGATCTCTACGACCGTTTGAAAGCGGTGATGGAGACGGCGGGCGAGACATTCGAAATCGTGCTGGTGGATGACGGCTCCAGCGACCACACATTCGCCATGCTGCGCGAGATTGCCGCTGTGGATAGCCGGGTTACCGTGGTCAAACTCCGGCGTAATTTCGGCCAAACCGCTGGACTGGCCGCCGGTTTCGATCACGCACGCGGCGAGTACATCATCGCCATGGACGGCGATCTGCAACACGATCCCGCCGACATCCCGGTTTTTCTCGAGAAAATTGCGGCCGGTTACGACATCGTCAGCGGCTGGCGCAAAGTGCGCGTGGATAATTTTTGGATGCGCCGCATCCCGTCCCGCATGGCCAATTGGCTGATGGCCAAGTTGAGCGGCGTCGACATTCACGACTTCGGCACTACATTCAAGGCCTACCGGCGCGAGATCCTCGAGCAAGTCCCGCTCTATGGTGAGCTACACCGCTTCATTCCGGCGCTGGCGTCGTGGTACGGTGCGTCGATTTGCGAAGTGCCCATCCGCAACGTGAATCGCGAGCGCGGCGCTTCGCACTACGGGATTTCCCGCACCTTCCGCGTTTTCTTCGATCTCATTACGATTCGGTTTTTGCTCCGCTATCTTTCGCGCCCGCTGCACTTCTTTGGGACTTTAGGCGTAATCAGCATGTTCAGCGGCAGCGCTCTTGTAGTTTGGCTGGGAGCGGAAAAGTTTCTCCGCCATGTTCCGGTCATGGGGGCGCACGGTCCGCTAATGATGGCCGCGATGGGCCTGCTGCTCGGCGGCCTGAACCTGCTCGCCATCGGTCTGCTCGGCGAGATGCAGGTCCGTCACTACCACGAACCCCGCCACCGCGCTCCTTACTCCGTCGATCGCGTCCTCCGTTCGCAGAACGAAGAGCACAGCGTCTCGGAGTAATCTCCGATTTTCTAGAGATCGATCCTAAATCGGTTTGGCAGCGAACGGCTTCAG